>Ga0233425_10005849_pt1 | contig 18896 bp, 14 predicted proteins | sample Watercolumn_Towu_2_FD_181712 | JGI IMG/M metagenome (GOLD analysis project Ga0233425, IMG submission 181712) | Freshwater microbial communities from Lake Towuti, South Sulawesi, Indonesia - Watercolumn_Towuti2014_140_MG | ecosystem: Environmental > Aquatic > Freshwater > Lake | place... | reverse complement strand
ACGCGGTCTTCGTCGCCCACACGGGGCTCGACGGCTTCGCGCGCATCGCCGACATCTTCGACCAGGCGCTCGACCGCCGTCGCGTCGCGGTCAAGATCTGGCGTGTGCCGCGCGCTGAGATCCCCGGCAGCCCGGACGATCGGGTACGCTGGCTGTTCGAAGAGTGGCAGAAGGTGAACGACTGGGTCGCGGCGCGCTCGAAGCGCGGCGCAGAGTGCCTATCGGGGCCCTCGCGGCCCTGACGCCATCTTGCAGCGGGCCGGCGGCCGAGTAGCGTGATCGTCATGCGCGCGCTGGTGGTGCTGGCCTTCCTCGCGGCGACGTCGTCTTGCGCCGACGACGCCTGGAGAGAGCCCCTCGGCCCGGGCGGGGCGACGCCGGACGCCGGCGATGGCGGCGGCAGCGAGGCGGCGGCTCCGCTCGCCTGCGCGAGCCGCTCGGTTTCCACCCTCGCGGGGAGCAGCGCGGGGTTCAAGGAAGGCTCGGCTGGACCGAACGGCATCGCACGCTTGGACGGCGTGCGCGGAATCGCCGTGTTCAGCACGGTGCTGGCCTTCGTCGCCGACCGAAACAACCAGCGCGTCCGGAACCTGCTCTTCGACGGCGGCGACTGCGAGGTCTGGGCCGGCAGCGGGCTCGCCGGCTTCGCCGACGGCGCAGCGGAGGAGGCGAAGCTCTCCTCACCCGAAGGTGTCGCCACCGACGCCGCGGGTACGGTCTGGGTCGGCGACACCGCGAACCACGCCATCCGACGCGTGGCGGGCGGGAAGGTGACGACCGTCGCCGGCGACGGCAGCGCGGGGTTCACCGATGGAACGACCGCGCGCTTCGACAGCCCCACGGGTGTCGCCGTCGACGCGAACGGCAACGTGCTGGTCGCGGACCGCGGCAACCACGCCATTCGAAGGATCTCGCCCGCGGGCGAGACCAGCACCCTCGCCGGCGATGGCAGCGCCGGCTTCGCGGATGGCACGGGAGCCGCGGCTCGCTTCGCGACCCCGTGGGCCGTCGCCGTGGATGCGAAGGGCATCGCGTGGGTCACCGACACGGGCAACGACCGAGTGCGCCGCGTGGACGCCGGCGGGCAGGTCAGCACGTTCGCCGGCGGAGATGGCAGCCTGCTCGCGCCGATGGGCATAGCGCTGGACGCGCTCGGCAACGTGTACGTCGCGGACTCCGGGCACCGGCGCGTCGTTCGCCTCGCGGCGAGCGGGGAGCTCACGATCTTGGCAGGGAGCGGCGCGAGCGGCAGCTCGGACGGTCCGTCCGGCGATGCCAGCTTCAGCGAGCTCTCGGGCCTGGCGTTCGCCGAGGCCTACGCCGGCGGGGGGCTGCTGGTCGGCGATGCGCACCGCGTCCGCCTGGTGCACTGCAAGGACTGAGATCAGGAGCGCGGCAAGTCCTCGAGCTTGGTGGCCGGGTTCAGGTACTTCGCGAGCTTCGCGCCGAGGTAGTCCTTGGCCTTGCCGCGCCACAGCATGCCGGGGTCCTTTCCCTCGAAGCGCACCCGCTTCTCCTCCACGGTGACGCTGCCCTCGATGCTCACGACCAGGTACTTGCCGGAGATCTTGGCCTGGTTCTCGCCGGTCCAGCTCACGCCGATGCCGTGTTTGTTCCCGAGGTATTCGCCGAGGGCCTTGATGCGCGCGCGGGCGTCGTCGATGGGCAGGGAGTGGGCGTGATCGATGCCGAAGCTCATGCCGGGGAAGCTAGCCCAGAATGCCTTGCCCTTGCGCGGCGAAGATCGGGCCTTACTTTGCCTCGGTCCGTCTTCGGAGGAGGCCCATGCCAGAGCGAGCCAAGGACTTGGGGACCACGCTGAAGTTCTTCTTGAATCCCAAGGCCGGTTTCTTCGCGAAGCTGTTCATGCTGCTCGCGGTTCTGTACGTGATCATGCCGGTCGACCTCGTGCCGGACGTCGTCGTGATCGTGGGTTGGATCGACGACCTCATCGCGCTGCTCGGCGCCGGGACGGGTCTGCTCCTGGCGCTGCGCCGCTACCAGCGGGACCAGGCCAGCGCCGCGCTCGAGCCCCGTCGGCCGGGGTACGTCCCGCCGCGCGTGGTCGAGACGCAGGGGACCGAGGTTCGCTGAGCCGTCAGAAGCTCTGATCGAAAGCAGCGTCGAACGCGGCCTCGTCGTCGCCCGGCTGGAGGTGCGAGTAGAGGAAGCGCAGCAGCCTCCGATCCAGGCTGCTGAGCTCGGTGGCGCCGCCCCCGTCCGGACCGTTCGCGTAGAAGATGCTGTCCGGGAAGATGGCGGAGTCCGTGGCGAGCCCGAGCGACTGGGTCAGCTCCTCGAAGGTGAAGTGGCGCAGCGTGTCCCCTGAAAGCTGGTCGGTCGCGAGGAGGACGAAGGTCTTGGTCAGCGCGTGGCTGCTGTCCCAGAACATGTAGAAGTAGCCCCAGTTGCCGGGAGCGATGGGGAACCCGTTCTTCTGGCCGACGTCCGCGAACTGGGACAGCGGCAGGAAGTGGACCTGGATCGCCGCGCTGTCGTCGGCGTCGGCGACGACCTGAATGGCCTGCTCGCCGAGCTCCTGGTTCAGCACCGGGATCAGCTCGTCGAGGTACACGCGGTCCGCGGCGCTGCCCTGCATCACCGACAGCGAGGGCGCCTGCTCGAAGCGCGCGACGACCTTGGCTCCTCCGCCATACTCGGTGCCGAGCGCCACCTGCTTCGCCCACGCTTTCACCAGGGCGGCGTTCGGCGCGCCAGCCAGCCCGCCCCCGCCGTCGCCTCCCGAGCCGCCAGCGCCCCCGGCGCCGCCGCCACCAGCGTCCCTCTCGCTACAGGCCGCGAGCAGGCTGACCAGGAGCAGCAGAGCGAGGCGCAGCACGGCTCATTCTGACCCTCACTCCTGCGCGACGTCCAGCTGCGTGGAGCCTCGCGCGCTCGGAAGGAGCCGACAACCGGGGGGCGGCGAGGCCGCCGCGGCGCAAGCCCGTCGGAGCCGCTGCTCCGAGGCGGCCATCCAGCGCGCGTGCGTGGCACGATGAGGTTCCAGGACTCGTACTGCCTGCGCGAAGCTCTGCGCGGCGTGCTCGGGCTCGCCGATGCTCCAGCGCAAGTCCCCGAGCTGCACGAACGAGTACGCGGCCTCGGGGCAGTCGTACCCGCAGTCCGCGAGCCGCACGACCAGGGCGCGGGTGGCGAAGTGCAGGGCCGCCGCTCGGTCGCCGCTCTCGGCGAGCAGGTCTGCGCGCCGCTGGTAGGCGAGAGCGCGTGCGCGCGCCGGCTCGCTGAGCTGCGGAGCCGCTGTGCAGCCCAGGAGCAGGAACAGGCCGAGCACCAGGCGCCGCATGGGACCAGAGTGCCACGGCGCGCCGGCTGCGCTAGTAACGCAGTGTGACCCTCGGACGCATCGCGGCGCTCGCCCTCGTGCTCGCGTCGTCCGCATGCGCTGGGGCAGGCGGACAGCCAGCGCCCGTTGCACCGAAGGCGGCGCACGACGTGGACGCCGACGCAGAGCTCGGGCGGCTGGCGGACGAGCAGGTGATGGCCGAGGTGCGGCCGCTCCGAGCCCCCGAGCTCGAGGCATACCTGGGCGGCGTGCTCGCGTCGATCACGCGACACGCCAACCCCACGGCCAGCCGCTGGCACCTGCGGCTGCTCGACAGCTCCCACGTCAGCGTGCGTTCCGGGCCGGGCGGCTTCGTGTACGTGACACGCGGGCTCCTCGCCTGCCTGGGCTCGGAAGCCGAGCTCGCTGCGGCCCTCGCCCACGAGGTCGCCCACGTCTCGATGCGGCACTGGCGGAGGCAGGCGGAGTACCTCGTTCAGCACGGCGTGGACGACGGCGACATCAGCAAGCTCCGCCCGGATCATCGGCTCGAGCTCCTGGCTCGGCTGCGGGAGGAGGAGCGCGACGCCGACCGGCTGGCGGTCGGCTACCTGGAGCGCGCGGGCTATTCGCGCGAGGGGCTGGTCGATGTGGTTCGACTGTTCTCGGAGATCGAGCGCTTGGCCGGCGGGAGCCGTGTGCCGGCCCTGTTGCGCACGCACCCGGAGAGCCGGGTTCGGCTCGCGGCCATCGCCCAGCGCGCGACCCGGGGTGGAGCGAGGAAATCGCGCGAGTACCTGACGCGCATCGAGGGCTTGCCCTTCGGCGAAGACCCCCGCGAAGGCTACCTGTTCGGAGACCGATACCTGGTCCCGAGCGCGGACTTCATGCTCACGCTTCCGCCGGCGTGGCGAGCCCAGCTGGTGGGCAGGGACCTGATGGCAGCGCTGCCAGGCCAGGCGAGCGTGCTCTTGGTAGCGCGTTCGGAGCACGGCTCCCTCGACCGGACGCTGGACGCGCTGGACGCTCCGCAGAAGCCCGGCGAGACGACGCTGGGTGGGCATCGCGCGCTGGAAATCCCCGCGCGCGCCGAGTCCGGCGTGAGCTCGCTGACCTGGGTCTTCGACACCAAGGGCGCGCCGCTGGTGCTCGCGCTGATCGTCCCGCGCGGACGCGAGCACGACTCCTCGGTGACCACACTGCTCGGGTCGGTCGCCAGGATCGCGGATCCGGCGCTTCGCGACCTCGGACCGCTGCGCGTCCGCTTGACCGAGCTGCGCAAGGAGAGCTCGCTTCGCGCCCTGGACGCGGAGCAGCCCTCGCACACGAACCTCGCCACGCTCTCGCTGATCAACGGAGTCGGCCCCGATCAGGCGCTCGCCGCCGGGACGCTGGTCAAGCGCATCGCTCCGTGAAGCGGCCTCAACGTACGAGCTGAGCGAGGAGCACTACGGCGAGGAAGAGCGCGGCGATGATGCCGAGGATCCAGAGCACCAGGCCGCGCCACGCCCGGCCCAACCCACGCCCGCCGCGATCCTCGCAGCCGAGACAGATGGCCCAAGTCCGGGTTCCACCCTCGGTCAGGACGCAGCAGTCCCCGCAGACCGGAGCTCCACAGCGCGCACACGGGCCCGCCGCCAGCGCGCCGCAGCGCGAGCAGTGCTCGACGCCGCCACCGTCGTCGTGGGAGATGAGCTCGGGCACGGCCCGAGAAGCTTAGCCCCTCACCAGCGCGACATCGCGCCCAGGTTCCGAACCTTGGCGAAGCCCGCGCGCTCGAGCATGCCCGCCGCAGCGGCGCTGCGCACGCCCGACGCGCAGTAGACGACGATGGCGCGCTCCTTCGGCCCCAGGCCCTCGAGCCGCCCGCCGAGCTCGCCCACCGGCACGTTGAGCGCGCCCGGCAGGTGGCCGCTCGCGAACTCACCCGGAGTCCTGACGTCGAGGAGGAGCGCGCCCGACCCCACCAGCTCGCGGGCCTGGCTCGGAGACACGTCTCCGAAGCGGCGCCGCAGCATGAAGAGCAGCAACGCTGCGGTCAGCGCCAAGAGGACCCACTGGAAGGCGGTCATCGTCAGCCTTCCAGTGGGAGCCAGCCGAGTCCGGGGAGCGTCTACTCCACCGCGGGTGGCAGGACGCCCTTCGCCTTGGCCTTCTCGCAGCCGCGCTCGGCGCCGGTGGAGCCTTCCTCGGTCTTGACGACCTTGAACTCGACGCGCCGGTTCTTCTCCCAGGCCGCGGCGTTGTGTCCCTCGTCGAGGGGGCAGTACTCGCCGTAGCCCTGCGAGACGAGGCGCCCCTTCGCCACGCCGCGCGCGATCAGCGCGTCGACCACGCTGGCCGCGCGATCGCGAGTGAGCTTCAAGTTGTAATCGTCGCTCGAACGCTCGTCGGCGTGGCCGGCGATCTCCACGACCTGGAACTCGGGGTGACCCTTCAGGGTGGCCGCCACCGCGTCGAGGATGCCGTCCGACTCGGGCAGGATCTTGGCGCTATTGGTCTCGAACATCACCTTCTCGAGGATGATGATGTCGGAGCCCTCGATCACGACCTTGCCCTTGTCGGGGCAGCCGTCCTCGTCCTCGAAGCCGTTGTAGGTCTCCGGGTCGTTCGGGCACTTGTCCTTCACGTCCGGGATCTGGTCCTTGTCGTTGTCCGGGTCCGGGCACCCGTCGGTGTCTTCGAAGCCATCCTTGTCCTCCGGATCGAGCGGACAGCTGTCCTCCTTGTCGAGGATGCCGTCCTTGTCGTTGTCCGGATCGGGGCAGCCGTCCTTGTCCTGGAAGCCATCGCGGTCCTCCGGGTCGTCCGGGCACTTGTCGCGCGAGTCGAGGATGCCGTCGCCGTCGCGGTCGCCGTCCTGGCCCTCCGGGCAGCCGTCCTCGTCCTCGTCGCCGTCGCGGTCCTCGGGGATGTTCGGGCAGCGGTCGTCGACGTCCAGAATGCCGTCGTTGTCGTTGTCCGGCTCGGGGCAGCCGTCCTCGTCGCGGAAGCCGTCGAAGTCCTCCGGATCGTCCGGGCACTGATCGACGTCGTCCTTGTAGCCGTCGCCATCGCGATCGCCGATGCTCGGCTCGAACACGAAACCGAGCACCAGGCGCACGTCGGCGGCCTCGAAACCAGTGCTGAAGATGCGGCTCCCGCCGCCCATCATCAGGTAGCTGTTGCGCTCGACGAACAGCTTGATGCCGCCCAGGAACTCCTGGCTGAGCTTCTGCTTGGAGTCGCTCTTGCCCCCGACGAGGTACGAGCCGTAGGTCTCGGCGACGATGTCGAGCGGGTCGAGGGCGCGGAAGGCGATGCCGGCGCCAAAGGTGGCGAGGTTGCCGTACTCGAGCTCGCCTTCCTTGAGCTGCGCCCGACCCGTGCTGTCGAGCCCGAACTTGGGGTTCTTCCCGGTGTGGCCGCGGTAGCCGCCGTCGAGGCCCAGCTTCAGCCGCCCGGTGGAGCCGAAGCGGTTCTCGAACACGACGTGGGGCCAGTACCACGCCCCCGGATCCGCGCCGAGATCACGCGGGGCGTCCCCCACGGGAACACCTCCCTGAACGACGAGCGCCAGGCCCGGGCCCTTGTCCACCCGGGTGAGGCGCACCTTCCCCTGGAGCGCGACGGTGCTGATCTTCTGCGCGTCCAGGTTCCCGGCGTCGTAGGTGTTCCCCGTTTCGCCGATGTCGAGGGCCTCGGTCCCCGCCATCAAGACCACCGGCACCGTGATACCGATGCTGCCGATGTTGGCGACGCCATAGTTGAAGCCGAACGTGCCCTGGAACGAGTTCGCGACCAGCGCATCCACACCGCGGCACTTGGGCTCCCCGGAGCCGCCGCAGGGGCCCTCGGGGTCCTGCGTGCGCATCAGGTTGCGGCCGTAGTCGAGCGTCAGGCCGAAGCTGATGTCGTTCGAGCCGAGGATGTCCGAGCCGTTGACGTACATGAAGCCCTTGGAGTCGACGGCCGGGCGGAACAGGTGCGTGTCCATGCCGTCACCGTTCTGGTCCGGGACGCGCTTCTCCGCGTCCTGACCAAAGACCACCCCCGAAATCAAGAGCAGGGTGCCGACGCTCGCTGCGGCGCGCACCCATCGCCTGCTGCCGCTGTCCCATCGCATCGTCCGAGTCTCCTCTCCAGTCGTCGGCTTCCGCACGCCGTGCGGTGGAAGCCTTCGAAAATCCTAGAGTTAGTCCGGCGGACGGTAGCAGAGGCGGAAATTGGGTGTCAACGCAGCGCGGCGACGCGGTCGAACCTCGAATCGTCTGCTATGTTTCCGGGGAGCACCCGTGAGGCAGACGGTCGCGGTCGCCCTGCTAGCAGCCGCCGCAGCGTTTACGGATAGCTCCATTCTTTGGGCCGATCCCCCGGACGCGGCTGGTCAGAGTCAGGCCCACGCTGCCTCGGACCGCCGCCGGGTCTTCGTCGGGGTCGTAGGGTTTGCGGCGCTGGTCTTCGGTCTGGCGGGGCTCTGGATGGTGCGCCGCTCGCGGCGTGCTCCGGAGCGCGGCGAGCAGAGCGCACCCCCGCCGACCGTGGTCGTCAAGCGGACGGCCGCGGAGCCGCCCCGCCCCCCCAGCGCGGCAGGCTCGATGATCTGCCCGACCTGTCGCGGCGAATACGGCGCGGAGTCGCGCTTCTGCAAGCTGGACGGAAACCGACTCGTTGCGGCGCGCGAGGGAGCCGACGCGCGGGGGCCCTCGGGCGGTGTTTGCCCGGTCTGCGAGCAGGGCTACGACCCAGGAATCGCGAGCTGCCCGGTGCACGACGAGGAGCTCGTCCCCGCGGGCATCCGTCACGCCGAGGAGCGCCCGAGCGGCCAGTACCCCAAGATCTGCCCGACTTGCGGCGTCCAGTACCCGAATGGCTCGGGCTTCTGCGGCGCCGACGGCTCCGCGCTGGTGACGGTGAATTGACCGGGAATTCTTGGTGCTTCGCCCGAGCGCCGAACTTGGTTTAGATTTTGGGCTCAAGTCCCCGAGAGGTTGGGAGCCGAAGCACGATGAAGATCTCCTGCCAGTCCTGTGGCGCGAAGTATGCGATCGCCGACGAGAAGGTCCGCGGTCGCCGCGTCAAGGTTCGCTGCAAGGGCTGCAACGAGCCCATCATTGTCGACGGCTACACCGAGCCGGCTGAAGAGCCCGCGGCGGACCCCGGATACGGTGGGGCGGCTGCGCCCGACACCTGGAGCGTCAACCTGAGCGACACCGATCAGCGCTCGATGACGACCAACGAGATCATCGACGCGTGGAACGCAGGGCAGATGCCGGGGGACGCCTTCGTGTGGAAGGAGGGTATGGGGGACTGGGTGCCGCTCGCGTCCGCGCCGGAGCTCACGCCGTACCTGTCCGCGCCACAGCACTCTGCGCCCGCGCAGCCCGAGCCCGCGCCTGCCGCGGGCTTCGGGTTCGCCACGAGCGGCGGTGGGGCTGCGCGTGTGGAGCCGCGGCGCGGAGCAGCCGACATCTTCGGAGCTCAAGCGCTGGCCGGGTCCGAGGAGGAGGTCGTGTCTTCCGCGGCGCAGCCCGGCGGCACGGCCTACGACGAGCAGAAACCCACCGGAGCGCGCAACGAGAACTCCGTGCTCTTCTCCCTCGACGCGCTCAAGGCAGGGGTCGGGCCCGCGGCGGCCAAGCCCGCGGCGCCGGTCAAGCGCGGCACCGTGCCGCCGCCGAAGGAGGAGAAGGCCGACCTCGACGACATCATGAACATCGGCGGCGGAGGCATGGGCGGACCGCTGTTCGGCATGAACGCGAACCAGGCGTTGCTCGCCGCACCACCGCCGCCACCGGAGCCACCCCCGCGCCCGAGCATCCCCAGCGAGATGCCGGCCGCCTTCGGCAGCATGCCGCCGCCGGGCTTCGCGCCGCAGAAGAAGAGCAACACGCTAGTGCTGGCCGTCGGAGGTGGCGTGGGGCTCTTGGCGATCATTGCCATCGTCGTCGGCGTCTTCGCGCTGCGCGGCGGCAAGGCCGAGGAAGCCAAGGCGGAGACCGGCAAGAGCGCCGAGAAGTCGGGGAAGACGGCCAGCGCGGGCGAAGCGAAGAAGGACGAGAAGAAGCCCGAGGACGAGAAGAAGCCCGAGGACTCGAAGCCCGCCGACAGCGCGGCGGCCGCCGCGCCGAGCGCAGCGGGCGAGAAGCGCGAGCCCACCGAGGAAGAGAAGAAGCGCTTCGCCGAGGCGATGAAGAAGAAGGAAGAAGAAGACAAGACCAAGAAGCCGGAGGAGAAGAAGGAGGAGGTCGCGAAGAAGGAGGAGCCCTCGAGCGGCGTCGCTTCCTTCAACAAGGGCGCGGCCATCGCGGCCCTGGGCGCCGCGGCCGCGCAGGCCTCGGGCTGCAAGCGCCCTGGCGGACCCACCGGCAGCGGCAAGGCCGTGGTCACCTTCGCGCCATCCGGGCGTGTCACGACCGCCAACGTGAGCGGCGGCGAGTTCCCCGGCACGCCCGTGGGCAGCTGCATCGCCGGCGTCTTCCGCCGCGCTCAGGTCCCGGCCTTCAGCGGCGACCCGGTGACGGTGGCGAAGGCTTTCAGTATCTCGCAGTGATCTTCGATCTCGCTCCGCGGGCGGATCTCGCTCCGCGGACGACTGTCACGCCTCGCCACTCTTCCATTCGGTCGAAACAGCCGGGGACTTGATCTCGCTCCGCGGGCGACCGACGACGTCTCGCCACTCTTCCATTCGGTCGAAACAGCCGGCTCCGGGTCGGGCCGGAAGTCTCGAATCTGGTCTCAGTTGCCGATCGTGATCTGACCTTGGCAAGACCCATGACGCCCGTTCCGGGCTCGGCCTCCGGCCTCGTTCCATTCCCCGAGCACGAGCAGAGCATCGCGACGCTTCTTTCTCGCGCTCGTACTCGTGCTCGTACTCGTACTCGTACTCGTACTCGTGCTCGTGCTCGTGCTCGTACTCGTACTCGTGCTCGCCGGCGCCGGTTCGGGCCGGTGTTCTCGACTCTGGTCTCAGTTGCCGATCGTGATCTGACCTTGCCAAGACTGATCACGTTCGTTCCAGGGCTCGGCCTCCGGGGATGGATCTCGCTCCGCGGACGACTGTCACGCCTCGCCACTCTTCCATTCGGTCGAAACAGCCGGCGCCGGTTCGGGCCGGTGTTCGAGGATTTTTACGCTCCGCGGGCGACCCCACCGCCTCGCCACACTTCCACTCGGTCGAAACAGCCGGCGCCGGTTCGGGCCGGTGTTCTCGACTCTGGTCTCAGTTGCCGATCGTGATCTGACCTTGCCAAGACTGATCACGTTCGTTCCAGGGCTCGGCCTCCGGCCTCGTTCCATTCCCCGAGCACGAGCAGAGCATCGCGACGCTTCTTTCTTGCGCTCGTACTCGTGCTCGTACTCGTGCTCGTACTCGTACTCGTGCTCGCCGGCGCCGGTTCGGGCCGGTGTTCTCGACTCTGGTCTCAGTTGCCGATCGTGATCTGACCTTGCCAAGACCCATGACGCCCGTTCCGGGCTCGGCCTCCGGCCTCGTTCCATTCCCCGAGCACGAGCAGAGCATCGCGACGCTTCTTTCTCGCGCTCGTACTCGTACTCGTACTCGTACTCGTACTCGTACTCGTACTCGTGCTCGTGCTCGTGCTCGAACTCGTACTCGTGCTCGTACTCGTACTCGTACTCGTACTCGTGCTCGTACTCGTACTCGTGCTCGTGCTCGTGCTCGTGCCTCCGGCCGAGCGGTGACCTGCTTGGCGGGTGAGGTTTCGGCGGCGGCGCGACTCAGGGGGCGACGCAGCCGCAGCCGCAGGCGTTGGAGAACGGCACTGCGGGCGGCGTGCAGTAGTACTTGACCAGCATGCATTTCTCCGGGCTCTGCGCGACCCAGGTCTTCTTCGGATCCGTGTAGTCGCAGGCGGGCTTGCAGGCGCCCTCGGTGTAGTAGCCCTTGCTCTCGCCGGTCGAGCCGGCGTCGGCCATGACTGCCCCCTGGAAGCCGCAGGAGTTCGAGTAGGTCTTGGCGGGCTCGCTCTTGATCGTGCCGCAGACCGGCTTGTACAAGGTGATGCACGCGACCGGGTCGTCGCAGTGGCCGTTCCTGATCTCGGAGCTCGACAGGTTCGAGAGGGTCGAGCCGAGCCACGACTCGGCTTCGCCCTTGGTCGAGAAGTTCTTCACGTAGACCGTGGGAGAATTCACGTCGGGCGGCGAAATCCAGCCGACGGCGCAGTACCCGTCTGGGCATGCGCCAGCCCAGTACTTGCCCTTGCTCTCGCCGGTCGCACCGGCGGCCGCGCGCACCACTTTCTGGAAGTCGCACAGGCTCGAGTAGGTCGCCTCCTTGTCGGTCGCGACGGGGACGCCGCACACCGGCGGGTCCTCCGCCGGGCAGGGTTTGGCGTTCAGCGACTCGCAGGTGCCGGGGTTGACCCCGCTCGCGGCGACCTCCGGGTCCAGCGTGACCCACTGCTGGGCAAGGGCCGCATCGCTGCCGGGGAAGTTCTTCGCGTAGTAGCGACCGTCGCTGGTCGTGTACTCGGCGCAGAGCGGCTGGTCGACGCAGATGCCCGTCTTGCACGGAGCCTGCTTGCACTGCGGGAGCGCGCAGGCCTTGCCCGGACCACAGTCGGCGTCGGTGACGCACTCCTGCGAGCACGACGCCGAGAGCGAGTACGACCAGGAGGTCTTCACCTTCTCGTACCAGACGGGCGAGACGAACACCCAGTAGTCGCCGGCCCCCGGCAGCTTCACCGTGAGGCTCGCTTCGCTCGTGGTGCCGTAGGTCCAGTCGAGCAAGGTGCCCTTCGCATCGAGCACCATCAGGAAGGCGCCGAGCGACTTCGGCCAGCTCGCCGAGAGCGTGAAGCTGGCGTCCGTGGCGGTGGCCGCCGAGAAGCGATACACGTGGCGCCGGCTCTTTGGCTGCACGGCGTTCTTCAGGTTGTTCGCCTGGCAGCCGAAGTCCCATGCGTAGTAGCGCCAGCCGCCTGCCCAGTGCGTCTCGTCTCCGAGGGCGTTGGTGGGCTCGCGCTCGTCCGGGGCCTCCGTCGTGGCGGCGCAGCCCGCGGAAAGAGCGAGGGACAGACCCAGACCGAGGAGCATTGCGTGCTTGAGCATGGCGACTCGCCTCCGGGGCCCAATTCCAGACAGGCCCCTACATGTAGGGGCGGTGTCTACGCCTCCGCTCAGCGCCAGTCAAGCGCCAATAACGCGGTGCGCTAATTCTATGATTCCAACGCTTTATGCCGGAGACGCTGGGTCAGGCGGGTGCTCCGCTCTTCTCGGCGTACCTCGGAGAGCGCCAGTTTCAGGGCCCGAGGATCCGCCACCACGACGCAGAGCTGCTTGGCTCGCGTGACGGCCGTGTAGAGCAGATTGCGGCTCAACATCACGAAGTGCGTCGAGAGCAGCGGCAACACCACCGCCGGGTACTCGCTGCCCTGGCTCTTGTGGATGCTGGTGGCGTACGCGAGCGTGAGGCTCTCGAGGTCGGCGTCTTCGAGGTCGACCTCGCGCTCGTCGAAGCGGACGCGCACGCGGCGCTCGGTGGGCTCGACGGCGGTGATCACGCCGAGGTCGCCGTTGAACACATCGCGCTCGTAGTCGTTCCGCGTCTGCATCACCTTGTCACCGACGCGGAGCTTCTGCCCGCGGGACTCGAGCACGGGGCCGCTCGGGTTCAGGATCTCCTGCAGCCGCGCGTTCAGCGCCTGCGTGCCGGCGGCGCCGCGGTGCATGGGCGTGAGTACCTGGACATCCCGCACCGGGTCGAGGCCGAAGCGCCGTGGGATGCGCACGGTGGCGAGCTCCGCGACGACGTCGGCGGCCTCCTCGGGGTCACGGCGATGCACCACGAAGAAGTCGGCGTTCGGCTCCTCCGCCCCGGCGCTGACCGGCGCCTCGCCGTGCAGGATGCGATGCGCGTTTTCGACGATTCGGCTCCGGCCCGCCTGGCGGAAGATCTCGTTCAAGCGCACGATGGGAACCGCGCCGCTGTCGATGAGATCCCGGAGCAGCGCGCCGGGGCCGACGCTCGGCAGCTGATCGGAGTCACCGACGATGACCCAGCGCGCGCGGGTCGGCAGGGCTGCGGCGAGCGCCGCGCCGAGCGGCAGGTCGACCATCGACGCCTCGTCGACGATGACCGCGTCGACGTCGAGGGGTGCGTCGGCGTTGCGCTGGAAGACACCGGAGCGTGGCTCGAACTCCAGCAACCGATGCAGGGTGCTGGCCTCGCGCCCGGTGGCCTCGGCGAGGCGCTTCGCGGCGCGGCCCGTGGGGGCCGCGAGACGCGTGACGAGCCGCTGGCTCTCGAACACGCTGAGCACGGCGCGTACGATGGTGGTCTTGCCGACGCCCGGGCCACCGGTGATGACCAGCACTTTGCGGCCCGCGGCGGCCTCGACCGCGGCGCGCTGCGCCGGCGCGAGGACCAACCCGCGGCGCGCCTCGAAGGCGGCGATCGCCTGCTCCAACCCGGCCAGGCGCGGCGCGTCCGCGCCGAGCAGGCGCCGGACCCCCGCGGCGAAGCCGACCTCGGCCACGTGCAGGCGCCAGAGGAAGACACAGTCGTCCTCCACCACCACGCGCTCGCTGGCGCGCAGCGCGTCCAGCGCCGCCTCGACGTGGCCGGCGTCGATCTCGAGCATCGCCGCGGAGCGCTCGACCAGCACGCCGCGCGGGACCGCGACGTGACCCTGATCGGCGAACGCGCCGAGCTCGTGCAGGACGCCGGCCTGAGCCCGCTCCGGGTGATCGCCGGCGATGCCCAGCGAGCGGGCGATGCGGTCCGCCGTCTTGAAGCCCACGCCATGCACCTCGAGCGCCAAGCGGTAAGGTGAGCGCTGGACCACGGCAGCGCTGCGCTCCCCGTAGCGCTTGAAAATGCGCGCCGCCAGGGCCGGTGAAGCACCGTGGGTCTGCAGCAGGACCATCACGTTGGCGATGGCACGGTGCTCGCTCCAGGCCTTCTTGATCTCCGCGACGCGACGCGCGCCGATGCCGGGCACTTCGCTCAACCGGTCCGACTCACTGTCGAGCACGCGCAGCGAGTCCATACCGAAGCTCTGGACGATGCGCTTGGCGAAGCCCGGCCCGATGCCGGGAATGAGCCCGGAGCCCAGGTACTTCTCGAGCCCCACCAGCGTCGCCGGCTCGACCGCGACCAAGGACTCTGCGCGGAACTGCTCACCGTGTCGCGGGTCGCGGACGAAGTCCCCGGTGACACGCACGCGCGTTCCGGGACCGACCGCCTGAAAGTTCCCCACGACCACGATGGGTCCGGGCTGCCCGGTGCCCTCGAGCGCGCCCACGCGCAGCACGCGGAAGCCCGTCTCCTCGTTCTCGAAGGTGACGCGCTCGACTTGGCCGGTGAGCGTCGTGGACACGCTTCACTTGGTGATGGGGCAAGCACTGGGGATGCATACGCTCTTGCCCAGGTCGCACACGCCGCTGAAGCACTCGGCATGCGAGGCACAGCCCGTGTCACCATTGTTGCGCCTCAGCCGGCACTTCGTGCCGTCGCAGACGTGGAACGGCGCGCAGCGGCCCTTGATGGCCGTGGGGGGACCGCAGTCCTGCCCGTTGGTGGGAAGGGGCGTGCAGACCGCGGGTTTCGTGCCGAGTCCGTCGGGGTCGTCGCAGTAGAGGCCCGACGGACACTGGTCGGGAACGGTGAACTCGCAGGGCACGCCGGCGTCGCCCCCGAGCGGACCCTTGCACTGCGGCGGAAACCCGAAGATCGGGCAGTAGCCGCCGGCCTTGCAGAGCTTCACGTTGCCGGCGTCCCCCAGCGCGGCGAGCCACGACGAGCAGCTCGCGCCGGGGTCCGCCGAGAAGAGGCTGTTAGAGTCCACGCAGGTGCCAGCCTTGCTGGCACTACCGCCCCAGCACAGGGTGCCCACCTCGCAATCGGGAGCGTCCAGACCCTCACAAGGCTCTGATTGCTTCGCGACCGGCTCGCACTTCCCTTTGAGGCAACCGAGCGTCGCCGCGCACGCCTGCCCCTTGGAGCAGTCCTCACCCTGCTTGCCGAAGGGCGCGCACTTCGCCGCGTCGCACCCCGCGCTCAGGTCGCAGTACAGACCGGGCGCGCACTCGAACATGTGCGCGCACTTCAGCCCTGTCGTGAGCAGACCCTTGAAGACCTGGCGGCAGGCTTCGGGGAAGTCCAGGCTCACCTTTGCGCACGCGAGGCCCGCGAAGTCGGACAGACACTTCTGGGCCGAGCCGGCGTCGATCTGCAGCTTGCCCTTCTGGAACGACTCCACCGCCGGCGCGAACCACCCGTTCAGCGCCGTCGCCAACACGAGGTCCTCGCAGACGGTGTCGCCGAAGATGAGCGGCAGCGTCGCCGCGCCGTAGCACTCGCTCAGCTTTTTGCAGATGGCCGCCGCGGTCTGCTTCGGGAACTGATCCAGCGGGCCGCCGTCGCCCGATCCGCCCGACCCCGACGCACCACCGGACCCCGACGCGCCGCCGGACCCGGAGGCGCCGCTGCTGCCGCCCGTCGCGCCGCTCCCGCCCGTGCCCGAGCTCCCGCCGAGCGACGCGTCACCGCCAGCGTCTCCCTTCTCGGCCTGGAGCTCGTCGAAGTCGAGCAGGAAGGCACACGAAGCCGAGCCAAGGAGCGCGAGAGCGGGCAGCCAGCGGACGAGCCTCTGCACCATCACGAGCAGCTTAGCCGGCGGCAGGGGGGGCGCCAAGACGCGCCCACCGGCCGGGCGACCGCTGGCGCCTTGCAGCCTCGATCCGCACCGGGTTATTCGGGCATTCCCCATGGCCCTCTCCCAGCGACATCACGCGCGCTGTTCCTGCGCAGCGGCGGCCGCGCCGTTCGCGCTCTCGGGCACCGAGCGCAAGTACGAGCGGGACCGCCCCTTCCGCGTGCTGCACCTCGCGCTCGATCTTCAGCTCCAGCTCGCGAAGAAGTCGGTGTCCGGCGCCGCCACGCTCGACTTCGAGCGCGTCTCGCCCACGGAGGACCACTTGTGCCTCGACGCGCTGGGCTTCGACTTGCACCGCGTGCGCATCGACACCGGCAGCGGCTGGTCCGACGTGCCGTACGAGTACGACGGCGATCAAATCCGGATCAGCGTGCCGCCGCGGGTCGAGCGCGGGAAGGTCGAGATCGACTACCGCGCGACCCCGCGCCGCGGGTTGTACTTCCTGGCACCGGACGACGTGGTGAAGGACCGCCCCGAGCAGGTCTGGAGCCAGTGCCAGGACGAGGACGCGCGCCACTTCATCCCGTGCCTGGACAAACCCCACGTCAAGATGACGACCGAGCTTCGCGTGCGCGTATCGGAGGGACTCTCGGTTCTTTCGAACGGCGAGCTCGTGCACCAGGACACGCCCAAGGGCGCCAGCCCGTGGGTCTACCATTTCAAGATGAACCAGCCTCACCCGAGCTACCTGATCACGCTCGTGGCGGGTCGGTTCGAAGTGATCGAGGACCGCGACGCGATCGTCGGCGACGGTCGGACGGTGCCGGTGAGCTACTGGGTGCCGCCGGGACGAAAGGCCGACGGCGTGCGCGCGTTCTCGGAGACGCCGCGCATGATCGAGCTGTTCAGCCGGCTCACCGGCGTCCCCTACCCGTGGAACCGCTACTCGCAGGTGGTGGTGAGCGACTTCATCTTCGGGGGCATGGAGAACACCACCGCGACCACGATGTACGAGCACATCCTGCTCGACGCCCGCGCCGCAATCGACATCGTGAGCCACGACCTGGTCGCCCACGAGCTGGCGCACCAGTGGTTCGGAGACTTCGTGACCTGCCGCGACTGGTCGCACGGCTGGCTGAACGAAGGCTTCGCGACTTTCTTCGAGCAGGTCGAGCGCGAGGACAGGCTGGGACGCGACGAATACCTGTACGGTGTCGAGGCGGAGCTCGACGCCTACCTGGGTGAAGCCAGCGGTCGCTACCAGCGGCCCATCGTCTGCCGGGACTACTCGCTGCCCATCGATCTGTTCGATCGCCACTTGTACGAGAAAGGTTGCCTGGTCCTGCACATGCTGCGGGGCGAGCTGGGCGACACGCTGTTCTGGCGCGGCATCCAGACCTACCTCGCGCGCCACGCCCACGGCGTCGTCGAGACGAACGACCTGATGCGGGCGCTGGAGGAGGTCAGCGGGCGCTCGCTCGAGCGCTTCTTCGACTCGTGGGTGTACCGGCCCGGGCACCCCGTCGCGAAGGTCAAGGTCGGCTACGAGAGCGGCCTGCTCACGGTCAGCGTGAAGCAGACGCAGAAGGCTGGCGACACCGCGGTGTTCTGCTTCGACCTCGAGGTCGAGGTCGCCGACAAGGCTGGCCGCACGCGGCGGCACAAGAAGACCATCACCAGCGACAACGACGCGCTGGTGGTGAGCTGTCACGAGCGCCCCGCGTGGGTCGGGCTGGACCCGGAATTGCGCCTGGTCGGCGAGGTGACGCTGGAAGCGCCCGCCGAGATGCTCCGGAACCAGCTCGAGAGTGGCAGCACGGCGCGGCTGCGCTGGGCCGCGGCACAGGCCCTCACCAAGCGCTCGGACTCGCCGAGCGTCGAGGCCTTGGGGAAAGCCCTGGGCAAACCCGACGAGACCTGGATGGTGCGCGCGGAGGCCGCGACCGCGTTGGGCAAGGTCCGCGGCGATCGGGCGCTCGAGCTGTTGCTCGAGGCCTGCAGCGTCGAGCACCCGAAGGTGCGGCGCGCCGTGGTGCGGGCGCTCGGAGCGTTCCGCGACGCGAAGGCGTTCAAGGCCTTGGAGAAGCTGGCTCGCAAGGACCCGAGCTACCTGGTCACGGCGGACGCCCTGCGCAGCGCGGGCAAGACACGACACAAGCACGCGCTCGATGTGCTGCGCGAGCTCTGCGACAAGAAGTCTTGGGCGGACGTGGCCAGAGCCGGGGCCCTGGACGGGATGGCCGCGCTCCGCGACGAGGACGCGGTGGGCGACGTGATGAAGCGCACGCGTTACGGCTACCCGACGCGCGGTCGTCGCGCCGCCATCTCGGCCCTGGCGCGCCTGAGCGACAGCCGCAAGGCGCGCCTGCACCTCGAGGACCTGCTCGACGACGCCGACCCTCACCTGCGCATCGACGTGGTGAACGCGCTGGCGGGGCTCGGGGACTCGCGGAGCCGTGGTCCGCTCCGGCGAGCGCTCGAGCGCGACTTGGACGGGCGCGTGGCGCGGCGGATTCGCGAGGCGTTGCGCGACATCGGTGAGGCCGGCGCCTCGGAGCGCCGGCGCGTGAGCGACGACCTGGAGTCGATGAAGAACGAGCTCTCGGAGCTGCAGCTGCGGTTGACCAAGCTCGAGCAGAAGAAGCAGGCGAAGAAGGACCACGAGCCGGCGGCCAAGGCGCGCGAAAAGCCCACTCCAGCGGCCCGCCCGGCCAAGAAGCGGAGCCCGAAGCGGAGGCGCGCATGAGCGAAGAGAACCCCGTCCGGGTCGAGCGCCGGGGCGGCGTCGCCATTCTGACCATCGATCGTCCCGACCGCATGAACACGCTGTCGCGCGCGACGCTCTTGGCGTTTGGCCGCATCGGCAAGGAGCTGGAGACGGACGCCTCGCTGCGCACCGTGGTGGTCACCGCGACCGGCGAGAGAGCCTTCTGTGCCGGCGCGGATCTCAAAGAGCGGCAGGGCATGGACGAAAACGCCGTCCGCGATCAAGTGAAGCTCTACCGCAGCGA
>Ga0233425_10005848_pt1 | contig 18901 bp, 13 predicted proteins | sample Watercolumn_Towu_2_FD_181712 | JGI IMG/M metagenome (GOLD analysis project Ga0233425, IMG submission 181712) | Freshwater microbial communities from Lake Towuti, South Sulawesi, Indonesia - Watercolumn_Towuti2014_140_MG | ecosystem: Environmental > Aquatic > Freshwater > Lake | place... | reverse complement strand
AATCCAATGACTGCGCCGACAAGCACGCCGCTGCCGCGCAGCAACTCGACCGCTCGCGCGACGAAGTAGGGTTTGATGCAGACAGATGCGACCTTGTATTCGGCCGCGAGACGACAACCGGCCTCCATCTCCGCATCCGTCATCGTCGGATGCAGCAACGAGTGATCGATCATCTTGGCGAGTTCTTCGAGTGTGTACTTCATATGCTTGTGCTTTCAGTAAGTAGAGGGGACTGTGCCAAAGCAATCGCTCCCATGAGTCCGGCGGACTCTCCGAGTTGCGATTGCACGACTTGCACGGCGTCCGTCGGGAACATCCCGACACGATCGCGGATGACGTCTCGAATCGTCGAAGTCAGGAAGTCACCCAGTTCCGCAACGCCGCCGCCGAGCACCACCAGATCCGGATGCAGCACCGTCACCACGTTCGCTGCCGCAATACCGATCCAGGTCGCGGCTCGTTGCAAAGCTTCGCGCACAAGTTCGTCTCCTGCGTCCGCCGCTGCGAGCATTTCGCGTGGTGTGACTCGATCGCATTGGCCTGCGACGAGCCGATGCAATTGCGGAGCAAGCCCCGTTTGCATCAGCCGTACTCCTTCGGCGATGATCGCCGGGCCGCTGGCGAGTGCTTCGAGGCAACCTCGATTTCCGCACCCGCAGCGCGGGCCATCGGCCTGCAAAGTTTGATGTCCGAGTTCTCCGGCAGCTCCCAAAGGCCCGAGTCGCAGTTGCCCGTCGATCGCGACTCCGCCGCCAATCCCTGTACCAATGGAGAAGAACGCGAGAGTCACGCGAGGCCGATCGCGACCATGACCAAACCGCAGTTCGCCGAGCGTCGCCGTGCGAACGTCGTTCAACAACCGCACGGGAGAGCCCAGTCGCGCGCTGAGCGTGGTAGCCGCCGGGACGCCGCGCCATTGTGTCGGCAAATTCGGCAGGAACTTCGTCGTCCCGGTCTGCACATCGACGAGTCCCGGCACGCCCATTCCCACCCCGAGCAACTGCGATGAGGTCGACTCGATGACAATGTTCGCGAGCTGACGTTGAATCAGGTCCGCTATGCGCTCGAGGACCGCGTCCGGTCCCTGATGCGACGCCGTGGGAATCACGTCGCGTGCGAGGACTCGACCCGATTCGTCAGCGAGCGCGGCCTTGATCGAGGTCCCGCCGAGATCCACTCCAGCCAGAAATCCTGCCATCAGCAACTCTCCTCGATCGAGACCCAGCGCCGTTCGCGATGGCTGCGCAGCACGGCTTCGCACAGCAGGATTTCACGATGACCGTCCTCAAACGTCGGAAACGGTGACGGAGCGGAGAAGTCGCCGGCGGCGATGTAGCCGTAGAAGCTGCGGAAGAGTTGCTTGAATGTGTCGGGGAAGCCTTCGTTGTGGCCACCGGGATAGCTGGAGATGCCGCGCGCCGACGCATGCAGCAGCGATGGATCGCGAATCAGCGTCTCGTTCGCGCGGTCGCGATGTCCGATCCAGAGTTCGTTGGGCGACTCGCTGTTCCAGGCCAGCGACTGCTTCGCGCCGGCGATCTCAAATCGCAGGCAGTTCTTCCGGCCCGCGGTTGTCTGCGAAACCCACAAACAGCCGTTTGCTCCGTTTGCGAATCGCAGCATGACGCAGCCGCAGTCGTCCGTTTCGATCGGCACAATCTCTGACTCAACCCGAGAATTGTCTGGTCCAGAGAACGTCTCAACACCGCCGATCGGTTGCCGCCGCGTCGCGTGAATCGTTCGCAAGTCCGCACACACTGCGACGACCTGCTGCCCGGTGATGAACTGCACCAGGTCGAGCCAATGCGTGCCGATATCGGCGACCGCTCGCAGTTCGCCGCCGTCTTCGGACAGCACACGCCAGTTAAAGTCGGTGTCGAATAGCAGCCAGTCTTGCACGTAAGAGCCGACGACATGCAACACGTCGCCGATTGAACCGCCTCGCACTCGCGCGGCCGCCTCGTGACAGAGCGGATAGAAGCGGATGTTGTAGGCGACCCCCGCCGCACAACCGCTCGCCCGCGCGATCCGCACCAGTTTCGCAGACTGAGCGGAAGTCATCGCGAGCGGCTTTTCGCAAAGCACATGCTTTCCGGCGCGCAATGCGGCAGCGGCCTGTTCGAAATGGAATCGGTTGGGCGTCGTGAGATGCACCGCCGAGACCGAGTCGTCCCGGAGCAGTTCGTCAAACGACTCATACCCACGCGGCAGACCGAGTCGCTCGGCAGCCGCCTTCGATTTTTCCGGTGATGAACCGACGATGCCAGTGACTTGCACACCCGCTCGTCGCAGACCCTCGACATGGACCGGACCAATGAACCCGGTGCCAGCCACAGCCGCCGAGAGCTTCTGGACTCCGATTCGTGAAGTCATCGTAGTTTGCCTCGTGCGGGAGTGGCGGATTGGATCGGGCCGAGGCGGCTGTGGAATTCGTACTGGTCGCCGCGGTAGAGCGTCCGCTCCCACCACAACGGAACATCGTCTTCGAGATAACCGATCGAGACCACTTCTAACGCCGGTGACTTCGTGGTGGTCTGAAGATGCTTGGCCTCGCGGGATGTCAGCAGTACGGCGCGGATGACTTCGTTCGCGCCGCCGATTTTGAGACCGTGCGTCTCGGTCCAGGTGCGATAAAGCGAACCTTCCGCTTGAGACTTCGTCAGCTTCGGACAGTGACGCTGCACGACGTAGCGGTGCTCTAGAATCACCGGCACGCCGTCCGCAAGGCGGATGCGATCAAGTTCCCATAACTCATCCGTCAGCGCGACACCTAATGCAGCGTGGAGTGATTCATCGACCTCAGCGGCAGTCAGCTTGCCGAAGGTGAGCAGTTCCGTGCTTGGCTTCTTTCCGGCAGCGCGAGCCTTCTCGGTGAAGCTCACGAGCGAGCGGACGTCGTAGTCGATCACGTCGCGTCGGACGAACGTGCCGCGCCCCTTGCGGAACTCGAGAAAGCCCTCGGACACCAAGCTGGCGAGCGACTTGTTGGCGGTCGCACGGCTGACCTGAAACCTCTCGGCGACTTCGCGCTCCGTAAGAAATTGGTCTCCTGAACGATACTCTGCTGCCAGCGCCGCACGCAGTCGCTGATTGAGTTGTTGGTAGACGGGACTGCGTTCGAGTTTGGTGTCCATCAGAGTCCTGGCTCGGTTGGTGGGCGATCGCCGCCTTTCGCTCCGCGAAAGGAAGCTTTTGCGGAGCAAAAGCCGACGATCCCTTTCGCGGAGCGAAAAGCGACGATCGCGAGGTCTTGAAGTAGTGGCTTAGCCACGTTAGCATGGTTCGATCGAGTTGGCAAGCCGATGGTCATCGAGCCCAACCGCATCCTCGGCGGAGCGGGTCGGGCTAGTGCCTGGAGGTCCGCTGCGGCGGTTTGCTCGTCATAGAAGGTCTTGTTGATGCCATTTTTCCGTGCCATGAATTCATCCAACTGGTTCCAAACGTTCGTTGGCTCCTGCGCTGTCCGAAAGGCATCGACGACAAGGCACAGCGTTCCTCGCTCGACACGCTGACCGAACTCAACCAGCTCGCGCTCGGCGACGCGGGCGATCCCGAGATCACCGCGCGCATCGCCGCCTACGAAATGGCCTACCGTCTGCAAACCAGCGCGCCGGAACTGATGGACCTCTCACTGGAGCCGAAACACATCCTCGACATGTATGGCATCAAGGACGTGAACGAGGCCACCTACGCCCGCAACTGCCTGCTCGCCCGCCGCCTCATCGAGCGCGGCGTGCGTTTCGTGCAGCTTTTCCACGAAGCCTGGGACCAGCACGGCAACCTCACGAAGGCGATCAAGGAGAACTGCGGAAACACCGATCAAGCCAGCGCCGCGCTGGTGAAGGATTTGAAACAACGCGGCCTGCTCGAAGGCACGCTCGTCGTCTGGGGCGGCGAGTTTGGCCGCACTCCAATGGTGCAGGGTGGAAACGACGGACGCGACCACCACAACCGCTGCTTCTCCATGTGGCTTGCCGGTGCCGGTTTGAAGAAGGGCCACGTCCACGGCGAGACCGACGAACTCGGTTTCAACGTCGTGCGCGACCCCGTCCACGTCCACGACCTGAACGCCACACTCCTGCACCTGCTCGGCTTCGATCACGAAAAGCTCACCTACCGCTTCCAAGGCCGTGACTACCGTCTAACCGATGTTCACGGGCATGTGGTGCAGGGCCTTTTCGCCTGAGCGGAGGCCAGACATTGAACACCCACAACAAGCAACAGAGCCCATGCTCACATGAAAAGAACACTGCTCCTCACCGGCAGCGCGGGCCTTCTCGGTGAAGCTGACGAGCGAACGGACGTCATAGTCGATCACATCGCGCCGGACGAACGTGCCGAGTCCCCTGCGAGCGAAAGGCGACGATCGCGAGGACTTGAAGTAGTGGCTTAGCCACGTTAGCATGGCCGGATGGAATTTGCAAACCGTTCGATGCCAGTTGAGAACACTGATAGGCTGGAAGCCTGTCCCACGAGGAGCGGCTGATGAGCAAGCAGCTTTGGTTGGCATTTGTCGTGATGCTCGGCGCGCAGCAGGCGGCGCGGGCGTTGGAGATTCCGTTACATCCCGATGAAGCGAAGATTGTCGAACAGATCATCGCCGTCGAGGGGCATCAGGTCGAGGTGGCCGAGGTGCCCGGTTGGGCGAAGACCGGTGTCATCAATCGACTCAAGGAATTGGGTGTCGAGACCGCCGGCCTGAAATCCTGGGGCGTGCGGGACACGAAGAGGAATGCCGAGTCTTTCAGCTGCATCTACGACGCGAACGGTCGCACGTTGGCACTCACCGGCAACGGACCATGGCTGCACGATGAGAGTCTCCGTGCCCTGATCCGACAGCAATAGAGCAGTTGCTGCCGCTGGTTTATGACGAACTTCGCAAACTTGCGGCAGCCAGATTGGCCCACGAAAAGCCGGGGCAAACGTTGCAGGCAACGGCGCTCGTGCATGAGGCCTACTTGCGTCTGGTAAGCGCTGCGGGCGGGCAGCAGTCCTGGGACAATCGCGGGCACTTTTTCGCAGCGGCGGCCGAAGCCATGCGAAGGATTCTGGTGGAGAGGGCTCGGCGCAGGCTCGGCCCACAACATGGCGCTGCGCGGGCCATCGACGCCGAATTGGATTCACTGCCCGGCGAAATGGCTCGAGATCCCGCAGAAACTCTGGCAATTCACGAGTTACTCGATCAGCTGGCGGTCAAGTCTCCCCGTCAGGCAAATCTGGTCAAACTGCGTTACTTTCTCGGCTGCACGATAGGTGAGGCAGCGGAAATCCTCGGTGTGGCCCCAGCCACTGCCGAGGAAGATTGGACGTATGCAAAAGCATGGTTACGCCGGCAGTGGTTGCGCGGCGAGGAAAAAAAACCGAATTCCTGAAGAAAAGTCGCCGGGGGTTTTCACGGACTTCTCGCATTGGATGTTAGTTCGCCACCTGAACAAGCCGGGAGAAAGCCATGTCCGAGAGCGAAGTCTTCAAGGCAGTCATCAAACTGCCCGCCGAGCAGCGTCAGCACTATCTCGATCAACGGTGCGCCGGCAACGCCGCGTTAAAAAGTGACGTTGAGTCACTGTTGCAAGCCCATGAGGCATCGCAGGGAATATTGCTGGAGCAGTCGGCCGACGGCGAAAGGACGCATCGGTACTCTGAGATCACCGAGCGGCCAGGAAGCCAGATCGGCCCATACAAACTGCTCGAACAGATCGGGGACGGCGGCTTCGGTGTTGTCTTCATGGCGGAGCAACTGAAACCAGTACGCCGCAAGGTCGCCTTGAAGGTGATCAAACCGGGCATGGATACCCGCCAGGTTATTGCCAGGTTCGAAGCAGAACGTCAGGCGCTCGCCTTGATGGATCACCCCAATATTGCTCGTGTTTTCGATGCGGGCGAGACTGCGAGTGGGCGACCTTACTTTGTCATGGAACTGGTCAAGGGCGCTCCCATCACCCAGTTCTGCGACGATGCCCAGCTCGAAACCCGCGAGCGCCTGGAACTGTTCATCGCCGTTTGTCAGGCCACGCAGCACGCGCATCAGAAAGGTGTTATCCATCGCGATCTGAAGCCGTCGAACATACTCGTGACGTTGCATGACGGCGCGCCGGTCGTGAAAGTGATTGACTTCGGTGTGGCCAAAGCCACCGGACAACAGCTCACCGAAAAGACGCTCTTCACCGGTTTCTCGCAGTTTATCGGCACTCCGCTCTATATGAGCCCCGAGCAGGCGGCTCTGAGCGGCCTGGACATCGACACGCGGAGCGATGTCTATTCGCTGGGCGTGCTGCTGTACGAACTGTTAACTGGCACGACACCGCTGGAGAAGGACCGCCTGAAAAAGGCGGCCTTTGATGAAATCCGCCGATGGATTCGTGAAGAGGAACCGGTGAGACCGAGTACGCGAATCAGTGCGTTGGGCGCGACCGCGACGTCCGTTTCCGCGCTCCGCAGGACGGAGCCGCACAAGCTGAGCCAGTTGCTGCGCAATGAACTCGATTGGGTTGTGATGAAGGCTTTGAAAAAGGACCGTACCAACCGGTATGAAACCGCGAGCGGATTAGCCAGAGACGTGCAGCGCTACTTGGCCGGAGACGCAGTCGAGGCGTGTCCTCCCACGCTGGGATACCGCATCCTTAAGACGTACCGCAAGCACCGGGCGGCCGTGCTGACAACCGCCGGTTTCGCGTTAGTCATGTTGGCGGCGACTGCCATCAGTGGCACTGCATGGATCGCTGCCGAGACAGCAAAACGCGATGCCACAAAGGCTTTGATCGAAAGCGAAAAAGACCGCAAGCAGAAGGTCGTTGCCCTTGACGATGTCACTCACGCGCGCGACGCGGCAGAGCAGGCACGAGACCACGTCCGAACGATTCAACGCGAACTTGTCAGGTCGCTCTACGACGCTGACATGGCAGGAATCCCATCGATGTGGGATTCAAGGAAACTCTGGGACATTCAGAAAATGTTGGAAACTTACCGGCCCAAACCTGAAAATTCCGAGTCGGACGATCTGCGTGGCTTCGAATGGTACTACTGGGATCGACGCATACAGCCTGATGTAAACTCGGTTGCGTTGAACAAGTCTGACAAGCAACGACAACGAGTGTCGCGGAGTGTTTCCGGGACGATCAGCCCAGATGTTCAATGGATCGCCCTTCTGGTCGACAATTATAGGGAAACAGAACACAAATTCTGGCTGAAAATCATCAATGCCGACACGCAGGAAGAGCTGTTATCACATCCGCTCCATGCGACAACACCCAGGAGGTTGGACGCAGGAGCGCCGGTCTTCAGCCGGGATGAGAAGTTCGTTGGCGTCGATTGGGATCCCACCGAAGAAAAAGACTTGTGGACGGTACCAAAAAAGCCAGGTGGTCGCCGCGAATTCTGCATCGTCGAATTGCCTGAAGGGCGGGAAGTGCACTCTTTCAGCCGACCCGACCAGTCGGTCGAAAACTGGAGCTTCAATCCGGACGGCGGAAGTGTGGTTGCGTCGATTCAAGAACTCGCGGACCCTCCCGATGCTGGGCGCATCACAATCATGGTCTGGAATCTTTCTGACGGAAGTGAACGATTCAAGATCGACTGCGACCAAGGTGCAAGTGCCCACGCTCAATTCAGCCCTGATGGCAAACGTCTCGCGATCACGGTCCGTCAGGCCGACGGGCGGAATCGTGTTGAGATCCGAGACGGCCTCAGTGGCGAGGAATTAGGCCGCTGGGAGATCGAGGGAGACACTCTGTCAGCTCCCGCTTACAGCCCGGATGGTGCCCGACTGGCCGCCATTGTCTCCGCAGTCTCCGCGACCGATCCCCAGGTACGCACGTGGTCCATCACACTTTGGGACGCCGCGACTGGAGCGGAACTCGCCAGCCTGCCGCTGTCAGCGACCCCGAACCAGGCGACACATATTCCCGAATCGTACCGGGTGCAATTCACGTCGGACGGTTCCCGACTGGTGGCAGAAATCCAGGTGAGCAATCAAGAACAATACAGGTCCAGCACCATGACCATCACGGGATGGGACGGAGAATCTGAGCATGCACTCTTCGAGTTCACGCAAAAGAATTTCGCCCGAGAGACTTCGGCCTGGGCCGTCAGCGGCGATGGCCAGCTGATTGCCATCGATGATGGCTCCATGGTGGATATCCGCGACATGACGACTGGCGCCGTGCTGCGCTCGCTCCCTGAGAGTGGTCTATCGAGTGGTCTATCGCTGGCGTTTGGCCCGGAGCGAACACTCCATGGACTCTCCGGCCTCGAACACAAGGTTTGGAAGATCGACGATCCGACGCTATGCGTCATTTCCCATGCGCGGCCCAATGTCGTCTCCGGAATTGCATCATTTGACATTCACCCCGACGGAGAACTCGTCGCCTGGTATGAGCAGCACAACGAGAATGGACAGCGTAAGGACACGGTCACCGTTTGGAATATCACCACACACGAACAGGTGTTATCAGAACAGTTGCCGCCGAATGCACCTATCCTGAGTCAGGTCGACTTTGTCAGCGGAGGTCGCTATCTGGTTTGGATGCGGTCTCAACAATTTGACATGGGCAGGCCCCCCAGTGGTCCGCCTGATGTGAGTGTTTGGGACACGAGGTCGTGGAAGAAGGTCTACGAGTATCGATGGGAGTCGGTCGATTACTTCCATCCGGGCTTTGCGATAGATCCCGAAGGCCGGCGAATCGCGATCGTCCGCCCTACGCCCGATCGGCCGGATGAGTTCCGCCTGGCAGTCGTCGATTTCAAATCCGGCAAGGAATTGTGGTATCAGGAACTTACTGGAACTCTATCCGCGTTTCCGCAGTTCAGCCCTGACGGGGGACGTTTGGCTGTCAGCTTGTTCGACAATCAAATGAAGGGATCAGAGTATGCAGCGGACAAGGCAATCCAGTACCAGGTGTGGGACACAGAGACCGGAAAACTCCTTACAACAATTCATGGCATCGCCAGAACAAGATTGCCGGTGTGGAGTCCGGATGGCAAGCAGCTCGTCAGCAGTACCTTTCCCAGTTGGGATGCTCTCACGCTCATTGACACGTCGAGTGGTGAAGTGCAGCACAAGGCTTCAGGTGAACGTATAACAATGCCTGTTTTCTGGGTGGCACATCGCGATTTCAACCCGGACGGATCTCGATTGGCCACGTTTGTAAGAACGAATAGATGGAATAGAACTGCTGGCCATGCGTCGCTCTTTGACACGGCCACCGGCAGGGAGGTTCTCGCGGTGACGGTGCCAGTCGATGAGCTGCTGGCGCGACTCCGTTTCAGCCGCGATGGTCGGCGCCTTTTCATTCTGTCAACCGATGGGGAACACGGCATCAAGGTCCGAACGCTCGACGCGACGCCGCTGCCTGAACCGACGATCAACGAGCCATGATCGAGCTTTGAGGACGTCAACCAGGTACGACCTTAAACTCGCCGGGAATCCTCGGCAACTGCTCATTTGATAATCCGAGGGCGCAGCCATTTAGAGATCTGCTGTTTCAACTCGCGGAAGCCGACCTCCGCAGGTTGCGACCGATCGGACGCGCGGGATTGGAATTCTGACTGCCTATGTTCGACGCGTCGATAGTTGAGAATTAGCGGTTGGCGTAACTGAATACCGTTAGACAAACCGCCGCAGCGGATTCGCAAGTCATACTCGCATCGGTGTTCCGACTTTTTCCCGAAATCGCACGATCAACCGGGCTCGTTTGTCGAGCAAACAGGCTGTGCAAATACCGCCACAACTTTTGCGCAAACAAATGGTTGCGATGTTTGCATGTCGACGACACCACCCCGAAAAGTTCTAATGGTGTCTTGTCACCCCGACTTTTTTCAGAAATGAGCCCTTCGGCGAGAACTTCGAAGGGCTATCTCGTTGTGAGTGCGCGAGTTACCGATCGACGCGCGTGTTCAAATGGGATTGCACGACGGTCGAACTCACGGGGGAAGTGACGGAACTCCTTTGTTTGATTGGCGAAGCGTGGTTCAAATCTCGTCGCCAGTCTTTTTCCGAATTCTATTCCCCCAAAGGTTTCCCAATTTGGGGCAACCTTACCTGATCTCGGTTGCTGGACCGACTCGGGCGAATTTGCGTAAAATGATGTTTCCTAAGCCCAATCGTGCCCAATCGAGGCCATCATTCCAGCCATGAATGCCAAGTTACGCGTTATGCTCAAATCGTGGGACCTTGAGGAACGAGCTAAAGCCGTTAGGGCGCTCCTCGCGGCAGTCGAGGACGGAAATATTCCGCAAGCCCGGAAGGTGTTGGAGCAATCGCCACTGCTGGATCACTTTGTGCCGTACGATGCCGTTTGCTGGTCGAACTTGGCTGCGGCGGCCGGTCATTGGGAGATGGTGAAGTTCTGGCGTGAGCGGGAAATGAGGACTCGGGCGGCCCGCGAGCAGGCGTCTCTTGAATCGCTGTTGTTCTGGGCGATGGGTTATGAGTACGTGAAGCCCAAAGGCGATCCATTGAAGGTCGCGGAATATCTGCTTGCCGCTGGCGCGGCAGTCGATGGGGAAAACAAAGATTGCTCGAACCTGCACCGCGCGGTGTTCATGAATCGCCCGAAGCTAGTGGAGCTGCTGATCCAGCGAGGGGCCGATCTGGCCCGTCCCTACGCCACGGGGGAATCGGCCCTTCAAATAGCCAGACGAAAACAGGCCAGCCAATGTGCCGAACGGCTGGAGCAAGCCGGCGCGCCGCTGGAATTGCCGAAAAAGCCACAGCGCCCGAAACCTATCCGGACGATCGATCTGCGGGAGTCGGCCAGGAAGTTGTCGGCCGGCGTCGAATTGGCAGTCAAGAGATTTGCGCGCCTGCATCGCAAGCAGGTCGTGACGGCGATCGCGCTGGCGAGCATCCCGCACGAAGGATACGTGATGGTTTCCTTCGACACTGGGAAATTCGAAGGCAGCCCATGGGACGCCAAATATCGTGAATTCGCCTGGATTAGATTCCCCGACTGGGCTCGCGCGTTCGAAGGCAACCAAATGTACCTGATCGACCTCGGGGGTCGATCCCGACTTAAGAATTGCAACGAAGACGAACCGCTGTTCAAGAAGATGATCGTGGCCGCCCTTCAGTCCCTGCAGCTCAAGGGCGCATTCGCTCCGATCAACGCCGCGAAGGATTGCCGGATCGGAATTGAGATGACCAACTCGGGACAGGGAAGATTCTGGCGGCTTTCCATGAGCCAGGCGAATAAGAAAAAACAATAAACGGGGCACCCACGATCGATCATCGATGCCGCGGCAAACATCGCTTACAGCTGAAAGTCCGAACGGCGCTATTCCACCACCCAAGGCATTCTTCACAATGGCATCGGGGTGAGGAACTCCGACGGTTCGGGCCGTAGGTTGCTATTCAAAGACGTCGAGAAAAACGCCGTGGCCCCGGTCTGGTCGCCGAAGGGAGACAAGATAGCGCTCGGTGATCCGACGTTAGTTTGCGGAGCGATCCACGACGATCTCGATCCACCACAACGAGACCAATGACGATGTCAAGACAACTTTTCTCTCTGCTCATGTTGCTCGTGTTTGGCACTGCGGCTCGCGCGGCGGATGCGCCGCGCTACAACGTCCTGCTGATCATGGCCGACGATCTGCGGCCGGCGATGGGTTGCTACGGCGACTCGCGGGCGAAGACGCCGCATCTCGACCGGCTCGCCGCGCGTGGTGTTCGCTTCGATCGTGCCTACGTGCAGTATCCCGTCTGCAATCCGAGCCGTACGTCGCTGCTCACTGGCACTCGGCCGGAACACAACGGCGTCACCGGCAACGGCACGTTCTTCCGCGAGAAGATGCCGGAGATCGTCACGCTGCCGCAGTTGTTTCGGCAGCACGGCGCGATGGCGGTGTCCTACGGAAAGATCTATCACGCCGGCCTCGTCGAAGGGGAATCGCAGAATCAGATGCTCGATGTCGGCAAGTCGTGGGACGAAGCGAAGATGAATCGCCCGACGAAGCTCGGCAACAGCGGCCCGCGCCGCAATCTCACAGGTGGCAAGCTCAAGTGGTGCGAAGTCGCGGACCTCGAAGGGGGTGACGACGACCAGTCCGACGGCCAGACCGCGCAGCAGGCCATCGCCGCGATGGAACGGCTTGCAGGCAAGCCGTGGTTCATCGGCGCGGGGTTTCATCGTCCGCATGATCCGTTCGTCGTGAGCAAGCGCTACGTCGCGCAGTTTCCCGACGGCTCGCTCCAACTCCACCGCGATCCCGACGACGCCACGCCGCTGTTCAAGCAATCGCTTGGCGGTGGCGCGTTCGAGGAGGCGTTCAAGCAGTTCGACGACCGCGACCGGATGGATTTTCTCACGCACTATTACGCGGGCGTGACGCAGACCGACGCGCAGGTCGGCCGGCTCATGGAGGCGATGGACCGCCTGAAACTCTGGGACACAACCGTGGTCATCTTCGTCGGCGATCATGGCTACCACCTCGGCGAGCGCGGCTGGTGGAACAAGAACACGCTCTTCGACCGCTCGTGCCGCGCGCCGTTCCTGCTCATCGCGCCGGGTGTGAAACCGGCCGAGTGCCGCAGCCTTGTCGAGTTCCTCGATATTTATCCAACCGTTGCGGAGCTGTGCGGCTTGACCGTCCCCGCGACGGTCAAGGGGAAGAGCCTCAAACCAATTCTCGACGATCCGGCCAAGACCATCCACGACTCGGTGCTGACGCACATCACGCGCGGCTCGAACATGAGCGGCTTCGGCCTGCGCACCAATCGCTGGCGTTACATCGAATGGAGCAACGGCAGCGCGGAACTCTACGACCACGACCGCGATCCGGAAGAATGGCACAACGTCGCCACCTCTCGTGCGCACGAGAAGGATCTCGCGGCGATGAAAGCCCGACTTGCCGCGAGGCGCTGAGTCCAGAGGTTCTCATGAAAAATCCAATTGTGCTGGTGTGCTTGATTCCCGCAGTCTGTGCGGCGGAGGAGATTTCGCCGCGGCCGTTCAACGTGTTGTTCATCGCCGTCGATGCCGGGGGTGTTCGTTATTTGTCAGGCCTCGCCTTGCTGGAGTACTTGGATCTCAGTTACACGAATGTCAGTGACCGCGACTTGGCCGAACTTGCTTCCCTAGAACAGCTCCGTGAACTCAATTTGACCGGGACGAAAGTCGGGGGCGACTTGGGCTACTTGGCCGGGCTCAAGCACCTGGAATCATTGGACCTTTACGATACGAGAATAACTGGCGCCGACTTGTTGTCGCTCGTCGGAATGAAGAAACTGCGAAAACTGGACCTGGGCAATACAAACGTCGGCAAAGACGGCGCCGCGAATTTGCGCCAGATGAGGCAGCTCCAATGGCTGCGAGTTTCCAACTTTGGAGACGGCGAGCTTAGGGCGTTACAGGACGCCCTTCCCGATTGTGTAATTGAAAAGCACTAATGTCGGTCGGCAGTGACATCCGGGAACTGAGAACTAACGAAGGGACCGTAGTATGAAATGTCGTCGCCTCGAAGCCGTTTCATTCGGGCTAGCGACCTGCCTTGACCCGTCGCGGTCCCCGCTGACTTGCTCTTGCAATCAGTGTCCTTTCGGCAGACTGCAAATTGTCGCTGCTATGGTTTACCCAATCTGCCGCGCGACGCGAAGATTTTCGCGGCGCAATTCGAGCTCCGCTCGGGCTCTACGAAAGGGGCTTTCGGAACCGCTGCGTGAGTGGCAACAGAAGGGCCAGGAGTTGCATCCTGGATTGGCCCGACGCCCAACGCGGTGTTTGCGTATGCTCGGCGGCCCCATGGGTGATAGGCAGAAACAGCCTATCACCCACAAACTGGCGTGACAGACGCGCAAGAGACGATTATGATTCCACTTACGAAACAACAACGCCTGCGTGAAAGGCTGCAAAGTTGCAGCCTACAGGTAATAGGCTGATCAGCCTAAAAACAAGTTCGGGCAGTGAAATCTCGTACTCGTACTCGTACTCAGCGTAGCGGTACTCGTACTCGTAATCGAATGCAGCATCGAGTTGTCGAAGCCCGAACAAGGCGGTCAACCCGAGCGGCGGCTCGGGCAGATTCTGAAATCAAAGGTTCTTGGCCGCCGCCGGGTTACCTTGGTCGTTATGTGGCAAATTGTGACCCAGTCATGCCGAAAGGGCTTCCTGTGAAAGTGACATCCTGCATTGCCTGTGGCGGAAAGCAACTCGAACGTGGCTTCATTCCCGACGCAGGCGATTGCACCTCTTCGCTGAGTAAATAACTGGGGTCCCGGATAGTACGCAAAGCCGCAATGTCTGACAAACAAGCCATGTTGCTGACGTCGTGCCGCTACCTCGCTTTGGTTTACGCGATCGTATTGGCGATCGTTGAGGCGGTGCTCAACTCCCGCCGAGAGCAGTGGCAATACGCGCCGCTGTGGATCATCGACTACGTCATTGTCGCCTACCTGCTGGCCGGGTTTTGGTTGACGCGCCGTGGTAAGTACCTCCCCGTGCTCATGTCGGCCTACGCACTGTCAAGCGGCGTGATGTACATCGCGTTCTTCATGGACTTCGACCCCGAACTCCCAGCCGCCGCGCGCGGGCCGACATTTTTGGTCGCATTGATCGGTCTGGCGCTCGGGGGTTCCGCTGTCGGACTCGTGGGTACTACGGTCGCGTGGTGGCGGCAGGAGCGAGCAATAGGATGAACCGGCATGGGCGGCGGCGTCGTGCGTTGCAGCCGGGAAAGGACAATCGCTTGCCGGGCTTAAATCTGGTTGTCGGTTTCACGTTCGACGACCATCTTGCGTGGTGTCGACGAAGTTGGCGTCTGTTATGGTATTGGCAAAACGGAACACATGACCGACGTCACCCAACTCCTCGAAGCAGCCAATCGCGGTGACAAAAAGGCCGCCGCGGAATTGCTGCCTGTTGTTTATGACGAGTTACGCAAACTGGCTGCTGGTCATATGGCTCGCGAACAGCCTGGTCAGACGTTGAATCCCACGGCACTGGTCCATGAAGCTTACTTGAGGCTGGTTGGTCCCGAGGATGATCGAAAATGGGACAGCCGAGGTCATTTCTTTGCCGCTGCGGCAGAGGCGATGCGCCGAATCCTGGTGGATGTCGCGCGGCGCAAAGCGCGTCGGAAACATGGTGGTCAGTTCTCGCAGGTCGAACTACCTCGGCAGTTGAGCGCTGATTCGAACCACGATGAGGAAATCCTGGCGGTCAACGAAGCGCTCGATCTTCTGACAGAGCGGGACGAGCAGGCCACTCAACTCGTCAAACTGCATTACTTTGCAGGCCTGACGATGGAGCAATCGGCGGCGGTTCTTGGGGTTTCGCCTCGCAAGGCCTTCCAGATCTGGTCCTTTGCCCGAGTCTGGCTGTTTCGGGCATTGCAGGGAGACAAACGCAGAAATATTTGAATAAAATCGAAAATCTCGTGCAGTCATCGGACCGGGAAAACGCATTGTGGGGATGACACAACCTGACCAAGGAGATAACCATGCCCGAGTCATCCCTCGATTCAAAATCAATCTTCGCCCAAGCCCTGGAAATAACGGACGCCCGCCAGCGAGGAGCATTCCTGCGACAGGCCTGTGAAGGCGATGCCGCGTTGCAGTCGGAAATTGAAGAGATGCTGCATCTCCACGATCAGGCGGGCGGCTTCATGCAGAATCCCGGTGCGTTCGCACCGACTCATCTCTTCGGTTCGGATGCTCTTGCGGAAAAGCCGGGCACACTGGTCGGTCACTACAAGTTGCTGCAGCAGATTGGCGAAGGCGGAATGGGTGTCGTCTTCATGGCCGAGCAGGAGCAGCCCGTCCGACGCAAGGTGGCGCTCAAGATCATCAAGCCCGGAATGGACTCCCGGCAGGTCATTGCTCGCTTCGAGGCCGAACGGCAGGCGCTGGCGATGATGGATCACTCGAACATCGCCAAGGTTTTGGACGCCGGAACCACTGAATCCGGACGTCCCTACTTCGTGATGGAGTTGGTCCACGGCGTTCCCATCACGGAATACTGCGACGCCAATCGCTTGTCCAACACCGAACGACTTGAATTGTTCGTTCCCGTGTGTCAGGCGCTGCAACATGCCCATCAAAAAGGGATCGTTCACCGGGATGTCAAACCGAGCAACATTCTGGTCACGCAGTACGATGACAAACCCGTGCCGAAAGTGATCGATTTCGGCGTCGCCAAGGCGATGGAACAGCGGCTGACGGAAAAGACGCTGTTCACGCAATACGGGACGCTCGTCGGGACGTTTGAATACATGAGCCCCGAGCAGGCTGAGCTGAACGCCTTTGGTGTCGATACCCGCAGCGACGTCTATTCGTTAGGCGTGCTTCTCTACGAGCTGTTGACCGGCACCACTCCGCTGGAAAAGTCGCGGCTGCGCAGCGCGGCGTATGGCGAGTTGGTTCGGATCATCAAGGAAGAAGAACCGCCCCGACCCAGCGTTCGCATCAGCATGTCGGGCACGCTTGCCAAACTGGCTGCTGCGCGAAAAACCGACGCTGCCAAACTCAGCGCGCTCGTCAAAGGGGAACTCGACTGGATCGTGATGAAATGTCTGGAGAAGGACCGCACGCGGCGCTACGATGGCGCGAATTCCCTGGCGAAAGATGTTCAGCGCTACTTGTCCAACGAGGCCGTCGAAGCCTGTCCGCCAACCCTGGGCTATCGGTTGCAAAAGTTATATCGCAAGAACCGCGCGACAGTGTGGGTGGGAAGTACGATTGCCGCCGTGTTGCTACTGGCTACCGGGGTGAGCGTAACGTTCGGTATCCGAGCTAAGCGGGCGGAGCTTCTGGCGGCCCGGAGCGCGAAGGACGCGATCGCGAAGGGGGAAGCCTGGCAGAGGGAACGGAATGAGGCGACCGGCGCTCGCAGCGCGCTCGAAGCCGAACAGAACTCCCGGAAATGGTCGGATTACATCTCGTCGATCCAGTTTGCCCAGGCGGCTTGGCAGCAGCACCAATTGTGGCCGACCCGAAACTTTCTGGACCGAACCCCACCTGAGCTGCGAGGCTGGGAATGGCATTATTTAGACCGCCTCTGCCAACCCGAAAAGGTCGACACACTAACTACGGCTCACAAACACATTTCGTCCGCACAATACAGCCCGGACGGTCGGTGGATCGTGACGGTGAGCGGCGCGCGCCAATGGGCTGATTATTCGGATTCATCTGTGGAGTTTTGGAATACGGCCACGTTAAAAATGCAGTTCACCTTATGTGGTGAACCGGGTTTTCTGCTTGTGGATATCAGCTCCGACGGTCAGCACGTGCTCGTCACGGCAAAAAACAAGGTCACGATCTGGGATATTTCGGATCTTGCGTCACCGACCCCGCAACCACTTATCGAGGACGATCCCGATGAACAGTACTATTACTCGGGATGTTTCAGCCCAGATGGCAAGACGATCGTGATAGCAAAGGGTAGGTACGTCGAGGACAACACGAAACACGATTCCATCTCACTCTGGGACGTCACGACCCGCCAGCGCAAAAAATGGCCGCCGCACGAGTCAGAGACCATGCGAACCATCTTCGAACCGGCGTTCGCTGCGGATGGCCAATGGGTGTACTCCATGGTGAGGGAAGGCTGGTTCGGGGGCACGTTCCTCAAGATCTGGGATGTCAGCACCGGCGAGGAACTCCTCTCCGTGGAAGAGAAATTCGTCAGGGCCTATCTCAGCCCGGACGGTTCCCGGCTGGCTGCTATTTTGAAGGATCACAGCAATATGATGGTTTGGCGAATCCGGCGGGACGGCAATCGTCCGGTAATCGACGACGATCCGATTATCATCGGCGGGCACACAGGGCTCCCCTTTCCAAGGCCGTTCAGTCGCGACAGCAAGTACCTCCCGACCGCCGGGGATGACGGTACGGTCCGGATACGGGATGTTTCGACCATGACCCAAATCCGCGTCCTCGCCGGTGCTGGTTACTCTGCGTTTGTGAACTTCAGCCCCGACGGACAGGATGTGATTACGTGGGGTTCAGACAGCAATGTCAGAGTTTGGGCCGTTGAGGTGAAAGACCCGCAGGTGGTTTCCGCGGCTGAAGAAAGAGTGTACTCATCCGTGCCCAGTCCAAATGGAAAACGGTGGCTCACCTTCGACGATACGGAGACGAAAGTCTGCGAGATCGGGACTTTCAAGCCACTTTACTCGTCGCTGGCGAAAGGACGAGGCGGCTGGAGTCCGGACGGCCGTCGCATTTGGATTTCGAGTGACGGCAACCTCCAAAACGGAACAAACAACGTAGTTCTCGTTTACAACGCGGAGACCGGCGAACTGGTCAACAAACTCGAAGGGGCCAGAACACCACCGACGGACTACTGCTGCAATGCGGATGGCTCTCAGATCGTCGCCAGCAAGAACGATGGCTCCGTCATCGTCTGGGATACGAACACAGATCAGACCTGGGAATTGGCGAAGCGGGACGGGTCCAGGAATCTGTACCGATTCGAAGCCAGTTACAGTCCGGACGGCAGGAAGATCTTCATCCATCTGCTCGGAAAACTGAACTCGACCCCAACCGCGCTCTCGATCCTCGACGCCGAGACGCGTAAGCCGATCGTCGAACTGGAAAGCAGCGCCTTGAACGACCTTCAACGTGCCACCTTCAGCAAGGACGGGCGATTGTTGCTGGTGCTTTTCTTCGACGTCGATACAGCCAGGATCCGAATCTGGGACACCACCACGGGAAAACTGTTGCGTTCGTTCCCGGTCGATGCGGGGTGGGCGGCGAGGATGGAAATAAGCCCGGACGGCTCGCGAATTCTAGTCACCAGCGATTATAGGCTACACCTGATTGACGCCCAATCCGGCGACGAACTGCTCGTGCTGCCGATCAATGGCGCACGGGCAGCGAAGTTCGATCGGGACGGGAACAAGATCATCGTCTGGGGCGTGAACAAGAGCTACATTTACGAATACGACAAGGTCCTCCGCATCCTGGATGGCA
>Ga0233425_10005846_pt1 | contig 18907 bp, 15 predicted proteins | sample Watercolumn_Towu_2_FD_181712 | JGI IMG/M metagenome (GOLD analysis project Ga0233425, IMG submission 181712) | Freshwater microbial communities from Lake Towuti, South Sulawesi, Indonesia - Watercolumn_Towuti2014_140_MG | ecosystem: Environmental > Aquatic > Freshwater > Lake | place... | reverse complement strand
GGGCGACCTCGTGCAGTTCACGTTCGGCGCGAAATACATGGGCTACTGCGGCAACATGTGCCGGCCGTTCGCCATCGGCAAAATGCCGAAGCCCGCGCGACGACTCGCCGAGGCCGCGCTGGAGGCGATGAACTACGCCATCGCCAACATCCGTCCCGGCGTGCGCGGCTGCGACATGTTCGACGGCTACCACAAGATCCTGTCCCGCTACGGCTACGAGAACTTCACGCTCTACGGCCCCGCCCACGGCACGGGCAGCAGCGAGGTCGAGGGTCTCTGGCTTTCCAAGAGCGCCGACTTCGTCATCCAGCCGAACATGCTCTTCAACGTGGACATCTGGCTCAGCGACGGCCAATACGGCATGCGCTACGAGGACGGCGTGCTGGTGACCAAGACCGGCCTGCGCGAACTGAACAGCTACCGGCGCGAAGTGATTGTTTTGTGAATTTTGGTCAAAAAGATTTTAGGTCAAAAATATTCTCCTGAAATCTTTTTGACCCCAATCTTTTTGACCAAATGAACCCTCTCAATCCCGCCACCATTCGTGCTGCCGTCAACCGCCACGCCGACGAGATCGTCGCGTGGACGAAGAAGTTCGTCAGTTTCCCAAGCGAGAACCGTCCGCCCGACGGCAATGAAGCTGCGGCACAGAAATGGGTCGCAGCCGAATGCCGGAAGCGGAAGTGGGACGTGGATGTCTTCTCGCCGCTCGCCGTGCGGGGCATCCGCAAACATCCGTCGTGGCTCGAAGGCCGCAACTACCCCAAAGGCCGCGATAACGTCGTCGCGCGCTGGCGTGGCACCGGTGGAGGCAAAGCGATCCTTCTCAGCGGCCACTGCGACGTCGCGCCGTTCGAACCGGACAATTGGAAAGTCTGCCGTCCCTACAAGCCCGTCGTGAAGAACGGCCGGCTCTACGGCCGCGGCTCCGCCGACATGAAGGGCGGGCTGGCGGCGATGTTCTGGGCGATGCGCATTCTGCAAGACCTCGGCTTCCGGCCCGCCGGCGACATCCTGTTCGAGAGCGTCGTGGACGAGGAATTCGCCAGCGGCAACGGCACGCTCGCCGCGCGCTTGCGCGGCCACAACGCCGACCTTGCCATCGTCAGCGAGCCGACGCGCATGGAAGTCAGCCCCGCGTGCCTCGGCGCGTTCCTCGGCGACCTGACGCTCACCGGCAAGGGCGGCATGGCCTATATGGGCAAGGCCATCGCCAACCCGATGAACGGCGCCGCGCGCGCCATCGAGCTGTTCCAGGAGTGGCAGAAGACGTGGCGCGCGCAGAACAAACACGCGCTCTTCACCGCGCCCGGCAAGCAACTCAACGTCCTGCCATGGCACATCACGACCGACAAGCCCGGCGAGTTCACGCAGATGGGCACGCCGCTGGTCGCGACGATCGCGTGGATCGTCTGGTGTCATCCCGGCATGACCGAGCCGGAGTTCTACCGCCGCTTCCGCGCGTTCTGGAAAGAACACGGCGCGAAAGACGCCGCGCTCCAGCCGTTCGAGCTGACACTGGAGCGCGCCTACCACTACGTGAAACCGTGGGAGACGCCGACCGGCAGCGCCGCCATGAAAGCCGTCCTCTCAGCCTTCGAGCGTTATCGCGGCGACAAGCCCGGCATCGGCGGCGCGGCGTTCTCGTGCGACCTCGGCATCTACGGCGAAGTCGGCAAGATGCCCTCCATTCTCCTCGGCCCCCGCGGCGACCATCTCCACGCCCCCGACGAGTGGGTCGAAATCCAAGACCTCCTCGACCTCACCGGCATCTACGCGACATTGGCGGTGGAGTGGTGCGCGCAGCCAAATAGAGTCGCGCGCGGTGAATGCACTGGCAGTGGTCTAGGGTGACCGCCGATGCAACTGGATACCAAGTCAAACGAGTTTGTGCTGGCAGTTGTCGCGCAGATTCTTCTGCTCCTGCTCGGCTTCCTGGCAGTGCTGTCCTTGTGGATCATCCATCATGTAGTGGCGTGGGGGGTGGATCCGATACTCCTCGGCCTCGTCACGATGATTCTCTCGCTGGCAGTCTGCATTGCCACAATAGTCGTATCAAATCTGAGAATGTTTCAGCCCGCTAACCTGAGCGCATGGCAACGCCGGACTCTGATAGCACTCAGGGTTTTGCTGTGCCCTGGTGTTGTGGCACTTGCGGTGGCCGCCTTCTGGAGCGGAATGATAATTGTGCACATCGCGCAATGTCCCGGCGGACATTGGGAATACCAGCGGAACCCACCCGGGTGGATGTGGCTCCTGATTCTCGCTTCGTGTTCGGCTGGCGCATTGCTGGTCTGGGCACTCGCGATGATTAGAAAGAAGGTTCGCTGCAAGGTTTTCGTTGTCCGTCTGCAACGAGCGCAGGCAGGATTGCGAGAAAGTCCGCACGCCACCGGCAACAAGTCGTGAACACTGCCGTGGGTCACTGAAAGATTCGACTATGGTGCTATCGTTAATTCAACAGAGACCCCTTCGGCGTTCGAACTGGGCTGCGACCGCAACGTGCATCTTGATAAATTGCGTCATGGCCTATGCTGCGGTTGCGCCAGCCAAACCGGTTCATCCCCGCATCATCTACAACGACGACGGGTTCAACTTCCTCACGCTCGGCGACGATCTCAGCGTGAAGGATTTGCGGGCTTACCTCTCGCGGTTGCGCGGGACGCAGGTGGACCTCGTTGCCTACTGCGTGGCGGAGGGCGGCTACGTGACACTCTACGAAAGCGAGATTGGCGATCCGCTCGGCGCGGGATTCTCGACATGGAGCAACGTCAAGCTGCGGCGGATTGCGCACAACCGCGAGCGGTTGCGGGCTGAGGCGGGCGATTACGTCGCTGCTGTGTTCTCGATCCTGCGCGAGATGAAGCTGCCAGTCGTTGCCAGCATCCGCATGAACGATGCGCACATGAGCAGCGATCCGAAAGGACCGCTGGCCGGGCAGTTTTGGAAGAAACATCCGGAGTGGCGGCTTGGCGCGCCCTACGGTTATTACGCGAGTTGCCTGAACTACGCCGTGCCGGAGGTCCGCGACTACCTGCGCCGGTTGGCGCGGGAGATCATCACTAAGTTTCCCGACATCGCGGGCATCGAACTGGACGGCCTGCGCTCGCCGTTCTTCTTCAAGCCGGACGAAGGCCGGAAGAACGCGCCGCTGATGACGGAACTGATCCGCCAGATTCGCGGCGACCTCGACGCGGCGGCCCGCGCGAAAGGGCGCGACCGTTACCTGCTCCGCGTGAACGTGCCGCGCACGCCGGAGTTGGCGCTGGACTGGGGCATGGACGTGGCCGCGTGGGACCGCGAGGGCCTGGTGGATGGCGTTTCGCCGTGCTGCTACAACGCCGACTTCCAACCCGCCATCGAACTGTGGAAAAAACATCTGAGCGGCCGCGTTGCTGTCCACGCCTACGTCAATTGCAGCCCTGCCTCCGCGATGTATCTCTCGCTGGAACAGTATCGCGCCGCAGCGGCCAACGCCTACGGAGCCGGCGCGGATGGCATTTATCTCTTCAACTTCCCCTGTCTGGACGAACTCTCCTCGCTGCTCCCACGCCCCGTGAGTCAGCCGCCTGTGCCGCCGCCCGACTTCCGCGCACAGTGCTGGCACTCTGATTTCGTGCAGACGCGCCAAGCCCTGCGCGAACTCGGAGATGCGGCGATGGTGGCGCGGAAGGACAAGCATTACCTGTTCTATCTCGGCTCCAACGCCGCCTATCGCCACTACACCCAGGAGTTCGCAACCATTGACCGCGCCGCGCTAGCGCCCGCAGAGCTTTCATTCCGCTGCTACCACGCCGCGAACGCGAAGAAGGCGACGCTGAAGCTGAAGACCGTCAGCGTCACCACTCACGAACAATTCAACTTCACCCTTAACGGCCAGCCCGTCGCCAGCGACCGCATTCAACGGTTGCACTCACCCGGCGGACGCGACGCGCGCATCCACAGCATTCCGCTGGCGCCCTACTCGCAGTTCGAGTTTAACCTCGCGCGCGACATGCTGCGCCACGGCGACAACCGGCTGACGGTGTCTTTGAGCAACAAAGAGTCCGACCTGACCGGCAAAATCGAATTGCTGGAGTTGGAACTGCTGCTGCGGCACTAACTCTGCCGCCTACTTCGTTTGCGAGAAGTCCGTCGGCTTCATCAGCACGGAATCGGGCTTCTTGGCGGTGAGGGAGCCGCCGGCGGCCTTCTCGCTGGCCTCCTTGACGGCGATCCACGCGGGGTCGGCGCGGAACGCCTTGAAGTTGGTCTCGCAGGTTTCCTTGCTCTTGTGGGCGATGATGTAGATGAGCGTGTCGTCGGCGCCCTGCTTCGGGTCGGTCGGCGTCCAGTAGGCGACGTTGGTGATGCCGTGCTTCTCGAAGAGCTTGCAGGTGTGGTTGCGGAAACGGGCGAGGAGGTTTGGCAAGTTCTTCTCCGAAGCCTTGTAGGTGCGCAGTTCAAACGTGCGCGGCTCGGCGGCGCAGCAAACCTTGACCTCCGGCGAGAAGTCGGTGGCTTTCATGAAGACGCTCTCGATCTTGTCCACGAGCTTGCCGTTTTCCTCGGTCTTCTTGAAGTAGGCCTTCCGGTCGGGATCGGCGATGAATGCCTTCCATGACGCGGCGGCCGCCTCGCGGCTGGGGAACGCCAGCACATAGACGAGTTTGTTGTTGGGGTTCTCCAGCGGCAGCCAGTAGCCAATGTTGGTCATGCCGTGTTTCTCGAAACTCTTGCAGGTGTAGTCGCGGAAGCGGGCTTGCAGCGCGTCGAGTTTGCCCGGCGCGGCGTAGTAGGTGCGCATCTCAAAGCAGCGCGTATCGGCGGCCTGGCCGGCAGAAGCGGTGAGGAGGAGCGCGAGTGAGAGGGATGCGAGGCAGAGGGAGCGAATGAGTGGTTTCATGGTGGCGCAGTTTTTAGCAGCGAAGGCGGGACGAGGGGAAGAGTTTTCTGGCGGCAGCAATGATCCGCTCAATTGCGGCAGCGGCGGATTTCTTGGGCAAGCAACGCCGCCAAAGCCAGCACGGCCGCCACGCCGACGAGGCGCAGGGTCCAGTCTTGGGAGCGGTCGTGGAAGACGAACTCCACCTCGTGCCGGCCCGGCGGCAGGCGCAGAAGTTTGAAGGGATGGCCGTTCTCCACAGCGACAGGCCGGCCGTCGAGCGTCGCCCGCCAGCGCGGGTCGAAGCTGTCGGCATAGCGCAACACAGCCTGCGGGTCGGACGTCTCGGTGCGCACTCTCAGCCTGTTGGCCGAGAAATGCAGCACCGTGGGGATCGTTTCATCCGCGCCCTGGCGCACGACGAGCTTGGAGAACTCGCCGCAGCCAAGGAGTTGACGGCTCTTCGGGTCGAGCAGCAGTTGTTTCCAGAACACGCCGGCCAGCCGTTCCGAGGGAGGGATGTCGCAGTTGGAGCGGTCCAGGATGTTCTGTTGCAGGTTCGGGATGTCCCGCAGGGTGGACTCGCTGGCGAAGTCCGCGCGGAAAAGAGGCGCGCCCAAGTCCAATCCCACGAAGTGCAACAGCGTGACGTTGTTCGTCGGCTGCCGCCGGGCGAGGCGAGACAGCGTGGTCCATCGCGGGTCGTTCGAGTCGCCGGTAGCCCGGTGCGGTGAGAACGGCAGGGGTTGGGCATGTTTCAGATCCATGCCGACGGCGTGAAGGTCCTGGGAGGGCGCGATTTTCGGATACTGGCTCAACAAGCACCACTGCCCCAGGGCCAGCTCAAGCAGAAGCACTGTGGTGACAGCTCCCGGCGGACCAACGACCCGCACCCGGCTCGCCAGCAACAACGAGCAGAGACTCAACGCGGCGCCAATCTCCGGAAGCCAGCCGGTCCAACTCGACAGCGGTTGGTCGTGGAAGAACATCCACTTGCCGCCCAGCATCGCGGTCGCAGCGACGAGCAGACACATCTGCAGCCGCCGAGGCCCGTCCGCCGAGGCCAGCGCTTCCACGCCAAACCCGGCCAGCAACAGCAGGAGCAGTCGCGCCAGAGGCAGGAGCATGCTCAAGTGCCGGAAGTGGTCGGCCATTGGGAAGAGGTGATAGACCGCCCCGGCGATGATCCCGTTCGGCCCCATGCTCAACAGCACCAGGAACACCGCGGCGCACAGCATCACCATCATCATCCGCGTCCGTCCCCGCCAGAGCGCCAGGAGAATCAACCCCACGCCCATGAGACCCAGATAGCAATAGGTCTCGACGTGCGGTTGCGGGAAACCGGTGAGGAACTCCGGCAGTTTCTCCAGAGCCGGCCCGCCGTAGTTCAGGAACACATCCCTGGAAACCGAACCGTCCGCGTTGCGGTCCGGCGCCAGCAGGCGGATTCCGTCGAAAGCGCGGGCCATCAGCCAGCCGTAGGCCGCGACCAGCGCCCAGAGCGCCCACGCTGTCGGGCGCAGGAAGCTCTTGCGATCCAGCCCAGCCCAGCGTTTCCGCAGCAACACCACCGCTGCGCCATAGACCACCAGCACCAGCAGCGCGTCCACCGGCGCGGCGTAGCTGATCGCGCCGCAGAGCAGGAACAATCCCGCAAGACAACCCTTCGCCAGGTCGGCTGCGTCGCCGGTGCGGTGGAAACGAAGCGTGTAGAAAAACAGCAGCGGCCAGTAGACCACCATCCGATGTGACCAGAACTGCTGCACATGCCAGGAGGTGAGAAACACCGCGCCGAGCACCACCGCCCAGCGCGCCGCGCGCGTTTCATACAGCTCCCGCGCCAGCAGCCACGTTCCCGTGCAGAGCACGGCCAGCTCCAGCGCGATGCCGGCCGTGAACAAGACCCACGCATTGTCCCACCCCAACGCCCAGCCGAGCAGCGCCGCCAGGATGTTGAACGGCGACAGATGCACCTGGTTGTAGAGAGCGCCGGGGCTGCCGTAGACCGCGAAAGGCAGCCATTGCGGCAGCTCGCCGGCGGCCAGCAGGTTGCTCAGCGCGAAGCGGAAGTGCGCGTAGATCTGGAACGAGTCGCTGAACAGGAACAAGTCGCGCGATTGCTCGGCGAAGAACCGCAGCGTCACCAGGACCAGGCCGACGACGAGCGGCGCACGCGCCCGCGACAAGAGAGAGGAGCCTGGCATCATGGCCGCCGGAGCACGCGGGGACCCGGCGCTTGCCCGATGTGTGGGAAGCGCCAACCACGGCATTCCTGTTGCGACTGGTGCGCCATCGTCCCGGTTTCTCCGTAATGGGGCGACAGTCTCACACGCCCGCCCGCCTCCGCAAGCGCAAACCCCGGCGCTTCGCCCGTCTGCCTTGGAGTTCCGGCGGCGGAACTGCGCCGTTGCGACGAACCGGGCCGGCGCATACAGTAGCGGCGAAGACGAAAATGGACTTCCCGAAAACAAACCGGCTCGGTGTTTGGTTGGCGGCGGCGGCACTGGCGCAAACCTGTTGCGCCGCCGGCCCATGGACGCAGGCGGAACTGCGCAGCTTTGCGCGCGACCTCGGCGAGTATGTCACCGTCCATCACATCCGGCGCGACCCGAAGTCGCCGCAGGACGGCATGGTCTGCAAATGGTATCGCCCCCGCGACGGCCGTTGGGTCGTGGACGCCCGCCGCAACATGCTCGGCGACGGCGCGTGGTTCGCCGACGCGCTCTGCCTTTACCACCGCGCCACGCGCGAGCCGTGGGCGCTCGGCGTCCTGCGGAAGTATCCGCTCCCGTTCTATCAGCGGGTCTTGACCGGCAGCGACCAACTCTTCGGCGTCAGCAAAGGCATTTGCCCGCTTTGGTGGGACGACGGCGCGGCCGTGACGCGCGACGGCACCGCCGCCACCGGTTTCGCAAAACCGCCGCGCATGACCAGCAACGCGCTCGCGCTCGACCTCGCCGCGATGTTGATGAGCGCCGGCCTCTTGTGCCGCGACGCCGAGGTCGCCGAAGCCGCCACCTGCCTGCTTCGCGGCGAACGCGACTACTATGACGACCCGAACGTGCCGCTCCCGCTGGGCGTCGCCGTCGCCATGCTCGCGAACGACGAGATGCTCCAGTCGCGCTGCCTGCCGCTCATCCCGTGGCAGAACTACGATGGCCCCGCCGGCGCGCTCGCCGAGGCTCTCACCTCCAGCCACGCCCACAACGTCGCTGCCGCGCTGGAGGAGGCGATGCTCAACTACCGGATGCACACGCTCGCCCAGCCGTTGCAGCCGCTCGGCGCGGACTTCGCCAAGAGCTTCGTCGCGGCGGTTTACACCTCGCTGCGGCTCGCCGACCTCTGGCACGACAACGGCCCGCGCCAGCCCGGCCTGACGCCGTTCGACGATCCCGCGCTCACCGTCGGCGAGAAGCTCACGTTCCACCGCTCCGACAAACCCGCGCTGCCGTCCGGCTCGCGCCACGGCCCGATGCTGCTCTGCGGCGCGGCCATCGCGCTGCAACTGATGGAGGCCTTCCCCGCCGCTTGGGAAAACTGGTATCGCCAGCAACACGCCGCCGACGCGCGCGTGAGCGACAAGCTCGCCGAGCTGCCCGTGCTCGCCAAGAGCGGCCCCGTCGAGATGGCGTGGACCTCGTCGAGCCTGCTCCTCCGCGCGCGGCCGCCGTTGAAGCTCCTGCTGGCCTCCGCAACCTCCGGTGACGACGCCATCGCGACGGTGTCGCTCGACGCCGCCGGCCGCGCGACCGCCGTCAACGGCCAGCGCGCCGCGTTGCGGATCGTCGCCACGCGGCAGTCCGACGGTCGCGTGACTTTGGAACTCCCGTTCACGATGGCGAAGTCGCAGAAGCGCTGGCTGAACGCCGTTGAGGACAGCCGCTGGATTGCCAAGCTCGACGACGGCGCGCCGTGCGCCCTGTTGTTCCTGACTCGGCCGGAGACGGTGCGCGCGCGGCTTGCGCTGGAGTTGTCCGACGGCCTGCGTTTCTGGCAGAAGGTCTTCAAGGACAAAGGCTGCGTGCCCGCCAGCATCGCCCCCGGCAAGCCGCTGGCGAACGCCGACGCCGATCTCAGCGACGCTGCCGGCTACGCCTTTCTTATCGCCGCGATCGCCGAATACTCCGTCTGGCTCAACGGCGAACGCGACTGGGAGCTGGCGCTGAAGGTCCAGGCGAAGCCGTAGCTTGTTCGCCGTCAGTCGTTGCTGATTTGTGCTCGTCGAGGAACTTTCGCAACTCCATCGCCGTCTTGCCGCCGAAGCCGGGCACGGCGGCGATCTCCTCGACCGTCGCGTCGCGGAGGCGCTTCACGGAGCCGAAGGTCTTCAACAACAATTGTTTTTTCTTCACACCGAGGCCGGGGAAGTCGTCCAGGACGCTCTCGGCGATGCGTTGCTTGCGAAGCTGGAAGTGATACTTCTGCGCGAATCGGTGCGCCTCGTCGCGGATGCGGCGGACGAGCCGGAGCGCGGGGGAGTTGTCCGGCAGGCGGACGGGATCGGCGCGGTCGGGTAGGATGATCTCCTCGTGCTCTTTCGCCAAGCCGAAGACCGGCAGCGACGGCAGGCCGAGTTGGATGAGCGCGGCGCGGGCGTAATCGAGCTGGCCTTTGCCGCCGTCAATCAGCACCGCGTCCGGCAACGCGCCGCCTTCGTCCAGAATGCGCCGGTAGCGGCGGCCGACGATCTCGCGGATGCTGGCGAAGTCGTCCACGCCCTCGACGGTCTTGATGCGGAAGTGGCGGTAGTTGTCCTTGTCGGGCCGGGCGTCCTTGAAGCGCACCATCGAGCCGACGCTGTGCGTGCCGCTGATGTGGCTGATGTCGAAGCCCTCGATGACGCGCGGCGACGACGACAGGCCCAACACGCCGCGCAGTTCCTCCAGCTCGGTCGGGATGTCAATCGCTTCGGGCAGTTCGCGCGCGAACTTCCGCGTCTTCACCGCCACGGTCTCCTGCAAGCCCTCCAGCACGTCGCGCAGTTCGGCGGCTTTCTCGAACTCCAGCGCGGCGGCCGCCGCCTGCATCTCCTTCTCGATTTCGGCGAGATACTCTTTGTGCTGGCCTTCCAGGAACGCGCACGCCGCCTCGACGTGCTCGCGGTATTGCTCCGGCGTGCACTCGCCCAGCCGCGCGGGCACCTGGAAGCTCGTGTATTTCCGCTCGCGGTCCGTCGGCGCGCCGCGGCCAAAGGTCAGCACGCCGTATTTCTTCCGCATGAAGCTGACGGTCTTGCGCAGTGCCGTCGCGTGGACATACGGCCCGAAATAGCGCGCGCCGTCGTCCTTCTTGATCCGCGCGAAGCGGAAGCGCGGCCAGTCTTCGCGCGGGTCCACTTTCACGAGCAGGAACCGCTTGTCGTCGCGGAAGCTGACGTTGTAACGCGGCTTGAACTCCTTGATGAGCTTGCCCTCGAGCAGCAGCGCCTCCGGTTCGTTGCGGACGACGTGGAACTCGAAGTCCTCGATGGAGTCCACGAGCGCCTTGAACTTCCGGTCCCACGTCTGGCTGCGCGACGGTTGGAAGTAAGACCGCAGCCGCGTGCGGAGGGCGCGGGCCTTGCCGACGTAGATGACCTTGCCGAGCCGGTCGCGGAAGAGATAGACGCCCGGCTTGTTCGGCACGCCGGGCAGCCTGGCTTTGAGTGGTTCCGGGGACGCCATGCGACATCAATCGTGCCGGTGGCTGTGGAGGATGGCGCGCACTTCCTCGCGGGCGAGCACCCACGCCGCCGCGAAGTAGACCGCCATGCCGACGGCGATGGGGCCGAACACGAGCGCGAAGTTGTGCGGGATTGTGGTGGGCGATAGCCGCACCGCCAGCCAGCGGTGCGCGCCCCAGCACGCCGCCGCCATGATGGACGCCGCGACCGTGACGCGGACGATGGCCGACGCCAGCCTGTGCCCGTGCAGCGTGCCGAGCCGCCGGCGCAACAGGACGAAGAGGATGAAGGAGTTCAGCACGGCCGAGAGGGAGTTGGCCAGCGCCAGCCCGCCTTCCTTGAGCGGCCACATCAGGCAGAGTGAGAAGACGAGGTTCGCTCCCATCGAGCAAAGCGCGACCTTCATCGGTGTCTTGGTGTCTTTGAGCGCGTAGAAGCCGCGCGCGAGGATGCTCGTGCTGGAGTAGAACGAAAGCCCGACCGCCGTGAACTCCAGCGCATACGCGCAGTGCCACGTGCTGTCGGCGTCGAACCGCCCGCGCTCGAAAAGCAGCCGCACGATCGGTTCGCTGAGCACAATCAGGCCGACCGTCGCCGGCACGGTGATGACAATCAGGAACCGCAGCGCGCGGCTGATCTCCAATCGGAACTCCTCCATCGCGCCACGCGCCGCGAAAAAGGAGAGCGTCGGCAGCATGTAGGTGGCCAGCGAGATGCTGAATACGCCCAGCGGCAGCTCCATCAGCCGGTCGGCGTTGTTCAGCGCGGCGGGCACGTAGTCGCCAACGAGGAAGCCGAGCGTGCGCGCAACGATGACGTTGATCTGGTAGGCGATGACGCCGATGACGCTCGGCGCGAGCAGCTTCGCGACCTGCCGCAGGTTCTCGTCGCGCCAGTTCAGCGACCAGCGCGGACGCCAGCCCTCGCGCCAGAGCTGCGGCAACTGGTAGGCAAGCTGCACGACGCCGCCGAAGAGCACGCCGACCGCCAGCCCCATCACCTGCGAATGGAGCGTCGGCCCGAACAGCGGGCAGAGGACGAAGACCGACCCGATGAGCACGAGGTTCATCAGCACCGGCGAGAACGCCGGCACGAAGAAGTGCCGCATTGAGTTCAGCACGCCCATCGCCAGTCCCGCGAGGCAGATGAAAATCATGTAGGGGAACATCGTCGCCGTCAGCCGCACGATGAGCTGGTTGCTGTCGCTCATGTCCAGCACGACCAGTGCGAGCAGCAGTCCGCCTACGAACAGCATGGCGATGACGAGCAGGATGACCGAGACCGCCGAGGCCACGGCGTTGGCCGCACGCCAAGCCGCGTCCTTGCCGTCCTTGTGCAGCCGCTCCGTGAACAGCGGCACGAACGCCGCGCTCAGCGCGCCCTCGCCGAGCAGGCGGCGGAAGAGGTTCGGGATTGTGAACGCGTAGAAAAACGCCGATGCCTCCAGCCCCTGCCCCATGAAGCTGGCGAAGATCATCTCGCGCACCAGCCCCAGCACGCGGCTCGTCATCGTCGCCACGCCCACCGCGCCGGTGGACTTGACCATGGAGGATTGCGACGGGCGGCTGACGGCCGGCGGATTGATGCTGGTGTCGTTGGATTCAGCGTTCATTCCGCGCTCCGCGTTCCGCGTTCTTCCTACCGCCGGCGCCGGCCCATCGCGCGCAGCCGCTTCTCGGCCTCGGGATCGAGCAGCGTCGTGTATTTGTAGGGGAAGTTCTCGATCTTCACGCGCGGGACGCTCTGGCCGATGAAGAACTCGATGGCGTGGACCTGCTTCTTATCCTCGGCGGTCATGATGGTGAACGCGTCGCCCGTCGCCAGCGCGCGGCCGGTGCGGCCGATGCGGTGGACGTAATCCTCCGCGTGCTGCGGCATGTCGTAGTTGATGACGTGGCTGATGTCTTCGATGTCCAGCCCGCGCGCGGCGATGTCGGTGGCCACCAGCACCTCGAAGCGGCCGTCGCGGAAGCCGCGCAGCGCCTGTTCCCGTTCGCTCTGCGTGCGGTTGGAGTGCAGCACTGCCACCAAGTGGCCGTCGCGGTGCAGCATCGCCGCGACGTGGTCCGCGCGATCCTTGGTGCGGCAGAAGACAAGCACCGAGTCGTATTCCGTGCGCTTGAGCAGTTCAAGGACCAGTTCGTCGCGCTGGTCGTCGGCCACCGGATAGAGCGCGTGCCGGATGGTCTCGGCGGGCGAGCGGCGGCGGCCGATCTCGATCGTTTCGGGGTTCTTCAACGCCCATTGCGCCAGCGTCGCAATCTCCGGCGGAACGGTGGCCGAGAACAGCATTGTTTGCCGGCGCGCCGGGCAGCGGTCAATGATCCGCTTCACGTCGGGCAGGAAACCCATGTCCAGCATCCGGTCGGCTTCGTCAAGGATCAGGAACTCGACGTGATCGAGCTTGCAGCGGCCTTGCTCCATGTGATCAAGCAGCCGGCCCGGCGTGGCGACGACGATGTCCACGCCCTCGCGCAGCGCCTTCTCCTGCGCGCCGTAACCGACACCGCCATAGATGACCACGGCGCGCAGGTCGGTGAACCGGCCGTAGTCGCGGAACGCCGTCTCCACCTGCGCCGCCAGCTCGCGCGTCGGCTCCAGGATCAACGCCCGCAGTTTGCCGCGCTGGCCGAGCTTGGTGATGATGGGCAGCGCGAACGCCGCCGTCTTGCCCGTGCCGGTCTGCGCGCTACCGATGATGTCGCGGCCCGCGAGGACCAGCGGGATGGCGCGCAACTGGATAGGTGTCGGGTTGGTGTAGCCCGCCGCCTTGACGCCTTCGAGGGCGTGATGAGATAGACCAAGTTTTGAAAAAGGCATGGCGGGAAGATAGAGGAAGTGCGGCGGCAGGGATAGGCGAAAAATGTAATACGTAATGCGTGACTTGCGCATTGCGCACAGCCTCTCCCACGCCCCCCACCTTTCCCGTTGCTTTCAAAACCGCCGGCTTACATATTTCGGGCGATGGCATTGGAACCGAAACCCTGGGGTTTGCGCGCGCTGGCATTGGTCAGCGGCGCGATTCTTTTGTGCTGGTCGCTCGGCAACATCGTGACGCTGGCGGCGGTGAAGTTGGGCTGGATCGCAGATCGCGATCTCCCGCTCGCTGGCGCAGTCGCGATGGGGTTCACCTTCGACGTGGCGGGACTGGTCTTCATCGCGCTCTTCCTGAAGAAACAGGGCGTGTCGTTGGCTGATGCGTTCGGACTGGGGCGTGGGCCGCTGGGGCCGGCGATGGTCCGCGCGGTCCTGCTCTGCCTGCTGGTGTTTCCGATTGTCTACGGGACCATGTTCCTCTGGCAGGAAGTGCTGTTGGCCTTCGGCATCACGCCGAAGGAGCAGGACATCCTGAAGATGATTCGCGCGGCCAAGAACCCGCTGCTCCGTGGCTACTTGTTGGCGCTCGCCGTCGGTGTGGCGCCGATGTTTGAGGAGGTCTTCTTCCGCGGCTTCATGTATCCGGCGCTCAAGCAACGGCTCGGCGTCACCGGCGGGCTGGCGGTGGTCTCGCTCCTGTTCGCGTCGGTCCATCTCAATCTCAACGCCTTCGTGCCTATTTTCGCGCTGGGAATGATGCTGGGGCTGACCTATGAGATGACTGGCACCATCCTCGTGCCGATCACCGTCCACGCGCTTTTCAACGGCGCCAATCTCCTCCTGCTGCTCTTCCTGCCTGAACCATGAAAACCACTCTCCGCCAACTCGGCGAGCGCGGCCTGATCGCGCTCTTGAAACGACAGCTTCCGCGCGGCCGCGACGTGCGCGTCGGCATCGGCGACGATTGCGCCGCCGTGCAGATCGGCCGCGGCGAAGACGGCCGTCTGCTGTTGCTGAAGACGGACGCCGTCGTCGAGGGCGTCCACTTTGACCGGCGCGCGACGCCGTTCCAGATCGGCTGGAAGGCAATGGCGCGTCCGCTGAGCGACTTCGCGGCGATGGCGGGCCGGCCGCGTTGGGCGCTCGTCACGACGGCGTTGCGCGGGGAAATGCCGGTGAAGTTCGTCCGGGAGATCTACCGCGGGCTGACGGCGGCGGCGAGGAAGTTCGGCGTCACCATCGTCGGCGGCGAGACGGTGCGGACCCCGGGCAGTTTCTGGCTGAACGTCGCCCTTGCCGGCGAGGTGGAGCCCGGGGCGATGAAGCTGCGCTCCGGCGCGCGCCCCAACGACGCCATCTTCGTCACCGGCTCGCTTGGCGGCTCCATCACTGGCAAACACCTGCGATTCATGCCGCGCATCGCCGAGGCGCAATGGCTGGCGAAGCAGGGCTGCGTCAGCGCGATGATTGACCTCAGCGACGGCCTCGCGCGCGACCTCGGCCACATCTGCCGCGAGAGCGGCGTCAGCGCGGTGGTGTGGAAGTCGGCGATTCCCATCGCGACGGCGGCCGGCCGCTCGCTCGAACGCGCGCTCCGTGACGGCGAGGATTTCGAACTGCTGTTCACCGTGCCATCGGAGCAATTGGTAACATTGAAGCGCGCGTGGCGGAGGAAGTTCCCGCGTCTGCGGCTCAGCCTGATCGGCTTCACCACCTGCGGCGAAGGCATCCAGCTCTTGAATCCCACGGGCGGGATGCAACCCCTCAATGAAGATGGCTACGACCACTTCCAGCCACGTCACGCATAGCGTCGGGGAGACCATCGCGCTTGGCGAACGGCTGGCCACCGGCTGGCCGGCCGGCACGGTCGTCGCGCTCAGCGGCGATCTCGGCGCGGGCAAGACGGCGCTCACGAAGGGCGTTGCGCGCGGCCTCGGTGCCGCCGACATGATCACCAGCCCGACGTTCACGCTCGTCAACGAGCACGCCGCGCGCGCCGGCCGGCGGTTGTATCACGTAGACCTCTACCGGCTCGACCAGCCACAGCAGGCCGTCGAGATCGGGATCGAGGAGGAACTCGCGCCTGACGGCTGGACGATCATCGAGTGGGCGGAGAAGCTCGGCGACATGTTGCCATCGAACGCCGTGCGCATCCACATCGAGATCATCGGCGAAAACGAACGGCGAATCAGCGTGACAGAGGGCAGACACCCATGATCACGCTTGCCTTCGATACTTCCGGTCCGGTCGGCTCGGTCGCGCTGCGGCGCGATGGGCGGCTGCTCGGCGAACGCACGCTCGACACGCAGCAGCATCACTCGTCGCTGTTGCTGCCGACGACGGACGAGTTGCTGCGGGCGAACAAGCTTGCGCCGCGCGACGTGGAGTTGTGGGCGGTCGGGCTGGGGCCGGGCAGCTACACGGGCATCCGTGTCGGCATCGCCGCGGCCAAAGGTTTTGCGCTGGCGCATGGCCGGCCGCTCGTCGGCGCGGGCAGCGTGGACGCGATGCTGCTCGAACACGACCGCAGCGAAGCCGTGGCTGTTGTTGTGGACGCGCGGCGCGAGGAGTTTTACTTCGCGATGTCGGCGGTGGGCAAACCGCTGGTGCCGTTGCAGATCGTTCCGCTCGACGCGTTGGAGAAACTGGTGACGCAACCGGCGCTCTTCATCGGGCCAGAGATCAAGCGTTACGAGCCAGAGATCGTGCGTCGGCTCGGCGCGCGGGCGCGGTTCCCGAAGGAGAACATCCATCCGCGCGCGGCGTTCGTCGGCGAGCTTGCGGAGCGGCGGTTCGCCGCGCAGCACGCGGGCGATGGGAAGGTGGAGCCGGTCTACTTGAGGGAGACGAGCTTCAAGAAAGTGAAAAGTTAATAGTTACGAGTGAAGAGTTGGCGGAGGATTGCATTCCATCACTCTTAATTCTCTCATGAACCCAACTGAAACTTATCGCACGTGGGTCGAGGTCAGCTTCGATGCGTTGCGGAACAATCTGGCGTGGATCCGGCACCGGGTCGGATCGCGCGTGAAGATATTGGCGGTGGTGAAGGCTGACGCCTACGGGCACGGGCTGCCGCAGATCGCCGGGGCGTTGATGCACGGCGGCGTGGACATCTTCGGCGTGGCGACGTTGAACGAGGCGCTCGGCGTGCGCGCGGTCGGCGCGGGTTGGCCGATTTTGTTGCTCGGCTCCAGTTTGCCGGCGGAGGTGGAGACGGCGGTGCGGCACAACATCATGCCGACGATCAGTTCGCTCGACGAGGCGCGGTGTTTCCAGCGCGAGGCGGCGAAGCAGAAGAAAACACTGCCGATACACGTAAAAGTGGACACGGGCATGGGGCGGCTCGGTTTCTGGCACACGGCGGCGGCGGCGGCTGTCCGGCGCATTGCGGCGATGCCGGATCTGCGGCTCCAGGGTCTCTACACGCATTTCCCATCGGCGGAGGACGACGCGGCTTTTTCGATGGAGCAGGTGGAGAGGTTTCGCGCGGTGGTGCGTGGGGCCGGCGTGCGGATTCCGCTGCGGCACGCGGACAACTCGGCGGGTGTGTTGAACGTCCACGCGGGCAGCCGGCGGTTTGGCTCGCTGTTCAACGTCGTGCGGCCGGGGCTGATGATGTATGGCATCGTGCCGCCGGGCCTGCCGCCGGTGCCGGCGCTGCAACCAACGCTGAGCTTTAGGAGCCGTGTCATTCTGGTGAAGCGCATCGCGGCGGGCAGCAGCGTCAGTTACGGGCGGACGTTTGTGGCGCAGCAACCGATGCGCGTGGCCATCGTCGGCGCGGGCTATGGCGATGGCTATTCGCGCGACCTTTCCAACCGCGGCGAGGTGCTCATCCGCGGCCACCGCTGCCCGGTGCTGGGCCGCGTGACGATGGACCAGACGATCGTGGACGTGAGCGACGCGCGGTTCCGCGGCTTGGGTGCGGGCGAGGAAGTGACGCTCGTCGGCCGGCAGGGACGCGAGTGCATCACGGCGGTGGAACTGGCGGCGCGGGCGGGGACAATCCCATGGGAGGCGATGACTTCGATTACGAAGCGAGTGCCGCGAGTGTATACCGGCGCGGCGATGTGACGGCTCACGGTCAGTTGCCGCCGAGTTTGTAGAAGCCCACGCGCGCGTTGCCGCTCTCGGCGACCCAGAGCTTCTGCTCGACCGGGTCGTAAATGGCGCCGGTGGGAGCGTCGAGGCCGCTTTCGGCGGCTCGTGGCGCAGAGGACTCAGTGTCGGGCTGGCCGATGACGGCGCAAGCCCGCTGTGGCTCGGCGGACTGGCCGTTGTAGCCAACAATGCGATGGTTGCCGGCGTCGTTGACGAAAATCCACGAGTCGAATTCGTTGAGCGTGATGTCGGTCGGCGCGTGCAACCCTTCGAGGCCGCTGACGGCTTCGGCGAGGTTGAAATCCTCCTGGCCGAACACCGCGTAGGCGCCCGCGCCGTTCAACGCGACGTTGCTGTCGAAGACCACGACGCGGTTGTTGCCGGTGTCGGCGACGTAGAGCTGGTTGTTGCCGTCCACGGCCAAGCCCGACGGCGCGCGCAATGCCGTCGCGCTGGTGCCCGGCTCGCAGCCTAGGAAATCCTCCTGGCCGATGACGGCGATGGCGGTGGGGAGATGCACAAGCTTGTCCACGGCGAACAGGAGGACGCGGTGATTCAGCGAGTCGGCGACGTAGAGCCGGTCGCCGTCGGCGCTGAGCGCCAACCCGGCCGGGCCGGCCAGCCCGCGCGGGCCGCAGCGCATCTCGCTCTGGCCCAGACCGCTCTGGCCGATGACGAATTCCGCCGGCATGAACGTCTTGAGGATTTGCGTGTCGAAGAACAGGACGCGGTTGTTGAGGAAGTCGCTGACCCAGAGGCCGTCGCGGTTCGCGTCGTAGGCGATGCCGTTGGGGAATGAGAATCCGCAGCCGTTTGCAGTCGGTTCGCCGGTGGCGTTCATCGCGACGGACTGCGCGTCCGGCTGGCCTATGACCGCGAGCGGCGCGGGGCCAAGCTTGCCGGCGCTGATGTCATAGACAAGCACGCGATTGTTGGCGGAATCGCAGAGGAAAATCCGGTCGTGCGCGAGATCAAGCGCTATCGGTCCGCCGGAAAAACTGTCCACGCCCGGCGGCGGGCTGGCGGGGCCGAACGCCCGGGCCAGATCCGGCCTGACGAGCGCGACCGCCAACAGCAGAATGAAAAGATGGCGTTTCAAATAAGCAATCTCCAGCGCCGCGCAGCATAGAGGCCGTCGCCGCGACGGTCAAGCGCGCGAGGGCTCCGCCTACGGCCGCGCGACGGGCAGTTCGATGAAAGAGGGACGGCTCGCGTCGTGGAAAACCCGGTTGTCGGCCTTCCACAACTCCGTGCCGCGCCCGGGAGCGTCGCCGGTGTTGGGGTTGCGGTCGAAGCGCGGGAAGTTGGAGGAACTGATGTTGAGCCGGACGCGGTGGCCGGCCTTGAAGGTGTAGGCGGTGGACCAGAGATCAATGTTCAGTTCGACCGGTTCGCCGGGCTGGAGAAGTTCCGCCTTGTTGCGGCCGTGGCGGTAGCGGGCGCGCACGATGCCGTCGAGGACG
>Ga0233425_10005845_pt1 | contig 18909 bp, 30 predicted proteins | sample Watercolumn_Towu_2_FD_181712 | JGI IMG/M metagenome (GOLD analysis project Ga0233425, IMG submission 181712) | Freshwater microbial communities from Lake Towuti, South Sulawesi, Indonesia - Watercolumn_Towuti2014_140_MG | ecosystem: Environmental > Aquatic > Freshwater > Lake | place... | reverse complement strand
GCAGCCGAAGCTGCCCAGGGTCGAGGATGGCTAGACGCGACGGCGCTTGGCCGGGCGGCAGCCGTTGTGGGGGATGGGGGTGACGTCCTGGATCCGCGTGACCTTGAGACCCGCCGCGGCCACCGCCCGCAGGGCGGATTCGCGCCCGGCGCCGGGGCCCTTGACCAGCACAGCGGCGGTCTTCATGCCCTGGTCCATGGCCTTCTTCACGGCGTCTTCGGCCACGAGCTGCGCGGCGAAGGGTGTGGACTTGCGGGAGCCCTTGAAACCCTTCACGCCGGCGCTGGACCAGGAGACGGTGTTTCCGTTGGGATCGGTGATCGTGACGATGGTGTTGTTGAACGTGGCCTGGATGTGGACCACGCCGTGCGGGACGTTCTTCTTGACGCGACGGGCGACCTTCTTTGGACGAGCGGCAGCCATGATTCCCTCCTGCTACTTCTTCTTCGCGGCGACGCGACGCGGGCCCTTGCGGGTCCGGGCGTTGGTGTGGGTGCGCTGGCCGCGCACGGGCAGACCGCGCTTGTGGCGGATCCCGCGATAGCAGTTGATGTCGATCAGCCGCTTGATGTTCATCGCGACTTCCTTGCGGAGGTCTCCTTCGACCTTGAATCGGCGCTGGATGACCTCGCGGATACGGGAGACCTCCACGTCCGAGAGATCCTGGACGCGGATGTTCATGTCCACCTGGGCCTCCTCGAGGATCTTGCGCGCGGAGGTGCGCCCGATCCCGAAGATATAGGTGAGACCGATCTCGATCCGCTTCTGGCGGGGAAGGTCGACACCTTCGATACGAGCCATGGTGCCCTCCTATCCCTGCCGCTGCTTGTGCTTGGGGTTGCTGCAGATCACGCGCACGATGCCGCGCCGCTTGATGATGCGGCACTTCTCGCAGATCTTCTTGACTGAGGCTTTCACCTTCATCTCTTCTCCTCGCCGGCGATGCCGGTTCAACGGATACGGGGCCTGGAAGCTGGCTACAGCGTCGTGAGTATCTCCGGGCCTCTCTCTGAAATCGCGATGGTGTGCTCGAAATGGGCGGAGACGGAGTGGTCGCGGGTGACGACGGTCCACCCGTTCTTCTCCACCACGGTCTTGTGCCCTCCCATCGAGACCATCGGCTCGATGGCGACACACAGACCAGTCTTGAGAAGGATGCCCGTGCCAGGTTGACCGTAGTTCGGGACCGCGGGTTCCTCGTGGAGGCTACGGCCGATCCCGTGCCCGACGTAGTCTCGGATCACGCTGAAGCCCCTCGGTTGAACGTGGGACTCGACCGCATACCCGATGTCGCCGGTACGGTTTCCAGGCACTGCCTGGGCGACGGCCTTATACAGGCTCTCCTCGGTGGCGTCAAGGAGATCGCGCACCTTTCCACTGCCCTGGCCGATGATGACGGAAAAGGCCGCGTCGGCGTGGTAACCGGCGTGATGCAGGCCGAGGTCCACGGACACCACGTCCCCCTCGGTGAACACGCGGCCATCGGGGATGCCGTGGACGACCTCGTGGTTGAGGGAGATGCACAGGCTCGCGGGGTAGGGGCGCGGCCCGCCGCCCCGGTACCCGAGAAACGAAGGGACCCCGCCACGCGCACGGATGGCTTCTTCACCGATGCGGTCCAGTTCGCGGGCGGTCATGCCGGCCTCGATCGACTCCCTGAGAATCGCCACCACCTCTGCGAGCTTGCGCCCGGAGGTTCGCATCATGGCGATCTCCCAGGGGGCCTTGAGCCTGAGCATGTTCAGCCCTGGACGGCCCTGGTGACAGCCGCCAGCACGTCGTGGCTGATCCGTGCGATGTCCCCCACCCCGTCGATGTCCGCCACCGCACCGACCATGCGGTAGTGGGCCACGATGGGCATGGTCTGCTCATGGTAGGTCGCCAGCCGCGCCCGTACCGTACCCTCGTTGTCGTCGGCCCGCTGCACGACGGGATCCCCGCAGCGGTCGCAGACACCCGGAACGGCGGGGGGGTTGTGGCGCACATGGTAGCTCGCACCGCACTTCAAGCAAACGCGCCGGCCCCCCATCCTCGCCACGATCTCCTCGTCGGGCACCACCAGGTGCACCACGAGATCCATCTTCGCGCCCCGCGCGGCGAGCCAGGCGTCGAAGAACCTGGCCTGGGGCAGGCTGCGGGGAAATCCGTCGAGCAAGGCGCCCCGCGCGCAGTCGGGCTGCCCCAGGCGATCCTTCACCAGATCGACGACGAGCTCGTCGGGGACGAGCTTACCGGCCTCCATCCACTTTTTGGCCTCGAGGCCGAGCGGAGTGCTCTCCTTGAGGTGCTTGCGGAAGATGTCCCCAGTGGCCACCTGTGGCAGGACGAAGTTCTCGACGATACCGGCGGCCTGGGTGCCCTTGCCCGCTCCTGGGGGGCCGAAGATGGCGAGGTACATGGTGCGCTCCGGGGGTGCCCGGGTGCCTCCGGCCCGAACACCGGGTCCTAGCCACCCTCGGGCTGGTAGCCGCGACGACGGCTGCGCGCCTTCTGCTTGCGCGTTCCGAGCACGCCGTCGTAGTGATGGGTGAGCAGGTGGGCCTCGATCTGGCCCACGAGGTCGAGCGTGACGCCAACCGCGATGATGAGGCTCGTGCCGCCGAAGTAGAACGGGACCCCGTACTGCGTGACCAGCATGGAGGGGATCACGCACACGATCGCAAGGTAGAGCGCACCGACGGCGGTGAGCCGGGTGAGCAGGTAGTCGATGTAGTCGGCGGTCTGTTTGCCGGGCCGGATGCCGGGGACGTACCCGCCGTGGCGCCGCAGATTGTCGGCTACATCCAGCGGGTTGAAGGTCACGGCCGTGTAGAAGTACGCGAAGAAGATGATCATCGCGACATAGGCCAGGTAGTAGACCCACCGACCGGGCTGGAAGAGCGCCGCGATCGACTGCACGATCGGGTGCGGGTAGAAGCTCCCGATGGTGGACGGGAACATCATGACGGCGCTCGCGAAGATGGGCGGGATGACGCCGGAGATGTTGATCTTCAAGGGCAGGTGGGTGGCCTGACCACCGTAGACCTGCCGACCGACCACGCGCTTCGCGTACTGGATGGGCACCCGCCGTTGCGCCCGCTCCATGAAGGTGATGAAGGCCATGACGCCGAACATGAAGACGCCGATGAGCACCAGCCCCAGCAGGTTGAAGTCACCGATCTTCACCTTCTGGAACATGTTCACGACGGACACCGGCATGCGCGCCAGGATTCCGCCGGTGATGATCAGCGAGCTGCCATTGCCGATCCCCCGCTCGGTGATCTGCTCACCGAGCCACATCACGAAACAGGACCCGGCGGTCATGGTCAGGCAGGTCATGAGCCGGAACGCCCAGCCGGCGTGGATGACGATGTCGACCCCGCCCGAGGTCTTCATCTGCTCCAGCGTGAGCGAAATGGTGAAGGACTGCACCAGGGAGATGGCGATGGTGAGGTAGCGGGTGTACTGGATGACCTTGTTGCGCCCGCTCTGACCTTCTTTGTTGATCCGTTCGAGCTGAGGCACGACCACCACCGCGAGCTGCATGATGATGCTCGCGGAGATGTACGGCATGACGCCGAGCACGAACACGCTGAACTGACTCAGCGCGCCGCCGGTGAACATGTCGTACATGCCAAACAGCGTCCCCTGGTTCGTCCCGAAGAACTCCCCGAGGGCCAGCCGGTCCACCCCCGGCGCAGGGATGAAGATCCCCAGCCGCCAGACGCTGAGCAGCGCCAGGGTGAACAGGATCCGGTTCCTCAGATCGGGAATTCGGAAGATGTTGCCGAAGAGCTGGAACACGGCACTCTCCCTGGCGAGACGGACGGGCAGGAATCCACAGGACCGCGCCCCGTGGGCCGGCCACGCGGGCTAGATGGCTTCCGCCGTTCCGCCCGCGCCCTCGATCTTGGCCTGGGCCGTGCGGGTGAACTTGCTGGCCTTGATGGTGAGCGCCACCGACAACTCGCCACCACCGAGCACCTTCAGCCCGTCTTTGCCGATATGCGAGATGATGCCGAGTTCTTTGAGCATCACCGCATCGACCGCGGCGCCCGCTTCGAAGCGACCCTCGAGCTGGCCCACGTTGATCTCGGTGTACTCCTTGGCGAACAGGTTCTTGAACCCGCGCTTGGCGAGCCGCCGGGTGAGCGGCATCTGGCCGCCTTCGAACCCGGGACGCACGCCGCCACCCGAGCGGGACTTCTGTCCCTTCTGGCCCTTGCCGGATGTCTGCCCCTGCCCAGAGGCCGAGCCACGCCCGAGCCGCTTGCGGGCCTTGGTCGAGCCCGGGACGGGCTTGAGGCGGGAGAGCTCATCAGCCATTGTTGTTCTCCTCGATCTCCTCGACCTCCACCATGTGGATGACCTTCTTGATCATGCCGCGGATGGCGGGGGTATTCTCGAGCACGCGAGTCTGGTTGGGGTGGTTCAGACCCAGGCCGTGCAGGTTCTCACGGTGCACGGGCTTGGACCCGATGGGGCTGCGCTTGAGGGTGACCTTGAGCTGCTTCATGGTGCGCCTGCCTTTGTACGTTCCACTGCTTCTCGTTCTTCCTGGCCCGCACTAGGCCTGGGGGCGGGTCAGCCCCGCGTCGAGCCAGTCGCGGAACTCGTAGTTCTCCACCACGCTCTCCACCCCGCGACCGGTACGAATGGCGTACTGCTCGGGGGACTCGAGCTTCCTCAGCGCGTCCATCACGGCCCGGCAGAGGTTGTGGGGGTTGGAGGAGCCGAGGCACTTGGTCAGCACGTCGTGCACCCCGGCGCAATCCATGATGGCGCGCACGGAGGCCCCGGCGATGACGCCGGTGCCCGCGCTGGCCGGGCGCAGCCGCACGCGGCCTGCGCCAAAATGCCCATCCACCACGTGCGGAACGGTCCGCCGCAGGAGCGGGATGGTGATCATCTCCTTGCGGGCGCGCTCGGTGGCCTTGCGGATGGCCTCGGGGACCTCGTTGGCCTTGCCGTGGCCGATGCCGACCTGCCCCGCCCCATCGCCCACGACGACGATGGCGGAGAAGCTGAAGCGCCGACCGCCCTTGACGACCTTCGCGACCCGGTTGACGTAGACCAATCGCTCGATCAGGCCAGAGTCTTCCTCTTCCACCTGCTGCTTGCGGCGTCTTTGCTGCTGGTTTTGCTGCATGGCTTTCCTCCGGAGTGGCCCGGTCTAGAACTGGAGCCCGGCCTCGCGGGCGCTGTCGGCGAGGGCCTTGACCCGGCCGTGGAACAGGAACCCGTTGCGGTCGAACACGACCTTGTCGATGCCAGCGGCCTTCGCACGCTCACCGATCATCAGCCCGATGGCCTTGGCGGCCGCCAGGTTGCCGCCGAGCTTTGTGTCGTCGAAGGCGCCGTCGAGCGTGCTGGCGGACAGGATCGTGCGGCCATCCTCGTCGTTGATGACCTGGACGTAGATGTGCCGGGCGCTGCGGAAGACGCACAACCGCGGCCGTTCGGCCGTGCCGAACAGCTTCTTGCGGATCGCCTTCTTCCGCCGGATGCGCTTCAGGCTGCTTGGATTGGTGTTACCCATGGCTGGCTCCTCGTTGAAAAGACGGCGCCGCTATGCCGCCGACTTGCCGGCCTTGATGCGGACGTACTCGCCCTGGTAGCGGACGCCTTTGCCCTTGTAGGAGTCGGGGGTGTGGTAGGCCCGGATGGTGGCCGCCGCCTGCCCAACGGCTTGCTTGTCGATGCCCTTGATGATCACCTTGGTCGGCTGTCCGGTCTGCACCTCGATGGTGAGACCCTTGGGGATGGGGAACTCGATCGGGTGGCTGAACCCGAGGGCCAGTACCAGGTTCTTGCCAGCGAGTTCTGCCTTGAACCCGACTCCGTGGACCTCGAGGACCCGCTCGAACCCCACCGACACGCCGCGCACCAGGTTGGCGGTCAACGCCCGCGAGAGACCGTGGTCGGCCTTCTGCTGCTTGCCGTCACCGGCGCGCGTCAGGGTCGCCTTGGGCCCCTCGACGATCAACCCGACGCCCGCGGGGAGCACCTGGGAGAGCTCGCCCTTGGGCCCCTTGACGTGCACCACCGAGTCCTGGAGCGTGATGGTCACACCCTTGGGCAGCGTGATGGAACGATTCCCGATGCGAGACATGGCGTTCTCCTTTTCCTTGCCTTCCTGCCTGCTACCAGACGTAGCAGAGGACCTCACCACCGACCCCGAGGCGCCGAGCGTCCCGATCGGAGATGATGCCCTGTGGCGTGGTGAGGATGGCGAGCCCGAGGCCATTGCGCACGAAGGGCACCTCGTCCCGCCGCACGTAGATGCGCCGGCTCGGCCTGCTCACGCGCTCCAGCCCACGGATGATGGCCTTGTTGTCCCGGCCATACCTGAGCCTGACGTCGATCCAGGTGCGGGGGCCTTCGGCGCGTACCTCGAAACCATCGAGGAATCCCTCCGCCTTGAGGAGAGATACGATGGACTCCTTGACTCGGGAGTGGGGCACGAGCACGTTGTGGTGCCCGGCCTGCCCGCCATTCCGAATCCGAGTCAGCAGATCGGAGATGGGATCGCTCATGGACATGTCGTGATCCTCTCTTGGGTTCTCGACACTGGAATGCCTTCTTTTCCCAGTGGATGGCTACCAGCTCGCCTTGGTGACGCCTGGAATCTGGCCCTCGAGGGACAGCTTCCGGAAGCAGATACGGCACATGTCGAACTTGCGCAGGTACGCACGCGGACGGCCGCAGACCGGGCACCGGTTGTAGGCGCGGACTTCGAACTTCTGCTTGCGCTTGGCCCGGACACGGATCGACTTCTTGGCCACGTTGACCTCCTTATCCCTGACGAGTCCCTGACTAGTCCCTGAAGGGCATGCCGAGCTGCTTGAGCAGCGAGCGCCCCTCGGCGTCGGTGTTGGCGGTGGTGACGATGGTGATGTTCATCCCGGTGATCCGCTCGACCTTGTCGTAGTCGATCTCGGGAAAGATGATCTGCTCGGTCAATCCCATCGAGTAGCTTCCCCGACCATCGAAGGCCTTGCCGTTCAGCCCACGGAAGTCGCGGATGCGTGGGATGGCCACCGTGATCAAGCGGTCGAGGAAGAACCACATGTTGTCACCGCGCAGGGTGACCTTGGTGCCGACGGGCATGCCTTCGCGCAGCTTGAAGTTGGCGATGGACCGCCGCGCGCGCCGGAGCATCGCCTTCTGCCCGGTGATGCGCCCGAGCTCCTCACCCGCGGTCTCCAGGACCTTGATGTTGCTGGTGCCTTCCTTCAGGGAGACATTCACCACGATCTTCTCGAGGCGCGGCACCTGCATGATGTTCTTGTAGCTGTACTCGTTGCGCAGAGCGGGAACGACCTGCTCCTGGTAGCGCTCCTTGAGACGGGGAATCATAGCTGCTCCTTCCGCTTTCGCTTCCTTCGCGCCGCTTCCTACATACCTGGGCTTCGCCTAGCGGTTGTCGATCGGGGTGCCGGACTTGCGGTCCACGCGCACCTTGGTGCCGTCCTCGTGGACCTGCCAACCGACCTTGATGGCCTTCTGCTGGTCAGCGTCCCACAAGGCGACGTTGGAGATGTGCAGCGAGGCTTCACGGTCCTCGATGCGGCCCGGCTGTTCCGCCGTGCCCCGCACGTGCCGCTTGACCATGTTCACGCCCTCGACGACCACCCGGTTGCGGTCGGCGATGATCCGGACCACGCGCCCGGTCTTGCCCCGGTCCTTGCCGGCCAGCACGACGACGGTGTCGTCCTTGCGAATCCTGAACTTGGGGCGGCTGTTGGCCTGGTTGCTAGCCATGGATACCTCCACAGGAGCCTGGCGCGTTGGAGCGTCCGGCTACAGGACCTCAGGAGCGAGAGAGATGATCTTCATGAACCGGCGGGCGCGAAGCTCACGCGCGACGGGGCCGAAGATGCGGGTGCCGAGGGGCTCACCCTGCTTGTTGATCAAGACGGCGGAGTTGTCGTCGAAGCGGATGTAGCTGCCATCGGGGCGGCGGATCTCCTTGGCGGTGCGGACAATGACGGCGCGGTGCACGTCGCCCTTCTTCACCTTGCCATGGGGCGCGGCTTCCTTGATGGAGACCACGATCACATCGCCGATGGTGGCGTACTTCCGCTTGCTCCCGCCGAGCACCTTGATGCACTGGAGCTTCTGGGCGCCGGAGTTGTCAGCGGCCTCCAGGAATGTCTGCATCTGGATCATGGTTCACTCCGTGGTCGGCTCGAGAACGTACAGGGGCTAGGCGACGGAACCGTTGGATGGACGCCGTTCGATGACCAGCCAGCGCTTGTCGTGCGAGAGCGGGCGGCTCTCCTGGATCACCACCTCGTCGCCGACCCTGCAGAGGTTCTCTTCGTCGTGGGCCTTGTAGCGGTTCGCGCGGTTGAGGACCTTTCCGTACCGGGCATGCTTGACCCTACGGGTCACCTCGACCACCACGGTCTTCTCCATCTTGTCGGACACGACGCGTCCGACCAGCTCGCGACGACCGCTGACGTGATGCTCCGAAGTCATGCTTCCACTCGCTTTCATGAGCAAAAGACAGGCACACCTGGCCCGAGAGGGATTCAACCTGGGGTAGGGTTCCACCGGGTCTCCCGCACGCGGGACACAGGTGGGTGGCCGTTCGGCCGCGACCGCCGGTCACCCGACGGTTCGCCTGGAACTGGATTCCTGCGACGCCCGGGACCAGGACCTGGACCGGGCGCAGAATCCGTCAATGAGAAAGTCCCGCGAGCAGACCGGCTGCACCGGCCATTGCGGGGCTGGCCCGCTTATTCGCTCCCCTTCACCCTGTCAACGATTCCCTTGAGGAAGCTGCGACCGGACTTCGGCTCGGGGGTCGCCTCGGCCTGCTCCGGCGCTCTGTCTCCGGAGGAACGGACGCCAAAAGTCGCACGGTGCTTCTCGCGCAAAAAGTCCGGGGTCAAGCCGCGCTCGCGTTCGCGCTCACGCTGCACCGTGCGCAGCCGGGCGATGTCGCGCCGCATCTTGCCGAGCTTCGAAGTGTCCTCGAGCTGGCCAGTCTTGAGCGCGAAGCGGGCGTGGATGATTTCGCGGTCGAGGCGCAGCTCCTCGTGGACGAGCTGGTGATCCTCGAGCTTGCGGATATCGCTCATTTTCATGGGGCTCATGACAGGACCTCATCCCGCCGCAGGAAGCGGGTCTGAATGGGCAGCTTGTGGCCCGCAAGACGGAAGGCTTCACGCGCGATCTCCTCGGGGACTCCGTGCAGCTCGTAGAGCACGCGCCCGGGCTTGACCACCGCGACCCACATCTCGGGGTTGCCCTTGCCCTTACCCATGCGGGTCTCGGCGGGCTTCTTGGAGATGGGCTTGTCGGGGAACACGCGGATCCAGACCTGGCCACCGCGCTTCACGTGGCGGGTCAGGGCGATACGGGCGGCCTCGATCTGTCGTGCAGTGATGCGGCCGCAGGAGACGGCCTGCAGGGCGTAGGACCCGAAGCTGACATCGCTTCCGCGATACGCCAGCCCGGTCATCCGCCCCTTCTGGGACTTCCTGTACTTGGTGCGCTTGGGACTGAGCATGATGTACCTCCCTCCTCGCCGTCACTGGGCGCTGGGGATTGCGGTCAACTCGTCGCCGGGCAGGATCTCACCTTTGAAGACCCACACCTTGACGCCGATGACCCCGTAGGTGGTCCTGGCTTCGGCGAAGCCGTAGTCGATGTTGGCCCGCAGGGTGTGCAGGGGCACACGACCCTCGCGATACCACTCGGTGCGCGACATCTCAGCCCCCCCGAGGCGGCCGGCGCACATCACCTTGACTCCCTGGGCGCCAGCGCGCTGGGCCTGCGTGATGGCCTTCTTCATGGCGCGACGGAAGCTGACGCGCTTGACGAGCTGGGCGGCGACGTTCTCGGCCACGAGCACGGCGTCGGTCTCGACCTTGCGCACCTCGATGATGTTCAGGAAGATCTCGGTGCTGGTGATCGCCTGCAGCTCGTTGCGGAGCGCATCCAGCCCCTGCGCGCGCTTGCCGATGATGATGCCGGGCTTGGCGGCGTGCACATAGACCTTGGCCTTGTTGGCAGCGCGCTCGATGGTGATGGCGCTGATCCCGGCGTGGAACAGCTTGTCCTTGAGGTACTTGCGAATCTGCAGGTCCTCGTGCAGGAACCGCTGGTAGTCCTTGCCGGCGTACCACTTGCTGTCCCAGGTGCGGGTGACCCCGATCCGGAAGCCGTTGGGATGAACCTTCTGACCCATGGTGCAGCTCCTGCTAGCGCTCGTCGAGCTCGACGGTGATGTGGCTGGTGCGCTTGATGACGCGGGTGGCCCGACCCATGGCGCGCGGGCGCCAGCGCTTGAGCACCGCGCCGCCGTCCACGTGGATGGTGGACACGTAGAGATCGTCCACGTCGAGGTGGTCGCCCGAGCGTTCACGCTCGTGCTCGGCGTTGGCCACGGCCGACTCGACCAGCTTCTTGATGAGATCCGCGGACTTCTTGCGCGTGAAGGTCAGCACCTCGAGCGCTTCATCCACGTCCATCCCGCGCACGAGGTCGGCGACGAGCCGAGCCTTTTGCGGCGAGACGCGGGCATTACGAAGGATTGCCTTTGCTTTCATCTTCGAGTCCTCGCTGGCCGGGCTAGCGGCTCTTGGCCTTCCGGTCCGCGGCGTGGCCGTAGAAGGTGCGGGTGAGGGCGAACTCGCCCAGCTTGTGGCCGACCATGTTGTCGGTCACGTAGACCGGGACGAACTTCTTGCCGTTGTGCACGGAGAAGGTCAACCCGATGAAGTCGGGGAGGATGGTGGAGCGCCGTGACCAGGTCTTGATGACCACGTTGCGGCCACCGGAGCGGGCCGCCATGACCTTGGCCACAAGGTGCTGGTCCACGAACGGACCCTTCTTGAGGGAACGAGCCATGATGAGATTCCTCCCTGCCTACTTGGTCCGACGCTTCACGATGAAGCGGCTGGAGGGCTTTTTCTTGCTGCGGGTCTTGTAGCCCTTGGTGGGCTTGCCCCACGGGGTGACGGGATGGCGACCGCCCTTGGTGCGGCCTTCACCGCCGCCATGCGGGTGGTCGATGGGGTTCATGGCGGTGCCGCGGGACTGGGGCCGTACACCCTTCCAGCGCGAGCGCCCGGCCTTGCCCCAGGCGACGTTCTCGTGGGTGGTGTTGCCGACCTGCCCGATGCTCGCGTGGCAGTTCTTGTGCACGTTGCGCAGCTCGCCGGAGGGCAGCCGGAGCAGCACGTACTCGCCTTCCTTGGCCATGACCTGGGCGTAGGTCCCTGCGGCGCGGCACATCTGGCCTCCGCGGCCAATCTGCAGCTCGACGTTGTGGACCGAGGTGCCCAGCGGCACCGCGGAGAGGTGCATGCAGTTGCCGGGCTGGATGTCGGCCTGATCGCTGGTGACGACGTTGTCACCGACCTTGAGCCCGACCGGCCAGAGGATGTAGCGCTTCTCGCCGTCGGCGAAATGGACCAGCGCGATGAACGCCGAGCGATTGGGGTCGTACTCGATGGTCGCGACCTTGCCCAGCACGCCTTCCTTGGAGCGCTTGAAGTCGATGACGCGGTAGCGCCTCGCGTGTCCACCGCCGCGATGGCGGGAGGTGATACGGCCCAGGTTGTTTCGGCCGCCCTTGCCCCGCAGGGGCGTAAGCAGCGAGCGCTCGGGCTCGGAGCAGGTGAGCTCGGAGAAGTCCGTGACGCTCATGAAGCGGCGGCCAGGGGTTACGGGCTTGTACTTCTTGATGGCCATGACGCTTTCTCCTAGCCTGCCTGGCTCTCGTCGCGGAGATCGATGGTGTTGCCCTCCGCGAGCTGCACGTAGGCCTTCTTCCAGTTCGACCGCTTGCCGTGATAGCGCCCGAAGCGCTTGGTCTTTCCGCGCACCCGGACGGTCCGGACGGAGGAGACCTCCACGTCGAAGAGGCGCTCGATGGCCTGCTTGATCTGGAACTTGCTCGCACCGAGCCCGACCTCGAAGGCGTAGGTGTTCGTGGCCTCCTGGGCCGCGGACGACTTCTCGGTCAAGATCGGGCGGACGACGATGTCACGAAGCTCTGCCATCGCTACCTCCCCAGCCGCTCGTTCAGACGGGCGAGGGCACCCACGGTCAGGACCAGGTGGCCGTGCCGCAGGATGTCATAGACGTTGAGACCCTCGACGGGCAGGATCGTGAGGCCCGGGATGTTGCGCGCGGACAGGCGCACGGTCTCATCCAGCTCGGGCAGCACGATGACGGCTTTCTCCCAGCCGAACGCGTTCTGCACCTGCTTCATGAGGCGGGTCTTGACCTCGGGCAGCTCGATCTTGTCGAGTACCCAGAGCGCCTGGTCCTGCACGCGGCGCGACAGCGCGGAACACAGCGCGGCGCGACGGACCTTCTTGGGGACCTTGATGGCGTGGCTGCGCACCTGGGGACCATGGGCGATACCGCCACCGCGCCACTGCACGGCGCGGATCGTGCCCTGCCGGGCGCGACCGGTGCCCTTCTGCTTGTAGGGCTTCCTGCCGCCACCGGAGACCTCGGCGCGCCCCTTCACCGCATGCGTCCCAGCGCGCCGCTTGGCGAGCTGGTAGCGCACCATCAGGTGGAAGAGGTGTTCCTTTGGTTCGACGCCGAAGATGGCGTCATCGAGGTCGATGGTGGAGACCTCGTCCCTGTTCTGGTTGTATACCTTGACGACCGGCATGGTGTTTGCTCCTTCCGCCGTGCCTACGAGAGCTTGATCTCGACGTGCACGCCAGCGGACAGGTCGAGCTTCATCAGGGAGTCCACCGTCTGCTGGTTGGGCTCGATGATGTCGAGCAGGCGATGGTGCGTCCGCCGCTCGAACTGTTCCCGCGACTTCTTGTCGACGTGGGGGCCGCGCAGCACGGTCCAACGGCTGATGGTAGTGGGCAGCGGGAACGGGCCGCGGATCTCCACGCCGGTACGGCGGGCGGTCTCGACGATCTCCCGTGCGCTGCGGTCCAGCAGCTTGTGGTCGTAGGCGCGGAGCCTGATGCGAATCTTGTTGGTCTTGGCCATTTTCTTCTTTTTCTCCGGTAGTCTCCGAAAATCTCCGGCGTCTCCCTACTCGATGATCTCGGCAACGACGCCGGCACCGACGGTGCGGCCGCCCTCGCGGATGGCGAAGCGGAGCTGCGGCTCCATCGCCACCGGCGTGATCAGCTCCACCTTCATCTCCACGTGGTCGCCAGGCAGCGCCATCTCCACACCCTCGGGCAGCGCGATCTTGCCGGTCACGTCCGTGGTCCGGAAGTAGAACTGCGGACGGTACCCCGTCACGAACGGCTTGTGGCGCCCTCCCTCCTCCTTCTTCAGGATGTAGGCCGACGCCTTGAAGGATGTGTGCGGCATGATGCTCTTCGGCTTCGCGATCACCTGCCCGCGCTGCACCTCGTTCCGCTTGATGCCCCGCAGCAGCAGGCCCACGTTGTCGCCGGCCTGACCCTCGTCCAGCAGCTTCCGGAACATCTCCACACCCGTGCACACCGACGTCTGCGTCGGCTTGAACCCCACGATCTCCACCGGCTCCCCTACCTTGATCTTCCCACGCTCCACGCGGCCAGTGCACACCGTGCCACGACCCGTGATCGTCATCGTGTCCTCGACCGGCATCAAAAACGGCTTGTCGATGTCCCGCTCTGGCTGCGGAATGTACGCGTCAACCGCGTCCAGCAGCGCGATGATGCTCCCCTTGTTCAACGGGCCATCCTGCCCCTCCAGCGCGTGCAGCGCCGAACCCTTGATCACCGGGCAGTTGTCACCGTCGAAATCGTACTCCGACAAGAGCTCCCGCACCTCCATCTCCACCAGCTCCTGCAGCTCCTCGTCCTCCAGCAGGTCGATCTTGTTCAGGTACACCACGATGCTCGGCACGTTCACCTGCCGCGCCAACAGCACGTGCTCCTTCGTCTGCGGCATCGGGCCGTCGGACGCCGCCACCACGAGGATCGCCCCGTCCATCTGCGCCGCGCCCGTGATCATGTTCTTGATGTAGTCCGCGTGCCCGGGGCAATCCACGTGCGCATAGTGCCGCCTCGCCGTCTCGTACTCCACGTGCGCCGTGTTGATCGTGATCCCGCGCGCCTTCTCTTCCGGCGCCTTGTCGATCTCGTCGAAGGCCACGAACTTCCCAAACCCACGCTCCGCTGCGATCTGCGTCATCGCGGCGGTCAGGGTGGTCTTGCCATGGTCCACGTGACCGATCGTGCCGATGTTCACGTGCGGCTTCGTACGCTCGAACTTCTGCTTGGCCATGATGTCGCTCCTCTCGCTGCCTTTTGCTGCCTTCGTAGGTGTCTTTCAGATGCCGCGCACCCTGGCGATGACCTGCTGCGCCACCGGTGCCGGCACGATCTCGTAGTGGTCGAAATGCATGGAGAACGTGGCGCGCCCCTGGCTAACCGATCGGATGTCCGTTGCATACCCGAACATGGACGCCAGGGGAACATGAGTGCTGATCACCTGGACGCTGCCACGCGTCTCCATGCCATGGATGGTTCCCCGGCGGCTGGCCATGTCGGCCACGATGCCGCCCATGTAGGCTTCTGGAGTGGTGATCTCCACGCGCATCACGGGCTCGAGCAGGGTCGGCTCGGCGCGCTCCATGGCATCGCGAAACGCCATGCCACCCGCGATGCGGAAGGCGATCTCCGAGGAATCCACCTCGTGGAACGATCCGTCGACCAACCGGACCCTGAGATCGACCACCGGCAGGCCGAGCAGGACGCCGCGCTCGAGGGCGGCGCGGATGCCGAGCTCGACCGGTCGGATGAACTCGCGCGGGATCACGCCTCCCACGATGGCGTCCTCGAACACGAAGCCCTGGCCACCCGGCAGGGGCTCCAGCTCAACGACGGCATGGCCGTACTGGCCGCGGCCCCCGGTCTGGCGCTTGAAGCGGCCTTCTCCCCGAGCCGCCGTGCGGACGGTCTCGCGATAGGCGACCTGCGGGCGACCAAAGCGCGCGTTGACGCCGAACTCCCGGAGGAGGCGATCCTGGATGATCTCGAGGTGCAGCTCCCCCATGCCGGAGAGAATGACCTGCCCACTCTCCTGGTCGGTCGCGACGCGGAAGGTGGGATCTTCCACGGCGAGCTTGCCGAGGGTGATGGCGAGCTTCTCCTCGTCGAGCTTGGTCTGGGGCTCGATGGCCACCGAGATCACCGGCTCGGGGAAGTCCATGCGGTGCAGCAGGATGCGGTCGCGTACATCGCAGAGCGTCTCGCCGGTGACGAGCCCCTTGACACCCGGCAGGGCCGCGATGTCACCCGCGCCGATGGCCGGGATGTCTTCACGCTTGTTGGCGTGCATCCGCAGGATACGGCCGATGCGCAGCCGCTTGTTGGTGCGCGGGTTGACCAGCAGCGTGCCGTTCTCGGCCGTGCCGGAGTAGACGCGCAGATACGTCAGCGTGCCGACGTAGGGATCGTTGGAGATCTTGTAGACCAGTGCGGCGAAGGGGCCCTCGGGATCGGCCTCGCGCGCGATGATCACTTCAGGATCGTCGGGGTCGTTGCCCTTGACGGGGGGCAGATCCGCCGGCGAGGGCAGCAGATCCACCACCGCATCGAGCAGCGGCTGCACGCCCTTGTTCTTGAAGGCCGAGCCGCAGAATACCGGCACGATGCGCTCGGAGATGACCGCCTTGCGAGCGGCTGCGAGCAGCGAGGCCGCCGGGATCTCACGCCCATCGAGGTAGCGCTGGAGCAGCTCGTCGTCTTCCTCGGCGACAGCTTCGATCAGCTCGAGCCGCGCCCGCTCGGCGCGAGCCCGCAGCTCGGCCGGGATCGGGGTCACCTCGAACCGCGCCCCGAGGGTGTCCTCGTCGTAGACGAGCGCGTTCATGCCGACCAGATCGATGACTCCCCGGTACCCCTCTTCTTGCCCGAGCGGGATCTGGAAGGCGACGGGGCTGGCGCCCAGGCGCTCGCGGATGCTCCGCACGGCTGCCTCGAAGTCCGCGCCGCGCCGATCCATCTTGTTGATGAAGGCGATACACGGGACATGGTATCGGACGGCCTGTTTCCAGACGGTCTCGGACTGCGGCTGTACCCCCTCCACCGCCGTGAAGACCGCGATGGCTCCATCGAGCACACGCAGGCACCGCTCCACCTCGACGGTGAAGTCCACGTGCCCCGGCGTGTCGATGATGTTGATCTGCTGCTCGCGCCAGAAACAGGTCGTCGCCGCCGCGGTGATGGTGATCCCCCGCTCCTGCTCCTGTTCCATCCAGTCCATCGTGGCGGTGCCGTGGTGGACCTCGCCCATACGGTGCGAAACACCCGTGTAATACAACACCCGCTCCGTCAACGTGGTCTTGCCCGCGTCGATGTGAGCCATGATGCCGATGTTTCGGATGCTTCGGATACGCATGGTGGTGTGCTCGGTGTTCCGAGCGCAGGACGAGGCGTCCTGGAAAGGGGTGGGTCGGAAACGCTCCACTCGGCAGCCAGCGAGCCCGGGATCCTGGTCAGGGGTCCTGTCTTCGGGGCGGTGCGGGGTGGATGCTCCCTATGTGGGGGTCACGCGATGGGGGGGCACGACGGGCGGACGCGCGAGGCTACCAGCGATAGTGAGCGAAAGCCTTGTTGGCTTCGGCCATCTTGTGGGTGTCTTCGCGCTTCTTCACGGCGCTGCCGCGGTTGTGGGAGGCCTCGATCAGCTCCAGCGCCAGGCGCTCGCCCATGGGCTTGCCCTTGCGGGCGCGGGCGTACTGGATCAACCAGCGCATGCCGAGCGCCACCCGGCGATCGTTGCGGACCTCCATCGGAACCTGGTAGGTCGAGCCACCGACGCGGCGGGACTTGACCTCGACCGCGGGCATGACGTTGTCGAGAGCGCGGCGGAACACCTTGACGGGTTCCTCGCGGGTGCGCTCCTCGATGATGTCGAAGGCGCCATACACGATCTGCTCGGCGGTGGACTTCTTGCCGCGAAGCATGATCTTGTTCATCAACCGCGTCACGAGCTGGTCCCCGTATTTGGGGTCGGGCAGGATGATGCGCTTGGGGACTTCACGACGGCGAGGCATTTGAAGCTCCTGCTTCCAGTGCTACTTCTTGGGGCGCTTGGCGCCGTACTTGGAGCGGCCCTGGCGGCGATTGTCGACACCCTGGGTGTCGAGGGTGCCGCGGATGATGTGGTAGCGGACGCCGGGGAGGTCCTTGACGCGACCGCCGCGGATCAGCACCGTGGAGTGCTCCTGGAGGTTGTGCCCCTCACCCGGGATGTAGGTGGTGACCTCCATCCCGTTGGTCAGACGCACGCGGGCGACCTTGCGGAGCGCGGAGTTCGGCTTCTTGGGGGTGGTGGTGTACACGCGGGTGCACACACCGCGCTTCTGGGGGCAAGCCTTCAGGGCGGGCGAGGCGGTCTTGTGGCGGACCTTCTCGCGGCCCATGCGGACGAGCTGGTTGATGGTGGGCACGAGTTCGACTCCAGGAAGGTTCTGGGGGCCAGGTGGTGCTTGAAGGCGCACGACACGCCTTCCTGCATCCGGGACCCCGCGGCCCCCGCCTACTATACCTGACGACCTGCACTGTCAACCCTGGAGGCCCCGAAGAGCGCATCCCGGCGCGGCGCTCCCCAAAACACGAAGCCCGGGCACGCCGCGCGCACCCGGGCTCGATGGCCGCGGCTACACCTCGTCGGCGTCGGCCGGCAGATCATCCAGGAGGTCGTCGGACTCTTCGGCCGATTTCCCGGCGTCCGACTTGTCCGCGGTGATCATCCCGAGCCGGTGGTACGCGGCGAAGCCGGTCCCGGCCGGAATGAGGCGGCCCATGATGACGTTCTCCTTCAGGCCGCGCAGCCCGTCGACCCGCCCATTGATGGAGGCTTCGGTCAGCACGCGGGTGGTCTCCTGGAAGGAGGCCGCGGAGATGAAGGAGTCGGTGGAGAGGCTGGCCTTGGTGATGCCGAGCAGCAGGTTCTCTGCCTGCGCCGCACGCCCGCCCATGGCGGAGACGTTGCGGTTGGCCTCGTCGAAGCGGTGCTTCTCGACCTGCTCGTCCACCAGGAACTCGGTGTCACCCACGGAGCGGATCTTCACGCGCCGCAGCATCTGGCGCACGATGACCTCGATGTGCTTGTCGTTGATCTTGACGCCCTGCAGGCGGTAGACCTCCTGCACCTCGTCCACCAGGTAGCTGGCCAGCGCGTGTTCGCCCTGGATCTTCAGGATGTCGTGCGGGTTGACCGACCCATCCATCAGGGCATCGCCTGCGCGGACGTAGTCGCCCTCGTTGACGGTGATGTTCTTGCCCTTGGGGATGAGGTACTCCTGGGCGTCGCCGCCTTCGGGAGTGACCACGACCCGGCGCTTGCCCTTGGTGTCCTTGCCGAAGGTGACCACGCCATCCACTTCGGTGATGATGGCGACCTCCTTGGGCTTGCGCGCCTCGAACAGCTCGGCCACGCGGGGGAGACCGCCGGTGATGTCCTTGGTCTTGGTCGTTTCGCGGGGGATCTTGGCGAGCACGTCACCCGGGAGGATGTTGTCGCCCTCTTCCACCATGATGTTGGCACCCACAGGCAGGAAGAAGCGGTTCTTGACCTTCCGGCCCTCGACCGCACGCAGGACGATGCGCGGCTTGAGGTCGGTGTCCTTGAACTCGGTGACCACCATGCGCGAACGCCCGGTGATCTCCTCGACCTGACGGGCCATGGACCGGCCGTCCTCGAGGTCCTCGTACTTCACCACGCCGTCGGTGTTGGCCATGATCGGGGTGGTGAACGGATCCCACTCGGCGATGCGGGTGCGCGCCGCGACGCGCTCGCCGTCCTTGACCTTGACGGTGGCGCCATAGGGGATGCCGTAGCGCTCGCGCTCACGGCCCTTCTCGTCGGCGATGGTGATCTCGCCATTGCGGCTCATGGCGATGGTGTGCCCGTCGCGGTTCACCACGGTGAGCAGCCCCTCGCCGTACTTGACCACACCGCTGGTCTTGAGCTCCAGCGAGGACT
>Ga0233425_10005844_pt1 | contig 18911 bp, 14 predicted proteins | sample Watercolumn_Towu_2_FD_181712 | JGI IMG/M metagenome (GOLD analysis project Ga0233425, IMG submission 181712) | Freshwater microbial communities from Lake Towuti, South Sulawesi, Indonesia - Watercolumn_Towuti2014_140_MG | ecosystem: Environmental > Aquatic > Freshwater > Lake | place... | reverse complement strand
AATCATCCACGAGTTGCCTCAAGCTATCGAGCGGTGGAGCCTTTCTTCGAATGAAGCTTGGTAGTGGAAGGTCCCTGCTCGTCAGCGCCGCAATCAATCTCCGTGCGCTGCGGGCGACCCGGTCCACGGCCATCTTCTGTTTCTTATTCGCGACTCGCCGGGATACCGCGTAGAATTGAAAGTTCGGCTCTTCGGCGCGCGCCTGGGCGAGCACAATTTTCGCGACAGAGCCTTCGATTTCGCGTTTGTCATACTTGCTTCCAAGAATCGCCTTCGCGCGCCGTACACGAGTAGCGTAGCTATCGCGCTTTTCGGGCTCGCTCACCCCCGCGCCCTCCGCTTCGCGGCCAGGGTAACGACGTTCGCGGTCGTGGGCGGTGAGATCGGTGCAGGGCCAACAATCGCGCGTAGCTTCGCCGCCCAGCGGGCTAGGGCAACCCGGATCTGGTCCAGATATTTGTGCTGGTCATAGACCCGCTGTAGGCCCCGCCGCCCGTGCCCGAGGACCATTTCGGAAACATGGTCCTCGACGTTCAGAGCCGCCAAGTTCGTCCGCACGACGCGCCGCAGGTCGTGCGCGACCCAAGGCGGCAGCTTTACCGGGGCGGGATCGTCGCCGCGCTTCCGCGCCGTTGCCCTAAGCGCGCTTAGCATGCGCCTGTCGAGCCGCTCCTTAGACTTTGAAAGACCGTTGATCGGCCTCTCACCATCCGTCGTCGTGAACAGGAAATCCTCGCCGCCCGCGAAGCGCGGGATCGTCTCAAGGATCACCAGAGCATCGTCGCTCAGCGGCACAACATGCTCGGCGTCCGACTTGAACCGCTCACGCGGGACGGTCCAGACTTTCACGTTGTTATCGACGGCCGCCCAATCGACTGCCTCGCCCTTTGCCTGAGCTTCGCGAATCAGTCGCCGTATCTCGGGGTGAAGCTCGGACCAACGTGCCTTGGCGAGTTCGCTTACGCGTACCGCCGTTAGGCACAGCAGCCGGTAGAGGGGGCGATAAGGGTAGCCGAGCCGCTCCGTTGCGCGCCAAAACGCCGCGATTTCCTGCTCGTTCAACACCCGCTGGCGCGGCAGCAGCTTCGCCCCGGCCAGTACCCAGCGCTGTTCGAGGCTGGCGACCGGCGATACGGGAAGTAGGTCTTGGTGGACCGCCCATTTGAACAGCGTCCGCGCCTGGCCGAAGACGTTGCGCGCTTGGAAAGGCGCGCGGGCCTTAATCGTCCCGATCCGCTCCCGCACATCGGCGGGGCTAATGCTGCCGATTGGCCTAGCCGCCCAATACTTGACTAGCTCCGCGTTAATCTCGTTTTCCCCGGCCTTAGCGCGGCGTGTCTTGGAAAGGTGCTCACGGATATACCGCTGAGCCACCGCAGCGAAGGTGTTGGATTTCTTGAGCGCCTCGGCGCGGCGTTCAGCATTGGCTTTCTCCTGGGCCTCCCTTTCGGCGTCCGCCGGGTCAATTCCCGCATCGCACCAGTCGTACCACTGCTGCGCCCTATCGCGGGCGGACTCTAAGCTGATCCCCGGGTAGCGACCGAGCGTCCGACGGGTTTGAACTGCATGGCCGGGGTAGCGAAGCTGGACGATCCAGAGCTTCTTCCCGGCGGGCGTTACCTTGAGCCCTAGGCCGGTCGCCAGAGCGTCATAGACGATGTAAGGCCTCGCTGCGGAGCCTGATTCCGGTTTAGGCCTCAGACGCTCGACAGCAGCGTCCGTGAGCCGTTTTGCCATCGCCCTCTCTCGTAATTTTATTGCGCAGGGCCTTAAACAGACCTTATTTAGCGCGCTATTCGACGCTAGTAAAGGCTAAGACCAGTTAACCGGTCAAGGGGAATTGTATTTTATTTCAACGGTTAATGACTAAATCTGACTAACGGAGGCTATCAGGTACTAATCGACCAAAATTAACTGTTAACCGGTTGGTCGCCTGTTCGAATCAGGCCCGGGGAGCCAATCATCGAGAACGACAAAGGGCCGGCGTTTCGGCGCCGGCCCTGCGTTTTTCCGGGCGTTCGCGTCGCGGTTCGGCCGCGCCGCTAGAGCATCATCAGCAGCAGCGAGCCGGACCACACCAGCAAGCCGCCGATCACCGTCGGCAGCGTGCCGGTCGTGAAATCGAAGCGGGTCGTCGGCCGGTCGAAGAAGGTCTTGGTCATGTCCGTTCTCCCCTTTTTCAGGGTTTCTCCATGGCGCGTACTCTAGGCCCGACGGGGGAAAAACGCTGTGACCGACCTCACACTGCTTTTTCTTTTTGTATCAACAGGTTGACCAAGGTCACGGGCATGTAGCCGCGGGCCAGGACCAGTTTCGGCCGCCCGATGCCGTGGGTGCGGTTCTGCTCCTCGATCAGCGCCCGGTTGCGGTCGCGCTCGAACAGAAGCTGGAACAGCCGCGACTCGATCTCGAACGGCGTGCGCTCCAGGTCCACCGTGCCGTCCACCAGCACGCCGTAGGCGGCGTCGAGCCCCGTGCCGCCGGCGCTGTAGTACATGCGCACCGGCTTCATGCCCGGGAACAGCTCGGCCAGGCCCCGGAACGAAAAGCGCCAGTAGTCGCTGGGGTAGCCGTGATAGGCCTGCACCCACGGCACGGCGATGAACGCGTGCCCGCCGGGTCGCACCAGGCGCTTGATGTTCTCGGCGGCGACCCAAGGCTTCTTCGTGTGCTCCAGCACGTGGCTGCAGATCACGAAGCCCCAGCGCGCCTCGCCCAGCGTCGCCCGCAGCGCGCCGAAATCGGCGCAAATGTCCGCGACCAGGTCGACGTTCTCGCCCGCCTCGAGGTCCACGCCCGTGAATTCGCGCCCCTGGCACAGGGCGCGCCAGCGGTTCTCCTGGCGGTCCACGATCTGCGCGCGGCTGCCGATCTGGAGCACCGGCCCTTCGACGCGCGCCAGGATCGCGTCGATCTCGCGCGCGGTCGTGGAGCCGACGACCTCGATTCTGGGCTGGTCCACCGCTCAAGCCCTGGCGTGCAGGTCGAAGGCGACGGAGATGCGCTCGGCCGCGCCACGGAAGGGTATTGTGCGGTGCCAGAAGTAGCTCGGGAACATGAACATCAACCCGTTCTCGGGCTTGAAGCGGCGGAGCTTCGGCGCGTACCGGCACGGCAGGTCGTAGCCCGGCATGCCGAACTCGATCCAGCCGAGATGCTCGGGGTCGCCGTCGCGGATCGCCGGCGGGATCATCGGGTAGTACACGCCGCTGAGCCAGCCCAGATTGTGGATGTGCGAGGCCTGGTGCCCCTCCTCTTTCAGGATGTTGGCCCAGACGATGAGCGAATAGGCCCTGGGCTTGCGGCACAGGAACGGATGGCGGGGGTCGTCCGGCAGGCGGCGCGCGAAGGCATCGATCGCCCCGCGGATCATCGCCTCGAACGCGGCGATCGAAGGCGTCTTGTGCGCCAGCAAGTCCACCGCCACCGATCCGTGGCGGGCCGCGCGCTGGTAGGGGTCCCAATCCTCCTTCAGGGTCGGGTGGACGCGAATGTCGGCGATCAACGTCTCGTTGAAGGCCGCGATGCTCGCGTAGCCCGGCGGCGCCGGCGGCCGGTCCGAACCGACCAGCAGGTCGACGTTCTCCAGGTAGTCGGCCTCGGCGTCGCGCCCCAGCTCGCGCAGCGCGATCGCCTTGTAGGCCGTGGCGCGCACATGCTGGCGGTCGAGCTTGAGCGCCCCGTCCAACGGCTCGAGCGCGGCCGCGGTATCTCCCGCCTTGATCAGCGCCCCGCCCAAGTTCGCCAGCGCCCCGGCGAAACGCGGGTTGATCCCGGCGGCCCGGCGATACGCGGCGATGGCGTCGCCCAGGCGCTCCTGCTTCGACAGCGCGTTGCCGAGGTTGCTGTGCGCCTCCGCGTAGTCGGGCTTGAGCGACAGCGCGCGCCGGAACGCCAGCTCCGCGGCGGCCGCGTCGCCGTCGTCGAGCAGCGTCACCCCCCGGTTGTTGTGCCACCCCGCCATTTCGGGCTTGAGGGCGAGCGCGCTGTCGTAGGCCGCGACGGCGCCGCGCCGGTCGCCGCAATCGCGCAGCGCGTTGCCGAGATTGTAATACGCGTCGGCGAACTCCGGCACCTTCGCTAGGGCGCGGCGCAGCAGCTCGGCCGCCGCATCCGGCCGGCCGGCCTGGCGCGCGATGATACCCAGCAGGTTCAAGGCGGTGGGGTGGTTCGGGTCGCCGCGCAGCACCTGCCGGCACAACGCCTCGGCCTCGCGCAGGCGGCCCGCGCGATGATGGTCGATGGCGCTCCGCAGCGCAGCCAGCGTATCGACGGTCGTGTCCGACATCGCAACCGACCTGCCCGTTCCCGCTCGCCCCGGCGTGCCGGGATCGGGCCCGAATCTATCCGGCCCGCACTCCGGCGGCAAAGGCCGGGCTGCGCCTGCGTCCCAGGATCGGGCACTAACCGGTTGGTGCGCCGATGTAACGCTGGACGCGGGCGCTTCCCTGGCTAAACTGCCGGCCCGCGACCTTTGGATGCAGCGCAGCAAGGACCCCCTGGGAGGGCTGGATGGCCGCCAAGAAGAACCGCGCCGGAGGCAAGAAATCCGGCCGCAGGAAGGGCAAAAAGCCGGCTAAGATCAAGAAGCTAAAGAAAATCTCCAAACCTGCCGCGAAGGCGGGGCCCTCGGCCGCGAAGAAGCCTTCCGGCGTGCTGCTGAACAGGCCCGCGCCGCGCAAGGCGCCCCCGCGCAGCATTGCCGCGCGCCGCGCCCAGCCCACCGGCGGCCCACGCGGTCCGGCCGCCGCCCGGCCCAAGCCGGTGGTGGAGCTAAGGCCCCCCGCCAAGACCCCGCTCCCGGTCGCCAAGCCGCCGGCCGTCAAGCCGCCGGCGCCCAAGCCCGCCGCTCCCAAGCCCCCGCCCCGGGCCGTCACCAGCACGCCCAAGACCGGGGTCAGGATCGTCGCTCCGGCGGTCGCGGGCGCGGACCAGGTTCTCACCGCCCAGGCGATCGACTTCTTCGTCGGCCTGGAGCGGCGCTTCCGCCCCGACATCAAGCGCATCCTGGCCGCGCGCCAGGAGCGCCAGAAGCGCATCGACGCCGGCGAGAAGCCGGACTTCCTGCCGGAGACGGTCAACATCCGCAACGGCGACTGGACCGTGGCCCCGGTGCCGGCCGACCTGCGCGACCGGCGCGTGGAGATCACCGGCCCGACCGACCGCAAGATGGTGATCAACGCGCTCAACAGCGGCGCGTCGTGCTTCATGGCGGACTTCGAGGACGCCAACACGCCCACCTGGTCCAACCTGATCGAGGGCCAGATCAACCTGCGCGACGCCGTGGCCGGCACGATCGCCTTCAAGGACCCGGCGACGCAGAAGCAGTACCGGCTGAACCCGCAGACCGCCGTCTTGATCGTGCGTCCGCGCGGCTGGCACATGCCCGAGCGGCACGTGGTGGTGGACGGCGAGCCGATGGCGGGCGCGCTGTTCGATTTCGGCCTGTACTTCTTCCACAACGCGCGGCCGCTGATCCGCAACGGCTCGGGCCCCTATTTCTACCTGCCCAAGCTGCAATCGCACCTGGAAGCGCGGCTGTGGAACGAGATTTTCCTGCACGCGCAGCGCGCCTTCGGCCTGCCGCGCGGGACGATCAAGGCCACGGTGCTGATCGAGCACGTCCTGGCCGCGTTCGAGATGGACGAGATCCTGTACGAGCTGCGCGACCACGCGGCGGGGCTGAACGCCGGGCGCTGGGACTACATCTTCAGCTTCATCAAGACCTTCCGCAACGAGCGCAGCAAGGTGATGCCCGACCGCGCGAAGGTGACGATGACCACGCACTTCCTGCGCAGCTACAGCCAGCTCCTGGTCAAGACCTGCCACCGGCGCGAGGTGCACGCGATGGGCGGGATGGCGGCGCAGATCCCGATCAAGGACAACGCCAGGGCGAACGACGAGGCGATGTCCAAGGTGCGCCAGGACAAGGAGCGCGAGGCCGGCGACGGGCACGACGGCACCTGGGTCGCGCATCCCGGCCTGGTGCAGATCGCCAAGGACGCGTTCGACAAGGCGATGCCGCAGCAGAACCAGATCGCGCGCAAGCGCCAGGACGTGCATGTGGCGGCGGCCGACCTGTTGCAGGTGCCGCAGGGCACCAAGTCCGAGGCGGGCCTCCGGCAGAACCTCGCGGTCGGCATCGGCTACATCGAGGCGTGGCTCAGGGGCCAGGGCTGCGTGCCGCTGTTCAACCTGATGGAGGACGCGGCGACCGCGGAAATCTCGCGCGCGCAGGTCTGGCAGTGGCTCAAGTACCACTCCCGGCTCGAGGACGGGCGCATCGTGACGCCCGAGCTGTGCCGCCAGGTGATCCAGGAGGAAGTGGCGAAGCTGCGCGCCGCGAGACCCGCCGGGCAGCCCGACAAGTTCGACGACGCCGCCGCGCTGTTCGACCGCCTGATCGAGGCGCCGGACTGCCCCGAGTTCCTGACGCTGCCCGCCTACGCCATGCTGGAGGGGTAGAAGGCGGCGGCGCGCGCCCCGGCGGTCAGCCCGCCTTCTGCTGCTGCAGCTTGGCGATGCGCTGCTTCAGCGAGTTCAGCACCGCGTTGATGCCGCCGTTGTTGCCGACGGCCGCGAACTCGGAGCGGTGCGTCACCAGCATCGACACGCCGTCGACCTGGATGTCCACGATCTTGGGCTTGCCGTCGATCTGGCGCACGCGCCAGGACGCCATCACCGAGGGCTTGCCTTCGGGCCGGTCGATGCGCGTGCCGACGAACACGTCCTTGTCCTGGTCGTTGATCTTGGTGTCGGTGACCGAGAACTTCTCGCCCGAGTACCCGCCGAAGCGGATGGCGTAGGTCTTCACGATCCATTCCGAGAACAGCGACAGGTACTGCTGCTGCTGCTCGGGCGTGGCCTTGGGCCAAAGGCTGCCCAGCACGAATTTGCCGATCAGCGGGATCGCGAACCCGTCGGCCAGGATGCCGCGGAACCTGTCCTCGCGCTGATCGAGCGACATCGACTTCTGTTGCAGGATCGCGATCGCCTGGTCGCCCATCGACTGGATGAACGTCTTGGCATCGTCGGGGGCGATCTCCGCGGCGGCGGGCGCCGGCGCGGCGAACGCGGCGATCAGCAGGAACGCGAGGACGGCAACGGGACGCGGACTCATCTGGCTTCGCCGGCGCGTTGCCGCGCGGCGCCTCTCCCGGACCAGCCAAGGCGACGGGGACGGCCCCTTATTAGGATTTTTGATTTCGCATTGCAATGCGGCCTCCTGGGGATATCGCGGGCCCGCCTTTTCGTCCCGATTCCACGCGATTTTCCCCGTTTCCCTGCGGCCGAACGGCCGAATCGAGCCGCTTCGCCCATCGCCTGCCGCAAAAATGCCCTAATATGGCCGCCGCCTCGCGGGATCGCGGCGGCGAGACCGAGGGGCGGCGAAGAATCACGGGGGGATATCGGACCATGCGCAAGGATCCAGCACGGACCGGCGAAATCGACCGCGACGACATTCCGGCGAATTCGAGCGAAAACCCGACGTTCCAAGAGATCGCCGCGGCGCGCTTCTCGCGGCGCGCGGTCCTGCGCGGGCTCGGCGCGGCCGGCGCGGCCACGGCCATGGGCCCGGCCGCCGCGCTCCTCGGCAGCGTCCCGGCCGAAGCCGCGGGCAAGGGCCTGACCTTCGCCGAGATCAAGCACGGGCTCGACGACACGCACCACGTCGCCCCCGGCTACAGCGTGCAGACCGTGATCCGCTGGGGCGACCCGATCCTGAAAGGCGCCCGGCCCTTCGACCCGAAGCAGGTGACGTCGGCGGCCCAGGAAGGCCAGTTCGGCTACAACAACGACTTCCTGGCGTTCATGCCGCTGCCGCTCGGCTCGCGCAGCTCGAGCCGCGGCCTCCTGTTCTCGAACCACGAGTACAACAACGCCGAGCTGATGTGGACCGGCATCAAAGCCAACAGCGAGAAGCACGACATCCTCACCCGCGACCAGGTGCTGGCCGAGATCGCCGCGACCGGCAACTCGGTGGTCGAGATCAGGCGCGAGGGCAAGGAATGGAAGTACGTGGCGGACAGCCGCTACAACCGGCGCCTGACCGCCGCCACGCCGATGCGCATCGCCGGCCCCGCCGCCGCGCATCCGCGCATGAAGACCAAGGGCGACCCGAGCGGAACCCTGGTGCTCGGCACCATGAACAACTGCGCCGGCGGCACGACGCCCTGGGGCACGTGCTTGAGCGGCGAGGAGAACGTCAACAACTACTTCGCGGCCGACCCGAAGCACCCCACGGAGGCCGGCAACTACAAGCGCATGACGATTCCCGAGAAGCCGCGCCAACCCTGGTACAGGTTCGAGGACCGCTTCGACCTGAAGAAGGAGCCGCACGAGGCCAACCGCTTCGGCTGGGTGATCGAGGTCGATCCCTACGACCCCAACTCGACGCCGGTGAAGCGCACCTCGCTCGGCCGCATGAAGCACGAGGGCGCGACCTGCGCGGTGGACAAGAACGGCCGCGTCGCGGTCTATACCGGCGACGACCAGGTCTACGAGTACGTCTACAAGTTCGTGACCGCAGGCAAGTTCGATCCCAAGAACCGCGCCGCGAACAAGGACCTGCTGGACGACGGCACGCTTTATGTCGCCAGGTTCAACGCCGACGGCACCGTGAACTGGCTGCCGCTGGTGTTCGGGCAAGGTCCGCTGACCCCGGCGAACGGCTTCAAGGACCAGGCCGACGTGCTGATCGAGGCGCGGCGCGCCGGCGACCTTCTGGGCGCGACCAAGATGGACCGGCCTGAGGACATCGAGCCCGATCCGCTGACCGGCCGCGTTTATGTGGTCCTGACCAAGCTGCCGGCCCGCAAGCCCGAGGAGGTCAACGCCGCCAACCCGCGGGCGAAGAACGAGTGGGGGCACATCATCGAGCTGATCCCGCCGGGCAGCGAGGGAGCGAAGGGCCGCATGGGCAATTCGGACCACGCCGCCGCGACCTTCCGCTGGGAGATGTTCCTGATGGGCGGCAATCCCGCCAACCCCAGCCATGGCGCCAAGTACGGGCCGGGCGTCAAGGAAGGCTACCTGGCTGCGCCCGACAACGTCGCGTTCGACAACCGCGGACACCTATGGATCGTCACCGACGGGCAGGACGACGCGCTCAACGTCGCGGATTCGGTGTATGCCTGCGACCTGAACGGGCCGAAACGGGCGGCCACCAAGCTGTTCTTCAACGCGCCGCGCGGCGCCGAGATCTGCGGGCCGTGCTTCACGCCCGACGCCAAGACCCTGTTCCTGGCGATCCAGCATCCCGGCGAGGAGAAGGGATCGACCATCGACAAGCCCTCGACGCGCTGGCCCGATTTCAAGGCCGACATGCCGCCCAGGCCCGCGGTGATCGCGGTCACCAAGGACGACGGCGGCGAAATCGGGACGTAGGGCCCGGCTACGCCGGGGCGGCGCGGAGCTTCTGCATCGCGACCGCCGCCGTCGCCAGGACGGCCGCGACCGCGTGCGCGCCCACGAGATGGTGCCCGACCAGCCCCGCGACCAGCGGGTCGAATAGGCTCGGCATGAAGAACAGGACGCCCGCCAGCAGCAGCAGGCCGCGCTCCACCGGCGTGGCCTTGCGGATCAGCCAGCCTTGCGTGGCGATCGCGAGGGCGAAGATGCCGAGCGCGGTGCCGGTGAAGATCTCGACGACGTCGAGCCAGTCGCCGCCCTTCGGCACGGCGAGCAGCAAGCCGACGCCCTCGGGCTCGAGCACGAAGGCGAACGGAACGATGAACGCCGGCATCGTGTACTTCCAGGACTGCAGCGTCGTCAGGTAGGGATTGCCGCCGGTGATCGCGGCCGCCGCGAACGGCGACAGCGCGGTGGGCGGCGAGACCTCGGACAGCACCGCGTAGTAGAAGATGAACATGTGCGCCGCGAAGTCGGGCACGCCCAGCTTGATCAGCGCGGGCGCGGCGATCACCGCGCACATGATGTAGGAGGCCGTCACCGGCACCGCGAGGCCCACGATCCACACGATCGCGGCGGTGAATAGCGCAGTCAGCAGCAGGCTTCCCTGCGCGTAGCCGATGATGATGTCGGCGAAGCGCTGGGCGAGGCCGGTAAGCGTCACCACCCCCACGATGATCCCCGCCGTGGCGCAGGTCGCCGCCACGTTGAGCACGCCGGTCGTCCCGTCCTTCATCGCCGTGGCGAAGCGCTGGGTGGCCGGCGCGAGCCGCGGCGCGAGCAGCCCGATCGCCGCCGCCCCCGCCACCGGCAGATAGAGCAACGGCCACTCGTACCCGGGAAGCCAGGCACCGAGGCCCGCGCCCAGCAGGTCGAGCATCACGACTCCCAGGCTGACCAAGAGCGGCGCCGCGAACCACCACGGCACCAGCGCCGTGTCGGCGCGCAGCGCGCTGGCGGCGACCCCCAGCATCGTGGCCCAGAACACCGCCAGGACCGGCGAGAAGCCCAGCAGCATGAAGACGATGATCGAGACCAGCGACAGGAAGTGGAACCAATAGTCGCGCGTGATCTGCCATAGCTGGCCCTTCGGCACCAAGAGCTCGCCGCCCCCGTCCTGCTTGCGCGCGTCGATCTCGACCATCGCGAAGATCGCGAGGTAGTAGAGCAGCGTGGGAATCGTCGCCATGCGGATGACGTCGAGGTACGAGATCTTGAGGTATTCGGCGATCAGGAACGCGGCGGCGCCGAGCACCGGCGGCGAGATGATCGCGCCCAGGCCCCCCGCGGCCAGAAGGCCGCCGGCCGCGTTCTTCTCGTAGCCCGCCTTCTCCAACAGCGGATAGGCGACCGTGCCGATGGTCACCGTGGTCGCGACCCCCGAGCCCGACGGGCCGCCGAGGAGGAACGACGACAGCACGACCGCGCGGCCCGCCGAATTGCGCTTGCCGCCCATCGCCGCGAACGAGAAGTCGATGAAGAACCGCCCGGCGCCGGACTGCTGCAGCACCGCGCCGAACACCGTGAACAGGATGATCAGGCTCGACGCCACGTCGACCGTGGTGCCGAAGATGCCCTCGAGGGTCATGTAGAGGTGCGCCACGAGGTCCTCGAGCGCGTAGCCGCGGTGCGTCCACGGCGCCGGCAGGCGGTTGCCGAACATCGCGTACAGGATGAAGGCGATCGCGACGCCGGGCATGATCGGGCCGGTGGCGCGCCTGGTGCCCTCGAGCAGCAGCGCGATGAACGCGACGCCGACCCAGAAGTCGGGCGCGGTCGGCATGGTCGCGCGGTCGCCGAAATAGGCGCCCTGCCACAGCACGTAGAAGATGGTGCCCGCGGCGCCCACGGCGAACGCGTAGTCCCACCAGCGGATGCGGTCGCGGAAGCGGTGCGCCATCGGGAACAGCAGGAAGCACAGCGTCAGCACCATGCCGACATGCGCGGGACGCAGGACGTGGGCCGGCACGATGTCGTAGGCCGCGTAGAGGTGGAACAGCGAGACGAACGCGGCGAGCGCCGCGATCGCCGTGCCGATCCGGCCGCCGAGGCGGTTGAACTCGCCCTCCTCCTCCTCGATGTAGTGCTCGATCCTGGCGCGCGCGTCCGCGGACAGGTCGGCCGCGGGCGCATGCGCCGGCGGATCGCCGGGCTTCCGTCGGTTCGCTTCCACGTCGGCGCCCCTCCCCCGGGGATGCGCTGAGCCCGGCCCCAAGACGCGATTGCCGGACCCGCGCGGGCCCGGCAATCCGTTCCGGCGGCCCTCGGTCAGGGCCTCACTCGATCTTGAGGCCCTTTTCCTTGAAGTACTTGAGCGCGCCGGGATGCCAGGGAATGCCGGCGCGGCTCGAGGTCTGCCATTCCGGCTTGATGTTGTTGGCCTCGGCGTGGACTAGGGCCAGCTCCGCGCGCTTCTCGATCATCAGCTTGGTCAGGCCGTAGGCCAGGTCGTCCGGCATGCTGGCGTTCACCGCCATGATGTTCCACACCGTGTTGTTCTTCGCGTCCCGGTCCATGCCCTTGTAGGTCGCGGCCGGGATGGTCGCCTCGGCGTAGAGCTTGCCGTATTTCGCGTTCATCTTCTGCGTGAAGTGGGCAATGTCGAGGACCTTGATCTTGGTGTTCGGCGTGGCCGCGAGATCGGTCACCGCCGCGGTCGGCAGGCCGCCGACCCAGAAGAACCCGTCGATCTTCTTGTCCTTGAGCGCGTTCACGCTCTCGGCGACGCCGAGACGCTCTTTCCTGATGTCCTTCTCGTGGTTCAGGCCCGCGGCCTCGAGCACGCGGTTGGCGTACACCTCGGTCGCGCTGCCGGGCGAGCCGGTGGAGACGCGCTTGCCCTTCATGTCCTCGACCTTGTTGACGCCGGTGCCCTCTACCGTGACCACGTGCATGTGGTTGGGGTACATCACGACCAGCGCGCGGATCGGCAGCTTCTGCGGGAACTTGTCCTGGCCGTTGATCGCGTCCCAGGCCGCGTCGACCTGGCTGAAGCACAGATCGGCCTTGCCGGTGGCGATGAGCTGGAGGTTGGCGACCGAGCCGCCCGTGACCTGCGCCGTGGCGGTGTAGCCCGGCAGCTCCTTGCCGATGATGTTGCCGAAGCCGCCGCCCAGCGGATAGTACACGCCGCCGGTGCCGCCGGTGGCGATCGACAGCGCCTTCTTGTCCTGCGCCGCGGCCGGCAGCGCCAGCGCGACGGCGCCCGCCGCGAGCGCCGCGCCGGCGAGAATGGACTTAAGGGTCATTGGTTCGTTCCTCCCGAATTCGCGTATTGTCCGCCCCCTCGGCGGTTTCCGTAACACAGAAAGCGGCGCCCTGCCACGGTTTCGCGGACCCGCCCGGGGCGACCCCGGGGTGACAGGCGGCGCCGCGGCGGCTAGGCTTCGCCGCCCGATCGGCATCGATCCCGGCTGGGGAGAATCGCGTCCATGGAGATGACCGGCGAATACCGCATCGCCGCCGCGCGCGAGGAAGTCTGGAAGGCGCTCAACGATCCCGAGATCCTGAAGCGGTGCATCCCCGGCTGCGAGGCGGTCGAGAAGACCTCGGACACCGAGTTCACTGCGCGCGTCACCGCCGCGATCGGGCCGGTCAAGGCCAAGTTCGCGGGTAAGGTGCGCTTGAGCGACCTCGACCCGCCCTACGGCTACACCATCAACGGCGAGGGCCAGGGGGGCGCGGCCGGCTTCGCCAAGGGCGGCGCCAAGGTGAGCCTGTCGCAGGACGGCGACGGCACGCTGCTGTCCTACAACGTCAACGCCGCGGTGGGCGGCAAGCTGGCCCAGGTGGGCTCGCGGCTGATCGACGGCGTGGCGCGCAAGATGGCGGACGAGTTCTTCGGCCGCTTCGCCGCGATCGTGGGCAAGCCCGAGGCGGCGCCCGAGGCCGAAGTCGAGGCCGCGCCGGCGCGCGCACTGCCGGGCTGGGCGTGGATCGCCGCGGTGATCGCGGCCGTGGCCGTCGTGCTCGCGGCGTTCGGGTTGCGCTGACGCGCCGCCCCGGCGCCGCTCCTTGACCGGGCGCGCTCGGCGGCCCCAAGATACCCGGGAGAGGAACGGAACGGCCGGCGCGCGGTCATCGTCCAGCTACCGACTGCGAGCGCCGGCCCGGGGACTGAACCGTTCGGGTCATTTGGGAGGACAATCCATGCCCACCGTGAAGATGACGGTGAACGGCAAGGCGGTTTCGGCCGACGTCGAAGCCCGCACCTTGCTGGTCCAGTTGCTGCGCGAGAAGCTCGGCCTCACCGGCACGCATGTCGGCTGCGACACCAGCCAGTGCGGCGCCTGCGTCGTGCACGTGGACGGCAAGTCGGTCAAGGCCTGCACGCTTCTGGCGGTGCAGGCCGAGGGCGCCAAGATCACCACCATCGAGGGCCTCGCCGACGGCGACAAGCTGCATCCGATGCAGGAGGCGTTCCGCGACAACCACGCCCTGCAATGCGGCTTCTGCACCCCGGGCATGGTGATGAGTGCCCTCTGCCTGGTGAAGGAGAACCCGAATCCCACCGAAAAGCAGGTGCGCGAAGGCCTGGACGGGAACCTGTGCCGCTGCACCGGCTACCACAACATCGTGCAGGCGGTTCTCGCCGGCGCGAAGGCGATGAGGGGATGACGCCATGGCACCGTTGGACACCGGCATCGGCGCCGCCGTACGGCGCCGCGAAGACGCGCGCTTCCTGACCGGGCGCGGCACCTACACCGACGACATCAACCGCCCGAACCAGGCCTACGCCTACATCCTGCGCTCGCCGCACGCGCACGCTGCGATCAAGAGGATCGACGCCAAGAAGGCGAGATCGTCCGCGGGCGTGATCGCGGTCTTGACCGCCGAGGACTTCGCCAAGGTCAACGGCCTGCCCTGCGGCTGGCTGGTCACCGGCAAGAACGGCAAGGCGATGGTCGAGCCCAAGCACCCGATCCTGGCCGAGGGCAAGGTGCGGCACGTCGGCGACCCGGTCGCCGTGGTGGTCGCCGAATCCAGGGATCAGGCGCGCGACGCGGCCGAAAAGATCGCCGTGGACTACGGCGAGATGCCCGCCGTGGTGGACATGAAGGCCGCGCTCAAGGGCGGCGGCAAGCCGGTCCACGACGCCGCGCCCGACAATCTGTGCTTCGACTGGGAGCTGGGCGACAAGGCGGCGGCCGACGCGGCCTTCGCCAAGGCGGCGCACGTCACCAAGCTCGACCTGGTCAACAACCGGCTGGTGCCGAACGCGATGGAGCCGCGCGCGGCGATCGGCGAATTCGACCGCGCGACGGGCGAGCACACGCTCTACACCACCAGCCAGAATCCGCACGTCATCCGCCTGCTGATGGGCGCGTTCGTGCTCGGGATACCCGAGCACAAGCTGCGCGTGGTGGCGCCCGACGTCGGCGGCGGCTTCGGCTCGAAGATCTACCACTACGCCGAGGAGGCGATCGTCACCTGGGCGGCCAAGCAACTAGGCCGGCCGGTCAAGTGGACCGCCGAGCGGTCGGAATCGTTCATGTCCGACGCGCACGGCCGCGACCACGTTACGCATGTCGAGCTGGCGCTCGACCGGGACGGCAAGTTCCTCGCCCTGCGCTGCGAGACGCTGGCGAACATGGGCGCGTATCTCAGCACGTTCGCGCCGTGCATCCCCACCTACCTGCACGGCACGCTCCTGGCGGGCAACTATTCCACGCCCGCGATCCACACCAACGTGAAGGCGGTGTTCACCAACACCGTGCCGGTGGACGCCTATCGCGGCGCGGGACGGCCGGAAGCGACGTTCCAGATCGAGCGCCTGATCGACAAGGCGGCGCGCGAGATCAGGATGGACCCGGCCGAGCTCAGGCGCAGGAACTACATCCGCCCCGACCAGTTCCCGTACCAGACCCCGGTCGCGCTGGTCTACGACACCGGCAACTACGGCGCCACGTTGGACCAGGTGCTGAAGCTGTCGGACGCCTCCGGCTACCAGCAGCGCAAGGCCGCGTCCAAAGCCAAGGGCAGGCTGCGCGGCCGGGGCATCGCCAGCTACATCGAGGCCTGCGGCATCGCGCCCTCGAACGTCGTGGGCTCGCTCGGCGCGCGGGCCGGGCTTTACGAGGCCGCCACGGTGCGCGTGAACCCCACCGGCAACGTCGTGGTCTACACCGGCAGCCACAGCCACGGGCAAGGCCACGAAACCACCTTCGCGCAGGTGGTCTCCACGATGCTCGGCATCCCGATGGACAGCGTCGAGATCTGCCACGGCGACACCAACCGCGTGCCGTTCGGCATGGGCACCTACGGCTCGCGCTCGATCGCCGTGGGCGGCACCGCGATCCACAACGCGGTCAACAAGATCGTCGCCAAGGGCAAGAAGATCGCGGCGCACCTGTTGGAAGCGGCCGAAGCCGACATCGAGTTCAAGGACGGCAAGTTCACGGTCAGCGGCACCGACCGCTCCAAGGCCTTCGGCGAGATCGCGCTGGCGGCCTACGTGCCGCACAAGTATCCGCTGGAAACCGTGGAGCCGGGCCTGGACGAGACCGCGTTCTACGACCCGAAGAACTTCACCTTCCCCGCGGGCAGCTACGTCTGCGAGGTCGAGGTCGATCCCGAGACGGGCGTCGTGGAGATCCAAAGCTTCGCCGCGGCCGACGACTTCGGCAAGATCATCAACCCGATGATCGTCGAGGGCCAGGTGCATGGCGGGCTGACCCAGGGCATCGGCCAGGCGCTGACCGAGGCATGCGTGTACGACAAGGACGGGCAGCTCAAGACCGGCTCGTACCTGGATTACTGCATGCCCCGGGCGGGCGACGTGCCCGCGTACAAGGTGGGCCACAGCGTCACACCCTGCACGCACAATCCCCTGGGCGTGAAGGGCTGCGGCGAGGCGGGCGCGATCGGCGCGCCGCCGGCCGTTATCAACGCCGTGGTCGACGCGCTCCAGGAATACGGCGTCGAGCACCTCGACATGCCGGCCACGCCCCAGCGGGTGTGGAAGGCGATCCAGGACGCCAAGGCGCGCAAGCGCTGAGTGGGAGGAACAGGCAATGCACGATTTCGCGTATCACCGCCCCGCCTCGCTCGCCGACGCGGCGAAGCTCTTGAAGCAGGCGGGCGACGACGGAAAGCTGATGGCCGGCGGCCAGACGCTGATCCCCACGCTCAAGCTGCGCCTGGCGCAGCCCGCGGCGGTCATCGACCTCGGCGGCGTGAAAGACTTGGGCGGCATCAAGGCGAGCGCCGGCGAAGTGACCATAGGCGCGGGCACCACGCACGCGGCCGTGGCGGCGTCGAAGGACGTCCAGGGCAAGATCAAGGCGCTGGCCGAGCTCGCGGGCCACATCGGCGACCGCCAGGTGCGCCACCGCGGCACGCTCGGAGGCTCGATCGTCAACAACGACCCGGCGGCCGACTATCCCGCCGCGGTCCTCGGCCTCGGCGCGACCGTGGTCACCAACCAGCGCAAGATCGCGGCCGACGACTTCTTCAAGGGCCTGTTCGAGACGGCGCTGAAGCCCGGCGAGATCGTCACCGCGGTTTCCTTCCCCGTGCCGGAGAAGGCGGCGTACATGAAGTTCGCCAATCCGGCCTCACGCTTCGCCCTCGTGGGCGTGTTCGTGGCCAAGACCAAGGGCGGCGTGCGCGTGGCGGTGACCGGCGCCGGCGAACGCGGCGTGTTCCGCGCGGCGGCGTTGGAGAAGGCGCTCGGCGGCAACTTTTCCGCCAAGGCGATCGAGGGCATCGCGATTCCGCCCAAGGGCCTCAACAGCGACATCCACGCCTCGGCGGAGTACCGCGCGCACTTGATCGGCGTGATGGCGCGCCGCGCCGTGACGGCGGCGGGGTGAGCGGGCCACTCCCCAAGCTAGTCCCCCTCCCTTTGAGGGAGGGGGAAAGGGGGAGGGGTTCGCGCGCCATGTGCCTTTGCCACGCTTGATCGGCGAGGAAGAGGTTTCCCCCTCCCCCTAACCCCCTCCCGCGTTGGGGAGGGGGGACAAATTTCGGTTTGTTCTCGGACCGGCCTACGACTGCGGCGCGTACTTGACGTAGCAGCCGTAGGGGCGCGTCGAGGCGACGCTGACCGGCTTGCCCGCCTTCATCTCATCGAGCGCCTGGGCCACGTAGTTTCGCGCGCCCTTCACGTCCTCGGGGTTGGCCGTGGGGCGGTCGTCGATCGCGCCGTAGTACGCGACCTGTCCCTTGGCGTCGATCACCACCATCAAGGGCGTGTTGCGCGCGTCGTAGGCGCGCGAGATCAGGCTCTGGTGGTCGAGCAGCACCGCGCTGGGCGATGCGCCCGCTTCCCTGGCGTAGGCGTTGGCCTCGGCGGCCGTCACGTGGCCCGCCGCGCCCTCCGGGCTCGACGCCACGCTCAGCCACACCACGCCCTCGCCGGTATACTTCTTCTGCAACGCCTGCATGTTGCCGGTGCCGTAGTGCTTGCGGACATAGGGGCAGGCGTGGCTGGTCCACTCCAGCACCACGGTCTTGCCCTTGAACTCGTCGAGCGTGCGGGTCTTGCCCGTGCTGTCCTGCACCGTGAATCCCGGCGCGGGCGCGCCGACCTTCACTTCGGCTTGGGCGGCGCCCGCGAAAGCCAGCGCGGCGATCGCGGACACGGCGACAGCGAGCGTCTTCATCCCAACCTCCTCGGTTTGCGAAATCCTACGCCTATTCCGGGCGGATGTTGACGGTAAGCTCGAAGGCGCGCTTGGCGCCGGATTTCCCGTCCTCGACGACCAGCACCCCCGCCGTCCCGGCCGGCGGCTTGCCCTGCACCGGCCCGCGCTTGAGGCTGAGGGTCGCGCCCGTGAGCGTCTGCGGCGCGGCGTGGTCGATCAGCGTGCCGTCGTAGGGCATGAACACGGCCTTGGGCGCGGTCATTCCCTCGAGCGCCACCGCCGGCAGATCGAGCGCGATGGCGCTTTCGCCCGCGCGGGCTTGAGCCGGCGCTTTAAGTTCTTGCGGCAAGGCCGCGCGGGCGCTGCGGAACAGCTCGCGCGCCTTGGCGTCCGGGGCGCCCTCGCCCACCGTCAGCATCACCGTCAGCGCCGCTTCGCCTGGCAAGCAGATGTCCTTGCACACCAGCCAGTTGGCCTCGGCTCTTAGTTCGATTTCTCCGGGCTTGGCTCCCGTGGGCACCTTGACCGGCACCAACAGCGCCGCTTCGCCTTCGTAGCCGTAGCTGACGCCGATCCCCGCGGGGATCGCCTGCGGCACCGGCCACGCGATCTCGCCCGCCGCGAAGCCCGCGGGCAATTTCCATTCGATTTCCGTGGCCTGGCCCGCGTCGCCGGGATTGCGCCAATAGGTGTGCCAGCCCGGCTTGATGGCGAGGTGCAGCGCGAGCCAGACCGTGCCGCCGGGCTTCGCCGCGCCTTCGGCGACCAGCCGGGCCCGCACCAGATCGTCGAGGTCGTCGGTTGACGCGGCCATCCCCGCTCCGTGCCAGCACGCAAGGGCGAGCGCGACCGCGCCGAGCCGCCCGACCGTCACGCGTATTTCACCGAGCAGCCGTAAGGCTTGGTCGCGGG
>Ga0233425_10005843_pt1 | contig 18915 bp, 14 predicted proteins | sample Watercolumn_Towu_2_FD_181712 | JGI IMG/M metagenome (GOLD analysis project Ga0233425, IMG submission 181712) | Freshwater microbial communities from Lake Towuti, South Sulawesi, Indonesia - Watercolumn_Towuti2014_140_MG | ecosystem: Environmental > Aquatic > Freshwater > Lake | place... | reverse complement strand
CATCCAGCGCGACGCGCATCGAACGAAATTCATTGAGCGATCCACCGCACACCAACGCATCCACGCTGGCATCGTGAAACGGCAAGCGTTCAACATTCGCGCGCACATGCGCGATGTTATGAACCTGATCGGGTTGCGCGCACACGCGACCATAGCGCAACATTCCCGGCGCGATGTCAATCGCGACCAGGTGCGCGTGTGGCGCCGTCTGACCAATTCCCCGCGCGTACAGATCGGTTGACGATCCCAGGTCAACGATCAGTTCAGCGGGCTTGGGCGCGAGGGTAGAGTTCAGCCATTCAAGTTCGCGCGCGACTGGAAATTTTTCGCCGCTCAACAATGACAACGCGCGGGGTCGCCACAGATGTTCGTAACCGAATGGCAATGGCGGCAGATAATTGCTCATACCTGCAACCGTCAAGGCGCGTCCGGCATCCCCGATCGCGAGATTGAGAATGTGATCGCGGATCGTAAAGCGCGCGTAACACGCCGCGCAAATCGCTTCACCGTTGCGGGGTAGTGGATCGCGCGCGTCGCCGCGCGGGTTCACTCCGAGCGTACCGCGTTGACACAATGGACAACGCAGAGCCAACATCCAATCAGACGCGGACACGCTCGCCCTGCCAGAACCGGTTCCAGTCGCCGCGACTGGAATAAAGCGCGAGTAGAACGTACAGCGTGGCAGTCCAGTTGCCCAACACAATCATCAACGCAATCCAAACAGCGGAACGCGCGAAGGAATTTTCGCGATACACAATCCACATGGAAAAAATTGCAAAGCCGACATACAGATCAACCAGCGACACGATACCCCAGGGGTGCGTGGTGATCCACGCGCCTTCGACGGCGAAATTACCAAATGCAAATGCATAGCCGATGACCCCAGTCATCGCGATCAGACCGATCCATGCGATTATTCGAGCGATTAACATTTTATCCTTTTCGATTAACGTGACGCGGAAACCAGGGCACAAATTCACTGGTCGTTTCGACATACGCTTGATAACCTGGTTTGGTTTCCTTCAATGTTTTTTCGAGTAGCGTAACGCCCGAGACGCGCATCAATAGCGCGGTCATGATGAGCGGACTGTACAATGTCCACCACGCGCCGGCGGCGAGCGCGATCAGATAAAAGCCCCACCATTGCATGGCGTCGCCAAAATAATTGGGATGCCGCGTGTACCGCCAAACGCCGGTGGTGAGCAGTTTGCCCTTGTTCGCCGGATCCGCCTTAAAGCGCGCGAGTTGCCAATCGCCGACCGCTTCAAAGAAAAACCCGATTGCCCACACCGGGATTGCCAGCAGATCGATCCAGGTTAAATCGCGCGGGGCTGGGCTGGTTTGCGCGGCGACGAGTGGGATCGCGATGATCCACAGCAAAACGCCCTGCAATAGAAACACTTTAAAGAAACTGTACCACCACCACGCCGCGCCGGATTCTTTGCGCCACGCGGCGTACCGAAAATCTTCCGGCTTGTTCCAATTGCGCACCCCGATGTGGAGCGACAGGCGCAAGCCCCAGATCGTAACGAGCGCAGTGATCAACCATTTGCGCGCGGGCGCACCCTCTACCGCTAAGGCAAACGTGACCCACGCCGCGATCACAAAACCCGCGCCCCAGAAAATATCCACGATGCTCGAATTTTTGAGCGCGAGCGAAACGAGCCAGAGCGCCACCATCAATCCCAGGATCGCCAGCGCGACGACGGAATAAACTTCCAGCCACATTTTGCGCCCCCTCTATGTTTTGGCAACGCACGCAAACCCGACCGCGTTCGGTCCGATGTGCGCGCCGATCACCGGCGTAATTTCCGCGTCCGCGATTTCGCCGGGCGGCAATAAATGTTTTGCGCGTTCGCGCAACTCGGCGGCGCGAGCCGCCGCGTGCGTGTGAATGATCGCGACGCGTTCCAGCGCACCGACGCTTTCGAGCAATTCCAACAATCGCCGCGTTGCGCCTTCGCGCGTGCGCACGCGTTCGGCAACCGGCTTGCCGTCGTACATTTTCAACAAGGGCTTGACCTGAAGCAACGTACCCATCGCCGCGATCGCGCCGTTCATACGACCACTGCGTTTCAAAAATTCAAGCGTGTCGAGCGCGGTGAACACGCGCGTCCGTTTGATCGTGTCATTCACGCATTGCACAACGGCATCCAGCGATTGTCCTGCGGCAACCGCGCGCGCGGCGGTCTCGACAATGAATCCTAGCCCCATGCTCAGTTGCCGCGCATCCATCACTGTCACCCGCGCGCGTTGCATGTCGTGCGCGGCAACCTGCGCCGAATTGACCACCGCGCTCAGCGCCGTCGAAATGTGCAGTGAAAGAATTTCGGTCGCGCCCTGGTTCGCCAACTCGGTGTACACCTGCCGAAACATTTCAGGCGAAGGGACCGCGGTGGTTGCCGGTGGATTGGATTCGGGCAAACGCGTGTAAAATTCCTCGCGCGTGATTTCAATTCCATCGCGATACCCTTTGCCCGCGATGTTGATATAGAGCGGCACAACGCGAATATCATACCGGGCAATCCCATCTGCCGGTAAATCGCAGGTGCTATCCGTAACGATTTTGATCATTTGATTTCTTTCTATGCAACCAGAATCGCGCCGAATACAATTTCGACGACGAGACTGATCAAATTTGATTGGGCGTACGATTTATCGAGCACGATCGAGAGCGCGCGCGCAATCGCGACGCCGAGATAGGTGATACCGACGACCTGAAACGCGGCAGGCGCGTTCAAAATCAGCGGCGCCGCGCCGAGCGCGATAAACAATCCGCCCAGCACCGCGCGAATTTCTGAAATGCCGCGCACGCCATTCGCGTTCAAGCCGGTAAAACCGTACACCGCCGCTGGTTTGATCAAACTCACCAGCCCAACACCCATCGTGCCAACAAGCGCGAGCATTTGCAAACCGTACAAAAGATTCATTAAATCGCTCCTTGAGATGAACGATGCTGGCGCATCTTTCACGCCAGCATTTTATTTTGCTAAATCGCGCAACGCCGCGTCCACGTTGCTGAATTTGAATGTGTACCCCAGTTCCAACAAACGATGCGGAACTTGACGTTGCCCGCTCAACAACAACAACTCCGCGAGTTCGCCCAGCGCGAGTTTCAGCGCGAAACCGGGCGTCGGAAAAAACGCGGGGCGATGCAGAACGCGACCGAGCGCGCGCGCAAATTCGCGATTCGTCACCGGGTTCGGCGCGGACAAGTTGAACACGCCGCGCGCGGATTCGTTTTCGATCAAAAACCGGGTCGCGCCGAGATAATCGGCGAGATGGATCCACGGCACGTTCTGCTTGCCATTGCCTAAAGATCCGCCAACGAAAAATCGAAACGGCAACGCGAACCAGGGCAGGACGCCTTCGCGAAAACTGAGCGGCAAGCCAGTCCGAATGACGGCGCGGCGCACACCCAGCGCTTCAACTTCACGCGTCGAATCTTCCCAGGAGACGCACACGCGCGCGAGAAAATCCGTTCCCGCCGGAGTTGCTTCGGTAACGATTTCATCACCGCGCGGACCGTAATAACCGACCGCCGATGCTTGCACCACGCCGCGCGGTTTTTCTCGCGCGGCGCGGATTGCTTCGACGACCGCGCGTCCCGCGTTGACGCGGCTTTCCAAAATGGCGCGACGCCGCGATGCCGTCCACGGAAGCGGCGGAATGCCGATGCTCGATCCGGCGAGATTGATGATCGCGGTGTCGGCGGTGATGAGCGAATTCCAGCCCGCGCCGGTGCGCGCGTCCCAGGGTTCGACGCGCGGGGCACGCACAATTTGCGCGCGTGCCGGGTCGCGGCTCAGAAAAATAATTTCGTTGCCTGTGTCGCGCAACTCTTGCGCGAGTGCGCGACCGAGAAAACCGGTTCCGCCGGTAATAATGATGCGTTGCATTTCAACCTGTCCCGTTCCAGCGCGCGAGCAATGCGTTGAATTGGCGCGCGTGATCGGCATCAAGCGCACGCTGGAGTGATTTGGCAAACAGTTGACCGAGTGTCGCCAGCATTTCCGGTGACACCGCGCGCGGCGGCATCGCTTGATCGAGAAACGCTTTTTCGAGATCGAGAATTTCCGGCGCATCCAGCGCGCACGCGCAGACGAGTGCGTGCGCGAGATGCAAACCCGCTTCCGTTATTTCGGTCGCATCTTCCAGATGCACCGCGCGCCGCGCGCGGGATGACAAGCGTTCAAAAAACAAATTGGCGACGTTTACCGCAATTGTGTGTTGTTGCACTTGCAATGCCATCGCCGCGTCCCAGGCGCGTTTCGGCGGCGACCAGAGCCGCGCGCGCGGTTGGAGTGTGTGTAGTGCGCGCAACGCGTCGCCCCCGTTGACTGTGAGACATTCGCCGGGCAAACGCTCGCGCAAAACCGGGACAAGCTTCAACAGTCGTCCGCCGAAAATGAGCGGCACGCCCGGGCGTTGCGCCTTCTCCAGCCAGGGCAACACACTTGCCAAACCAATCACGGTACTCACCGACACGGCAACCCAGGTAGGTTTCGTCGCGCGCGCGGCGGCAATCGTTTCAGCGAGCGGCGTGCGTTGCCCCAGATAATGCACACGCCAATTCTGGCGTTGCGCGAGTAGCGCAACGGTCAACAAGCCGATCTCGTGATCTTCGCGTGGCGCGCACGCGGCGACGAGCGTGGGCGCGTGCGTCGCGGCAAGCATTTGCGCGTGAAACACCGCAAACATTTTTTTGCGAACGATGTTGCTCGCCAAATGCTCGTGCCACACGCCGATCTCATTTCGCATCCACTTGTCGCCGATTTCGACGAGCGCGGGCTGGGTGATGTCGAGCGCGACCTGTTCGGGCGCGACGAGCGCGAACGCTTCGTCCAAAATTTTCCGCGCGCCCAGTTCGTCCGGTTTCAGGAGCGCCGCGCGCAACGCGTCGCGCCGCGCGGCGAGCGGCGACGGCGCGGCGAGCGTGGCGACACGCGCAGAGCGTTGTTGCTGGAAGAGCAAACTCGCTTGCGCGGGTTTCAAGCCGGCTTGAATCTGCTGTTTCAACCATAACACGTCCGCAACATCTTGCTCAGCGTACAAACGATAGCGATTGTCGCGATGCCGTTGCGGTTGCGGAATATTGTAGCGACGTTCCCACGCGCGCAACACATGCTCCGAAATGCCCGTCCGTTCCGCCACGGCTTTGATCGTGAGCCCAGGTTCGAGTTGGTTCATTACAAACATTATACTAATTTGTCTAATGTTTGTCAATAGTTTGGCAATACTCCAACGAAACGTTAATCCCGCGCGCCTGCGGTTGACCCGGTTTGAACGCGAGTGGTATAATGCGCGACGCGTAGGTCAAATTGAAAATTTGGCCTACCTTTTCGCGGAGGAAAAATGCGAATCCGATTCGTTTTACTTTTGCTCATCACCACCGTCGCGTGCGCGACACCGCCAGCCGCTGCACCGACCCAACCGCCCTTGCCGACCGTCGGTTTGCCGACGCTCGTTTTGCCCACGCCGATACCGCCCACACTCACACCGACACTCGCACCCACCACCGTGCCGAGTCCAACTTTGCCCGCGCCGACCGTCGCGGGGACGCGTCCCAGCACCGGCGCGACTGCGACGCCACTCGTCGCGCCAACCATCACGCGCGTACCAGCAACACCAACCGTCGCGGTCGCACCGGGTTTGTACATTACGAGTTTACGCACCGTACCGGATCCGCCCGTGCGCGGTGAGATTGAATTTCACGCGACGTTTTTGAACGCGACGAACGCGCCGCAAAATTATCGCTGGGTCGTGTTCATTTACAAAGCCGACACGCCAAATAAATCGTTCGGGCAAACAACGCAAACGACGAGCGCGATTCCGCTCGGCACGTCCGAACAAAAATCGCTCGGCGCGTGGCGACTCGGACCCGGCGGCGGCTGTGAATTTTTCTTCGCGCGCGTCGCGTTTTTCAACGAAAGCAACAACCCGATTCCCTTCACCGCGCCGAATGGCAAAGTGTTTGAAAAAGCGTTTAGTTTGTGTTGAGCGCGTGAAAGATTTCCACGAAGGGCACGAAGATCACGAAATTTTCTCGAAAACATTCGTGGCGCTTCGTGCCCTTCGTGGATGAAAAAGTTGTTCTGGATTGCACCCCTGCGCTCCACGGCTCGCCAATTTTTCAAAAAATTTTTATATAAATTCATCCCCCCCATTGACATTTGTGCGGTTTGTGCATACAGTTTCCGCCGCAATTGTTTTGAGAATCCGACACAGGAAAATTCAATGGCAGTTCCGCCCACTCTTCCACCCGAAGCGCCCGAACATTTCGGCGCGTCCACCGCGCCGCGCCGGTCGCGCCGCGCGCGTCCTTCGTTCATTCAACGCCAATTCAATCCCGCAATCAATTTGCTGAATCGGCTCAAGTTTCCGCAAAAATTCGCGCTGATTAGTTTCCTCTTCGCCCTGCCGCTCGCGCTCGTGATGGGCTTGCTCATTTTCGAACTCAACGCGAGCATTGATTTCGCGCAACGCGAGCGCAACGGCATCGCGTACTTGCGCCCGCTTCGCGCGTTGTTCGAAGCGACGCTGAACGCGCGCATCACCGAACTGGAATTTCAAAACGATCGCGCGGCGCTCGACGACATTCAACGCGCGCGCACCCAAGTCGAAGCGAGTTTGCGCGCGCTCGAAACCGCCGACCGGCAATTCGGCGCGGATCTGAAAACCGCGCCGCGTTTGCGCGCGCTCGCAATGAATTGGGATGCATTGAAAAAACTCGCACCGACGCGCGAGAGCAACGCGGTGGACGAACTGTACGTTCAACTCATCGCGGATGTGCGCGCGCTGACCGCGACCGTCGGCGACACGTCGAACCTGATTTTGTCGCCCAAGTTGGACACGTACTATTTGATGGACGCGATTCTGGTAAAATTGCCGGACGGACAAGATTTGATCGCGCAGACCTTGACGCTCGATGTGCCCGCGCTCGCGAAACAGGGTTCGACCGCCGGACTCGCGCGCACATCCACATTGATCGGTTTGTTACAAGCGAACGTGATCGCGGCGCAACACGGCATCACCATCGCGTTTCAAGATTCCGCGAATCAACGCGCGCTCGATGCGCCTTTGCGCCGCGCGATTGAAACGACGAATAATTTTATCGGACAGGTCGGTTTGTTGTGGAACACGCAAGGCAACGAAGCGAACGCCGCCGCGCATCGCGTCGCGGGCGCGGGCGCGTTGCAAGCGAGTTTCAATTTGTGGGACCTCGCCGCGAATGAACTCGACGCGCTGTTGCAAACGCGCATCGAAAGTTTGAATCAACAACGCGCGATTGCAATCGGTCTGACCACAGTGATGCTCGCGCTTGTCGTGTATTTGTGGATCGCGTTTTATCTCGCGGTGATGCGAACCGTGTCGGGACTCGAAGCCGCGTCGAAACGCATGGTTAGCGGCGATTTGAGTGGCGCGATCCGGCTCGACAATCGCGATGAACTCGGACAGATCGTCGTCGCGTTCAACGAGATCGCGTCCGCGCTCGTGTCATCGTCCGCATATCGCCAAGCGGTTGTGGACAATGCCGCCGACGGCATCGTTACAACCGATGAAACCGGGACGTTGATTTCGTTCAACCCGGCGGCAGAAAAAATTTTTGGCTACGCCGCGACAGAAATCGTCGGACAAAAAATCGGCGCGCTCGTGCCCGCGGCGAACGCGATGCTCGCCGCGTTGAACGCGGGCTCGCAAATCGGCGTTGAGCATTACGAAGCGAACGGCGTGCGCGTGGACGGTTCGCAATTTCCGCTCGACTTTGCAATCACGCGCGCACAAGTCGGCGAACGTTCGCTGTTCATCGCGCTGATGCGCGACGTTACCGAACTCAAACGCGCGGAAGAGGCATTGCGAAAATTTTCGCGCGCGGTCGAGCAGAGCGCGAGCAACATCATCATCACCGACACAGCCGGCAAAATCGAGTACGTCAATCCCAAGTTTACGCAAATTACCGGCTATGCGCTCGCCGAAGTGCTGGGACAAAATCCGCGCATTTTGAAACCGGACGACATCGCCTCCCAGGAATTTAAAATGATGTGGGACGCGATTCTCGCGGGCAACGAGTGGCGCGGCGAATTTCAAAATCGCAAAAAGAACGGCGAGTTGTATTGGGTCTCGGCTTCGATTTCGCCGATCAAAAATCCCGAAGGCGCGATCACGCATTTGCTCGCGGTCGAAGAAGACATCACCGAACGCAAACGCGCGATGATCGAATTGCAACAGGCAAAAGACGCGGCGGATCAAGCGAACGAAGCGAAAGGCACATTCCTCGCGAACGTCAGTCACGAACTTCGCACGCCGCTCACCTCCGTCTTGGGATTTGCGCGCATCATTCAAAAACGTTTTGAAGACGTGATTCTGCCGCGCGTCGCGCTCGATGATCGCAAAGTCGAACGCGCGGTGAACCAGGTGCGCGACAATCTCGGAATTATTTTATCCGAAGGCGAACGCCTCACGACGCTCATCAACAACGTGCTTGACCTCGCCAAGATCGAAGCGGGTAAAGTCGAATGGCACATGCGTCCGCTCTTGATGCAAGATGTGATCAAGCAAGCGACCGCGGCGACGAGCTCGCTGTTCGAATCGCGCGGCATCAAATTGAATGTGGATGTGCAGTCCGATTTACCGGAAACGCTCGGCGATCATGATCGGCTCGTCCAGGTCGTCATCAATTTGATTTCGAACGCGTTCAAATTCACCGAGCAAGGATCGGTTACGTGCCGCGCGACGCGCGACGATAGCGCGATTCGCGTGAGCGTGATTGACACCGGCATCGGCATCGCACCGAGCGATTACGGCAAAGTGTTCGAGCAATTCGTCCAGGTCGGCGACACGCTGACGAACAAACCGATGGGCACCGGCTTGGGCTTGCCGATCTGCAAACAAATCGTCGAACATCACGGTGGCAAAATCTGGGTCGAGAGTGAAGCCGGCAAAGGCAGTACGTTCACGTTCACGTTGCCGATCACCGCGCCCGCGCTCGCAAGCGCGCCGCACGATTTGCGCGTGCCGACGATCAACGTCAACGCGCTCGTGTCGCAACTCAAAGCGCACATCACGAGCGCGACCGCGCCGCAATCCGCGGAGGCGCGCACGATCCTGGTCGTGGATGATGATGCGAGCATTCGCGAATTACTGCGCCAGGAATTGGAGGCGCAAGGATATCGCGTGCGCGAGGCGCGCGATGGTCGCGAAGCGTTGGCGGAAGTAAAACGCGCGCGCCCCGATTTAATCGTGCTCGATGTGATGATGCCCGAGTTGAGCGGTTTCGATGTCGCCGCGGTTTTGCGGAACGATCCCGAAACGTTGGCGATTCCGATTGTGATTCTGTCGGTGATGCAAGACAAGGAGCGCGGCTATCGGCTCGGTGTGGATCGCTATTTCACCAAACCGATGGATACCCAAGTGCTCATTCACGAGATCGGCGCGTTGTTGGCGCAAGGCGCGTCGCACAAAAAAGTGTTGGTCGTGGATGAAGATGCCGCGACGGTCAAGACGTTGGCGGACGCGTTGCAATCCCAGGGTTACACCGTTACCGCCGCATACAACGGCAACGAAGGGATCGCGCGCGCGGTCGCAGAACAACCCGACCTGGTGATCGCGCGTTCGGTGTTGTCCGAAAAACACAATCTCGTCAAGACGTTGCGGTTCGACAAAAATCTCGAAAAAATTTTCTTTTTACTGTTTGAGTAGAGATTGGAGATTAGAGATTAGAGCTTGGAGGTTCAATGTCCAATCTCTAATCTCCAATCTCTAATCTCCAATTTCCCCAAGGAGCAACCGTGAGCCACAAAATCCTCATCGTGGACGATGAAGCGCACATTCGCTTGTTGATCGAACAAACGCTCGAAGAGTTGGAAGACCAGGGCGTTGAAATTAGTACGGCGGACAATGGCGCGGACGCGCTCGAAATGATCAAAGCCGAAAAACCAGGTCTCGTTTTTCTCGATGTGATGATGCCCAAAATGAACGGCTTTGACGTGTGTCAAAAAGTAAAACGCGACCTGGGAATGAGCGATATCTATATCGTGATGCTGACCGCGAAAGGGCAAGAGTTTGATCGGCAACGCGGCGAACAGGTCGGCGCGAATGTGTATATGACCAAGCCGTTCGACCCGGACGAATTGCTCGCGAAGGCGACGCAGGTGTTGGGCTTGTGAGCGGCAGACGCCAATTGCAAATCACGCAAGTAAAGATCAACGCGGTAACGATCGTTTCCATTACCGGCAGTGTGGACGCGTTGACCGCGCCGATGCTCGCGGACTATCTCGCGCGCGCAATCGAAAATCCTAATCCGAACCTGGTGCTGGATTTTGCGGAACTCGATTACACGAGTAGCGCGGGGTTGCGCGTTCTGCTCAACGCGGTCAAAGCCGCGCGCGCGCGCGGCGGCGATGTGCGGCTCGCGGCAATGCAAACCAACGTCGCCAAAATTTTCGAGATGAGCGGTTTCAACACGATTCTCAAAGCGTACCCTGATATCGCGCGCGCCGTCGCGAGTTTCGCCGCGTAATGTCATTCTGAGCGAAGCGAACGCAGAGCGTCTCCGTCCGCAACGCGAGACCTTTCGCTTCGCTCAGAGTGACGAACAGTTACAAATCTTGAAATGCAGTTTTTGAATCTTCGCCTCAAGCAAACTCCGCATAAGGTTGCGCCCGATCCGAGCGCGCTGTCGGCGAGTCAACTCCTCGGCGATTACGCATTGCCGATTTCGATTCGCGCGGTCAACAGTTTGCCCCCGGACGCGAAACAACGCATCTATCGAATGTTGATCCCGCCGAGTTTGCTTACGCGCGTCGGCATCCATCCGATCACCTGGCGCGCGACGGAAACCGGCGCGTGCATCGACTTGGACGCCGCGCCGGATACCGGCGCGGTTAAAATAATCATTCGCGATTCCGCCGATTCGTCCGACGCGCTTTTCACGCTCGACCTCTCCGACAATGCGTTCAACGGGATTGATTTGCATTTCCTCTTGCTCAGCGATCCGGCGAGCGAACGCTTTCGCACCGACGTTGACGCGCAAGGGCACGCGACCTTGTTCGGCACGACGTACCGCAATCGCGCGGAAGAAGAACGCGCGATGCGCGCGGGACTCGCGCCCGCGCAAATTCGCGCGAGTCTCGGAATGTCGCAATGGGTCTTGCATCAACTCGATGCGTTTCTCACGTTTTTATCGCATCACGCGATTTCGCTCGAACCGCTCACCTACGCGTCGGCGTGGGTTTTTGAACGGCGCGGCTTCGCGTATATGCGCGGACACAAATTGATGGACGACATCGAACGCGAATTTCAAGTCGGCGGAAAATTGCGCGCCGCGCTCGACGGCAGTTCGCCGTTTCGCCAACCCGATCAATGGCAAACGATTCGCGGCCGCGCATGGGCGATTCACGATGGCATTCTCGAAGCGATGGACGCGCGCTGGAATGATTTGCGAATGGTCAAGCAAGTCGGCAAACACGCGGGCGTCAACACCGCGCCCGATGTGGCGTACTAAATATGAAAGTAGGCTATTCGATTTTATCACCATAGAGGTCACAGAGTCGTCATGAATGATGTTCACCACCGACGATGAAAATGTCATTCCGAGCGAAGCGAGGAATCTCCTGTTTGCGCGTTGAAGACCCTTCGCTTTGCTCAGGGTGACGGACTATTTTCAAGTCAGGGAAAATATTTTTTTCTCTGTGTTCCCGGTGAGCTCTATGGCTAACTTGAGCTTGGCAAAACAGGAAACTCGATGAGCCAAAAATTTAGAATCGCGCGCGCGGCGGAATTGGAATCGCTCGGCGTTCTGCGCGATTTTATCCACGCCAAATGTGCGCGCGCGGGCATTGACGACGCGACGACGTACGAATTGAAACTCGCCGCCGATGAAGCATGCACGAACATCATCACGCACGGGTACGCGCAGATGAATCCTGGGTCGCTCATTCTTGATCTCGAAATTGACGCGCACCAGGTCGTTTTGTGCATCACCGATTTCGGGCGCCCCTTCGAACCGTACGAACCGACCGCGCCGAATGTGAACGCGGCATTGAACGATCAGCCGACAAGCGGGTTCGGTTTATTTTTGATTTATCGCGTGATGGACGCGGTAGATTATCGCACGACCGAAGAAGGCAATTGTTTGATTCTCACCAAACACCGCGCGCCCAAGGTTGTTCCGGTATGACGACGAACGATCATCTCACCCTCCAACGCTTGCTCGACCGGCGCGATGCCGCGACGCTGTTGAACGCGATTCATGCGTCCGCGCCGCACATCGCGCTCGCGCTCGCGCGCGTGGATGGCACGATTTTTGTCTGCACCGAAAACTGGGACGCGGCGCACATTGCTCTGACCGATTTGCGCGACCAGGTTGAAACGCGCGATGAATTTCGATTGTATCCTCTGCGCGCCGACGCGCACTTGCTCGGCGCGCTCGTCGCGCGCGGCGCATCGCCCACGCAAAACTATTCGCTCGAACATGCGCTCCACACCGGCTTGACGACGATTCTCGCGCACGCGCGGGCACGGCGCGATGTCGCGACCGAAGCGTTGGAGCGGTATCGCGAAATCAATTTGATGTACCGCGTCAGCGAAACGATTGGCGCGTCGTTCGACGCGCGCGCGATTCCGCAAATGGTGTTAGACGAAAGTCATCGCGTCATTCACGCGGACGCCGGGATTGTGATGCTCGCACACGAAGCGAGTTGGCAGATTCAAGCGTGCGCGGGCGTGGATGCTGAATTGAACGCGTTGCTCCATTCGCCGGCGAGCCAGACCTGGTTCGCGGACAAGCCCGCGATCATCACCGAATTGCGCGACGCGTTGCCCGCGTATCGCGCGATTTTGTGGAGTCCGCTAAAAGCGCAAGATCATTTTCTCGGCGGCATTTTACTCGGGCGCAAAGACGGCGCAGTGTTCACCGCGAGCGATGAAAAATTGTTGAGCGCGCTCGCGCGCCAAGCCGCAATCGCGCTTGAAAACACGCGCTTGCATCAAGCCGAACTCGACAAGCAACGAATGGCGCACGAACTTCAACTCGCGCGCGATGTGCAAGCAAGTTTGATTCCGAGCGCGACGCCGGAAATTTCCGGCTGGGATTTCGCGGCGGAGTGGCAACCCGCACGCGAAGTCGCCGGCGATTTCTACGATTTTTTTGCGAGCGCGGCGCACGCAAAGCGTTCGACTTGGCTTCGCTCCGTTCAGGATGCGGAGTTGAAGGACGCGGAGTCGCCGGATGCGGAATCGGTTTTACAAAACATTGTGATCGCGGATGTGTCGGACAAGGGGATGCACGCGGCGTTATTTATGGCGTTGACGCGGAGCACCGTGCGCGCCAGCACCTTGTCTGCATCGTCGCCGGCGGAAGGCATCACGCAAGCAAACAGTTTACTTTGCGCCGACGCGACCGGCGGAATGTTCGTTACACTTTTTTTCGCGCAACTCGATCCGCGCAAAAACGAAATCGTGTACGTGAACGCGGGACACAATCCGCCGTTGCTCTATCGCGCACGCGACCAGGAATTGAGCGAGCTCAATCGCACCGGCATTATGCTCGGCTTTATGGAAGGATTCGCGTTTCAGCAACGCGCGGTCGCGCTCGACCAAAATGATTTCATCGTGTTCTACACCGACGGCGTAACCGAAGCGATTAACGCGACGAACGAGCAATTCGGCGAGGAGCGTTTGCGCGCGGTGGTTCTCGATCAGCGCGCCGCGTCGCCCGGCGAAATGTTGTCCGCGTTGCAAAACGCGTTGCGCGATTTTATCGGCGATACCGCACCGTTCGATGATGTTACGATTGTGATCGCGAAACGATTGTGATCGATCCGCGAATCACGCGAATCGCGCGAATAAAAATAAATTCACAAGGATTCACGCAATGCACGAATCATCGGAGGGGATAAATGTTTATCGGACATTACGGCGTGAGTTTCGCGGCGAAAGCGGTGGACAAGCGCATTCCGCTCTGGGTGCTTTTCATCGCCGCGCAACTCGTTGATATTTTTTGGACGATCTTTGTCTTGCTTGGCGTCGAGCAGGTTCGCCTCGCGCCGGGGATCACTGCCACGAGTCCGCTCGATTTTTACTTTTACCCGTACACGCACAGTCTCATCGCGTCGCTCGTGTGGGGCGCGCTCGCGATGCTCGTGTATCGCGCGCTTCGCCCGCGCGCGGAAACGTGGCGCACTGCGCTGATCGTTGGCATCGCGGTCGCGTCGCATTGGATTTTGGATCTGCTCGTGCATCGCCCCGACCTCGCGCTGTTCGGCGACGCGCTCAAAGTTGGATTCGGCTTGTGGAATTATCCACTCGTGTCCACCGGCTTGGAAATTATTTTTCTCGTCGGCGGAATGATTTTGTACTATCGCAGTACGACGCCGATCAGTCCGAGCGGTAAATACGCGATGGCGATTTTCGGAATCGTGATGATCGCGCTGTTCGTGATGAGCGGTCTCGGTCCGCCGCCGCCGGACACGACAAGCATTCCCATCGTCGGACTCGTGATGTATTTGACGTTGACCGCGATTGTGTTTTGGTTGGAGCGCAAACGCAAGTGAAAGCAAAAGTAAGCGCGCCGAAAAAAGCGCGCGCGCGCGTGGGCGCGGCAAAACTTCAAGCCGCGCTGTTTCAAATCGCGGATGCCGCGAGCGCGGCGCGCGATCTCCCCGCGTTCTACGCCGAGATGCACCGCATCGTCGGCGCGTTGATGTACGCGAAAAATTTCTACCTCTCGCTCTACGATCCCGCGACGCGACTGATGAATTTCGCGTACTTTGTGGACGCGTCCGGCGATCAACCCCCGCCGCCGTTACCGCTTGATCCCACGGATAAATCTTTGCGCGCGCACGTTCTCCGCACCGGCAAGCCGCTTCATCTTTCGCGCGCGCAAATTCGCGCAGGCACACGGCGCGGCACATTCGAACCGAGCGGCACGATGGCGGAGGATTGGATCGGCGTTCCTCTGCAAGTGAACGCGCAAACCATCGGCGCGCTCATCGTGCAAAGTTACGATTCGCGCGTGCGCTACACAGATCGCGATGTTGATCTGCTCGTTTTTGTCGCGCAACACATCGCGATTGCATTGACGCGCGCGCGCGCCCTTGAAGAGACGCGCCAACGCGTCGCGGAACTCGCGATCATTAACAGCGTGCAACACGCGCTCGCGTCGCAACTCGATATTCAAGCGATCTACGACCTGGTCGGCGACACGGTGCGTGATATTTTCGATTTGCAAGCCGTGATCATTTGCACTTTTGATCTCGCACAAGAGCTGGAAATTTTTCATTACAATTATGAGCAAGGGCGACGCTACTATCCTGCGCCGCGCCAATACGATGCGACCCGCAAAAAGCTGATCGCATCGCGCGAGCCGATCCTGGTCAATCGAGTAACCCCAGAGTTTCTCGCGCAAGTCGGCGGTCAAACCATCGAAGGGACGCCGGTCCCAAAAGCGGGAATCTTTGCGCCGATGATCGTGCGCCAGGAAATCAAGGGGTATGTCAGCATCCAAAACCTAGAGCGGTTCGATGCCTTTAGCGATGCGGATGTGCGCCTCTTGCAAACACTCGCGAACGCGATGAGCGTCGCGCTGGAAAACGCGCGGCTGTTCGACGAGACGCAAACGCGCAATCGTGAAATTTCGGAAGCGTTGGAACAACAAACCGCGACGAGCGAAATATTGCGCGTGATCGCTTGCTCGCCGACGGATGTGCAACCGGTGATGGATGTGATTGCGACGAACGCCGTGCGACTCGCGGGCGCGGATGATGCGGCAATCGCGCGCGTCGAGGGCGATGTGCTTCGGGTGGTCGCGCATCACGGCGCGATTCCGTTCTTTGCGGTGGGGCAAGGCGTATCGTTCAATCGCGACACGGTCGCGGGACGCGCGATTTTAGATCGCGCAACGCTCCAAGTGGCGAATTTGATTGACGACGCGGAATATCCACTCGGCGCCCAGGTCGCGCGCGAGTACGGCTATCGCACAATCCTGTGCGTGCCGCTTTTGCGCGATGACACCGCGCTCGGCGTGATCACGATTCGCCGGATCGAGGAACGACCTTTTGATGCCCAGCAGATCGCGCTTTTGAAAACCTTCGCGGATCAAGCCGTGATCGCGATTGAGAATGTGCGCTTGTTCAATGAAACAAATCGCTTGTTGAGCGAAACGCAACAACGCGCGGCGGAATTACAAATCATCAACAGCGTGCAACAAGGGCTCGCGTCCAAATTGGAAATGCAAGCGATCTACGACCTGGTCGGCGAAAAGATTCGCGAAATTTTCGACGCGCAAGCCGTGATGATGGTCGGGTTCGATTACGCGACCGAACGCGGGCACATTACCTATATGTGGGAAAAAGGCGCGCGCTTTTATCCGCCGCCGTCGCCGTTCACGCAATTCATTCGCCACATCATTCGCACGCGCCAGGTTGTTTCATTCAAAGACGATTTTCGACGCCGCGCGCAAGAATTTGGAATGCATCTCGTTGCCGGGGATTGGTCGAAATCCGCGGTCTATGTGCCGCTCGTCGTCGGCGAGGTCGCGACCGGCTTGATCAGTTTGCACAATATGGATCGCGAAAACGCATTCAGCGAATCGGACGTGCGCTTGCTCGAAACGCTCGCGAACGCGATGAGCATCGCGCTCGAAAACGCGCGGCTGTTCGCGGCAGAGCGCGAACGCGCGGCAGAACTCGCGGTGATCAATCGCGTGCAAGCGGGATTAGCCAATCAACTCGATTTCCATGCCATCATTGATCTGGTTGGCGACAAGATTCGCGAAACCTTCGACGCGCAAAACCTCTCCATCGGCACGTATACTCATTCGACCCGCGTGGTTGACTATTCCTACGTTGTGCAGAAAGGTGTTCGCGTTTATTTCGAGCCGATGCCATTTAGCGGCGTTGCAGATTATTTAATCAGCACGCGACACCCCCTGGTGGTCAATGAGAACGTCAAGCAAAAGATGGATGAATTAGGGTCTCATTGGGGCGCCGCGGAAATACCCTTGTCGCTCGTCTATGTGCCGCTTCTCGTGGGCGACCTGGTGACCGGCGTGGTCGCGATTTATGATTATAAACGCGAACACGCCTTTAGCGAATCGAACGTGCGCTTGTTGCAAACGCTTGCGAACGCGATGAGCCTCGCGCTTGAAAACGCGCGGCTGTTCGAACAAGTGCGAACGCGCAATCGCGAAATCAGCGCGGCGTTGGATCGCGAGACCGCCACGAACAACATTCTGCGCGTCATCGCGGAATCGCCGACGGATGTTCAGCCCGTGTTGAACGTGGTCGTCGAAAACGCGGCGCGGCTGTCCAATTCAAACGAAGCGTCCATCTTCCGAGTCAACACGGAAGGGTTGATGGAGTTGGCGGCATATTTTGGAGCGGACATGACGGTGCCGCTCGGCACGACATTTCCGATCAATCGCGATTCGGTTGCCGGTCGTTCCATCAGCGGAAAAACACTCGTTCACATTCCCGATTTCGAAACCGTGACGGAGGAATACCCGCTCAGCCAAAGCGTCCACAAAACAACATATCGCGCCTTTCTCTCCATTCCCTTGTTACGAGAAAGCCAATGTATCGGCGTAATCTTCATCCGGCGCACGGAGGCGCTTCCATTCACCGAAAAACAAATCAACCTGGTAAATACGTTCGCGGATCAAGCCGTGATCGCGATTGAAAACGTGCGCTTGTTCAACGAAACGAAACGTTTATTGAGCGAAACCGAGCAACGCGCCGCCGAATTGCAAATTATCAACAGCGTCCAACAAGGTCTCGCGTCGCAACTCGATATGCAAGCGATCTATGACCTGGTCGGCGCAAAGATCATGGAGATCTTTAACGCGGATGTCGTCGGCATTGGTTTTTTCGATCCCGCACGCAAACTGATGAATCATCCGTACGTCGTTGATCACGGTGAACGCTATTTCCCGGAACCGACGCCGATTTCAGATCACTATATGGATTTTGTTCGGACGCATGGCGCGGTCCTGATCCACACACACGAACAAGCCGCGCAATTGATGGCGGAGTTGGGCGTTCAAAATATCGGCGGACCGACGCCGGATAATTCGCAAATCGCCGTGCCGCTATTGATCAACAATCAATTTCGGGGACGGATTGTCGTCGCAAAACTCGCGGCGTATGCGTTCACCGAATCGGATTTGCGTTTATTGCAAACGCTCGCGTCTTCGATGAGCGTCGCGCTCGAAAACGCGCGGCTATTCGATGAATTGCAAACGCGCAATCGTGAAATTAGCGAAGCGTTGGAACAACAAACCGCGACCTCCGAAATTTTGCGCGTGATCGCGCAATCGCCGACCGATGTCCAGCCGGTTTTGGATGTCATCGTGGAACATGCGGTAAAACTTTGTGATGCGTCCTTTAGTAATCTCTACCGCACCGATGGCAAAATGATTTACGAAGCGGCGCAATATAATTTTCCCAAAGAAGCGGTGGATGAATCGCATCGCGCGTATCCCGCGCCGCTTGCCAAAGATCGCCTGTCTTCACGCTGTATCCTGGAACGTTCGATCATTCACATCCCGAATCTGGGCGACGATCCCAATCTGCCCCAAGTAACGCGGCGGTACGTGAACGCGCTCAAGATGAATTGCCTGGTGATGATTCCATTGATGCGCGAAGACGAAGCGATTGGATGTATCGGCGTTGGCAAAACAAACCCTGATCCCTACACGGACAAACAGATCGCGTTGTTGCAAACGTTCGCGGATCAAGCCGTGATCGCGATTGAAAATGTCCGGCTCTTCAACGAAACGAAACGGTTGTTGAGCGAGACGCAACAACGCGCCGCCGAACTCGCGATCATCAACAACATCGGCGCGGCGCTCGCGCAACAACTCGATTTGCAACGCGTGATCGAACTCGTCGGCGAAAAAATTCGCGACGTGTTCGACGC
>Ga0233425_10005842_pt1 | contig 18918 bp, 13 predicted proteins | sample Watercolumn_Towu_2_FD_181712 | JGI IMG/M metagenome (GOLD analysis project Ga0233425, IMG submission 181712) | Freshwater microbial communities from Lake Towuti, South Sulawesi, Indonesia - Watercolumn_Towuti2014_140_MG | ecosystem: Environmental > Aquatic > Freshwater > Lake | place... | reverse complement strand
TGGGATGTCGATGAAGTTCGCGCGCTGTGTCCAGTACGCGTTACTGTGCAACTGGTTGAGCAGAGGATTCGAGCACTCAAAATGGCCGGCTACGGGTGTGTCACTGCTGAGCGCCACGCCGACAATCGTCTCCGCGGTGGGCGCCGTACTGAGTCCCGTGACTTCCACGTATTGAAAGCCGTGAAAAGTGAAACGCGGCAGCCAGCTCTCGGTCTCTCCACCGCGGCAGGTATACGTGTCGATGACCCGCGCTTCGCGCAGGTTGGTGGTATAGACCGAGCCGTCGGGATTCAACCGTTCCGCAAAACGCAACCGGATCACCTGCCCCGGCTTTTCCTGCACGGTCAACCGCACAAGGCCCGCGAAGTTCTGTCCCATGTCGAGCACGTATACGCCCGGTTGGACCTGCCGGATGCTGCGCGCCTTGACTTCCGCAAACGGGCGCACGGAAGGTCCCGGGTGCGCCGAGATCTCGGGTTGCACCTCGGCGCCGGTGACGACGTCCGACCAGGAGGTTGTGTTGTATCCTGCGGAATCCCAGCCGTCGATCGCACGTCGCGCGTCGTAGGTTTCCCCCATCAGGAAATCGGCTTCCGCGATCGGACCAACCGCGGCCTTCCAGGCCTTTCCCGAGGCGACAACCTGCGTCGATCCATCCGCGTACTCGATGTTGATCTGAATCCGGAGTCGAGGTTTCGCGCCATAGTGATCGCGGGCTTTGCCGAAGCCGACGTAGCCGCTGTACCAACCATCGGCCAATACACCCCCAACGGCATTGGCGCCCGTCGCGATCCGATCGCTGACGTCGTACGCCCGGTAGTAAACGCGCCGGCTGTAGTCCGTCCAACCCGGTGTGAAATAGTCGTCACTGACGCGTTTTCCGTTGAGGTGCAGATCGCACAGGCCCAGGGCGCTGACGTACGCCGTGGCGTGTTTCACGGGCTTGGCGACCTGGAATTCACTGCGCAAATACTTGGCGGGAGGGAGCGTTAAACCGATCTCTTCGGCGGTGCCCCAGGGTTCGATTCCGTAGTTGCCGATCACGCGGCAAGCGGGCCAGTCCTGAGTGTTCAACTCCCGGTTGTGCCAGTTCGCCCCCGGTTGATCCGTGACTCGCCACGATTCATCAGTCACATACGACAACTCCTGGCCGTCAGCGGTGGTGACCATCAGTCTCAGCAGCAGACCGGTCGGGCCGGGCGAGGCGTTTTCCACCTGGATGCGGAACTCGTTTGCTCCGGGCTTGACGTGCGGTGTCACATCGAGCGGCTGGATGCGCTTCCAACCGGACTGGCCGGTGAGCAGCGTCTGACCATTGAATACGACCCAGACGCGGTCGTCCGCGGCCACGAGCAGTTCTGCCCGTTTGACCTGCACCGCTGCCGGCAGTTTCGACACGCCGACGAAGAGTCGATGCCCGGCGAGGGGTGACGGGGAGGCTTCCTCGGCGAAAGCAACCCACTGCGCGCCTTCAAACCGTGCCGGGCGCGTGGCGGGTGTCCGGCCCGTGTCGTCGCCGATCCATTCCGCCTGCCATTCCGCGGGCTGCAGGAGCCCGACGGAGAAGTGGGCCGGTTGGCTCCAGTCGGAAACGTTCCCCTCGCGGTCCCAGACGCGCACTTTCCAGCAACAATACTGGTTCGCGCGCAGCAGTTGGCCGCGGTAGACGATGCAAGACGTCTCATCGGAGTCGACCTTGCCGCTGTCCCAAAGGTCTCCCGATGACGTTGCCAAGAGGTCACTGCCGGACGCGACCAGGACTTGATAGGCCGTCTGCCGTTGCCCGTTCTCCGCGGCAGCCACGTACCAGCTGAATCGCGGTGCGGTCACATCGATGCCGAGCGGGTTGACGAGGTATTCGCAGCGCAACAACTCCGGCGTCAATTTGCCCGCGTCGGCGGCAGCAACATGCCCTGCCGAACAAAGACAACACCAACCGATCATCAGGACCCAACCACGTAATGTGTATCCGCAGGATTGTCTCGTTGCATGCATTGTGGTTTCCTGTTGGCAAGTCGTCTGCAAATCTTCGATTCGCGCCGCAGTCACGCCCGACGGCCTTCAAGTGGGTGGAGTCTCCGCTGGTGCGCTATCTTTCGCCCGGTCCATCCACACGGGAGTGGCGACAAACCAGGCCACGGTCGCCGCCAGCATCCCAAGTTTCACTTGATCGAGCGACACGTAGCCGAAGGCATACAGTGCCGCCGGCGCCAGGGTTCCCAGGAAGGCGAACAGCGACACTAGTTGTGCAAAGCGAATTGTCGGATTCATGCGGTACCTCGGCGTTGAACGACAGCACTGACCAGCAGGTACAAGGCCGCGGCCAGGAACCAACCCGGCAGCGACACGAAGTAGATCTGGAACGGCCGCACGCCGTTGATCTCGATGTTGGCATTCACCAGCCAGACACAAATGGCCAGCGTGGCGAGCCAGGCGATGGCGGCCGCCCAATTGAAATTGCTGCGGCTGTACTCGGCGTAATTCTCGCGCAGTCCCAGACGCCGCATCAGCCAGTAATCCGCAAAGATCACAGCTCCCATGGGCATCAAGATCAGGCCGTAGAGAGCCACGAATTCCAGCAGCTTCATGGCGATCGCGGGAAAAGCTCCGGCGACCGTCGCCAACACGCCGGTCCAGAACGTCACTTTGAACCGCGAGGCGCCGGGCACCAGGGATTGAAATGCGAGACCCGCGCGATAGATCGTCGGGTTGGCGGTGGTCCAACCGGCGATAATCACGCAGATGATTCCCGCCAAGCCGCAAGCCTGATCCGCCAACGGCCCCGGCAGGACGTCGATGTTCTGCGGGTTCCGGTGCAATTGCAGCGCGTAGAGAATCGACGCGCAGAGCCACGCCATGTAGTGTCCGAGGAACATGCCTGACGAAGAGGCCACGCCGTACCAGGAGCGGCGCGCGTAGCGGAATACGGATAGGTCGGACATGCCGATGTGCATGGCCGCGTTACAGAACCAGGCGAAAAACACCACGTGCCAGAACGTGAATTTCACCTGGCCGGGAAGCGGCTCACCGCCTCGCCAGATGGTCGTGTTGCACAGTTGCCAGAGGTCCTGCAGCGAATGGACCTCCGTGCGCGTCTCGATGAGGAACTGCCGGAGACCCACCAGGCCGAACGCCAGGAACACCAGCAGCATCCAAGGGGCGGCGACGTTCGCCACACGGGCTACGGCGTGGTAGCCGTAGGCCGCGACAATGGCGATCATCAGGCCCACCGCCGCAACCACCAGCACCCAGCCCAGACTGTTGGGGTACAGATCGCCCAGCCCGGGCATCTGGATGGGAATCCAGACGCCGATGGCCGTCGCCGACACCGTGACCATGGAACCTGCAAGGAAACAGAACATCACTCCGTTGGCCAGGTTGTACCAGGTGACCAGGTGGCGGCCGCAAATGCGCTCGAGCTGGTAGTACAGAGTCAACCGCGCGCGCGTGGCGATGGGGGCCGTCAGCAGTGTCCAGCTCGCGACCGCCAGAATGTTGCCCAGCAAGAGTCCGAACACCACGTCGAAGGCGCTCACGCCCGCAGCCACGAACAGCGGCCCGATCATCAGCTCCGTGCCGGCCGTATGCTCGCCGGCATACATACCCACGAAACTGCCGAATCCCAACAACGCCTTGGAGGGCACGGGTTCCCGCTCGTATTCGTTGCCGGACGATGACGTTTCCACCACGGGGGTTTCGTTTGTACTCATTCGACAACCACGGAATCAGAGTTTCGGAACCAGAGGACTTGGCCAACTTGACACAGGGTTCTGCGCGCAGATGGAATGCCGACCGCAGAGCCTCGTTGTCCCGGCAAATCACCGCTTTCGCAGCACTTGCTCTTCGTATTGTCTGATGTCTTCCAACCAGGAGTGCCCCACGGGAACGCCGGACTTCAGGCAGTAATAGTCCCACACGGTCCCAAAGGGAAGCGTCTTGGCCTCCTCGAGCAACGCGAGCCGCGCGGTGTAGTTGCCCTCGAACTCGTAGCGGCGCAAGAGCGCGATGGGCTCCAACATTGCCAGCAGCAAGGCCTTGATCATGGCTCGGGTCCCGATGACCCAGGCTGCCACGCGGTTGATGCTGGCGTCGAAGAAATCGAGTCCAATATGCACGCGGTTCAGGAAGTCTCCGCGCACCAGCTCCTGCGCCGTGGCCTGCAGTTCATCCGACAGGATCACAACGTGATCGCTGTCCCAACGCACGCCGCGGCTCACGTGCAACAGGATCTCGTCCAGCCACAACATGACCGAGGAAATCTTGTCGGCAATGGTCTCGGTGGGATGAAAATGCCCGGCATCCAGGCAGAGCAGCTTCTTGCGGGAAACGGCGTAACCGAGATAGAACTCGTGCGAGCCGACAACGTAGCTCTCTGAACCAATCCCGAAAAGCTTGGCCTCCACCGCATCAAGATGGTGCGCGGGATCCAGGGGCTCGGCGAAGGTCGCGTCGAGTGATTCCGCCAACCAGCGCCGCGGTGACTTGCGGTCGACGGGGATATCCTTGAAACCGTCGGGGATCCAGACATTCGTCACGCAGGGCGTGCCCAGTGCCTTGCCGATTTCGGCGCCGATGCGCCGGCACGCGATACCGTGGTTGACCCAGAACTGCCGGATGCCCGGATCGTGATGGGCCAGTGTGAATCCGTCGGCGGCCTTGGGGTGCGCGAAGTACGTCGGGTTGAAATCCATGCCCATACCCCGCGACTTGGCCCAGGCGATCCAATTCTGGAAGTAGCTCGAGTCCAGCTCGTCACGGTCTACCTTCTTGCCACCGGTCTCTGCATAGCAGGCGTGCAGATTCAGCCGATGCTTGCCGGGGATCAGGGACAGTGCCTTGTCGAGGTCGGCACGCAGTTCGTCGGGCGAACGGGCCTTGCCCACGTAATTGCCGGTCACCGCCAATCCGCCGCCCAGGTCCTCTCCGCTGCGCTCGAAGCCGCCCACATCGTCCCCCTGCCAGCAGTGCAACGAGATCGCGATGCGGCTCAGTTGAGCCAGCGCCGCGTCGATGTCGACGCCCAATTCCGCATAGCGGTCTTTGGCGGTTGGATAGGTCCGTTCGGTGAGTTCAGTCAGTCGTGACATGTTCAATTCATTCCTGATAGTGAGCCCAAGTGTGTGAGAGTTTTACCGCCTGGTCAAATTGATCCAACGTGCGTACAGCTGTTCGATCGCCGCGGCATCCTTCTCGCCGTCCCATACTGCCACGCCATACGACAAGTCCCAGCTCGCGTTGGTCACAAGTTCCCGCGGCGTCTTCCAGACGTTGGGTGTGGCGGAGAGATACGAAAAAGGAGTGGACATGGAGAACATGCCCGCTGGGTGACGATCATTATCGGGATGGTCAAACAACGCGACGGTGACGGGTTTCTGGTCAGCAGGCGCTGAAAACGCGATCCACTTGCTGCCGACAACGTGCTCGCTGCCCCGCACGAGTTCGCCCACTTGTCCTGTCGCGTTGGAGAAGGTCCCCGTCTTGTCCATCGATTCCACGAAGCGGATTCCCAAACCGTCGTAATGCGAACCCGTGAGAGTCACTTTGTCCAAGCCTCCTGCCGGCTGCAGTCGCATACTCCACGTCACCAGAGTTGCGGGAATGTCGGCTGCCGCCCACACGTCCAAGCTACGGCGTTCCGTCGCCAACGGCTTGTCGCCGGAAATCCACTCAAGCTGCTGCTGAATGCGGCAGCGGGACAGGCCGTCACTCGTGCTGAGCGTTGACCCTTCGACGGAGATGCTGACTTGCTTCCCCGCTCCCGGCTGCTCGCTCCAGAAATCCACGCCGTTGACAAAGACTCCGTACATCAGGCCGCGGTGATGCACATGGTCGGCGGGAGAGTCACGCAGTATCTGCACGCCCGCGGGAGTGCGCAATTCACGGACGTAGGGTTTTGGAGGCGCGTCGCCAAAACGATACGTCAGGACGTGCTTCCCCTGCCAATTGACGCTGGCGTACGCGGCGTCAATCTTCAGCTCGAATCCCGGCTCGGCAGCCCGCACGCCGGGAATGCTCAGGAAGGCCAACGTAACAAGAAGAGCCGTTCGGTGCAGGAGGTGAATCATGAGGTGCTCCCCAAAGTCATCCGACAGCGAGATCGAGAGGACTCCAACGCACGAAATCCCCTGGATGCTCGGACTCACAAAGCAGGTTTGCCGTCGTCCGTATGCGTGCAAATCGGTTACCAATGTACCAATCCGGGTAAGCCAATGCCATTCAACGGTGGCGAGATCGCTTGCGTTGTGCGGCTCACAGTCCGGGTGTTCATGGCGTCGCCGCTCGTCAGCGGTAGGGCTTATGTTATAATCGCAGCCCAACTGCTGACCACACGATTGTTTCTGCCCGTCACACGAACGGGAGGGACCACCATGAACTTGCGATGTTGCTGGCGACTTGGCCTGCTGCTGGCGGTCGCGGTTGCTGCTCTTTCGGGTCGCGCGCCGGCAGCAGCTGTGAAGCCGGGAGACGTGGCCGTTGTGTTTGCGGAAACCGCCGACTTCGGCATGCGCGATCAGCCCATGACTCCGCTGAGCCTGGGCACGGCCCTGCAAGTCACCGAAGTGCGCGGGTCGTGGGTGGGGGGCGCGCGGGAAGTCGATGGACGGCGCCAATTGGGATGGATCCACCGTCGTGCCGTGCAACGAGTGGCGGGCAGTGACGGGAGTGCCGGGTCGGCCCAGCAGCTGGCTGCGCTGGTCGGTCAGTTGTTGCGCGCCCAAGTTCGCGTACAACTCGACGGCAATGGTCACGTCCATGCCCTGGATGCCGCCGGCAGCAAGATCGTGGACAGCGACCTGGCGGTTTGCGAGCAATTCCACCATCTGGTGGCTGCCGACGTCAGCGACACGAGCGTTGGGGACGAGGGGGTCACCCGCATGGCAAGAGCCGCTACCTTGGAACGCGTCTATCTCGAGAACACGGCGGTGACGGGTGCGTCACTGCAACCGCTGGCGAATCTGAAATGTCTCGAGGTGTTGGTTCTGGCCGGCACGCAGATTCGCGGCGATGACCTGGCCCGACTGGCCGCGGTTTCCACGTTGCGCACGCTCAACCTGGCACGCTGCGGTCTGCGCGACGAGGACCTCCGATACCTTGAGTCGCTGACGAATATGGAAGTCCTGGTCGTGAGCGACAACGCGATTGCCGGCGCCGGGTTGGCTCGGCTCAAGCCATTGCAGCGCTTGCGCGTGCTGAATCTGAGCAACACGCAGATTACGGATCCCGATTTCGCGCATCTGGAGGGGGCTCCCTCGCTGCGGATGTTGTACATTCGGGGCACGCAGATCTCAGCGGACGCGCAGTCCAAGCTCGACCAGACCTTGACCAGCTGCTCCATGTATCAGTGACTCACGGGTAGCCTATGCGACCGCGAAGACGATTGTGGGACGGATCGCCAATCCGTCGGGTTTTCAAGCGGCCGGGTTGGCAAACCGGCCTACGAATGTGTACGCCTCATTCCCGCGCGGATTCTAAGGGAGATGTATGAACGCAACCTCGGATCCCGTCGTCTCGGATTCGGCCCGCCTCAGTCCTTGGGATGGCGTCAGCATCATCATCGGCATCGTTGTCGGTGTTTCGATCTTCGAGTCGCCGCGGATCATCTTCAGCAACGTCAGCGGACCCGTGTCGGCGCTCGCAGTTTGGGTGCTGGGCGGAGTTCTCTCACTAATCGGTGCGTTGTGCTATGCGGAACTCACTACGACGTATCCACAATCCGGGGGCGACTATGCCTACCTGAAAAGGGCCTATGGCAATTGGGTGGGGTTTCTCTTCGGGTGGGCCCAATTGGTGGCGATTCTCACGGGCAGCATTGGCGCCATGGCCTACGTGTTCGCCAATTACGGGGGGCGCCTCTTCGGCTTGCCCGCGGATTCTTCCCACGCGTGGTTGGCTGCGAGCGTGGTCGGCACCCTGGCTATCGCCAACCTGTTCGGGGTCGTGGTGGGGAAGTCCGTGCAGAACCTGTTGACCCTGCTGAAGCTGTTCGGGGTGTTCTGCATCATCGTGGCGGGCCTCGTCTTCGGCGGTGATTCTTCGCTGGCCCCGGCGGCAGTGCAGGGACCGGGCTTCGGGCTGGCCATGATCCTGGTGCTCTATGCCTACGGTGGCTGGAACGACGCGGCGTTTGTCGCGGCGGAAGTTCGCGACCGGCAGCGGAACCTGCCACGCGTACTGTTGATCGGAACCGGGTCGATCACGGTGATCTATTTGTTGGTGAACGCCGGTTATCTGTGGGCGCTCGGCTTCGAGGGAGCGCGCAATTCCCAGGCTCCCGCGGCGGACGTCCTGCGCCAGGCGTTGGGGCCCCTGGGCGAGAGGGCAATGAGCGTGCTGGTCATGATTTCCGCGTTGGGGGCCGTCAACGGCATGCTCTACACCGGTTCACGCGTCTACGCCTCGCTGGGTGCTGACCATCGCGTGTTCGCCTTCCTGGGGCGCTGGAATCCGTATCTGCGCACGCCGATCTGGTCCATCATCGTACCGGCCCTGATCGCCGTGGCCATGATTTGCGGTGTGGGGACTGCTGGTGGGCGCGACGTGCTGGATCGCGCGCTGCAGACCATCGGTCTGTCTCCCCTGCCCTGGGATCAATACGGAGCCGGGTTCGAGACGCTGGTGGCAGGCACGGCTCCCGTCTTCTGGCTGTTCTTCCTGCTCACGGGCTTATCGCTGTTTGTGCTGCGATCCAAGGACCGCGACGTGGCTCGGCCATTCCGCGTGCCGCTGTTTCCCGTTACGCCAGTGATCTTCTGTTTGACCAGCGTCTACATGCTCTACTCCAGCCTGATTTACGCGCGGCAGTTGGCACTCATCGGCATCATCCCGTTGATCATCGGGCTGCCATTGTATTGGATCAGCCGCAGCGATTCCGCATCCGGAACGGATGCCACGCAGCATCCCTCCCAAGGAACTTGAAATGAAAGCTGATCTCGCTTCGTTCACACGGCAGTGGCCTTACCTTGGTCTTCTCGGCGGCTTGGTGCTGGCAGTCTGCGCGAATGGAGCGCGGTGTGGCGAAGAGGCGGCCGTAGCGACAACGCCCCGTGTCGCCGATGTGGTCTACGTCGCCACGCCTCATGATGTAGTCGCGCGGATGCTGTCGCTGGCGCAGATCGACAGCGACACGCTGGTGTACGACTTGGGATGCGGCGATGGCCGTGTGGTCGCGACCGCGGCGCGGGCCTACGGTTGTCGGGGAATGGGCTTCGACATCAGTCCCGAGCGCGTGGCGGAGTCGCGCGAGACCGTGCAGAAGTACGGCGTATCGGACCGCGTGCAGATTGCGGAGCAGGACATTTTCGAGTTGGATCTGACTCCGGCCAACGTCATCACGTTGTATCTGCTGCCACGCCTGAACGTGCGTTTGATCCCGCAGCTTGACAAGCTCCAGCCGGGTTCCCGCATTGTCTCACACGATTTCGACATGGAAGGGGTGGAGCCGGACCGAGTCGTGGAGATGGTCTCCAAGGAAGACGGGGTCGAACATACGATCTACGTTTGGACGACGCCGCTGAAGAAGACCGAGTGAGTTGAGGCGCGATGAACGGGTCTGACGAATCGGCGCTGCAGCCGTCCGACAGGATCGCGGATCTCGAACGCCGGCTGGCCGCGGCTGAAGCGCGGTACCGCGCGGCTATCGAACAGCGGGACGCTTGTGAACGATTGGCCGGGAGTCCCGTGACCGGTAACGCTCACGAGGCCGCCTTGCCGGAAACCGAAGCTACCTTTAACGGCTTGATGCACCACCTGCCCGAGGTCGTGCTGATCGTGGGGCGCGATGGCAGGATCGATCATGCCAACCGGTCTGCCTGGCGAATGCCGGCTGCACGACTGATCGGCACTCACCTGGGGGAGCATTTCAATCCGTCTTTCCGGACCGAGATCGCAGCGCGGCTGGAATGCGTGTGGAGCACCGAGGCGCCGCAGTTGCTGGAAGTCCAGGACTCGGAGGACTGCTGGTGGCTGATGCGTGCGCTGGTTCTCAAGGACGGAGTCGGACCGGATCGCATGCTCGTGATCTGCACGGATGTGACGCGACTGAAACTGGGCGAAGAATCCCTGCGCCGTTCGGAAGCCGAACTGCGCTGCCTGTTCGACAACATTCCCGATCTGGTGCTGTTGATCGACCGCGAAGGGACGATCAAGTTCGCGAATCGCCCGTCGCCGGGTGCCAGTATTCACCAGATGCTGGGGGCCAAGGGGTTCACGTTCATTGCGCCGGAATTCCAGGAAGTCTGCCGGGACGCACTGGCGATGGCCATGGCCAGCCAGCGCCCGCAGGAAGTGGAAATGCAGGACGTCTTCGGGCATTGGTGGGACTGCCGACTGGTGCCAATGCCTCGCGAGGATCGATCCGCCGCGGACGTCATGCTCATTTGCGCTGACGTGACCTCGCGGAAGCAGGCGGAGATCTCGTTGCGCCGATCCGAGCAGCGATTCAAGGCCGTGGCCGAGAACTCACCGAACATGGTGTTCATCGATGGGTTGGACGGAGAGATACTCTATGTGAACTCCATGTGCGAGAAGTTGCTGAAGTACAGCCGCGAGGAATTGTACTCGGGGGAACTCAACGCGTTTACATTCGTGGCGCCGGAATCGCAGCCGCTCGCCGCCGCCAATTGGCAGCATTTCCTGGCCGGACAGGACTTGCCCCCCGCGGAATACACGCTGATTGCGAAAACGGGGGAACGCATCACGGGGCTTGTCGCCACCAAGCTGATGGAATACGACGGGCGCCCGGCCGTGCTGGGCGTCGTGACCGATATCACGCGCCGCAAGGCGGATGAAAGCGTGGTTCGCGAGAGCGAACGGAAGTACCGGCTGATCACGGAGAACCTGTTCGACTGGATCTGGACAGGCCACGTTCCCGGCCTGGAGGAACTCATTCAGTCCGGCGACGCCAACTGCGTCCTGGATCGCTGGGAATGGACGTTCGTCAGTTCCTCCATACATCGGCTGCTGGGATACTCCGTGGAAGAGGGACTGCATCTTACGCTCAAGAGCCTGCTCACGGAAACGTCGCAGCTGGCGGCCAGTGAACATCTAGGCACTGCCCTCGCCCTGTGGCGCTCGGAACCTGGGACGATGCTTGATGCACTGACGGAGGAACTGGAGCTCGTGAAGAAGACGGGGGAAACCGTCTGGTGTGATGTTTCGGCCCGGCTGACGCGAGCTGACGACGGGGAGCTGACTGGTTTTGAGGGAGTGGCGCGCGACATCAGTGAGCGCAAAGATCTCGAGCGTCAATTGGCGGAATGGCTCGATCAGCGGCGACAAGAAATGGCCCAACAGTTGCACGACGAATTGGGGCAGGACTTGTTAGGTATGCGCCTCATGGCGGAAAGCGCGCGCAAATCATTGACCTCCAAGTCGTCGCCGGAAGCCGCGTGCCTGGCGGAGTTGTCAGCCGCCGCGGAACTCGCGCAGAGCCGGCTCCGTGAGATCATCAAAGGTGTCAGCCCGGTCGAAGTGGCGCCCCAGGGCTTGATGGCTGCGCTGGAAGACCTGGCCGGTCAGACACAGCGGCTGGCCCAGGTCACCTGCGAGTTCCATTGCCAACGTGCCGTGCCGGTGGATGACAGCCGCGTTGCCACCGAACTCTACTTCATCGCACAAGAAGCTGTCCGCAACGCGGTCAAGCATGCGCGGCCGGCCAGCATCTCCATCGGGCTGGCGAACGATGATCATCACCTGTCGCTCTTGGTGGCCGACGATGGGATCGGAATGCCACTCGGTGCTGAGCACAGCGCCGGAATGGGGCTCCGCATCATGAGACATCGGGCGGCCGTTATCAACGCAGCTTTGAGCATTCGGCCGGCGATCCCGCAAGGAACTCTCGTGAGCTGCAAGTTGCCGTTACCAGGGGAGACAGACGCATGACGACAACATCCAAGGCGCCCGCCAGCATGAAGAAATACTCGGTGCTCATCGTCGATGATCATCCGATTGTGCGCCAAGGCCTGGAACAACTGATCGCTCAAGAGCCGGACATCAGCGTCTGTGGGGGAGCGTCCAACGTCCACGAGGCACTGTGTCAGATCGCGCAATTGCAACCGGATCTCGTCCTGGTCGACATCTCGCTCAAGGAAAGTAACGGCTTGGACCTGCTCCCCCGCATGAAAGCTGCGTGCGGACATGCGAAGGCCCTGGTCTGGTCGATGTTTGACGAAGCCGTCTACGCGGAGCGTGCGCTCCGCGGCGGTGCTTCAGGCTACGTGAACAAACAGGAATCGGTCGAGACCGTGATTGACGCCGTGCGCCACGTGCTGCGCGGCAACATTTACCTTAGCCCCCGAATGACGGATTGCCTCGAGCGCCGCGAAGAGCATGCCGGCAGCGTGCCTGAATCGCCGGTCAGCCTGCTTTCCAACCGCGAAATGGAAGTATTCACGTTGATCGGGCACGGCATGAACGCCCACGAGATTGCCGGTCGCTGGAAGGTGAGTACCAAGACCGTCGAGACGCATCGCGAACGGATCAAGGTCAAACTGCGCTTGCGGGGTGCCGCCGAGGTCAGCCGCCGCGCTCTGCTGTGGGTGCTCGAGAACGGTTAGTCCCGGATTATTCACCACCGAGGCACAGAGGCTGAAGAAAGGGCAAGCGTGGCAAGTAGTTCCGCAACGACTATGAGTGGACCGAATCTGGCAGGCTGCGAATTCCGCCTCTTGTGCTTTCCTCTGTGGCTCTGTGGCAGCTCTTATGGTTTCGTGCATTATCCGGGTTCGGCCAGGCATCACAGATAGGGCGCCGGCGGTGCCGCCGTCTTCTCCACGCGTTCGGCGCGAAGGACGGGCAACTGCAAATCATTGAAGCCCACCAGGCCGCTGACGCGGACCCACTGCCCCGGTTCGAGTCGCGCGCAGTCGGCGTTGGTAACCTGGAGTGACAACGATTGGGCGTCGGCAACGCAGCAGACTACGACGACACGATAGAGATCGAAACTGTCGGAACGGCTGGAGGAGAAGCTGCACTGGCCGATGAGCGTGACGAACTGGTTTTGGAGGGCTGCTGTGTTTCCGGCGGCGGCAGCGTCCAATAGATCGCGCACGTTGGGATTCGGCGGCAACACCGCCTCGGATGCCGCAGGCGACTTCGTCAGCTCCGCACCCAGGATCCAGGAAACGGCCCGGTCTAAGGCGGCATCGCGCGCGGCCGTCGTCACGAGTCGCTTGCGCATCCCCTCCACGGTGAATTGCTGAGGGTCCACCGCCAAGGCCATGACCACCGCTGCCAAGAGCACCATCGCGTAGAAACCGTGCCACATCAGCGTGCGCCGTGGCGGCGTGGTCGGGCATGCGCACGGGGCCCCTCCGCCGCGCTGGCCGACGATAAGTGTCACGGCCATGGCGATCAGCGCCACGCCGGCCACCGGCGGCAGCCACTGATAGGCCGGCGCTAGGAACCAGCGCAGGCGGCCTGTCAGAGCCGAGTAGAGCAGGAACACCGCCAAGACGATCAGTGCCGTTGAATCAACGAGAAGCATGATCCGCGCGGGCGTCTCGGCTGTGGATGTGCGGCAATCATGGTTGCTGCAGGTCGCCATCAGTCGTTCGCATCCTGTCTTCAGATCCCCACGGTCGGCAACACAAAGTATCCCAGCACTCCCAGCGCGAAGACCAGCACGAGCACAAGTCCGCAGATCGCCGCGATGGCGCGCGGCCGGAAGACGGCCGTGTACATCGCCAGGAGCTTCAAGTCAAACATCGGACCAAGGACCAGAAAGGTCAGCTTGGCCGCCAGCGGAAAAGCATAGAAGCTCGCTCCGACAAACGCATCGGCCTCGCTGCACAGGTTGAGTCCCACGGCCAGGGCCATCATGCCGGGAATGGCTGTCCAGACGTTGCCGGCAAAAGGTTCCATCGCCGCCCGACTGAAGCCGCAATTGATGGCGGCTGCGATTGCTGCTCCCAGTACCAGCGTCGCGCCGATTTGCAGAAAATCCGACGCCGCGATCGACAAGATGTCAAGCAGTACGCCGCCGCGCCGATGCGAATGCTCCGCCGTTGCCTCGCCCCCCGCAGCGACCGGCCGCAGCAGATCTTGTTCACCAATCACTTTCCACACAGCGAGGCCGACGAGGATCGCGACCAGGTACCCCGCACCGACGCGCAGCCCTACGACGCTCCACGCCGACGTTCCTCGGAAGGCAATCCAGGTGCTCACGATCACAAGTGGATTGACAATCGGCGCTGCCAATAGATACGCGACGCCGCAGCTGGCGGGAACGCCCTTGGCCAGCAATCGGCGCACGACGGGTACCACCCCGCACTCGCACATGGGAAACACCAGGCCCAGGCCGGCACTGATGATCAGCCCCAAGCCCCGATTTCGCGGCAGGAAACGCGCCACGGTCTCGCGCGACAGGCAACGTTCGACGAACCCGGACAGGATCGCACCCAGCACCACAAACGGCAGGGCCTCGTAGAGTAATCCCCACCAGACGAACACAAAATCCGAGCGATTCAGAGAGAACATGCTTATTGTGTGCGACCTATGTCGGCTTCCGGCGTACGGGGCGACGTGTCAGGGTCGAGCGCCATAGTCTGCAGCGCGATGCCCGCCCACCACGCGGCGTCCGCTGCGTGTGCCGCGTCCAGTTCAGACCGCGCCTTGCTGACCAGAGCCTGCAGGACTCGGCTGCCGCTTTCAGCTGCCGCTGCTGCCTCCGCCAGTTGTACCGCAGCCTCCGCCTGCGCGGTATTCGCGTTGGACGGCGGAGGACAAGCCATCTTCTGGAACCACTCGGGGACCGCCGAACCGGCGGTTGCCGCGGGCGGCACGTTCAGCAGTTGAGCGGCCAGGTCCGCCAACTCGCACGCTTCCACCTGCTCGTTCCGCTCCGCATGCCAGGCAGCTCGAGCCAGAACCTGCCCGACCACGCCATAACCTTCAAGCATTGCCGATTGACCTAGGCGGACTGCGGGTTCCAGCCCTGCCAGCCGAGATGCGAGTTCCGAGGCATCCAGTGTCCTGGTCGGCTCGACAAGCCGCTTCACGGGATCGACAGCAGCCTCGGCTCGCGAAAGTTGCTGTACCGCTTCCGCGGCAGCGTTATTCGCGGCGGCAGCAAGCACGCGCTGCAACGTCGCGCGCACTTCAGCGACCTCGCGTTCCGTACACCCGTCGCGTTCCGCAGTGCTCACCACGCGCAGCAGGCGCTGCCGCAACGTCTTCTCGCGTGAAAGAAATCGTCGCGCTGCGGCCAGCTGCTGGTTGGTGAGCGGCTCTGCGGCGCCGAGTGTGCCAGTTGCTTCCGAGTATTGCCCGCGCCGCAGCAATTCCGCAGCGGACACGAGCGTCTCGCGGGTCTGCAGGGACGGTGACGAACCGGCGGGCCAGTCGCGCGTCAGCAGGGTCAGTAATGCCACGCCGACTCGTTGTGCGTGATACAGCTGCCAAGTGGCCCACACGCCACCGCAGACAATGGCAGCTCCCGTGATCCATTTGATGCACGTCGTCATGCCGGTTCGCTATTGTTCCTCGTCCAAGACTTCACTAACGGGGCGCGGCGGAAATTCGGCGGCCGTGATTGCCAGGATGACAACGGGAGCTCCGCGATAGGCACGGCAGGTCAGCGATTCCAGCGGCGCGTCGTCATGCAGCTTCCACGTTGTCACTCCCAGCGTGGTCCACTCGCCGCGTTCGTTACGGTCGGACCAGGCCACCTTCCAGTTCTCGAGATCTGTCGTCTGCCCGATCCGGCCGACGTCGCGGCCTTGAAAGATGCTCAAATTGGATTCCTGCCCATTCACGTAGCGAGCAGTCCACACCACACTTGGCGTTTCCGATTTGTCCGGTCCACCCAACGCGCCGTGAAGGATATATATTGTGTCCACACCCAGGCCTGCCGGGATCGGCACGGTGACGAGGTGCGGCCAGTCCTCGTGCCCGCTGCCCGCCAGGCGGAGGCAATCTCCCGACGGGGACGAATCTGCCGGCAGTACCGTGAACGGGATGGTCTGCCACTTCAGAGACGCGGGAGGAAACGCAGCCAATCCCAGCCGGTGGTGCTCCGCGTTGGCCGAGTGTGCGAGCGGCATTGGCTGGACTCGCGTTCGGTCGTCGCGAACAATCAGGTTCGCGGCGAACATGTGTCCCGAGCAGGCTTCGAGTCCCAGATTGAGCACCACGCGGCGCGCCGTGCTGGGCACGTCAGCCGCAAAGCCGGCCCGTTGCCATTCGGAACTGCCGGTCCACCGACTGCTGAAATGCAGAATCCCAGTCGCAGTCTCCACGGCCAGGTGGACTTTCGCCACGCTGGTGAGCTGCGGTCCTCGCCGCACGTCGGCGGTTCGCACCAGGCAACTCACCGTGAGCTGACATCCCGCCACGACTTCGCCGTCGAGCACGTGGCTGATCAGGGCGGTTCCCGCCGCGGATGACAACTCCACACAACGGTGTACCACGGGGTCCTCGTTGACACGGATGTCCGCGGCCCCTAGCGTCTGGACAGCCCAATCCTCCAGGGAGTCCAATCGGGAATAGAATACAGTTGCCGATCGCGCAGTCTGTGCCACCAGCAGCGACAGCCATACCGCGAGGTAGCACCAACACCGCATACCGCCTAATCTCCGACCACAACCGTCAACCGGCACCGGCGACCGTTCCCAATACGATCGTCATCCTACTTGCGCGACAGGCGGGCGAACAAGCGATCGATACGCAAGTTCCCCTGAGTGCTCGTTGACCATCTGGCCAAATGCGATAAACTCGGACGAACATGCAACACGTTTTCGGTCTTTGGCTCGGGAGAAATGCCATGGCATTCAGACGTTGGGGAGTGTCCATCGCGGCATGTGGCATAGTGGCGGCTGCGCTGGGCGTTTGGAGTCGCCAGCGGTCGCTCTCGGAATCCGTCTCCGCGTACGCTTCGCCCGTAGCGGAGGCCGTTCCTGCCCAGGAGGAAGTGCGCGCCGAACCGTTACCGTCAGGGTTGACGACGTTGCGCGTGCAGTTCGGCAGCAAGCGGGAGGGCCCGGATGGCAAGGCGCCGACGACGTGGGACGGCAGCGTCACGGCATCCGGCGCGCGCATCCACCGCATTCGACTCTGGCAGGACAATCCGCAAGATGTCGTGAAGGAATCGCAATGGACGTTGGCGACGCGGCGCCGCGATCCTCAGACGGCTGCTGAACGCAAGAAGGGCCATGCCGCGATGCCATTGATCGACTCGGCACTGCTCGTAGAACTGGCTGACTGCGCTCCCGATGCCGAACTCGCCTTCACAACAGCGCAGGGTGAATTCCGGGTGAAGGTCGCCGAGATCTCGTTGGGAGGTCAACCGGCGTTCTTTCTTGACCGCCTGGTGCAGGTGACACGCACCGCAAATGCAAGCGTTTTCCTGACAGCGCCGACCGAAGATGACTTCCCGGCGGCAGCCCAGGCCACTGATGGAAAGCTCTACGTTGCTTATGTGGCTTTTACGCACGGTGCGGGCTTCCGCAGTCGGCCGACGATTGAGCAGGAACCGGAGTCACTGCAGTACCTCACCGAGACTACAGGTGGTGATCAGGTGCTGCTCTTGCAGGGTGACGGCCAAGACTGGAATCCACCCGTGTCCGTGACGCCGCCGGGCCAGGATGTTTTTGGCACGGCGCTGGCGATCGACGGCACGGGCCGGGTTTGGGTGTTCTGGGGGGCCAAGGTGTCAGGAGCCTGGGACCTGTTTGCGAGGTCGCTGCAGGAAGGACGCTGGTCTGATCCGGTGCAGCTGACCAACGAAGCGGAGGCCGACGTCTTCCCAGCTGCAGCCTGTGACAGCGAGGGGCGGGTGTGGGTCACGTGGCAGACGTTTCGCGGCAAGAACACCGACATTCTCGCCGCTCGGCAGGAAGGGACGACGTTCGGAAAACCGATGCAGATCGCGAGCGGTACGGCCAACGAGTGGATGCCGGCGATTGCGGCTTCCAAGGACGGACAGGTGGCCATTGCCTGGGACACATATCAGAAGGGCGACTACGACGTCTTTGCGCGGATCTGGCGCGATGGCAACCTGGGCGAGGCCGTTGCCATCGATACCTCGCGGGAAGGCCAGATGCGTGCGGCGGCAGCATTCGACGCGGAGAACCGCCTGTGGGTGGCCTATGAGACGACTCCGCAGCAGTGGGGCAAGGACTGGGGGCCCTACGACAAGTCGGGCGTCGGACTCTATCAGGGCAGATCGGTCAGCGTCCGAGTCCTGGCGGATGGCAAGCTCCACAAACCGGCCGCCGATCCCGCCGACGCGTTTGCTGTCGAACCCGCGGCCGGAGCAGGCGCTGGCGGCCAGCGCGGCGGGCAATTAGCTGCTCCGCGCTTAGCCGCGGATGCGAGTGGCCGCGTCTGGCTGGCCGTGCGCTCCGGGCGGCTTGGCATGCGCACAGGCGCTGGCACCAGCTGGTACGAACACCTGGCATGGTATCAGCAAGACCAGTGGTCGAATGAGATCATTTGCCCGAACACCGACGGCGGCCTGGACAATCGCCCGGCGCTCGTGGCGCTGCCCGGGGGAGAGATGGTGCTCTTCGGCGCTACGGACGGGCGAGCCGCTCGCGGCGCGCGTGCCGGTGCGCAACAGCGCGCGAAGGCGGGCGCGAAGAAAGTGGCCGGCAAGAAGGGCGGCGGGCAGAAGGCGAGTGCGAAGGCGGCTGCCGAACGGGAAGTCGATAGTCGCTGGCCGGACCCGGTGAATTCCGAACTGGCAATCGTGCGCATTCAGCCACCGCCGGTCACCGCGAGCGTTGCCTTGGCGATTACTGCCGTGACCGATCCGGTCGTCACGGAACCGTCGGACGCCGCCGTGGCGGAAGCGAAGGACGTCAGTCGCACTCGCGAAGCGCGTGTGGAACTGAACGGCAAGGTACTTCGTCTGGCACGCGGGGAGTTCCACCGGCACACTGAGTTGTCGGGAGATGGGGGCGGCGATGGCATGCTGACGGA
>Ga0233425_10005841_pt1 | contig 18921 bp, 21 predicted proteins | sample Watercolumn_Towu_2_FD_181712 | JGI IMG/M metagenome (GOLD analysis project Ga0233425, IMG submission 181712) | Freshwater microbial communities from Lake Towuti, South Sulawesi, Indonesia - Watercolumn_Towuti2014_140_MG | ecosystem: Environmental > Aquatic > Freshwater > Lake | place... | reverse complement strand
CTGCAAGTTTCATGGCGCGCACGCGCGCAATGAACTGTGTATGGCGCAGGTCGCTGGTATCCCAATTTGCGATTAGAAAGCGGAATTCGCCGGAACTGACATACGGCCATAACTCCTCGCTGGAGACAATTGGGACAATGACGTCCGTGCTGTTTCCCAGGGCTTGTTGAATGAGCGCAAGTTCCTTTTGGTTATTTTCAAGAACCAATATTTTCATCATGCACCTTTTTGTAATTATAGCAGGGTGTGAGCCATATATCACCGCGAATTTTCGGTTTGGAACTGTTTTTTTTACGATATTGAACTTACGTTGACAAATGACCTTTCCCATAGTAATATTTGCGGCGCTTTCCTGCCAAAAGCACGCGGGACTGCCGTAACCAAAATGCCGAGGTAGCTCAGTGGTAGAGCAGGGGACTCATAAGCCCTTGGTCGGGAGTTCAAATCTCCCCCTCGGCACACAGTTTCCAAGTGAAACACTCTTCTTATATATGGTGGTCTCTACACAAAGGAGATCACCATGTGTGCTTTAAATACACAAGACCAGGGGATTATCGTACTCCTGCAGCAGGATTATCTGCCCATCCTGATCGAGTCTTTTCTGATCGACCGCAGATCACAAGGGCTTTCCCCGGGAACCATTGAGTTCTATACCAAGAAATTAAAGTACTTCCAACAATATTGTGAAGGGTTCGCGCTGACACAAGCCTCTCAACTTACATCGAATTTCATTCGTAGATACATTCTTGAGGTTTCTGAAACTCACAACCCAGGTGGTGTACATGCCTGCTTTCGCCCACTGCGCACCATGTTGTATTGGATCGAAGAGGAAGAGATCATGCCGCCGGAGTGGAAGAATCCGATTCGCAGGGTCAAAGCGCCAAAATTGCCAACCGATCCCATCGAACCCATCCAGATCGAAGAAATTCAACAACTTCTGAAAACCTGTCAAAACAATTATTTTGGCGTCCGCGACAAGGCGATGATGCTGGGATTGCTGGATACCGGCGCCCGTAACATCAATCTTGAGGACGTGGACCTAGCAACTGGGGCAGTGATGATCCGTCAGGGCAAAGGACGCAAGCCGCGCATGGTATTCCTCGGTAGAAAAACCATTCGAGCCATTCGCGGATACCTGCGCTATCGGAAGGATAACAGTCCAGCTTTATGGATTTCCACTCAAGGGGAGAGGATGACCTACTCCGCATTGCGCTGTTTCCTGCGCCGGCGCGCAGAACGGATCGGCTTGAAATCCATCCCCACCCCACACGATTTCCGCCGTGCCTTTGCCCTAGTCATGCTACGCAATGGCGTGGATATCTTTGCCCTCCAGAAATTGATGGGGCATTCCGACCTGCAGATCCTACGGCGCTATCTGGCACAGACCGATCAGGATATTCACACTGCCCATATGCGGGGCAGTCCCGTGGATAGCAATCTGTAGAGAAAGGTAGCAGTGGAAGAATGCCGACATCTGACAAATCTGTTCATATATCAGACACTGTTATAAAGGAAAATTTATGACCACAGTAAAAATCCGCCGTAAAGGAACCATCACTATTCCAACCAAACTGCGTAAAGAATACAAACTCGAGGAAGGTCAAACATTGACAGTTATTGACCTTGGCGAAGGTGCGATTTTGCTTACGCCCAAAGTTTCCCAGGTGGATAAATTGGCTAATCAAATCGCTGAGAAATTTAAGGACGAAGGCATCACCTTCGAGGATTTGTTACAAACACTAAATGAACTACGCAAAACTTACAATAGGTCACGATACAATGACCGAAACTTTCGGTTATAAAACCGATTTTTTTTCGGTCATTAGTATTCTCGATTGGAGAGAAAAATGTTAGCCTCCCTGTTTGGTTCCAAAGGTTCTGAAAAGGTATTGATCTTCATCATAGCTCGCGGTGAAGGTTATGCAAGAGAAATATCTCAATTTTTCGACATGGATGTTTCTACCGTCCAGAACCAGCTCGATAAATTTGAGCTTGGTGGTATTTTGGCAAGCATTACCAAAGGACGAACGCGGTTATACACATTTAATCCAAGATACCCTTTTCTAAAAGAGTTGGAACTACTATTAAACAAAGCTCTTTCCTTTTATCCTGAGGATGAACGCGAGAAACTGGTCATGGAAAGACGGCGACCACGCCGGCGATGCAAACCAATATAAACCCATTAGCGCAATGACCCAGGCGGAATTAGCAGCATTTGTTCAATCACACCTGCGGGAAAACAAGATATATGTGACCTTATCCGGCAGGGTAGCTGTATCCATCATGCCGTAAAAGGCGGAAATCTTTCCCAAAACTGATGGGATATTCCGACCTGCAAATCTTGCGGCGTCACCTAGCACAAACCGATCAGGATTTTCAGACTGCCCACATGCAGAGTGGTCCGGTGAATAGCAAATTGTAGGCAAAATTCGAGTTTTCTATGATATTCCTTCCAGATTCCCCAAATTTATATTAATTTTTGTTCTTGGAGGTTGAATTAATTATGTTTTATGTATATAATACTACGGAATTCGTAATTTTCGATACACAAAACATAATGACTACTTACCCAAAAACCCTTGGCAGGGAGAATTCCCGCCTATTCACCGCTTTAGCCAGCCTTGGAAGGACCGTTTTTTCCATTGAAGAGGCTCAAAAAATCAGCGGAAAGAACTACCCTGCCACACAACAGGCACTTTTGCGACTCACAAAAGCTGGTTGGTTGGTCAGTCTGGGAGCTGGAAAATATGCCATTGTCCTGCCGTCGGCTGGAGATGATGCTGTACCAGCTGCCAATCGGTTGGTTATTGCACGAGAATTGATCGGTGATGTCCCCTATTACATATCTCATGACAGCGCTCTTGAAATCCACAATATGCTAACCCGCCCAATAACGACCGTAACAATCTCAACCCCACGCAGGCTGAAATCCCGGACTGTCTTTAATGTACCCTACCGATTTATTACAACCCAACCCAAGGACATGTGGGGATACACGCCTGTCTGGACTTCAGCAGAGGATCAGGTACAAGTTAGTGATCCCGAGCGGACCATCCTGGATGGATTGGCACGACCCGATTTGTGTGCTGGAGTAAGTGAAGTGGCGACTGGTCTTCTGATCCGCAAAGATGATCTTGATTGGAAAAAACTGGCTGAATATGCTCAACGACTGGGGAGCCAGGCAGTGGTGAAGAGATTGGGATATTTACTTGATTTCTACAGCTTGGCGCCATCTGAAATTTTGTCTCGCCTCCAAGGGCAAATTGGTCCAAGTTACGCATTATTGGATCCCCTCCTTCCGAAGAGCGGTCAATTCTTATCCCGCTGGCGACTGCAACTCAACATAGACACTGAAACACTAAAAGGAATAGCTTCTACCTAATATGATCCGTTCTGCTGAAATTTCCAAACTTGCCCATCGCCTGGGTTTAGGCGATAAAACCATCGAGAAAGACTACGTGCTCACCTGGGTGCTTCTGGCGATTACCGCTTCTCCTCTGAATGATCTGTTGGCATTCAAAGGCGGGACGGCAATAAAGAAAATTTACGTGCCAGACTACCGTTTTTCAGAAGATTTGGACTTCACTTTGTTATTACAAAATCGAACAAATGATGAATTACTAGCAGCCCTCGAGGAGGTTTTTCCCTGGCTGGCACGCGAAGCCAACATAACGCTAGCCACTCGCAAAGTCGAGGAACACGTTAGCGGCAACCCAACCATCTATTTGAATTACATTGGTCCGTTACAGGCAGATATTAATAGCCGTTTCCTCAAGGTGGATATATCACGGGATGAAAACCTTGTCTTTCCTATCGAGAGGCACCCGGTTAGATCATCCTATAGTGATTGCCAGGATCGCCAATCTATGCTTGCAGTCTATTCATTGGAAGAAATCCTGGCAGAGAAATTACGCTCCCTGCTGACACGAACCGAGCCACGAGATTTATACGATATTTATTACATCCTAACCAACCAAATGGTGGATGTTGAACAAATGTCTTTCCAATTGGCTCCCAAATTTGAAGCAAAAGGGCTGGATATCAGCGATCTACGAACCATCCTCGGACGCCGGCAAGCTACCTTTCAGAAAATGTGGAAAAGCCGGTTGGACGGACAAATGCCTATCATCCCTGAATTGGAAGATGTAGTTCGTGAGACAAATCGAATGATCCAGAAATATTTTTAGTGTAAAAAGTAAACCTTGGGATCGCTGGATGTTCCAAGAATGAAGGATTTACATCCATACTCATTTTGTACTCAAAGCGAGTATGGATGTAAAAAAAGCTAAAGATTATCATGCGAAGCAAACAGCGTTTCTTCGGCTCACAATAGTTGGTTGGTTTATGAGTCTGGGTGATTGCACAAATTAATAATGCATACTTACACGGCGTTCAGTATTATGGATGGATCACTCGCAGCCCCAGATGCTTTTCATATCCGTCGAAGTCACTGTCATTGTGAAGAAGCTCATGATCGTTCTCGATGCAAAATGTGGCTATGAGGCTATCAATTGTTTTACGGACGGTAATCCCTTTTTGACGTAGAAAACGATAACTTCTGGCACTGGCATCAACTACAAGCATGGCTAATGCACTTTCACACGCGATTGGCGCTGATCATTCAAATTGCCATCCCACGGCAATTTGCCGCGCAAGGCTCGAATTTCCGCCTGCTCGTTCAAGAGGATCAACACACGCAATGCTTCATGCACTACTTCTCGTTTCGTCTTAATTCCTGTCAACTTCTGGGCACGTTCAATCAATTTGTCATCAAGGACAATATTCGTTCTCATTTTGCACTCCTTTCTGTGTGTATAAAAATAAAACTTTATGCGTATTATGCACCATCCCATTATTACGCAAACTTTCGAATCTAGCTGGGGATTTCTGATTACCTGCTGCAATGGAAGTTTCAAACACTATCGTCTCTTAATGCTGTCCACAACGAGTTCAATCCCAAACGGTCCACCCACCCATCAATATATCCATAATCGAGTAGATCCTTTTTGGCTTTGAAAATTGCTCCAATATCCCGGGCATGTTTTGGCTGTCCACTTAATCCCAAATACATGAGTTTGTAGAGGATCAGATCCTCAGGTGAATGGACATATACCTCTCCAATTGGCGGCCCATAGTCCACCAGGAGGCGGCGTTGAAATGCACTCTGACGAAGTTCATCACCATCCCGCATGAGATATAAATCCGCTTTGAATCCACTGTACATATGGATCGCACTCAACGGGATGCCTGCACGATCCTCCATCAGGGCATCCAGAATAATGTCGACGGGAACAAGCATATCTCTGTTCTTGAGTTCTTTAGAAAACCTGCCCACAGCTTTGATGAGAAGGCTTATGACGATGTCCAGATCCTGAGTGGCGCGAGGCTCCTCCCAAGCCTATTCTGCAATATCGCCGTCGATCAGATACTCAACTTTCGCAGCTTTCAGCTTGTCAAGAATAAGTTTTAGAAAGGCAGTAATATCCAATGGTCGGTCTGTCATGCTGTATAGGCACGTTGTAATGCCAAACGATGTGCTTCCAGTACAGTAAGTTCGGGATTTTCCTGGCGGATGTGGTATGCGACAACATTTCGGGCGGTGTCACTGATGGCACAGCCCTGCCGGAAACGGTCAGCAGCTGATAGCCGCCGATAAATATCGATCTGGCGTTGATCCACTTCTTCTGCGCTTGCTTTGACCATTTGACTAAATTCAGGAGAAAGCGCTGGCTGCCCTTTAAGATAATATCCCTTATTTTTCCGGTCACGGCTATATTCCAGTACATACCCAACCGCTTGAAACGCCTGTTTCACCACGCGTATATCCCGATAAAACGTATCCTCCCAGGCGGATGTACCAAAACAATTCCTGCCCAAGCGATACTCCGTCCTGACAATCAATTGAGCCCGGGTAAGGTAGCGCTCGTTCCACAGAATTTGAAGGAGTGTGACCCGCCGCGCCGTGGTGATATCGCGTTGCATGGCGTCATGAAGGATGACATCAACAGCCTTGCGTGAGGGGGGATTGTGTATCACGCCTTAATTATATTTGATTTATAAATCCGGCTTTTACCTCATAATCCCTATAAGTGTAGAAGATGGGTAAACCGCCGTTATCCCGCCAATAAACCGCCGATATTTCGCCACAACCCATGTCATATTTGCTATAACCGCGCAAGCTGACTTTGCAGTGCAGGTCTGCGCTTGTATTGTTCCTTCGTTTCTTTCAAATACTTCTTCCATTCATCCGATTTCCCCAGCAATATATAGGCTTGTTTGACGCGTTTGAGCCAGGCAGCAGCAATCGGATAATTCTTACTCTTGACCTCCGCCATCAGGCGTTCTGCGTGTTTCAAACTGATTTGAACTACCCATTCCGGACGATGTTGTATCACCCCATCCGCCACAATTTCAGCAATGGTATACCAGACATCACGCCCCGCTGCCACTTTGATGGCATCGTCCCACTCTTCTTCCAGCAAATATACCTCTGCCAAGACCTGCTTGTCTTGGGATTTGCGCAGGCTTGCCATCACCTCCGGACGCAAGCGACCCCAACCGGTTCCAGCCAGACGCTTGATCGTTTTGTATATATCCAGTGTTGGATCCTCGCCAAACGCAGCCGTCCAGGCGGTCAACGCTTGTTTTGTACGTCCCTGCGCCTCTTCCACGGGACCCAGCCATTCACCCAGGTGCGCCTTTGACCCTTTCAACTTGAGCCCGTGTTCACCAATTTCAATCGCCTCGGTTACCAACCGAGACTCTCGCAAGCGGCGGGCTACTTCTAGAGTTTCCTCCGCAGTAGACAGGTTCTTTTTGGTGTATTTCATCGCCTCTGCCACCTGTTTGAGATCGCACAGCTTCAAGGCATAACGCAGGTGACGTCCTTCCTGCTTGCAAAGGGCAAGATACTCTTCGGTGCGCCCCTGCCGGTCCAGTACATTCAGTTTGACCTCGGTAAGATCATCGAAGCCTGAGTCAATTGGGAAACCTAGTTCACGAAACTCATATTCGACATCCTCATCCCATTCCTCATCTTCATCCGGTTCATCATCTTCGTAGAAATTTGATCCTCCTCCCCGAGGAGACGCCTTCTCTTTGGGGGCATCATCCCAGCCATACTTCGCGGCCTGAACAGCAATACCTAGGTTGCCCTCCATCCCGTAATCGCCGGCATAATCGATCAGCTTCTCCAGCCTGCGGATCAGTCTGTCCCGTTCGACCTGGCTGAGATCCATACTCAAAATAGCTTCAGCCAATGGCGTACCCAGACCTCCCACAAATCCGCCCAATTCCCCATTCGAGTCGTCAATATTTTCAATGCCCCGGCTGGACTCTTCCAACAAAACCAGTAGGATCTCGAGCGCGCTCTCGGCATCCCCGGCATCCAGGAATTTCATGGCGGATTCCTCGACCTCACGTAATTGATTCGCCAACCCGCCCACATGCCAATACGCTTCCGACATCCGCATACCATCCAAGCTGTGGATAATTCCGAGAATGTGGCGGCGATGAACCTCGATATCCACTTTTTTCCTGCGCTTCTTTTTTGACGTTGAGGGAACAGAGGTCATGGCTTCGATCCGATCATAAAGATCAGGTTGTTCCTGAATCAGTTTGGTCAGGATGGTGGTGAGGTCGTTATGATCCAGATCGGACAGAAGCTCTGCCGGCGCTTTGCGAACGGCAAATGATTTCGGATAGCGCAGATAGGCAAGTAACAGGGCGACGATATGTTTGCAGTACCCGCCATATTCGTAGAGGCAAGTGCAAGATGCATCGGCAATGCCCGCCTGATCCAATTCCACCTGTACGCGGTAATAGGGCGCATAGGTGCCGGCACATTCACCGCTCAATAACATACCCTGGATGAAAGTGTTAGAAATCGCACTTCCACGATAGTACTCCTCGCCACGCCGAAAACTTTCCTGGCTGGCTCCCGCACGGATCATGCTTTCAGTGATTTTGGGTATCATCATTTTTACTCCCGGTTTCCGTTTCACGACTATTCAGTCAATGTATTGTTGTGAATGGCGGACAACTTTTCCGGGGATTTCAGCACCTTGCGGGCGGTGGCACTGTTCAATTGATTAAGACGGGCAAGGTGCAATAAGGCTGCATATACGCCATTCCCCACCTTGGCACTGAATTGTTTTGCCTGTTTCCTGGCTGACAGATCGTCAAACCCCGGTTCAGAACGCAACTCCAGCATGATTGACTTCGCCTTTTCTTCCACTTTGCCAATCAGATGAAGCAAACTTTTTTCATCGTCATCATTCCACATCACGACTACAACAGGTTGTTTCGGCGAAACCCTTATCTCTTCTAAATACTTCTTCCGGACCTCTGCCCAGTAATTGGTGCGACTGGGTACAGAAATAACCTTAAACGAGGGCAAAAGGAGTCCGGTCAACGTCCTGCCCGTAACACAATCCGTATCCAATCCAAATACTCGATCACGGTACACAAAAGGCTTGCCCTTACCCGAATAATTATGGTGTCCCACGAGCAACGGCTTTTCCCCATCATACAGTTCATACCAGGGACGATCATATGCAGCACGAAGGTGTTTATCGCCACCCATTGTTCCGCACAACACCGTTGAACGCTGTTGCGACAGGGCAAGACCTGGTTCAAAATATCCATGTACCACCAACGCCTCCGGCAGGTCCAGATACAACGGCAAGGTGTTCATGAATGCCAATGCATCCGGATAAGTCTCCCCGAATTGAATCCTGCTGATCTTCTGGGATTGCGCTAATTTGACTTCGTGCCTGCCGGCACGCACATGCTTGCGCTCATGATTCCCCATGACGAGAAAAGCATTTGGCGTTTTCTGAAAAAATTCCAAGACAGCCGGCGTCTCGGGACCTCGATCCACACAATCCCCCACCGAGACAATCGCATCGCCCTCAGTCAAGCCCGCCTTGTCCAACAAGGCTTGCAGCTCGTCGTAACAACCATGAATATCGCCAATCACCAAGGTCTGCATTGAATAATTATAGCCAGATTGAAACAATTTATTCTTAAGACGTCCCCGGACTTCCTAAATAACACTAACTGTCGATTCTGTAAATTAGAAGTTCTCTAATTTACAGACATCATTCACATGATCTCCTTGTAAAAATACCGAAACAATACCGACACCAACTCCCCACCCCTCTTTCCATTCAGATATTCTTGCGCCCACTGAATGGAAACGAACCTCTTTCTCACCCAATCTCCCAATCTGGAAATCTACCAGACCAACGACCTACGCAAGTGGATCGGGATCTACCTGCACGCCTGCCGCTCGCGCAACCTGGCCGGCGGCACCATCGAGTTTTACAGCAAGAAACTCGGCGCGTTTTCCAAATTCTGCCTGGAACACAATGCCGCCGACATCCCCCAGATCAGTGCGGATTTGATCCGCCAGTTTCTGATCTTATTGAGCGAAAGTGGACATCGCCCTGCCGGGGTCCACTGTTACTACCGTTCAATCAAAACCTTCCTGAAATGGTATGAGCGGGAAACCGAACCGGAAGGTTGGCGCAATCCGATCAACAAGGTCGCTGCGCCGCACGTCCCCCTCGAGCCGCTGGACCCGGTCAGTATCGAGACCATCAAAGCCATACTGGAGACCTGCAAACGCGGAAAACTCTCCGATGCCCGCGATAAGGCTTCCCTGCTGGTGCTGCTGGATACCGGCATGCGTCTGGCGGAGTTCCTCGCATTGAACATGGAGGATGTCGATCCGATCACCGGCATGATCCTGATCCGCTCGGGGAAAGGCAGAAAGCCGCGCAACGTATATCTGGGCGATAAATCGCGCCAGGTCCTGCGCAGGTACGTCAAGGAACGCAAGGATTACAACCCAGCACTGTGGGTCTCCAAGTCCGGTGAGCGCCTGACCGAGACCGGTCTGCGCATGATGTTGCGGCGTCGAGCCGCGCAAGCCGGGGTACCCGTGCCATCACCGCATGACTTCCGCCGTGCCTTTGCCATCGAGCGCTGGCGCGCCGGGGTCGACATCCTGACCCTCTCCAAACTCATGGGGCATACCTCCTTGCAGGTTCTGAACCGCTACCTCAAACAGATCGGCGAAGACCTCGAACGGGCAGCCAAACAATCCTCCCCTGTAGACAGAAACTTCTAACAAAGGAATCTAATGACAACCATCCTCACCATTGCCAATCAAAAAGGCGGGGTCGGCAAGACCACCACCGCTCTAACCCTCGCGCACGGACTAGCGCGCCGCGGCAAGCGCACCCTGCTGTTGGATTTCGATCCGCAGGGACAGGCGGCACGTGCCTTGCACCTCTCCCCATCCGCCGGCATCTATGCCCTGCTCACGATGGACACCGGTCCGGGTGAAACCGCCTACATCAAAAACAAGATCATGGAAACCGGAAGAGATAACCTTTGGCTGCTGCCCGGTAACAAACAAACCGCCGATGCGCAGGCGATGATCAACTCACAGGGCAAACCGATCTCTTGGGTGCGGGAAACCTTGGAGCGCTTTTGTACTGCTCAATATCACTATCTGGTATTGGACACCGCTCCCAGCCTGGGAGGGATTCAGGAGCGCGTCCTGTGGGCAAGCGACATGGTGATCGTGCCGACACCGGCGGAAGCGCTCGGCTCAGACGGTCTTCGGCAGGTGCTGGAAACCATGAAGCGACTCTCCGCTGAGAAAGGGTGGAAAGGCGGTCTGTTTGGCGTATTGCCCACATTCTATATGGAGCAGGTCAAAGAACATCGCATCAACCTGGGTGCCATGCGTACTATTGACGTTCAGATAAGTTGCTTAATGTCGCCCTGAGCGAAGCGAAGGGTCTCTACGCCAAAATACGAGACTCTTTGGCCGCAAAGAACGCTCCCTCAGAGTGACATAACGTAACTAATTTTTATGAACGTCAATAATTTGGGAGAGTTGATCCTGCCGCCCATCCATCGTGCCGTGGTGTTGGCGGAATGTCCTGCCTTTGGAAAAACGATCTTCGAGCATATACCAGACAGCCGGGCAGCAGAAGAATATGCTCGCCTGGTGGACATTGTGCTCAAGGCATAGTGGACAGCCTCCCACTCCCCAAAGCGGACTTCCACCCGCGCGCCGTTATCCGTTGACACACCAACCCCTCTCCCGTCTCCCCCAAGGGGGAGAAGCCAAACCTTCCCGCAATGAATATTTGACTTGAAAAACCGTCTCGCCCACCCACCAAGAAAAGAAACCGACCTCATACCCTCTCCCTTGGGAGAGGGACAAACGGACATGCCGATTACTCAAGCCAATCAGGGTGAGGTTCTTTCCCGCCCGCGCACCGTCATCCGTTCCCGTCCGTGATTCCGTGACAAAGTCCGTTGGCCACCACCCCGCCGCATGGACAGCCTCCCCCTCCCCAAAGCCTTGCGTTGACTGGCGAAGCCGTGTCGAAACGGACTCCCACCCGCGCGCCGTCATCCGTTCTAGCCCAAAGGATTTACATGCATTAATCTTGATCGCGAAGTTTCGAGTCAGTGAGCAAATCAGATCAATCCTTTGAGTTTGGCTTTGGTGTATGCGGCGATGGTAAAGCCGTCGGTAATTTCGCCATCAACAATCATGTCTTCAAGTTCGGAAACAGAAACCCAAATAAACTTATCTACTCCAAATTTCAATTTTGGCTCACTAATTGAAGTCATTTTGGCTAAGAAAAGATAGATTGGATTGCCTTCCAATCCTGTGTTGTTGAAATACAGTCCAAGATTGGTCAATTCAGCAATCTCGCCGCCGATCTCTTCTTTAACTTCTGCTCTGGCTTGATCTTCTGCTGATACTCCAGCCTCGCCAAAACCGCGCGGGATTTCCCAATGCCAAGAACGTGTTGCGTGGCGGAACTGGTGCATCAGCAACAACTTGCCTTCCATTTCAGGCAACATTACAACACCCGCTGCTCCACCTTCAAGATAAGCACGGTTATACAGGCGAATATATCCGTTGCGGAATCCGCCAGGAAATTCGACTAAATCGCGCAGGACAACTACGAATGGGTCGTTAAAAACAACACCAATATCTGCCCATTCAATCGGCTGAGATTTTTGCTCAAGATGAAGGCTTCTTTTTTCTTGCCATTGCTTTATGGCAGTTTCATCTGACAAGATTTTTATAGGGGCATCTTCGTTACTTAGGAGCTTGGGATGGTTACGGGTTATTAAGTTGGTCAGGTTGTGATAGTTCATAGCGATTTCCACTTTGTGTCTCAGGAATACTTTGATTTGCATCTTCTGTTTCAGAGATTTTTTCTAATTCTTTGAATCCCGATAGGGATGAAAGTCTTCCTACAATTTCCTTCCATGCCTCCTGTCCATTGTTAATAGTGCCGCGCATAAAATCGAGACTAACATCCAAGTCGGCGTTATTTTTCTTGTTGAGTGCTGAAATAGTAAAACGCATCAAAAATGGAGTAAAACCAGCGGAGACAAAGCCTGTTCCCAATTTGGTGAACATTTTTTGGCTTGGATCTGATGGATTAATCCATATTTCAACCGCACTTAACCCCAACGCCAAGGTTAGTTTAATCCATGGATCCCACTTTTTGGTCAGTTGTTCCTCTTTTCTTTTCGAGATTGCTCTGTTGAGCGACTCGAAGTTCGCATACACCTTAGTACTTCGATCCAGAAAATCGAAAGGTTTTTGCAGCAGATACCTTACAGATTGAATATAACTTGTCCATTCTTGCATTTTCCGAATCTCAACTACATCTTCTAGTGAAAGGCTAGCAAGGTTCTCAATGTAGAGACCCTGCGCTATTTTTTCAAACGCAATTTGTCGTAATGCGCGAAGAATGTCTTGAATATTGTTTTCGGTAATCGATTGCGTACGAAGTGTCTCGCTCAAGTCTCCAAGCGCCGATCTGGGTAGAGAGTCCTCTGGCGTTAAGGCGTACCGCCCCAGCGCATCGGGTAAATTGATGTTGTATTTCAGATCAAAAATTTGTTTTAGCTCCGCTGAAAACAACCCGTTTCCATACATTCCAGAATCGACGGGGGTGCCAGGGGCAGTCACAAAACCAGAATAAAGCATGTTACGCGTAACGAATTTATCCTCTCTTCCAATTCGAGTCACAAAGTCAACAACTTCAAAAATCCGCTTTTTAAATGCACCTAGACCGTCTGTCGGTATTCCAAGATACGAAGCCAAACCTTCTGGCATTCCTGGGGTATCCAAACTCTTTACATACCTATGGAATGAACTTGACATGCGCTCGAAGTCTAATTTTTGATCATCCCAATTCAATCGTACACAAGCAGGGTATGATTCGTTGAGAAGCTCTAACCAGGCATTCCATTTTTTATCACCAATGGTAAAAACGGGCTTTTGATCTGGACTCTCTTCATTAAATAAATATGGAATTATCACCCTGTTATTGAGCAAAGCTTGAAAATGCAATCTGTTGGTTTTGTCGTCATAGTCATCCAGCACAATATCATTGTTGAACATGAAAGCACGGTTAACTACTACTTGTTCGCCATATACAAGAGCGCGTCGCCATTCTTTGTGAACGTACTTCTCGCGCTGGGATTTAATAGATCCATCTGTCAACCCTTTGCCTTCATTAATCATCTCAGGCAAAAGATTCCTTGGAACCCATTGGTTATCAAGAACTTGCGGGACTATTGCTGCTTCAGCCAATTTCCCAGGGGTTATGCGTTCAAATTTGATTGCCATTGTTCCTCCAAGTTGTTAAACAAGTTGATTCATGCACGCAAGAGAATATGCCCAGAGCGAAAACCAGTCGCTTAGATTTCCGCTCTTTACAAACTCACGAAGTTCTGTGAAAGAGACCCATTTGTAATTACTTATTCCTTCGCCAACACCAAGTAATACATCTTCAAGTGGTTCAATTTCTGCATAAAAAACCGCAGTGCCACCAACAGACTCGGGAACTTCGGTTAATAAAATCAACTTAGAAGGGGATACCCCAATTTCTTCCGCCATTTCTTTACGCGCGTTTTCTTCGGCATCAAGATCGGGTTCTCCAAATCCACGGGGAAATTCCCAACTCCAATTTCGCTCTTCATGTCGAAATTTCTTTATCAACAACACACGATCTTTCTGAACACATATCAGAACAACGTTGAAACCCTTGACATCATTACTCATGCGGTTAATAAATCGAATGTATCCGCCAACTTTTCCGTCTGGAAACTCAACTAAGTCACGGAGCACCCAAAACCATTTGTCTTCTGAAAGCATACCAATATCAACCCAATGCGTAGGCTTGCCCTGTGAGCGCAATTCATCTCGGAGTCTTTGTTGTTCGGAGAGAATACGATTTGGCTCCGTAATGATTTTGATTTCGCCAGGGTCACCAGAATTATAGAATAAATCTGGTCGTTCTTTTATCAACTTGAAATACTTTGTAAGAGATTTCATTTTCTCATGCAGAATTTCTATTTAGGATTTCTAAACACTGTTTAACCAACTCGTGCGTAGATGGTTCTCGAGTTTCGGATGGAAGATTTTGAAGTGCAGTGTCTAATCTTGGCCAGAGCGAAGGAAAAATCCTCTGCAATCGGTCTAATCCACTTTCATTACCGTCGCGTGTCTTTTGAATGGATTTTACGAGACGCAAAGTACCTTCCTCGTTAGCGCTAACCGCTTGAAATTGCCTTAGAGGTCCTTCCAAATCAGCAGGTAAGATATCAACCAGATAGGGAATTACTTTTGACTCAGAAAGAGACTTCGACAGCGCGCCTGCCTCAAATAGCAGCCACGGTGCAGTGGCATTTTTTCTCGTGACACACAAAACTCCAAACCCCGTACTTTCAAGCTGGGAACCTACGCTTGCATTCCAGCGTTCACCAGCCTCTATATCCATTGAAGCTGCCCAAGGCTCCAATCCTTCAATTAGATCAGGTAACCAACTCCGTAACGCTTCTGCAACCGCGCGACTTCGTTCTCCCGACCAGCTTATAAATATTTTCATACAAGCCTCCTGCTTTGTGAAAGTGTTTCTATGTCAGATTCTATCCGTTTAGCGGAATTTGTCACGGGTCTAGCGCAAAGGGTTACGCATCACGCAACACGCACTACTCTCTAATCATCTAATCCTCCCCCTCACTCCCCCGTCGGCACCCAAATATTCTTCACCTGCGTCGCCTCGTGCAAAAACTCGTGACCTTCGCCCTGCTCGCGATCCATCCAATCGCGCGGCAGACCGTAGCCGACCCACGTCCGCTTCATGTTCGCGCCAGACTCGTACTCCACCCAGTAACTGCCTTCCGCCGAGCCGAAGTACCAGACCGCGTCCACGTCTTCGTGCTGGACGAGAGTCTTGGTCAAGTGGTCGCGGTCGCCTGTGACGATGTTGACCACGCCGCCAGGCACATCGGACGTATCCAACACCTGATAAAAGTCGGTGGCGCTGAGCGGGAAGCGCTGGCTGGGGATCATCACCACCGTGTTGCCGCGCGCAATCGCAGGCGCCATCAGCGAGACGAATCCCAACAGCGGATACTCGTCGGGGCAGGCAATGCCGATCACGCCCACAGGCTCGTTGACCGCCACCGTGATTCCGCGCAGGGTGGTCTCCTGGATGTTGCCGCCGTATTTATCCGCCCACGCCGCGTACGTGAACAGCCGCTCCACCGCCGCGTCCACTTCGGCTTGCGCGGACTTCTGCGTGCGCCCCGTCATTCCTGCACTGAGCGAAGTCGAAGTGTCGACGATTCGTTTTACAAACTCCGCGTTGCGCGCGTCCAAATTCTCGGCGATGAAATACAAAATCTGCGAACGGTTGTACCCGTGCCGCATCGCCCATCCCTGCTTGGCTTCGATCACCGCGTGCGCGGCTTCCACTGCGTTGCGGATGTCTTTTCGATTCCCATCGCCTACTTGACCTACAACTTTTCCCTTCGCTCCCAATATCGTTGTTGTGTACGCGCCATCGGGACGAACCTGCTTGCCGCCGATGTACATCTTCGGGGTGCGGTCGACGGGGGGAATCGAATGCCCATTTGCCCGACCCGCCTCAGGTCGCGCGGGACGCGAGGGGGTGTGCTCGCCCCAAGCTTTTTTCTCCGCTGGAACGTTCGCCGCGTCGAGTCCCAGCAATGTCAAATCGGGTTGCGGACGATCCATCCACTTCGGTCGGACATATTCGAACAATCCCTCGCGTCCGCCCTCGCGACCGAATCCCGATTCGCGATAGCCGCCGAATCCGCCCGCCGCGTCGAACACGTTATGACAGTTGACCCACATCGCGCCAGCCTTGATCTTGCTTGCCGCGTCGAGCGCGAGATTGATGTTGTCGCTCCACACGCTTCCGCCGAGACCGTAGCGCGTGTTGTTCGCCAGCGCAATCGCCTCCTCGGGCGTGCGGAACGTGAGCGAAACCAGCACGGGACCAAAGATCTCCTCCTGCACCGTCGAAGCGGCAGGGTCGAGGTCGGTGATGAGCGTGGGCTTGTAAAAGAGTCCTTTCGACGGCAGTGGGATGTCGGGCTGAAAAACATTCCCGCCTTCCTGCGCGCCCATCTTCACCCAATAATCCACCGTGTCCCATTGACTCTTGTCCACGATGGCGCCCATGTCAATGGCTTTGTCGAGCGCGTCGCCCACGCGCAGATGACCCATGCGCGTTTTTAATTTTTGGATGAAGCGCGGCGCGACATTTTCCTGGACGATGAGGCGGGAGCCAGCGCAACAGACCTGACCCTGGTTGAACCAGATCGCGTCCACCACGCCTTCAACTGCCGCGTCCAAATCGGCATCTTCAAACACGACGACGGGACTCTTGCCCCCCAACTCGAGCGAAATCTTTTTCCCCGACCCCGCGGTGAGATGACGCAACGTGCGCCCGATCTCGGTCGAACCCGTGAAGGCGATCTTGTCCACGTCGGGGTGCGTGACGATCATCTCGCCCGCCTTGCCGCTGCCCGTGATGATATTGACCACGCCTGGCGGAAGTCCCGCCTCCGCGACGACTTCGGCAAACAACAGCGCGCTCAACCGCGTATACGACGCGGGTTTTAGCACAACGGTATTTCCCATCGCAATCGCGGGCGCGATCTTCCACGCCAGCATCATCAACGGGAAGTTCCACGGGATGATCTGCCCGATCACGCCGACGGGTTGGTAGTCGCGCAGTTCGGTTTCCATGAGTTGCGCCCAACCCGCGTAATAGTAAAAGTGACGCGCCAACAGCGGCACATCCACATCCCGCGACTCGCGGATTGGCTTGCCGTTGTCCATTGATTCAAGAACCGCCAGCAGACGATGGTGCTTCTGGATATTGCGCGCGATGGCGTACATATACCGCGCCCGCACCACACCTGGAGTCTGACTCCACGATTCGAACGCCGTCCGCGCCGCGGCGATGGCGGCATCCACATCCTTCTTCCCCGCTTGCGCCGTCTCCGCGATCAACTCCCCCGTAGACGGGTTATACGACGAATAGTATTTCGCCGCTTTGGGCGTCACCCATTCGTTGTTGATGAACAAGCCAAACTTGCGTCCATGCTCATCCAGCCACGCGTTGACAGCGGCAGGAGACTCGGGCGCGGGTCCGTATTCCATGGTTTTGAAGAGGTCAAGGAGGGTGGTCATATAAACTCCAATTCTTTAAACACAAAGGACACGAAACCTAAAGGGTTTTCCTTTGTGACACTTGGTGCTCCTTATATGGTAAAAGCATCATTCACCAGCCTGCGCCAAAATCTGGCGATACAGGTTATCAGAAATAAAGAAACCGACTTCATTTCTCAGGGCAGTCATCACATCTTTCAAGGATTTAATTCGCCCATGTTTTTTGGCATTCAATAGCACGCCAAGGACACCAACGGTCTTCAAACCCAAATCCTTTGCGCGTTCTCGTCCAATTTTCTCATCCATCACCAACAAGTTAATGCTCAAGTCAATCGCCAATGTGATGGCTTCCGCTTCACCTTGATGCAAATCCAACGAAAGGGACCGAGCCAGTGGCTTATTCTGTATCTCTTTTAATTTCAACCAGCCTTCATTCAATGCCAGTCGCACATCAGAAGCGCCTTTAAAATTGGCGTCTATTTTGAGCTCAGCAAGAACTGTTTGCGGAATAAAAATCTCTCCAAACTGCTCCTGAAGCAAGCCTAAATGTCCAATAACTGCCAGTCCTAAAATCGGAGAAGTATCACTGACCGCTGGCATAGGCAACATCATCCTGTAAGTCAGTCTCATCGTATTGGCGTGGAATATTGCGCTTGCCAAGTAATATTCCAAATTCCAATAAGGTCATCTCGGCAAGTTCAGAGGCTTTGCCGAACGAAAGATTTCCCTGCGCGTAAAGAGAGACAGCCAATTCTACTTTTAATTGATGTTGTTGTTCCCTGCGCGGGATTCGGATTGCGCGCGCAACGGTATCGGGTATTTCTATTAGTATGGTCATAATCTTTTCCATTCACTTTTCGTTGTTACATGAATCTTTTTAGTCACCTTCCAACTCCCCTTCGATGGCTGTTCCGTTCGCTATGGCTTCGGCGCGGATTCGTTCCGTCGCGTCAATGAACCGCTGGACGATTTGCTCGTGCGACAAGTTTCTCATCTCGACTGCGCAGGCTTTGGCGCGCGCCAGTATCTCGTCCGCTGTCAGGGATGATTTCTCGCTTTCCTTGTGGTGGAGATCGTTGATCGTTTCATACACCACCAGTAATTCGTTGGGGGGTAGTTGGGCAACGCTGGTAATGACCTGTCTCAATAATTTTTCAGAATCCAAATCGCTTGCGTTCATAGGTAACATCCTTTCATCTCAATCATACTTCGACTTTCCTTTGTAAACTTCGTGGTAAAAGCCCTCATCCCATCGGCATGTGATGTTTCGCCGCATAGTGACCCGTCAGGTAGTGATACAACTGCCGCTCCAAATCCGTCAGCAAACTGGACGCGCCGAAGCGGAACAGGTTGGGCATCAGCCACTCGTCGCC
>Ga0233425_10005840_pt1 | contig 18924 bp, 19 predicted proteins | sample Watercolumn_Towu_2_FD_181712 | JGI IMG/M metagenome (GOLD analysis project Ga0233425, IMG submission 181712) | Freshwater microbial communities from Lake Towuti, South Sulawesi, Indonesia - Watercolumn_Towuti2014_140_MG | ecosystem: Environmental > Aquatic > Freshwater > Lake | place... | reverse complement strand
AACCCGCTTAACCGCTGCGTACTCCAGATCGCTGAAGCTGCGTTGCATGGTTTGTGTCTCCAGATTGGGTCGGGGCATTTTCTCAGATCACCGGGAATTGCGGGAATTAATCAGCGCGTCCTTAATAATCTCAATAATTTTCCCCCGGAATTGGTTGCGTGCGTTGACTGCTTCGATGCTCATCATTTTTCTCCAGTAGTAAATGCTCATTTGATTCGTACACGTTCAAACCAGGCTGCATGGGATTACCAAATCAGCATTGCCGAAATATTGCGCAGTCTGGTCAGGTCGCTATGTTTATTTACTTCTTGGTGTAGATCTGGTCGAACACGCCGCCATCGTCAAAATGTTCTTTTTGCGCTTTGGTCCAGCCGCCGAATTCTCCATCGATGGTGACGAGCGTCTTCACCTTGGGGAATTGCTTGGCGTATTTTTTGGCCACTGTTGCATCAGTTGGGCGGTAGTAATTTTTCGCGGCGATTTCCTGGCCCTCAGGTGAATAGAGATATTCCAGATAAGCGGTCGCCACTTTGCGTGTGCCGTGTTTATCGACGTTTTTGTCCACGACTGTGACAGGGGGTTCAGCAAGGATACTCAGGCTGGGTGTGACGATATCGAATTTGTCTGGGCCGAGCTCTTTCACGGCCAGATAGGCTTCGTTCTCCCAAGCCAGCAACACATCACCAATGCCGCGCTCGACAAATGTGGTCGTAGAGCCTCGTGCACCGGAATCCAGTACGGGCACATTGGCATAAAGCTTTCTGATGAATTCAGTTGCCTTGGATTCATTATTGCCGTTCTGCTTTAGCGCGTAAGCATAAGCCGCCAGGTAGTTCCAGCGCGCACCACCGGATGTCTTTGGATTGGGTGTGATGACAGCGATGCCCGGTTTTGCCAAGTCGCCCCAATCTTTAATGCTCTTCGGATTCCCCTTGCGCACCAGGAACACTATGGTAGATGTGTAGGGGGAGCTGTTGTGCCCCAGTCTTTTTTGCCAATCTTTAGGGATGAGAGATGCCTTGGTCGCCAATGCATCGACATCGCCAGCAAGGGCAAGCGTTGCGACATCTGCTTCAAGGCCATCGATGATCGCGCGTGCCTGTTTTCCGGAGCCACCATGAGACTGCTTGATAGTAATGTCATCTCCGGATTTGCTTTTCCAGTATTTGGCAAATGCGGCGTTGTACTCCTGATAGAGCTCGCGGGTTGGGTCATAGGAAACATTCAGCAGGGAAATTTCTGCTGCCTGAGTGCTCCCGATTAATAGTAGTGCCAGTGCTGATGTAATAAAAAACTTTTTCATTTCTGCTGCTCCTTTTCGATTGATGTCGGATGAGTCGCAATGTTCATTTGCGATGGAGCGCATCCTAGGGAGGTTTGATTTGGTCGTGAACCAATAAAAACTTGTTTGCTTATTCGTTTGTCGAATAATCGGATAAAAGGGTGAAGCCGCCGAATTTGTGCGCATTGAAGCGCATCCCTCTGCTTGGGCGGCAGTAGTGCAAGAGCTTTATTTATATTCCTTAAAGTTATTTACAAAAAACTTATAAGTATTTCTAAATATAAAAAAAGCTTTCTAGAATGCGCCCCGAATTGATCTGCGGGCGCAAGCATGGACTGGCTTTATACATTTTCGGGTTTTCTGGTTGGACTCATCGTCGGCGTCACCGGCGTCGGTGGCGGCTCGCTCATGACACCCTTGCTGGTGCTGTTTTTCGGGGTGTCGCCCGCTACGGCGGTCGGTACCGATCTGCTTTACGCCTCAATCACCAAAGCCATGGGCGGCTGGGTGCACGGGCGCAACGGTACGGTAGAGTGGAAGATTGTCGGCCTGCTGGCCTTGGGCAGTCTGCCCGCCGCATTGTTTACGCTTGCTCTGTTGAAGTTCATCGCGCTGGATGAGAAAGCCCTGAAGGGTGTGGTGACCGGAGTGCTTAGCGTGGCGCTGTTGCTGACAGCTGTTGCATTGCTTTTGAAGGATTGGATACGCAAGCTGGCTCAGCGTGAAGATGGCGCGGTGCGCGAGTTGCACGAGCGTCATTTGCCCGCCGCCACGATTGCCACAGGTGCGGTTGTGGGCGCGCTGGTGACTATTTCTTCCATCGGCGCCGGCGTGTTGGGCACGGTGGCGCTGCTGTTTCTCTACCCGCGTCTGTCCGCAGTCAAGGTGGTCGGGACGGACATTGCCCATGCCGTGCCGCTCACTGCGGTTGCCGGCTTGGGGCATTTGGCGCTTGGCACTGTTGATCTCGTTCTCCTGGGAAGCCTGTTGCTGGGCTCTCTACCGGGCATCTATATCGGCAGCCATCTTTCGGCAAAGGTGCCGGAAAAAATATTGCGTCCCATTCTGGCGACGATGCTGCTGATCATCGGTACGCGTCTGATTTTGAATTAAAGGAAAGTTAAAGATGACTCTGAATTTTCACAATCTTTCGGATCTTGAAGAAATCGATCGCTTCGAGGAGGCCATTGCCAGTTTTGGACGGGGCGAGATTGATCCTGACCGGTTCACCGCGATTCGCCTGCAACAGGGGGTTTATGGCCAGCGCCAACCCGAGGTGAACATGTTGCGCATCAAGGTGCCCGGCGGCTGCCTCACGGCGCAACAGCTGGGCGTGATCGGCGAAGTGACGGCAGAATTTTCGCAACACCGCATTGCCCATTTGACGACGCGGCAGAGCATCCAGATTCATTACATCCCGCTGGTCAGAATGCCTGAAGCCATGCGTCGTCTGGCGGCGGTTGGCATGACCACGCGCGAGGCATGCGGCAACACGATACGCAACATGACGGCCTGTGCGCTGGCGGGGGTGTGCCCGAAGGAGCGCGTCGATGTGAATACGCATTTGCAGGGCGCGACGCTGCATTTCCTGCGTAATCCGCTGAACCAGCAGCTGCCGCGCAAATTCAAGATTGCTTTCTCCGGTTGCGAGGCCGATTGCGCGCAGTCGCTGTTGCACGATTGCGGCGTGATTGCGACCGAAAAAGATGGCCAGCCGGGATTCCGCATTCGCGCCGGCGGCGGTTTGGGGCACAAGCCGCGTGAAGCCATCGTGGTGGACGAATTCGTGGCGGAGGCTGAATTGCTGTTTGCGATGGAAGCGCTGGTGGCGTTGCACAATAAATATTCCGATCGCACCAAGCGCGCCAAATCGCGCATCAAGTTTCTGGTCGAGCGATTCGGTGCGGAAGGCTTTGTCGAAAAATACCGTGAGGAATTTGAGCGCACCAAACAGGCGCTGGCCGGACAAGCGCATCCGCAAGCTGAGTGGCGTCAGCCGGAAGCCGCCAGAGCGCCGGGGCAGGGCGCGCCACGGCAGACATTCGCCCAGCGTCAGGCGGGGCTGCATGTGTTTCCTGTCGCTTTGCCGATTGGCGATGTGAGTGCCGAGCAACTGAGCGGAATTTCCGTGTTGCTGCAAGAGATGGCGCTCGACGAGATTCACACCACCCAGGATCAGAATCTGACCGTTTTCAATGTGCCGCAACACAAGCTGGCGACGTTGCGCGGCGGGCTGGCGCTGCTGGGTTTGACCGAGCCGCAGCATGGCGACAATGTGGTCGCTTGCCCGGGCACGTCCACCTGCCGGCTGGGGATTACCAGCAGCACGGTCGTGGCGCCCATGTTGTCCGGCGGTAGCGCGGATCTGCATATCCGCGTGTCGGGTTGCCATAACGGTTGCGCCCAGCCTGAGACCGGCGACATCGGGATTTATGGCGAGGCGAAACGCTTGCACGGCAAACTCGTGCCGCACTACCAGATGTATTTCGCGGGCAAAGGCAGTGCTGGCGGGGCGCTGGCGCTGAAGGGGCCGACGCTGCCCGCCGCGCGCATCAGGCAGGCGATCGAACGCGTGCAACAGGCGCATCTGGCCAGTGGCGAGTCCAGCTTTTTCGTCTGGGCGCGCCAGCAAGCGCCAGAGTATTTCAAGGAATTGCTGGCCGATCTGGCCGAGGTGTCGCCGCTCCAGTTGCAGAGTGTGATGCACGACTTTGGCGACAAGACCGATTTCCGTGTGCTGAATCTTGGCGGCGGCGAATGTGCGGGCGCGTCGCAGGTATTGATAGGCGCCAATTTCTTTGAGGCCGCGCATGAACGCGAATACCGCAATGCGCTGGTGTTTCAGCGTAAATATTCCGAGGCGGCGCAGTGCAACGAATCCATCCTTCGCTTGCTCGGTTCCGGGGTGGCGCAGTTGCTGGGCGGCAAGCGTCAGGACGATCTGAATCTGCTTGCCCGGGAGCTCAATCTGCTCGCGCCGGAAGAAATTGCGGTCGAGTTTGCGCATGCTGCGCTTGGGGCGGCGGCAGAGGAAACGGATGTCGACGCGGTCGCCCTGGCCAGCGCGAAGGTGGATGCATGGACACTCAAGGTGGCCGAGTTCGCCACGCAAAAAGATGGACAGCTGGACCTGAAGGAGGCATTGCCAAAATGAGTACAGATTTGAACCAGAAGATTGCCGACACATTGCTGCTGTTGCAACAGGCGGCTGCGGAGTTTGCCCCGGTCGTGTTCGCCAACAGCCTCGGCGCGGAAGACATGGTGCTGACTGATCTGATCGCCAAATACCAGCCAGACATCGCCATGTTCAGCCTCGACACCGGCCGTTTGCCGAAGGAAACCTACGACCTGATTCAGGAGGTGCGCCAACATTATGCCGTACCGCTCACGGTGTATTTTCCGGACAATGAACTGGTCGAGCGATACGTGTCGCAGCATGGCATCAACGGTTTCTACGACAGCGTGGAAAACCGCAAAGGCTGCTGCTTTGCGCGCAAGGTGGAGCCGCTGCGTCGTGCGCTGAAAGACAAGGGAGCATGGGTCACCGGCATGCGCCGCGACCAGGCAGTGACACGCGGCACACTTGAAACGTCCTCATTCGATGCAGACAACGGCTTGCAGAAATTCAACCCGCTGCTGGAATGGAGCAGCAAGGACGTGTGGGCCTACATCCGCCAGAATGATGTGCCGTACAACAAGTTGCACGACCAGTTTTATCCCAGCATCGGCTGCGCACCCTGCACGCGTTCCATTTCGCCCGGCGAGGATATTCGCGCCGGACGCTGGTGGTGGGAGGATCCGGAAAGCAAGGAGTGCGGTTTGCACGTCGGGCAGCGCAACACGGTCGCGCACGGCAGCGGTGTGCAGGCCGTGAGCAGTACCTCGTTGCAGGCGAGCCGCGAGCGCATCATCGAGATTGCGGCACGGCCCGTCACAAGGCAGGAACAGACGGCCTGAACAAGGACGGGGAATGACATGAAACTGACAGAAGACTTCAAAATGACATCACATCACTTCACTCACCTGGACGCGCTGGAGAGCGAGTCCATCCACATCCTGCGCGAGGTCGCGGCGGAATGTAAAAATCCGGCGTTGCTGTTCTCCGGCGGCAAGGATTCCATCGTGATGCTGCGTCTGGCGGAGAAGGCGTTTCGTCCGGCGAAGTTCCCTTTCCCGCTGGTGCACATCGACACCGAGCATAACTTTCCCGAAGTGATCGCTTGCCGCGACAAGCTGGCGGCTGATCTCGGCGAGCGTCTCATCGTGCGTTCGCTGGAAGATTCGATCAAGCGCGGCAGCATCGTGATCAAGGACGAGAGCAAGCCGCGCAATCCTTACCAGTCGGTGACGCTGCTGGAGACTATCGAGGAGTTCGGCTTCGATGCCTGTCTGGGCGGGGCGCGCCGCGACGAGGAGAAGGCGCGTGCCAAGGAACGTATTTTTTCGTTCCGCGACGAGTTCGGCCAGTGGGACCCGAAAAACCAGCGTCCCGAGCTGTGGGATCTGTACAACACCCGCGTGCATGCCGGAGAAAATATCCGTGTGTTCCCGATCAGCAACTGGACCGAGATGGACATCTGGCAGTACATCGGGCGCGAGCAGCTGCACATTCCGAGCATCTATTTTGCGCATGAACGCGAGATCATCCGCCGCAACGGGCAACTAGTGCCGGTGTCGCACTTGGTGCAACCCAAGCCGGGCGAAAAAGTGGAGGTCGCCACCGTGCGATTCCGTACCGTGGGCGACATGACCTGTACCGCACCGGTGGCCTCCACCGCGTGTTGCGTGCAGGAGATTATCGAAGAGACCGCAACCACGCGCATCACCGAACGCGGTGCGACACGGCTGGATGACCAGACTTCCGAAGCCGCCATGGAGCTGCGCAAGAAAGAGGGTTACTTCTAACAGGATTACTCACGCGGAGACACGGAGGTCACGGAGAAAAGCAACTCGCCTCTTGCTCCGCGCTCCCCGCGCCTCCGCGTGATTTAAAAGGATTTGATCATGAGTACCAATACACAACTGTTACGTTTCATCACCGCAGGCTCCGTCGACGACGGCAAGAGCACGCTGATCGGCCGCCTGCTGCACGACTCCAAATCCATTTTCGAGGATCAGTTCTCGGCGATTTCGAAAACCAGTGAAAAGCGCGGCATGGGCGCGGTGGATCTTTCGCTGCTTACCGACGGCCTGCAGGCCGAGCGCGAGCAGGGCATCACCATTGACGTGGCCTATCGTTATTTCGCCACGCCCAAGCGCAAGTTCATCATCGGCGATACACCCGGACACGAGCAATACACGCGCAACATGGTTACGGCAGCGTCTACCGCCAACCTGGCTATTATTCTGGTCGATGCGCGCAAGGGCGTACTCACGCAGACCAAGCGCCACTCCTATCTCGCCAGTCTGCTGAACGTGCCGCACGTGGTGCTGGCGGTGAACAAGATGGACATGGTGGATTATTCCAAGCAACGCTTCGAGGAGATTGTCGGCGAGTACAGGCGTTTTGCCGAACAGCTCGGACTGCACGACGTACACTGCATTCCGCTGTCCGCGCTGAATGGCGACAATGTGGTCGATCGCAGCGCGAGCATGGATTGGTACATCGGGCCGACCTTGCTGGAATTGCTGGAGACCGTGGCAATCGATCACGATGTCAATACCAGCGGCTTCCGCTTTCCGGTGCAGTGGGTGTGCCGCCCGCAAACCGACGAGCACCACGACTTCAGGGGTTTTGCCGGACGCATCGAAGCGGGCGAGATTTCGGTGGGCGACGAGATCACCATTCTGCCCTCGGGGCGCAGCACCCGCGTGAAGGAAATCGTGACTTACGACGGCAAGCTGCAAACCGCCTTTGCGCCGCAATCGGTGACACTCACGCTGGAAGACGAAATCGACATCTCGCGCGGCGACATGTTCGTGAAAGCCAGCGCACATCCGCCCAAAGTGGAAAAAGAGTTTGAGGCCATGTTGTGTTGGCTGTCCGAGTTGCCGCTGGACAAGAATCGCAAATATCTGATCAAACACACCACGCGTTCGGCCAAGTGCCTGTTCTCGCGCCTGTTCTATCGGGTGGACGTGAACACGCTGGAGCCTCATGAAGTGGAGAAGCTCAATATGAACGACATCGCGCGCGTGGCGATCAAGACCCAGCTGCCGCTGGTGATTGACGATTATGAAACCGACCGTGCGACCGGCAGCTTCATTGTCATCGACGAGGCCAGCAACAACACGGTTGCCGCCGGCATGATCGCCTAAGCGGGCTGCACCTGTTGCGCAAATCCAAGGGTGCGTTGCAGGGGGCGGTTTGCGGGGCTTCCCGGGTTGCGTCAATTGGAGCGTCCGGGGGGCTGTGGTATCGTTTCATCCGTTGATTTCGCTACCGTCCGATGTCATGAGCCTGTTTTCCCTGATCGCTGCTTTCCTGCTGGAGCAACTGCGACCGCTATCTTCCCGCAAATATCTTGAGCGCGGACTGGCGGCTTATGCGGATTATTTCCAGCGGCATTTCAATGCCGGCGAGCGCTGGCATGGCAAGACCGCCTGGTTCCTCGCCGTGGTGCCGCCGGTACTGCTCGTTTTGCTGGTCTATGGGCTGCTGTATCGCGTTCATCCATTGCTGGGCTGGGCGCTCAATGTGGCGTTGCTTTATTTCACCATGGGCTTCCGCCAGTTCAGCCACTATTTCACCGATATTCACAAGGCGCTGCGCGAGGATCGTCTGGAAGAGGCGCGCACCCTGCTGTCGCGCTGGTGGCAACAGCCTGCGCAAGCGCTGAACCCGGAGGAAGTGGCGCGTGTCAGTATCGAACAGGCCCTGTTGGCGTCTTATCGCCATGTGTTCGGCGTGGTCATCTTTTTCGTTTTGTTCAGCATGCTGTGCCTCTGCGGCGGGGCCGGGGCCATGTTGTTCCGGCTGGTACAGTTTCTCAGATTGCGCTGGCAGGACACCGTGCACGCCGGAAGTTTTGCCGAATTTTCCGGAGCCGCCGGTCGCTGGCTGGACTGGTTGCCCGTACGCATGACGGCGGCGACGTTTGCCATCGTCGGCGATTTCGAAGACACGATTTATTGCTGGCGCAGCCAGGCGGCGAGCTGGCCGGATTCCGAGGCCGGCATTCTGCTTTCGAGTGGCGCCGGCGCGCTCGGCGTTCGCCTCGGCATGCTTTTGCCGCAGGACGGATTGCCGCTGGACCGCCCTGAATTGGGAATCGACAACGAGGCCGATGCCGATTTCATGCAAAGCACCGTCGGGCTGATGTGGCGCGCGATTGTGTTCTGGTTGATTTTGCTGGTGCTGCTGACCGTGGCCAATTTGATGGGGTAGTCAGAGCTCCGAGAGCGGTTTTTCCGCCAGTTGTGGGTTGCTGAGGTGCAGTTGGCGGATGACTTTTTCCAGAACGTCATCCAGCTTTTCAAGTTCTTCGACAGGCAATGCCCGGATCGCATCAGGCAGGATGCCATCGGCCGGGCCCGGGGCAATGTTCAGGATGTGCTCCGCTTCTGGCAGGATGTGCAGGCCGACGCGGCGCTGGTCTTCCTGGCCGCGCTCCTTGCGAACCAATTTACGCTGCACGAGTTTGTCCACCAGCAGGCTGCACGTCGATTGATGAATGGACAGCGTCTGCGCCAGTTCGGAGATGCCGATACCCGGCGCTTTGGAAATCTCATGAATGATCCACAACTGCGAACCGGTAATGCCGCAGGTTTTTTCAATATCCCTGAGTTGTTGCCGAACGGAGCCGAAAATAATCCGGAACTTTTTGAGCGAACGTTCCGATAGCAACTGATAGTTTTCTGTTTTCACGAATCCATCCCCTGATGGCGGACATTCTAGCTGGTCGCTGATTCTGCACAAATTGATTTTGCGGGCGTATTCGTAATTACTTGCTCGCCGTAATTTGATTGAACAGTTCCAGCCGGCGCGCGTCGATCTTGCCGTCAGCAACGGCCTGGCGGATCGCGCAGCCCGGTTCATGCCGGTGTCTGCAATTGTGGAAGCGGCATTGCCCGAGGTAGGCCGCGAATTCCACGAATCCGTTTTCGATTCCGCCAAAGCTCAGGTGATGCAAGCCGAAAGCCTGCACGCCGGGACAATCGATCAGGTGGCTGTCCGTGTCCAGCGTGTAGAGGCGCGCGTGGGTGGTGGTGTGCTTGCCGGAATCGAGGACGGCAGAAATTTCCCGGGTGGCAGCCTGCGCGCCGGGAATGAGGCTGTTGATCAGGGTCGATTTGCCCATGCCGGATTGGCCGACGAGCACGCTGAGATGTCCGTGCAGCAACGGTCGCAGCGCATCGCTATTTTGTCTGGCGCTCAATTCGACGATGCGGTAGCCGATGTTCCGATAAGGTGCGAGCTGTTCGCGCGCCGCTTGAACGCGTTCGTCCAGATCGCATTTGTTGAGTACGATGATGACCTCAAGCCCTTGATCCTGAGCGGCCACCAGGCAGCGCGCCAGCAGTTCGTCGCTGAAGGAAGGTTCGGTGGCCAGCACGATGATGATCTGCGTGACATTGGCCGCGATGAGTTTTTCGCGAAAAGCATCGGAGCGATGCAGCAGCGAACGGCGCGGCGCAATACGCTCGATCACACCTTGATCTTCGGCCGTCAGCATGATGTCCACTTCGTCGCCGCAGACGACTTCGCTTTTCTTGCCCCGGGGCAGGCAGGCCAGCTCGCGGCCATCTGCCAGCTGTGCCAGATAGTGACGGCCAAATGCCGCCGTGACGGTGCCTCGCAGCGTGTTCAAATCAGCTTACCTGAAGTGATAGTAGGTTTTGTTCAGATAGGCCGCGAGATCCTGTTTTTCCTGGACGCTGAGCGATTTGCCGATGGCGCCGGAACAGCGTTCCATCTGCACCAGCAGCTCATCCGGATTCTGTACCGTGCGGTCGGCCCGCGTGAAAATGGCGCTGCCGTCACCGCCCATGCGGGCCTTGTGGCAACTGCTGCAGTCATATTTGGCGAACAGTTTCTGACCCGTTTGCGGATTACCTTTTGGGAACGGATTGGCCAGCGCGGGCGTGGAAGCGCTGAGCAGGACTAGCATCATCAGGAAATTTTTCATGGCGTCTCCTATTGCATTTTCAAGTGATGGATCCGCGCGCTGGCGGGGGGGTGAGAGTCGTAGAACGTCGAATACAGCGGGTCCGGTGTCAGCGTGGCCGCGTTGTCCTGATACAGTTTGACCAGTGCGCTGATCAGATCGCCGGCGGCGGTTTGTTGGGCGGCATAGGCGTCGGCCTCGAATTCATGCCTGCGCGAATAAGCCGACATCAGCGGGTGCAGCATAAAGCTGAAGACCGGGAGGATCATGAAGAACAGCAGCAGGGCGAGGGCGGTGGACGGCGTGTTGACGCCCAGCCCCTCGTAAAACCACGGCATTTGCATGAGATGCCCGAGCAGCCACAAAAATCCCAGGCTGATCGCGAACGTGCTGATCATGCGTTTCATGACGTGACGCCGCTTGAAATGGCCGAGCTCGTGGGCCAGCACGGCCTCGATTTCGCTGCCGGAAAGACGCGCCAGCAGAGTGTCGAAAAATACGATGCGCTTCGATTTGCCGAAGCCGGTGAAATAGGCGTTGCCATGCGCGCTGCGCTTGCTGCCGTCCATGACGAACAGGCCGCTTGCGGTAAAGCCGCAGCGGGCCAGCAGACTTTCGATGCGGGATTTCATCGCGCCGTCTTCCAGCGGCGTGAAGCGGTTGAACAACGGTGCGATGAAGGTCGGATAGATGAGCATGACCAGCAGGTTGAAGCCGACCCAGAGCAGCCAGACATACAGCCACCACCATGTCCCCATGCCCGCCATCAGCCACAACACCGCAAACAGCAGCGGCAGGCCGAGCGCCGCGCCCAGCAGCAGACTTTTGAGCGCATCGCGGAAATACAGTCCCGGCGTCATCTTGTTGAAACCGAAGCGCGCCTCGATGCCGAAGGTACGATACAGGCTGAAAGGCAGCTCCAGCAGCGAGGACAGCAGCATGACTGCGGTGATGATGGCAACGCCTTGCATGAGCGGATCGCTGATCCATTGCTGACCGAGGCTGGCGAGCCACTGAATGCCGCCGCCGAGGGTGAAGCCCAGCAGTATCAGCGCATCAAACACGGTGGAAACGCTGTCGAGACGGGTCTTGGCCGAAGTGTAATCGGCGGCTTTCTGATGATCCTGCAATGAAATCCGCTCGCTGAAATCCCCGGGCACGGCCGCGCGATGGCTGGCGATATGACGCAGATGGCGGCGTGCCAGCCACAACTTGGTCAATGTGGTCAGCACGACAACGGCGACAAAAAACAGGCTAAAACTGGCAGGACTCATCTCGGAATAATTTCGCGGAACGGTGCTCTGTGACAGAATACGCGCCTCGTTGTTCACTGTATGAAAGACGCGCGAATTATGGCACAGAACCAGAATCACCTTGTTTGGCTGGATATGGAAATGACCGGCCTGTCTCCCGACAATGACCGCATCATCGAAATTGCGATGGTGGTGACGGATGCGCAGCTGGAAACCGTCGCTGAAGCACCGGTGCTGGTCGTGCATCAGCCCGACAGCGTGCTCGACGGCATGGACAACTGGAACAAATCCACCCATGGCAAATCCGGGCTGATCGACAAGGTCAAAGCCTCAACGCTAGCCGAGGCGGCGGTGGAAGCGCAGATGCTGGCCTTTTTGCAGGAACATGTGCCGGCGCGCACCTCGCCGATGTGCGGCAACTCGATTTGCCAGGACCGGCGCTTCATGGCGCGCTGGATGCCGAAGCTGGAGGATTATTTCCATTACCGCAATCTGGATGTCAGCACCCTGAAAGAGTTGGCGCGACGCTGGAAACCGGAAGTGGCGAACGGGCTGAAAAAACACGGCAAGCATGAAGCGCTGGCCGACATTTACGAATCCATCGCGGAAATGCGCCACTACCGCGACAATTTTCTCAAGCTCTGATTCAGCGCTGGCAATGCGGGCAATAAAAGCTGGCCCGCTGACCCAGACGCAATAGCTGAACCACTTTCCCGCAACGCCGGCAGGCTTCTCCGGCGCGGCCATACACCCAGTAATCCTGCTGGAAATAACCGGGCGATCCGTTGCTGCTGACATAGTCGCGCAAGGTGCTGCCGCCCTTGGCGATGGCCGCCGTCAGCGTGTTCCGGATTTCTGCGGCCAGCCGCTCGCAGCGCGGACGACTGAGCTTGCCGGCGGGTAGTTGCGGCCGGATACCCGCATGGAACAACGCCTCGTTGGCGTAAATGTTGCCGACGCCTACGACCACGCGCTGATCCATGATGACGAGTTTGATCGCGGCGGATTTGTTGCGCGTGGCGCGATATAAGGTGCCGCCATCGAAATCGTCGCCCAGCGGTTCCGGGCCGAGTGTGGACAGCAGCGGATGCGTCGCGATATCGCCGCCATGCCAGAGCACGGCGCCAAAGCGGCGCGGGTCGTGCAGGCGCATGACGCTGCCGTTATCCAGCACGAGATCGAAGTGATCGTGTTTTTTCAGCGGCGTGTCGGCCGCCACGATGCGCAGGTTGCCGGACATGCCGAGATGCAGGATGAGCGTGCCGTGATCGAATTCGACCAGCAGATATTTGGCGCGCCGCCGGAGCCCGCGCACCCTTTGGCCGGGCAGCAGCACCGGCAATTCGGCCGGCACCGGCCAGCGCAATTTCGGCTGGCGGATATTGACCCCGCAGACCGTGCGTCCGCTCAGGGCGGGTGCGAGTCCGCGCAGCGTGGTTTCAACCTCGGGCAGTTCCGGCATGGCTCAATCGCGCCGCCGCCACCATTGCCAAACCCCGCAGGCGGTCAGCGCCATGGGCAGGCCGAGCAGGAAAAACAGACTGATGAAATTGAGTTGCGTCTGGCTCAGGGTGAGCTGGCTGTCGCGTGACGCGCGCGGCTGGATGTCGATCAAATGTTCCTCGCCGACCAGCCAGTTCACCATGCTGACGCCCAGATCGACATTGCCGCCATTGCCTGCGAAGGTGTTGGACAGGAACGCCGCATTGCCGACCACGATAATGCGTTGTTCGTGCTCGTTGCGGTTGCGCTGCAGCGCGACGGCCACCGACACCGGCCCCGGCGTGTCATAGCGCTTGTCGAAGCGGGGCGCACCGGTTGGCGGTTTACGGCTGATCCAGCCTTGCGCAGCCACTTCCACCAGGCTGTGCGGCGACCACTCCGAAGTGTCTTCCCAGCTGATGGCGCGCGCATCGGGGAAGGCGGTGATCAGATTGAAATTGCGTGTAATCGCATGCGGCGGATAAGCCGCGCCCAGCGCCCAGGTGACGGGGGCGTTCATCCCGGCGGCAGCGGGATCGATGACGCTGCCGGACGGCAGGCTCAGATTCAGATTTTCGGCCAGCGTTTCCAGACCGTGCAGTGGGCCGGGGTCGAGCAGCCAGAGCAGATTGCCGCCACGCTCGAGATAACGTTGCAGCTTGTCGATTTCGCCGGGCAGCAGATCGATTTGCGGCTGGGTCAGGACGAGCACGCGGGCGTTGTCGGGTACCTCCTGCGCGAGCGCGAGATTCAGGCTGGCGAGCCGGAAACCGTTCTGTTTGAGCTTGGCGCCGAACAGGCTGCCCAGATCGTGATTGGCGATGCCATCGAGTTTGCGTTCGCCATGCCCCGCCACAAACATCAACAGCTGCTCGCCTTGATGAGCGAGGCGCAGCAGGGTGCCGGTGAGAATGGGTTCGTTGATCTGGGTCAGATGTTCACTGCGCCCCCCATACGACACGATCATTTCGCCGTTGAACTGGATGCCCGCCGCCCGGGTTTCTGCCGCCGCCTGTTCGGGGTTGATGAAGGTCAGCTGGAGGTCCGGCTTGTAACGCTGGTACAGCGAAACAAAATCGCCAATTGCCTTGCGGATGTCCCCGAGACGCGGGTCCTGCTCGGTTGCGTACACGGTGATGTTCACGGGTCCCTGCAACTGTCGCAGCACATTAACGCTGGCGGGTTCCAGGCCGTTGGCCGCGTTGTGCGTCAGGTCGCGCTGCAACGGATGACGTTCGGCCAGATAAGCGAGTCCAAAGGCGACGCTGCACAGCAGAACAACGAACAGCGCGTTATGCAGCAGCGGGGCGGTGAGGAATTTGCGCATCATGAGGGCTTATCCATAACGCCGGTTGTTGTCGATACGCCGCATGGCCAGCAGCAAAAACACGACGCTGAACAAGAGGAAGAACACGGCATCGCCGCTGTCCAGCAAACCGCTGTTGAAGGCTTCGAAGTGATGCAGTGGCGAGAGCGCATGCCAAGGCGAGTCACTCGTGGCGGCGCCAATGTCTGCCAGCCACAGGCCGAGCAATACCGCGAGTGCGCCTATCGCCGCGACGACAGGCTGGGCGGTCAGCGCAGACACATACAGGCCGAGCGCGACGAAGCTGGCGGCGAGCAGAACCAATCCCAGCAGGTTGGCCAGCATCAGACCGTGATCCAGCGCGGTGCCGAGCATCAGGCTATAGAGCATGAGCGGCACGCTGCCCATCAGCAGGAACAGAAAGCCCATCAGTCCGATAAACTTGCCGAGCACCACGGTCGCGCTGGAAACCGGTGCGGCGAGCAACAGCGGCAAGGTCTGGTTGCGGCGTTCCTCGGCCAGGGCGCGCATGGTGAAGATCGGCGCCAGCAGCATCAGCAGCAGGGCCGCCAGATTGAACATCGGCGCAGCCAGCGCGGCGGTAACGCCGGGCGCATTGGCAATCTGCGCCAGTTGCGGTTGCAGGTCGAGAAAGGCTTCCAGGCGGGCGAGGAAAAACCAGGCGAGAATGAATTGCAAAATGGCCAGCATGAACCAGCTTGCGGGCTGGCCGAGCAGGCTGCGCAATTCGCGCCAGGCAATCAGGCGGATCATGGCTTAACTCCGGTGATGCGCAGAAAATTCGCTTCCAGTTCATTCGGTGCGCCGTCATGGGCGGCAAGGGCGGCCGTCGTGCCGTCAAAGGCCAACCGTCCCTGATGCAGGATGTTCACACGGTCGCAAATCGCTTCGACCTCGGCGAGCAGATGAGTGGAAAGCAGCACGCTGTGATGGTCGGCCAGTTCGCGGATCAGCGTGCGAATGTCGCGAATCTGGGCCGGATCCAGCCCCACGGTGGGTTCATCCAGAATGATCACATCGGGTTGGTGCACGATGGCCTGAGCGATGCCCACGCGTTGCTGATAGCCTTTGGACAGCGCGCCTATCCGTTTCTGACGGACATTTTCCAGACCGCAGCGATGCAGGCTTTCGGCGACGGCTGCTGCGGTTTGCGCTGCGTTCAAACGATGCAGTCGCGCGGCAAAACGCAGATAGTCATCCACGCGCATCTCGCGGTACAGCGGCGGGATTTCCGGCAGATAGCCCAGATGGCGCTTGGCCTGCAAGGGCTGACGCAGCAGGTCGTTGCCGCAAATTTCGATCTCACCGCCGTCCGGCAGCAGACATCCGCTCAGCATTTGCAGCGTCGTGCTCTTGCCCGCGCCATTGTGACCCAGCAGTCCCAGCACTTCGCCGCGCCGCAAAGCCAGCGATACGTCATCGACTACGATGCGCGCGCCAAACCGGCGCTGCAGATTGCGGGCGGTGAGGGTGAATTCGGGGGGGGAATCTGACAAGGGAATGCGGCCGTGGTTGTGGGGTGGGCGGAATATAACCTAAACTGTGCGCCCGCATCAAAATCCGGTAATTCAATGAATCGCGCCCAGTTGGTGTTTGTCTTGAGCCTGTTGCTGTTCGGCTGCGCCCAGCAACCGCAGCGGCCTGCAGATGCCGTTCCCGAAGCGGCGTCTGCGCCCGAGGTTGCGCCGGTAGAGTCGGCACCCGCACTGCCGCGCATCGAGCTGACCGACGAACTGCTGTACGAATACCTGTTGACCGAAATCGCCGCGCAGCGCGGCTATAACGATCTGGCCGCGCAGGGGGCCGTCGATCTGACCGACAAAACCGGCGACCCGCGCCTGGCGCGCCGTGCCGCCCAGTTGGCATTCGAATCCGGGGATATGCAAAAGTCGCTGCATGCCTTGCGCCTGTGGCAGGAAATTGAACCCGATAATCCGGTCGTGCGCAGGATGCTGGCTTCGGTGTTGTTGCGCGGCGGCAAAACGGATGAAGCCAAAATCGAACTGGCGGCGATGCTGGCTGGAGGAACCGGGCAGCGAGTGCAAACTTTGGTGCAGATCTACCAGCTGCTGGCGGCATATCCGGACAAAGTGCTGGCGCTGGGTTTGATGCAGGAATTGTCCGCCCCTTATCGCGACCTGGCGGAGGCGCACTGGAGTGTCGCCCAGCTGGCGCTTTCAGCTACGCAACCGGCGTTGGCATTGCAGGAAATTCGTGAGGCGCGGCGCTTGCGACCGGACTGGGATGCTGCCGTCTCGCTTGAGGCACAGCTGCTTATGACGGAAAAGCCGGAAGCCGGGCTGGCGTTGCTGCGCCAATATGTGGCGCAGCATCCGCAGGCCATCGAGATTCGGCTGCAGTATGCACGCACGCTGGTGGATCAGAAGCAATATGTGTTGGCGCGTGAAACCTTCCATGAGTTGTCACGCGACAAGCCGGACAACACCGAATTTGTGCTGGCGGCCGCGCTGGTCTCCCTGCAGATGAATGATCTGGAAGCGGCTGAAAAGGAATTGCGCGCCTTGCTTGGCAAGGGCGGGGACGACAGAAATGCCATGCTGCAGTATTACCTGGGGCAGTTGTACGAAGCCAAATCCGACCAGGCCATGGCGCTGACACATTACCGCGCGGTGACGTCGGGCGGTTACGTTTTTCCGGCGCGTTTGCGCACGGCCTATTTGCTCGGCCGTGCCGGGGATATTGAAGGTGCGCGCGCGGCATTGCGGCAAACCGGAGTGCAGGACAATCAGCAGCGCGCCCAGCTGCTGGTGCTCGAAGCGCAATTGCTGCGCGAGGCAAAGCGCAACGAGGATGCCTTGCAAGTGCTGGAGCAGGGCCTGGAGAAATTGCCGAACCATGCAGACTTGTTGTACGAGGCCGCGATGCAGGCCGATCGCATGGGGCAGTTCGCCCGATCCGAGCAATGGCTGCGCAAGCTGATCCGGACCCGCCCCGAGTACGCCCATGCCTACAACGCGCTGGGCTACAGTCTGCTGGAGCGTAATGAACGCATTCCGGAAGCGCTGCAACTGGTGGAAAAAGCCTTGCAACTTGCCCCCAATGATCCGGCCATCATGGATAGCGTGGGCTGGGGCTATTACCGCAGCGGGCGGTTGGACGAGAGTGTTGCGATGCTGCGGCGCGCCCTGGCCGCCAACCCCGATCCTGAAATCGCTGCGCATCTGGGCGAAGTGCTGTGGGTGCGCGGCGACAAGGCCGAGGCGCGCAAGATCTGGCAGGAAAGCCTCAAGGCGCATCCGGATCACGCCATCCTGCAGGCGGTCATTCGAAAATTCGACGCCCCATGAGCCGTTGGCTGAGCGCAATTTTCGCTGCACTAATTTTCTCGGCGTGCAGTACGGCGCCGGTGGTTGAGCCCTCGGCAGCGACGACGGTGCAGGTGAGCGGCGAGTTCGTGCTGAACGGACGGGTGGCGATTCGTCACAATGGTGATCGGCAGAGTGCCGGATTGCATTGGACGCATCGGCGCGCCAGTGATGAGATTTTGTTGCTGGGCCCGCTCGGGCAGACGGCCGCGCGGGTGTACCGCGACGGTTATGGCGCCACGCTGGAAGACGGCTCGCGCCGTTATCAGGCGGAAGATGCCGCGACCCTGATGGAGAAAGTGCTGGGCTGGCAGCTGCCGCTGGACGGCTTGCCCGATTGGGTGCTGGCGCGGCCGCAGCCGGGCAGTGCGGCGGAAATTGAAAAGGATGCAGCCGGACGCCTCGCGCGCTTGCGTCAATCGGGCTGGGAAATCCGCTATCCGCGTTATGCGGGCGAAACCCACGAAAGCTTGCCGGCCCGGCTGGAGTTGCAGCGCGCGGATTTGCAAGTGCAATTGTTGATTGACGAATGGAAGTTCAGCGCCCCATGAACCGTGTGTTGACCTGCCCGGCGCCGGCCAAGCTCAATCTGTTTCTGCATGTCGTCGGCCGTCGCGCCGACGGCTATCACCTGTTGCAAACCCTGTTCCGCTTCATCGATTTGCAGGATGTCCTGCGTTTTGAACTGCGCGAGGATGGCGTAGTGCACCGTCTCCCCGAAATTGCGGGCGTTCCGGAATCGCAGGATTTGTGCGTGCGTGCAGCGCAGCTGTTGCAGGCCGAAACGGGGTGCAAGCTGGGCGTGAACATCACGCTGGAAAAACATATTCCGATGGGCGGCGGTCTGGGCGGCGGCAGTTCGGATGCGGCGACCACGCTGATTGCGCTGAATCGCCTGTGGAAGCTGGGTTTGTCGCGCGAACGCCTGATGCAGCTGGGGCTGCGCCTGGGGGCCGATGTGCCGGTGTTCGTGTTCGGCGAAAACGCCTTTGCCGAGGGCGTGGGCGAGCGTCTGCAGGTCATGGCGCTGCCGCCGGCCTGGTATGTTGTGCTGTTCCCCCCGGTGCATGTGCCGACGGCGGAGATTTTTGCGCGGCCGGAATTGACACGCGACACGGTTTCCCTCACAATGCGCGCCCTCTCGGAACGGCTTGAGCGGAATGATCCGCAGCTGCATAACGATTTGCAGGCCGTGGCGTGCGAACGC
>Ga0233425_10005839_pt1 | contig 18926 bp, 11 predicted proteins | sample Watercolumn_Towu_2_FD_181712 | JGI IMG/M metagenome (GOLD analysis project Ga0233425, IMG submission 181712) | Freshwater microbial communities from Lake Towuti, South Sulawesi, Indonesia - Watercolumn_Towuti2014_140_MG | ecosystem: Environmental > Aquatic > Freshwater > Lake | place... | reverse complement strand
AAACATCCCACACCAAGCCGCTGAGATAATTTTCAATCATCAGCAGGGAACAGCCCTTGTCTATTCCGTAGAGCGAATGACTATACCAGCGCGGAGTTACATCCAAATTGTACGAGTCGAAGAAGCCGTACTGCCCCCACGTTTGGGGATGATGCGCGTAAAGGTATTCCATCATTTCCAAAGTTTCGTTGGGAATAAATGGCAGGCAGGAAATCGCGCTGTAAATAGAAACCGTTCCGCTGTGATGAGGCTCGCTCAACGAAGGTCTACTCCCAGCCACTTCGTAACCCTCTGGACTATCGCCCGCGCTCAGTCCCCAACTATTTGCATGATATGTTTTGTATTGATTGGCATGGTTAATGCAAAATTGACGATTTGCCACGCAAGCCAAGCGCGTGTTCTCGAACCAGTCCACGCCGTTCGGGTCGAGATACCGCGCCGCATCCAGCCATGCTTCGCTGAATTGATAAGCAAAGAGGTTGCCGCCCGGATTGACAATGAGCGGTCTTCCGTCGAAAAAGCGGATGTCGCGTCGAAAGCCTTGATACAACCTTTGGGCTGTTTGCGCCTTAACCCGACTCGCGGCTTGCAGGTACATCATCTTTTGCTCGGCGGACATATCCCAGCGGCTGATGAAGCCCGCGCAGCCGTCTGTGTAGTCGCCGTCTTTGTCGGGGTTGTACGCCATGCGGAAGAGAGTTGCGTCATCTTCCTCGAAGACGATAAAAGACCAATCCACGCGTTCGAGCAGTTGCGCCGCAAGTTCACGGATTTCGTTGTCTTGAAAATATGCCGCCGCTGTGATGACTCCGTTCAAGCACAGCGCCGTGTCTATGGTCGAGTATTCGCACTTGCCATGCCGCTGGGCGCTATCCATGTGGAGGAAGTGCGCGAAAAATCCGCGCTGATGATCGGCGCGATGCAATAGGGTTTGCAGGGTTTGGCGGGTAATGTCCGCCGCTTGTTGTGCTGGCATCAGTCCGCGCTCGCTGGCGATGACCCATGCGGTTAAGGCGAATCCTGTCGAGGCGATGGATGCGAGGCGCGGCTCTTTGGTCGAGTCGACGGTGAGACCATAGCCCGCGCTGTTGGGGTCGAGGTTGGTGTAACGCAAAAAGAATTCGATGGAGCCGGTTACCTCCCTCAGCAGGAGGGCGTTGTTGTCCATCGCTTACCTGCTCGAAGACTGGCGCGGAATAAAACGCGTGGGGATGCGGCGCGGCTGGAAGGGCGTTTCATTTTCCAGAAAGGCAAGCAACTGACGGGTGGCGGCCGCGCCCCACTCGAAGCGCGACGCGCCGACCGTGGAGAGAGTCGGCTGCATGACTTTTGCAAGAGGAATGTCATCGAAGCCGACGACGGCGATGTCAGCAGGAGCGCGCAGGCCGAGTTCCTGCATGGCGCGTAAAAAGCCGATTGCCATCTGGTCGTTGGCGCAGAAGACCGCTTCGGGCAGGTCGTTGGATGCGATGATGTTCTTTGCGATTTCACGCCCCGATGCTTGGGTGAAGTTTCCCTGATACACGGGAATTTTCATCCGTTGTTTTTTTGCTTCATTCAGGAAGGTCTTCATGCGCTCGGCATTGTCGAAGGAATCGACCGCGCCGGCGATAAAGGCGATTTTCGTCATCCCCTGCCCGTGAAGATGCTGGAACACTTCGCGCGTTCCCTGTCGGTTGTCGAGCAGAAGCGGCAGGATGAAATCGTTTTGCAGGGAGCGGTCCATGACCACGATGGGAAAACGTCCCGAAGCCAGTTTGAGGATGGGCTCGTCGGGAATCTTTGCGTCAAAGACAATTGCGCCGTCCACCTGGCGGTAGAACAACATGCGGCGCTCCGAACGGCTTTCAGGGCAGACAAGGAGTTCGTAATCCGTATCGAGGATGACGCTGTGAATCCCATCCAAAATCTCTTCATAGAATGAGCCGCCGAAGCGCGAGATGAAAACGCCGATGGTGTGCGTCTTGCGTTTCTTCAAATGCTTTGCAAAAGCATTGGGGTGGTAATTGAGTTTTTCGGCAGAGGCCAGCACGCGATGACGCGTGGCATCGCTGATATTGCCTGTGTCGTTGAGAACGTATGAGGCGGTGGTGACGCTTACTCCGGCGTGTCTGGCTACATCTCGAATAGTGGTCATGGATTTATTTTTGGTGGCGCGACATTAATGTCGCGTTACGGCTTGCGGGTGATTTGCAAACGCTCCAGTCCTTTGAGCAGGTATTGATTCTTCATCGTGATATCGTAGACCGCGCTGTTTTCATAGTTCGCCAGCATCAGCAGGGAAATGCCCTTGTCGATTCCGATCACGTCGCTGTCGTACCAGTTCCGGCTCAGGTTGTAGGCGTCGTAAAAACCATACCGGCCTTTGAGCGGTTCGATGCTGTAATAGTTTAACATGGCCTGCGCGGACCCTTCGGGCAGAAAAAGCATGGATGCAATCGCGGCATATGGCGGGACGGTATCGTCCACTTTATGCGAGTTGTTGTCGAAGCCCGAGGGCGGCGCGCCGTACAGGCCGTTGTATCCGCCAGGGCCGTCACAGGCGCTCAAGCCCCATGCCAGCGGACTGAGCGTTTCATATTTATCCTGTTTTGTGGTGGCATAGCGGTATTGCGCCTGAACCGCCTTGACCGAATTCTCAAACCAGTTCACGCCTTCGCGGTCTTTATATTCGCGGAAGTCAATCCACGCGTGGCTGAACTGGTAGGTGAAGATGGAGCCGAACCATGAATGGATGAACGGTTCGCCGCCGCCATACCCGGCATAGTGACGTTTGAAGCCGTAGTACAAACTGTCATCGGTGGGGTGTGTGGGAGAGCCGGCCGCCAGAATGTACAGCATCAATTGCTCGGCGTAGAAATCCCAATGTCCCTCGAATCCTTTTTCGGGACGGTACGCCATGTAGAACATATCGCGTGATTCATCCACGAACCACGGCCAGTTGACATCGCCATAAAGTTGATTCGCTTTTGTTTGAATCTCGCCGCCGAAGTATTCTCCCGCAGTGAGTACGCCCATCATCAAAATGGCCGTGTCAATGCTCGATACTTCGCTGTTCCAGGCGCGTTTGCCAGTGGACATATCCACAAAGTGATAAAAGAATCCTTCGGTGCGATCCATTTTGAACAAAGTCTCGAGAGTTCCTTCGACGCGCTCCAATCCCTGCTCGCGGGCGATGTATCCCTTTTCGACCCCGATGGGATACGCGCTCAACGCGAATCCGACAGATGCGATGCTGGCGATTCCTTCTGAACCGGGGAAGCGGTCGCGCACCAAGCCGTAGCCTGCTTCCGTGACATTGACATTTGCCTGCTCCCAGAAAAAATCGAACGCGCCGCGCATCTCGTAGTCCATGACGGTTTCGAGGGCAATGAGCGGGGCGGCGGTCGGCGCGGGAATTGTCTCAGTGGGGGAAATGGTTGGGGCGACAGGATCCTGCGTCGGCGTGGAAGGAGCGGCGCAGCCAGTCAACAAGATGGAGAAAATCAGCAGGGCGGAAAAAATCCTATTCACCGGTAATGCCCGTCCTTTCCACAGATTCCACGAACCATTTTTGCAGGAGGAAATACATGACCAGCAATGGCAGGATGTTCAAAAATGTGCCGCTCATTTTGACGGCTTCGTTCAGGCGGTCGAAGATGTTGACCGTGCCGGGCGGGTACAGATTTTCGTAAGCCTGGACAAATTTCGAGAGCTGCATCGGCAGGGTGGTGACGCCGCCTTCGAGAAAAATGGCGGTGAGGAAGGTCTCGTTCCAATACCAGACAATGGAGAAAATGAAGGACACGATGTAGGCAGACAGCGCGGAAGGAACCGCGATGGTGAAAAAAATTCGCAGGTCAGACGCGCCGTCTATGCGGGCGGCTTCTTCCAACACTTTGGGCAGGGAGAGGAAGGTCTGGTAAAAGATGAGGATGAAGATGGCGCTGCGGAAGCCCTGCCCCATTAGCGCGGGGAGAATCAGCGAGAGCGGATTGCCGAGCAGGCCAAATTCGCGGTAGGTCAGCATTTGCGGGATGACCGTGTTTTGGGGCGGGATGATGAAGGTGGCGAGGATGAGCAGGAGGATGAGGTTCCGTCCCCAAAAACGATAGCGCGCCAGGCCGTACCCAATCAGTGAGGTGATGAACGTTTGCAGAATGGACGGCACGATACTCACAAGGATGGATGCCGCCAGTGTGGCCGGATAATCCAGCACGAGGAAGGCTTTTTCGTAGTTGCCCGTGTAGAACTCGGCGGGAACCCATTGCACCATCGGGTTGAGCAGGTCGGCGGGACTTTTGACGCTGGAGACAAACATGAACAACAATGGATACAGGTACACAAATCCGATGGCGACCAGCAGGGCATATAGAACGATGGTGAACACCATCCCATAACGGGTGCGGCTCCCAAAGAGAAAACTGCGGATGCGGTCGGTGTTGAGGCGGCGGAGGAATTGCATGTCAGTTCGACTCCTTCTTCGCCCATTGCGTGAGGAAGGCATAGACAATGCCCAGCAGGACGACCATCACGCCAAAGTAGATGAATGCCATGGCGCTGGCGTAACCGATTCCGCCGTGGACGTTGTAGGTCTGGCCGTAAATATATTGAATGACCTTGTTCTCTGAAAAATGCGAAAGGGCGATGATGGTGTAGACGGCGTTGACCACCGTCGCCGTGGAAAGAGACGGGAGGGTGATCTTCCAGTAGGTTTCCCAGGCCGAAGCGCCGTCAATGGCTGCGGCTTCGTAGATGCTCCTGTCCACTTTTTGCAGGCTTGCGAGATAAATGAGAATCTGCACGCCCGAAAACCACAGGATGAGGATGAATGAGGTCAGCAGATATTCCACGGGATTTCGCAGGGCACGCGGCAGTTCCAACAGAAATTCCGCCACCGCGGGGACGCTGGCAATGCCCGGCGCGGAGGTCGCGCCCTGCGCGGTCAATTCCTTGATGACAGGGCCGCTGGTGATGACGACCGGCAGAAAGAAAATGATGCGGAACAGTCCCTTGAATTTGAAATCGAGATTGAGGAAGAGGGCAATCACCATCGAAAAAATCAGCACGATGGGAACCGAGACGAGAGTCTCGACCGTGTAACCGATCAGCAGTTCGACGAAGTTCGGGTCGGTGAAGAGGGCGCGGGTGTAGTTCGCCCATTGCACGAAGGTCAGGTCAATGCCGGTGGCCGAGACGGTGACTTCATTCAGGCTGTAGCGGAAGGTCTCGATCAGCGGCAGGAAGGTGAAGAGGGAGAATCCCAGCGCCCAGACCAGGATGAATCCGTATCCATGCAGGGCTTCGCGCAGGCGCAGGCTGATTCCACGGCGAAGGTTCATGGCTGATTCTCCCAAAGGGCGGCGTCTTCGGCGTTGACGGTCAGCGCGCCGCGCTTAAACGGGCGGGTTGTGTAGTTGACGATGATTTGTTTGCCGTTGGCGTAGGTCGTGGCATAGACTCCTTCGGCGAGTTTTTGGCGGGCGGCGATTTCCTGTCCGCGCACGGGGGCGAGCAGGGAGTTCATCCAGCCGTAGGTCGCGCGGATTTGTCCGCCCCATTGGGCATGGGACGAAGTGTAAATTTCGCTGGAGGGGGTGTTCAACATTTTAGTGGTCGCTTCATACGTCAGGAAGTACGAAGGGTAAATTCCAAAATCAATGTGACGCAGCAGGTCGGCGCGCAGGTTGGGGGAGAAGTTAAGCGCTTCGCCGTAATAGGGAATGTAACCCGCCAGCACAATCGGCAGGAAAGGCACGGCTTCGGATGTGTAGATATAGCCGTTATCGCCGAGAGGCATGTTGTAATAGGCGCGGGTCATTGACCAGAGATAATCGTTGGGGCGATAGAAAGACAACGGCGCGGGAGAATCCGCCAGCAGGGTTTGGTAAGCCTGAATGGCCTGCTCGCGGTCGAGGGCATGGCCGTCCTTGAAGTCGCTGTATGCTGTGTAACCGATTTGATCGAGCGCGAGTCCGGCGTCGAGGCTGGATGCAACGCTGTTCGAGAGCGGGGAAATTTTTTGTTCAAGGGCTTTGAGGTTGAGGTAGTAATTGACCTTGCCGCGGTTGTAACCGACCAGATTAACTTTGGTGATTGCCATCGCCAGGTCGTTGCGGGGCGAGTAACCCGATTCGCCCCATAGCGCGGCCTGCGGGTCGAGATAGAGAGCAAAACTTCCGCCGTCTGCGGCAATGCGTTTTGCTTCGGCGTTCAACGCGTCGAGTGTGCCAAGCTTGCGCTCCAGTTTCAGCGGCGCGGACGGCGTACTCGATGCGCCGAGGGTTTGCCAGCCGTAATAAATAACCTGCGGATTCTCCATTTGCAAGTCGTCCAGAACCTCACGCATCTGGCGCACGGTCGTCATCGAGACGAAGCGGTGCCACAACAGGACGCGCTCCTTGTCGCCGCCCAAAAATTCAAGGCGAATACCCATGCTCGGATTCGAGTCAATATTCTTTTTGAGCAATCCTTTTTCGAGCAGGTACTCCTGGTAACTGCGCGCCATGCCGACATAATCCGCCGCGGCTCCGGTCAGGAAACGATAATGAACGACCGCATCAAAGGAATTGGTTTGCTTCTGGATGACAGTCACGCCCGCGCCCGAACGGTTGGTGGCCTGAAAATAACTTTCGTTGTAAATGAAGGCGTTGTAGATGAAATTGAAATTGGTGATGATGCCCGAAGGGTGCGCCTGCACTTCACCATAGGCCGCGCCCTTTTCAACCAGCGCGAGAAACGCATTCTTTCCTTCACCGTGAACCATGCCAAAGACAGGGAACGAAATCGGGTAGGCGCGGTTGATGTTCGGGTCATACGGAATGGAGGCAATCATGCCCAGGTCTTCGCCATAATAACGTCCCTGAAACATGTTTACAGCCTTGGTCTCATCGGCAAAGCGGATCAGACTGCCCGTGCCGTCGGGCAGGAGCATGTAACCCGATGTGCTCCCGCCGCGGGTTGCGCCGAGGAAGGGATAGACATACACCAGCCCGAGTTTGAAGGCGGGATTTTCCTGGCGGATGGAATCGGCTGGGATGTCCACGCGGACGCCTTCGGCTTCGAGTCTGACTTCGACCTTGAGGCTGATTCCGTACTCCTCAAACAGAATCTCCGCTGAGAGTCCCTGCTCGATGGGCGCGGTTTTCATCGTCATCGTGGAGTTGGCAATGGAGGCGCGTTTGCTGACCGCCTGCTCGTCCAGATATTCAATGCTGATTCCGCTTTTGGCAAAGGCGCGCCACGATTTGTTGAGTCTGTCGCCTTCGATGGTTTCGTCAATGCCCGAATACCAGGTGTATCCGCTGCGATTGTCCACGAGTTTGAAGGCCAGCGTGGACGAATCCATGTAGAGTTGGAAGGAGTCATTCTCGGCGATGAGTTGATAGGATGCGGGAATCTCTTCGGGGCGCGGGGCGGCGTCCGCTGTCCGCTGGGGAAAAAGCCCAATGGACAGAATCAGGCAAACGGTCAGAATGAAGCGCTGAATTTTATCCACGCAGGCCAACCTCCCGCACAATCGCAAGGATGAATTCATAAAGCTGGTTGAACAGCACGTAGAGGATGTAGCCTGTCAGCATGAATATCGCCATCGTGAAAAGGGTGGTGAAAATGTTTCGGATGGTTTCGGAAAGCGAGTAATTGTGTGTCTCTTTGACCATGATGACGAGCATCAACCCCGTCCAAAGCCAGATTAATTGAACCGAAAAAGTGTAGAGGAAAATTTCGTTAAGCGTCAACACGTTTGAGATGATGGCAATGGGTAATGCGAACAAGGCATAGGGGAAGAGGCTGTACGCGCTGCCGATGACCACATCGCGCAGGCGGCCCTCCCCGTCTTGAATGGTGGCGACGAGATAGTTGGCCGCGTTCCACAACAGAAGCGGGAGAATGGCGCGAATGATCTCGGTCTCGACCCAGATTTGCGCCGGGCTGGAGTAGGGGCTGAAGACAAAGCCCGTCAGGTACAGCGAGAGCAGGCGGACGATGATGACCCACGCATAAACGATGAACGCAAAGGTGAGACTGCCGCGCAAATTTTTCTTGATGTAGTAGAAGCTGTCCGCGGGCTGTTTGATGAAGCGGAACATGAAAACGAAATCGTCCACGAGGCGGACCTTTTGCAGTGTGCGCGCCCGAACCCGCAGGGGTTCGAGAAATCTGTAGCGTTTCTCGGCGCGGGTGAACACGCCAAGCGCAACCCACAAACCAAAGAAAGCCAGCAGCCCGCCGCCCAGATATTTTTGCAGAACCGCGTTCCGCAACTCCCAGAATGTTTCGGAATATCCGTTGCGGTCTTCGGCGTAGCGGTAGGCTTCGAGCGCGCGCGGATAATCGCCCTGTTTGTAATAGGCGTCGGCGATGCCCTGATAGGCCATGATGAACAGGCCGTTGTAGGTCAGCACTTCTTCAAAATAAGGTTTGGCTTCCACGTAGTACCCATCCATGTAAAGGCGCATGCCTTCATGCACCTTGCGCGCAAAAGCCGTGGAGCGATAGGTGACGATGGTGTTCTTGTCCTTGTCCAGCACGTAGAGGTCTTCGCCCGCGCGCTCGACGGCCGTGGGGTTTGCCAGGGCGCCAAGCCTTTGCTCGCCCGCATCCTTCGCACCGAAGGCGAAAAGCAATGTGCCGTTCAAATCATATTCATAGATGAGGCCTTCGGAATCGACTGTGACGAGCAAGCCATCGGCGCTGACCTGCGCGTCGCGGAAGGTGGCGGAGCCGATCACCCAGTCAAAGAGATTTCTGCCGGAGACCGTGAACTTGCGGATGCTCTTGTCGCGGGTCGTGCCTGCGGTGACGGTGTACACCAGCGACTGCGAGTCAATCACCACGTTGGATGGCGACGCCGCTTCATTCTTGACGAATTGGTCCAACTGTTCCTGAGTCAGGAACATGCGCTGGAGAATCATCTTCAACGACATCTCCGCCGCGTTCGAGCCGAAGTAACCGATGAAGTTGCCGTCCGCATTCATCATCACCAGCCCGTTAACCGAACCTTCGCTGACGATGTAAAGATTCTTGCGCGCGTCCACGCTTATTTTGCGCGGCAGGAATTCGCGGTCTTTGCCGAAGAGCGGCTCGGACGGACGGCCGAATTCCTTGACGAGATTTCCGTCCTTGTCCAAAATGACAATCTCATTCTTTCCCGAATCTGCAATGTAAAGGACGCCTGATTCGTCCACGAAGAGGCCGCTCGGCGCCTGCAAGATTCCACCGCCGAATTCCTGCTTCACCTGAAAATTTTTATCGAGTTTGACAATGCGGCCGTTGCCCGTATCTGCCACGTAGAGGAATCCGTCTGGGGCGAGGAACATGTCTTCGGGCGCGGAGAGCGGCAGGTCAATTTCATCAAGCGGGGTGTAGGCATCCTGGGTCATGAAGAACCATCCGCCCGGCCCGATGGCCCAGGTGGTATAGGGCGAAAAGGCGCGCGCTTTCGTTCCTGCAAAGAGAAATAAAGCGCAGACGGCAATCAACAGCGGGAGAAGAATCTTTTTCATTTCAATCCCGAATGTGACATGGTGCTCATCACCTGGCTTTGCAGGAAGATGAAAATCAACAGGTTCGGCACGAACATAATCAAGGCGGCTACTGCCGCAACTCCCTGCCCTGCCACCGCATTCGCGCCTGCTGTGGTTGAGGTGAGCGTGCTGATATAAAACGAAAAGGCTTTCAGGCTTTCGTTGGTGACATAAAGCGTCGAACTCTCCGCGTTGTTCCAGGCGGCCTGAAAGGCCAGGATGGCTATCGTGGCAAGAGCAGGCCGGATCATCGGCAGGACGATGCGCCAGTAAATATGCAGGTCTGAAGCGCCGTCAATCTGCGCGGCTTCCAGCACTTCGTTGGGAATTCCGTCCATGAATTGTTTGAGCAGGAAGAGTCCCACAGGCATGGCCAACACCGGCAGGATGTGAACCCAAAAGGTATCCAGCAGGTTTAATTTTTCGATGACCAAAAAACGCGGAATGGTGACCGCAATCGGCACGAACATCAGCGCGAGGGTGTTGACCGCGAACAAAGTCTGCTTGAGTTTGAAACGCTTCTTCGAGAGGGCATACGCCGCCATGCTGGAAACGAAGATGGACACAGCCACCGTGACAAGGCTGATGACCACGCTGTTGAACAGGTAGCGGCTGACCGGCACGCCGGACTTGGATAACTTGGAGAACAAGTCTACAAAGTTTTTGAGCGTGGGGTTGATGACGAAAAAGCGCGGCGGGTAGGCGTACAGTTCATCCGGCGGCTTGAAGGCGTTGGAGAAAATGAAGACGATGGGCAAAATCATGAACGCCGCCAGTGGAAGCAGGAACAGCCAGAATTTGATCTGGCTGACGTGAAATCCCTGCGGGTTGATGCCGCGGTTGCGAATTCCTGTAAAACGGCGGAACCAGTTTCGAGTCATGCCTGCCTCACTCCTCGCCCGCAAACAGGCGGTTGGAGAGGCGCGTAAAGAACAGCACCATCACCAGCAGCACAACGGAGATGGCGGCGGCGTAGCCCATCTCGTAACGCAGAAAGCCGTAGTCTTCGATGTGATTGACGATCAACTGCCCGGCGTATTGCGGCGTGGGGTTGACCCCGGAAAGCGTCACGCCAATTGCGCCCGCCTGAAACGTGCCGACAATGGACATGACCGCGCCGAAGAGCATTTGCGGTTTCATCGAAGGGATGGTGATGTAGAAGATTTCCTGCCAGCGGTTTTCTACGCCGTCCAACGCGGCGGCTTCGTACAATTCAGGGTTGATTTCCAAAATGCCGGCCAGCATGGCGAGGAAGCCGATGCCCATGCTACTCCACAATGTCACCACGATCATGATGCTCATCAAATACTGCGGCGATTGCAGCCATTGAATCGGCTCCTGAATGACGCGCAGTCCGAGCAGGAAACTGTTCAAGTAGCCGGTCTGGTCTCCGCTGAAGAGGGTTTTCCAGACGACAGCCATTGCCACGCCGGAGGTCATCGAGGGCGAATACAGAATCAAGGCGAAGACAGTGCGCGGAATCTTCGGCAGTTGCGCCAATACCCACGCGAGAAAAAAGGATAACGCATATCCGCCCGGCCCGACGATCACCGCAAATTGAATGGTATTGGGCAGGACGTATTTCATGAAGACATCGTCCGCTGTGAGCAGGGAGATGTAGTTCCGCAAGCCGATGAAGGTGGGAAATTGAATGGTATCGAAAAATGTAAATGAGAGCAGGAATGCCGCAATGACCGGCACGATGATAAAGGTCAGGAAGGCGAGCGCGTACATGGATAGAAATCCATACGCGCTGCCTTCGCGCTTCACCCAACTTTGAAAGGCGGCTTTATTTTGCATGAGCCATCCATTCTTTTACGGTTTCGATGGTCGGGATATTGAACTCTCGCGCGCGCTGTCCGTTCTTCAAATAGCCGAACTCTTCCATCTTGCGGGTGATCTCGCGGTTGATGACGATGATGGAACGGTCAATTGCAACGCGCGGATTTGCGCCGTCGAAGACGATGCGGCTCCAAACGTTTGCGAGTTCGCGTTCCTGCATATAACTGCCGGGCAGTTTCACCGGCTCTTGCAGCCATTTCCACTGTTCGAGAATAACAGATTTATGCTCCTCGGGAATCGAGAGGCGGCGGAACGCTTCCAGGTTGGCGGAACTCCACAGATATTCACCGCCGTAATTCAAAACCAGCCGCTCTTGAAAATCCACCTGCGTTTCAGTGGACATCCACCACTTCATGAACTGCCACGCTTCCTGTGGATGCGTTGTGTTTTTGAACATGATGCTCGATTGCGCCGAGCCGGTGGTGTAGCGGTTTTGCGCGCCGTCGGGCAATACGACTGCGGGGTACAAGTCAATGCTCCACAAGCCGTTGATCTCCGGCGCGGCGGTTGTTAATTTGATATAGGTTTCGAGATTCGATACGCCGATGGGCAGCGTGCCATAACGGAAACTTTCGTAGAAGCTCGAAGTGGTCAGCGGCATCCCATAGATGGTAAAACTTTCGGCCATGAATTTTATGGCGGCGACGGCTTCCTCGCTTTGCAGGCCGGTCGCAAAGCCATTTTCGCTGTAGAGCTCCGCGCCGTAGTTGAAAAGATACGGGGCGGTGAAGATGTAATTTCTCTGCGCGGAGGGGTTGGATAGCGGCGCGTTAAAGTTCATGCCGTAACGCTGCAACTCCGGCAGAATTTCGATGACTTCGTTCCATGTGTGCGGAACGGGAATGCCCAGCGAATCGAGAATATCCCTGCGATAAAACGTGACCCAGAAATCCTGAGTCTCCGGGATGGCGTACACCGAATCATTGATGATGTAACTCAGAAGCGCGCCGGGCGAATATATTTTGATGAACGAATCGAAATCATCGAAAGAGCGCAAGTCATACAGCGCGTTGCGGATGGCGAGTTCGTACGGCTTGTCGGTGCTGACTCCAAGCGCAACATCCGGCTGGATGCCCGCCGCGTTTGCAAGGACGAGTTTCGCCTCGTCGGGCATGATCGAAAACTTGACGCGGATGCCTGTCTGCGGCGTGAAGGATTCATCCGCCATGATTTGCAGCAAGTCCACGTACTGGCGCGGACGATTGACCCACACTTCGAGTTCGCCTTCGTTCGCGCCGATGGAATTGTACGGGTCGGGCTGGAAGGAGCGCGTGAAGCGTTTCAAGCCTTCGGTCAGCGACCTTGAAAATGGAACGGCTTCCATCATGGGCGCGCTGTCAACGGAGTGGATGTAGATTTTGTCCAGCGCGAGCGGCTGGCTTTGCAGTAACGGCAGAAGTGAGCCGAGCAATTGCGCCGCCGAGCCGGAACCTTCGGAGAAGCGCTTCATATAGATGGGAATCTTGTCCGGGTCTGCGGCGAGGAATTGCAAATTATCAATCGCCATTTGGTAGGTGAGCGCTTCGGGCGATGCGCCGCTCTGGTTGATGGACAGCAATATATCTTTATCATTCACAAGATGCTGGATGATCGCATTAAGCCGCTCATCCATGTTTGGGATGTAATCGGAGATGACCCATTCCTTGTACGGGTTGCGCTGGTTGCCGGTCAACTTCTTGATTTCGAGCGCGAGGGCGTTGATGTCGAGCAGGGCTTGTTGAATGGTCTCCACGGCGGGCTGGTATGGGGAGTTCGTCGCCTCAATCCCCAGCACATTCACGCCTCCGCGCAGGAAAATTTTGTACCCCAGCGGGACGTTCACCCAATCCATTGAGTACGGGAATGGAACGGCGTTCAACTGCTCGAACGGAACTTCGCCGTTGACCGTGATGCGGCGGAAGACGGCAAAGTTACTGCGCGTGTTTTGCAGTGCGCGGAATGTGATCTCATACATCCCGTCTGCGGGGACGTTGAATTCGTAATACACCGCGCTGCCGTTGTTCTTCCAACTCTCGCCGCCGAGCGTGTTCAACAATAATTTGTAGGTGTCGTAAGGCGTGACGTTTAAACTTCGGCTGGCAGAGGGGCGGGCAGTGGTATCGTTTTTATACGAAGGAAATTCCGCTTCGAGCGTGAGCGAAAAACCAGATGAATCAGATGCGGGGGATGATTGCAGGTATTGCGAATAATCGGGGTGGGGAGAAAATGCCTGAAGGTAGATACTGCCCAAATAAACGGAACCCGTCCTCAGGTCAAACTGGAAGCGGTGAATTCCCTCTGCAAGTTTTATTCTCAGCGGGTACGGCTGGCTGAATTCCACATCCCGCGCCGCGATATTCGTCCATAGGATTTTTTGAGTCTGACGAATCAGCGCGTCATTGCCGTAGCGGTCTTTTGGAAAGGTATCGTTTGTGTTTTGATAATGGATGGGAAAAATAACGCGCCGCATATCGGGGACGGGATATTCGCCATCCACGCGCATCTGGCCTTCGGGCGCGGTCAGCACGGACGGGGCGGCGGCCGCGTCGAACGTGAGAATGTACTCGCCCGCGGCAGGAATCGTCACGTCGAATTGCAGGCTTTGTCCATGCTCGATCAAAACGCTGGCTTTGGAATACTGGCGCGAGATATCGTCATCGGCAAGCGGCAGGCCGAATGAATCAGCGCGGATTTCGATGGTTTGCGCGGGCAATATTTTCAGGCTGGCAGGCGAATCCGCGCGCGCCGGAACCGGGGTTACAGCGGCGAGAATCAAAAGCGTGATGACCAGCCGGAAAAAATTGCGCATATTAAGGAAAAGGGGAGCATTGCACAATGCAACGCTCCCCAATATTCTACATTCGATTAGGGCAGTTCAGCGCGGGCTTCGTCGAGAATCTTGTTGGCGAACTCTTCGAGCTGCGCGGCATAGTCTTCGTACTTGAACTTGCCGTCGTTGGCGAAGTTGAACATGAACCACATGTTCACATCCTTGTCCTCGCCGATGTCAATACCGGGCTTGCCTTCCCAGCGGGCATTGATGTAGCCGGGCACGATCTTGGCCAGCGATTCAATCGGACTGCCATCGAGGTTCTCAAGCGCCTGGCGGATGCCGGGCTTGTCGCCGAAGAAGGACAGGTACAGATCAATCGAGGCCGCATCCACAGAGACGGGCATCTTGCTCGGCACGCCGCCCGCCGCCTTGGCGAGCTCGGCATCCTTGGCATAGGCTTCCTTCGAGAAGGACATCCACTTGGCGAAGTCATACGCGGCTTCGAGGTTGGCGGTGGTCTTGGAAATCACGAGGATGTCGGTCACCATCACCTGGTTGCCGCCGGGGATTCCCATGAAGTCCCAGTTGAAGGTGGCCGCAGCGTAGCCGGGGATCGCCCAGCCGCCGTCCCAGCGCACGCCGGATTCCTGGTTCATGAACAATTCCCACGGGCCCTGGGATTTGAAGTTCTTCTTCTGCTCGTCGTTCAATCCCTGCCAGGTATGGGGCTTCACTTCGCCGGCCTTGGCCACGCCGGCCTTGAAAGCGGCGGAGTTGTAGTTCATGTGCGAGCCATCGAAGCTGAACCACTTCAGGTTGGAATCCTGTGTATTCGGGTACCAGCCCATGATGAATTCCATTTCATCGAGACCCAGTTTACCGTTCTGAACATCGGTGATGGCAGTGGTGGCGGCAAAGAAGTCGTCCACTGAAACACCGTAGGCCGGCGCATCGAGATTGGCGGCTTCAAACAGGTCCTGGTTGACGAAATATCCCATTACGAACTGCGCGGCAGGCACACCCTGAACTTTGCCGGAGAAGGTCACAGCCGTCTTCAACGCTTCGGGAACATCCTGCCAGTCGGGATCGTTGGCAACCAGGTCGGTCAGGTCGGCAGTCCAGCCGTTCTTGACGTACAGCGGGGTGCCGTCAGCCATGAAGACATCCGGCAATTCACCCTTGGCTGCGTAGTTGGTTAATTTCTCATCCCATTTTCCTTCGGCAGACATGTCTACAAACTCAATCGTGACATTGGGATGGGCTTCCATATAGGCCGCAATCATCTGGCGCTGGATATTGTTTTCCTCTTCCGTGCCTACGTTCCAGTTGGCATAGCGCAAGGTGACGGGTTCGACAGGGGCCTCGGTTGGGGCTTCAGTGGGAGCCGCAGTCGGCGCCTCGGTCGGGGCTTCGGTCGGAGCCGCAGTCGGGGTGGGCTTCGCACCGCAGGCTGCCAGGCTGACAACCAGAACGAGCAGAATTGCCGCGTTTAGAACTTTCGTAAAGACTTTCATTTTCTCATCTCCTTTTGATGTTTTGAATAAGTGATTAGCTATACAAAGATTAAACGAAATTATTTTGCAGGCTGCCTCCTTTTCAATTCACGAACTTCCCAAAACAATTTTTACCGTGTGCGTCTTTTCGTCCGAAAAAACGGGGAGAAGATTGCTCTCGTAAACGCGACCATCAACGGTCACGGAACGAACGCCGCGATTCACATGCTGCGGATTTTCCACTTCGATCTCATAGACTGCATTTCGGAATTTGCGCGTGACTTTGAACCCGCTCCAACTGGACGGGATGGCTGGTTCCACCAAAAGACCATTTTCTTCGGGACGGATTCCCAAAATCCAGTGCGTGGCGACGTAGTGCAGCCACTGCGCCGAGCCGGTGTACCAGGTCCAGCCGCCGCGGCCGTAATATTCCGAAAGCGGGCCGTCAATGTTGCCGGGCGTGACGTATGGCTCGGCCTTGTATGTTTCAATATCTGCGCTGCGATTGGGCGGGCAGATTCGACGGTAGGCTTCGTACGCCAACTCAGGCTGGCCGGCCGCGCTGTAGGCCCAAACCGACCACGTCGCGGCATGGGTGTACACGCCGCCGTTCTCGCGCAGGCCCGGCGCATAACGCGTGACATATCCAATATCGGTGCGGGGCTTTGTAAATGCAGGATAGTTAAGCAGCGTGCCGTAATCCTTGAGCAGGTACTTCGTCACCGAGTCCATTGCGGTTTTTGCGCGCTCATCATCCGCCGCGCCGCTCATCACCGCCCAAATATTCGGCATGAGGAAGATTTTTCCTTCTTCGTTTTGCTGTGACCCAAGGAGCAGCCCGTCATCGGTGGTGGCTTGCAAATACCATTCGCCGTCCCAGCCAAATTGATTAAACGACTCTTTTAGATTTGCGCGCACATCTTCGCACTTGACGGCAAAAGTCTCATCGCCCTGCCGCCGCGCCAGCGGAATGAAATCGGCGAGGAGCATATAAAGAAATTCCGCGACCCAAAAACTTTCGCCCTTCAGCAGCGTGCCGACCGCGCTCAGGCCGTCGTTCCAATCATGGTCGCCCATCAAGGGGATTCCGCGCGGCGAAAAGCGCGAGAACGAACGCTCGATGGCGCGCTTGCAATGCTGGTAAAAAGATTCAGCAGGGCCGTTCAGATACGAAACAGACTCATCCAAAATGCTGAAGTCCGCGGTCTCCTTCAGGTAAGCCGAAAGGATGAACGGCATCCACAGCAGATCGTCGGAACAATTGGTGCGCGGCCCCCCGCCGCGGATCGAAAACCACCAATGCAGCACATCGCCTTCGATGAATTGTTGCGAAGCGTGAAGCAGCAATTGCTTGCGGGCGTATTCTGGCTCGCTCTCGAGAAATATCTGGCTGTCTTGCAACTGGTCGCGGAAGCCGTACCCAGCCGAGACCTGATAAAACGCAGACTTGCCCCAGATGCGGCAGGAGGTGGCCTGGTACTTGAGCCAGATGTTGGTCATGAAGTTCAGCGCATCGTCGGGCGTTTCAACTCGTTCCGCGTCAATGAACTTCGACCAGAAGGCATTCACGTCTTGAAATGCTTTTTCGCTTTTTTCCACGGACGTGAATCGCTCAATAAGTTGGCGCGCATCTTCGCGTCCGTTTTCCGCCGCGCCCATTGTGAAAATAATCGTCTTCGATTGTGACGGCTCCAATGTCACAGCAACTTGCAGGGCGGCAATCGCGTCGGTAAAGCGGCCAGCCCTACCCGTCAAGGAGGATGCGGACATCGCCCTGGGGTTGTCGTCGTTGTTGTAGAGTCCGAGGAAGGATTCCTTGTCGCAGTCAAATGATTTCAAGGGTTCGCTGACTGCCATGAACGCGGTATAGGGCCAGTCCACGTTGTTGTGACGGCCTTTGTCGTCTGCAAATCCCCACAGGCATTTGGTTGCAAAAACAGCCCGCGCGTCCGCGTCGGCGGATGTTTCGATGAATAACTTGTGGAACTCGCGGTGTTCGTCGGGCGCAAAGCCCAGCAGCCATTCGGCATAGGATGTGACATCCAGCTCGCGCGTTTCGCCGCTGTGATTGGTGAGCGTCAACTGGAAAAATTCCACGGGGGCGTCCGCCGCCACAAAGACGGTCAGCGCGCTTTCAATGTCTTCCACCTGGTGAATGAATCGGGAATATCCAATGCCATGCACAACCTGATATTTTTGATACTTCCGCATGACGGGCTTGTAGGCCGCAGACCAAAAGATTTTACGTTTCAGGTCGCGGATGTAAAAATACTTTCCCCAATTGTCTTTGACCAAATCCTGGAACGAGCGCGTGATGCGGTTTTGCCCGGCGTTGCCGCGCCAGCTATAGCCTGACCCTGTTTGCGACACCATCATGGCATAATCGCCGTTGCTGATCACATTCCCCCACGGGCGGGGAGTGAACGGCGTGGTGATGATGTATTCGCGGCCATCTTCCGCAAAGTAACCGTATGGATTCTCGAATTTCATTTTCATGCGCTCTCGGGAACTCGTATACCTTTTCTTTTTGCGGACTTTGGGATAAACTGGCGTCAGTTTTGGTGAAACGTTTCACCGTTTTGCCAAAATTATCACACCCTTTTTTGTTTGTCAAGATATTTGCAGGCTTCTGTGAGGTAACATGCCCCAATCTGCCGAAGACTTTATCAATCAATTGCTCGCTCAAATGACGCCGGAGGAAAAAATCGGCCAGTTGAATCAGTTCTCCGCCAGCGCCGACCTCTCCCCCGACCTGCTGCGTGAGGGAAAAATCGGCTCACTCATCAACGCTTCGGGCGCGCTGACCGGGCAGGGATTTTCAGATTCGGGCAATGCCGAAATCAGCAATCACTTTCAAAAACTCGCGCTCGAATCGCGTTTGAAGATTCCGCTCATCTTCGGGCGGGATGTGATTCACGGCTTCCGAACGGTGTTCCCCATCCCGTTAGCGCAGGCCGCCGCGTTTGACCCGGACCTAGCCGGTGAAGCCGCGTCGGTCGCCGCGCGCGAAGCGACAGCCAGCGGCATCCACTGGACGTTCGCTCCCATGCTGGATATCGCGCGCGACCCGCGCTGGGGACGCGTGGCCGAAGGCAACGGCGAAGACCCGTTCCTCTGTTCGCAAATAGCCGCCGCCGTGGTGAAAGGTTTTCAAGGCGATGACGTATCCGCCCCCGATAGAATGGTCGCCTGTGCCAAACATTATGTTGGCTATGGCTCCGCCGAGGGCGGACGCGATTACGAAAGCGGAGAAATCTCCGAGCCGACTCTGCGCGACGTATACCTGCCGCCTTTCCGCGCCGCCATCGAGGCTGGGAGCGGCACGGTCATGTC
>Ga0233425_10005838_pt1 | contig 18926 bp, 11 predicted proteins | sample Watercolumn_Towu_2_FD_181712 | JGI IMG/M metagenome (GOLD analysis project Ga0233425, IMG submission 181712) | Freshwater microbial communities from Lake Towuti, South Sulawesi, Indonesia - Watercolumn_Towuti2014_140_MG | ecosystem: Environmental > Aquatic > Freshwater > Lake | place... | reverse complement strand
GCATCTCGACACGTTCGACCTCAAGCCCGACGCGCCCGACGACTATCGCGGTGAGTTCAAGCCGATCGCCACCGCCGTGGCCGGCGTGCAGATCTGCGAGCACCTGCCGCGGCTGGCCGCCTGTGCCGATCGCTACGCGATCCTGCGCGGCGTGTCCCACACGCTGGCCGCCCACGAGCTCGGCAGCAGCTACATGCACACGGGCAACCGGCCGATCGCATCGCTCCAGTTCCCCAGTCACTCGGCCGTCGTCGCGCGCGAGCTCGGCGAGATGGGGGACCTGCCCCCGTCGGTGGCGATCCCGACGAGCCGCCATGGTGCCGGCTACCTCGGGGTGCGGTATGCGGCCTTCGGCACGGGCGGCGTGCCGAAGGCCGGCAAGCCCTTCAGCGTGCGGGGCATGGCGATCGACCGTGGCCTGACCATCGACCAGGTGGACCGCCGGCACGCGCTCCTCGACGATCTCGACGCCACGTTCCGCGAGATGGACTCCGCCAGCCAGCTCGTCGACGGACTCGACGCCTTCTCCGAGCAGGCCCACGCGATCATCACCTCGCCGCGGGCTCGACAGGCGTTCGACGTGTCGCGCGAGGAGCCGGCGTTCGCGCGGCCGTTCGGGAATCACGACTTCGGCCAGAGCTGCCTGCTCGCCACGCGGCTGGTGGAGTCGGGCGTGCGGTTCGTGACGGTGCAGCTCGGCGGCTGGGATACCCACGCCGACAACTGGAAGAAGCTCGAAACGACGCTCCTGCCGACGCTCGACGAGGGGCTCGCGGCGCTGGTGCTGGGGCTCGAGCAGAAGGGCCTGCTCGCGACGACCTGCTTGGTCGTGACCGGCGAGTTCGGGCGGACGCCGAAGATCAACAAGCGGGCGGGACGCGACCACTATCCGCGGGCCATGTGCACGCTCATGGCCGGGGGCGGCGTGCGGGGCGGCCAGGTGATCGGCGAGACCGACGACAAGGCCACGGAGCCGCGGCACGAGGGGATCCGGCCCGACGATGTGGCCGCGTCGCTCTACACCTGCCTCGGCATCGACCCCGCGAAGGAGTACCACACGGCCACGGGGCGGCCCGTGATGATCGTGCGCGACGGCACGCCGATCGCGGGACTGTGCGGCTGAGACCGGACGTCACACGCCCGTCGCGTCGCGGGTGCTCGCGAAGAGATCGATGTCCCAGGCCACGAGATCGCGGAACACCGCGTCGATCCGCGGCCGCGGCAGAAGCCGCGCCAGATCCTCGCCGGTGACCACGCCCCGGATGCTGCCCGGCTCGGACCGCACGTGGCACAGCGTATGCCAGCCGAGGATCGCGGCGCCCACCGCCGTGGGGTAGGAGATGTAGGTCGCGCCCGCGTAGGGCGTGCCGAGGAGCTCACGGTATCGCAGGAAACTCAGGCCCACGGTCTCGATGATCGTCTGCCGTTCGTTGCGCACCCACTCGCTCACGCGGATCTCGGCCGCGGCGCAGAAGTGGGTCCGCCGGATCGCGCCCGAGCGGAGGTAGTCCTCGATCCGGCGGGGCTTCTTCATGCCGGGCATCGCCGCGCGCACCACGGCCTCGATCGTCAGCTCCGGATTGGCTCCGAGCGTCTCCTTGGAGAGCAGGTTGAGCTGATGGAGCGCCTTGACGAGTTCCACCTCGGAGCCGCCCGTGTAGATGCCGATGTGCTCGACCTGGGGATACGAGCGGTGCAGCGACAGCAGCTCCTCCTGGTAGAGCGGATACTGCCGCCACATGCGCGGCTCGTGCGGAAACTGGTAGTCGCGGGCCGCCGTGAACGGCTCGTGCACGATCATCCGCCCGTCCCGCAGCTGCAGCGGGCTCTGCGACAGCTCGTCGAGCGCCACCGCCGGTGCCCACGAGAAGATGATCGCGTCGGCGTCGATGTCTTCGAGGAGATAGAGGTCGATCGACTCGATCTCGAGTTCCTTGCGGTGCTCGGAACTGATCCGGCAAATCTGATCCCCGATGAGGAAGTTGGTGATGCCCGGGGAGACACCCATGTTGATGAGCGCGGCCACTCCCTTCTCCTGCAGGGCCGCGTCGTGGGCGTACTGATTGAAGGTGAGGGAGCTCGCCGTCTCCGGGTTGTACATGTCGGAGGCGAGGTCGAGCGTGTGGGCTCCGAGGCGGATGCCCAGCTGGATGATGGGGCAGTTGAACTGCGGGATCGCCGCATTGATGAGCAGGGCTGCCCCGGCCAGTTTCTCGGCCCCCGGCCCGTCGAGGTCCAGAATCCGATCGAAGGTCGGGACGCCGATGATCTCGACCCGCTTCATCAGCCGCTCGGCGTGGTAGAGCGCGTCGCGGGCCCCCGCGGGATCGATCGAGAACACCTTGAAGCGGACGGGAATGCCCTCGCGCTCGGCCAGTTCGGCCAGGCAGATGAGCATGCTCGAGCCCACGGCCCCGAGGCCGAAGAACACGATCGTGAGCGGCGGATTCGACTGTTTACCTGTGACTGGAGCCATCGGCCCAAGGATATCCGGACGGTGCGGCGGCGACATCCGGCTCGTCGGGACCGCCGGCGATCGCCGAAAAGGCGACTCAACGCGGCAGGGCGAAGCTTCGCTCCACGAGGAGGTTGGCGACCAGGGCCGACCAACCCGTCTGATGGGCCGCGCCGCAGCCGCGGCCGGTGTCGCCATGGAAGTACTCGTAGAAGAGCACGAGGTCGCGCCAGGCCGGATCGGCCGCATAGCGCGGCTCGTCGCCATGGCAGGGGCGGCGACCGCTCGCGTCGGGCAGGAAGATCGTCGCCACCCGCCGGGCGAGTTCGTCGGCCACCTCCGCCAGCGTGCACCACCGCCCCGAGCCGGTCGGGCACTCCACGCGGAACGTGTCGCCGTAGGACTCCGCGTAGCGCCGCAGCGACTCGATCAGCATGAAGTTCATCGGCAGCCAGATCGGGCCCCGCCAGTTGGAGTTGCCGCCGAACAGACCGCCGTCGGCCTCGCCCGGGACGTAGGCCACGCGGTGCTCGGCGCCGCCGGCCTGAAACACGAACGGCCGCTCCGCGTGGGCGCGTGACAGCGAGCGGATGCCGTGAGGCGAGAGAAACTCGGCCTCGTCGAGCACCCGGCGGAGGATCCGCTCAAGCCGCGGCCGCGACACCGCCGAGAGCAGACAGCGTTCGCGGCTACCGGCCGAGGGCAGGTGGAGGTGCGCCGTCTGCTCGGGGCGGTTGCTGGCGAACCACTCCAGCCGGCGGCGGAAGGCCGGCAGCCGTTCGAGCGACGTGCGGTCGAAGGTCTCCACCGCGAACAGTGGCACCAGGCCCACCATCGAACGGCACTTGAGCGGCACCATCCGGCCGTCGACGTGGAGATGGTCGTAGTAGAAGCCGTCCTCCTCGTCCCAGAGGCCGGTGCCGTCGAGCGTGTTGATCGCCGTCACGATCGCCAGGTAGTGCTCGAAGAACTTGCGGGCCATGTCCTCGTAGACGGGATCGTGGCTGGCGAGTTCCACCGCGATCGCCAGCATCTCGGCGGCGAAGTGGGCCATCCACGCGGTGCCGTCGGCCTGCTCCAGATGGCCGGCCACCGGCAGCGGCTTCGAGCGGTCGAACACGCCGATGTTGTCGAGCCCGAGGAAGCCGCCGGAGAACAGGTGGCGGCCGGTGCGGTCGGCCCGGTTGACCCACCAGGTGAAGTTGAGCGCGAGCTTGTGGAACACCCGGGCGAGGAAGAACCGATCGGTGCGGCCGGTCATCTCGTAGACGCGGCGGCAGGCGGCGGCATGGACCGGCGGATTGACGTCGGCGAGATTGAACTCGTACGCGGGGAGTTGGCCGTTCGGGTGCTGATAGCGTTCGCGGAGGAAGCGAACGAGGTGATCCTTGGCGAAGTCGGGATCGACGAGCGCGTGGGCGATCATCTGGAAGGCGGTGTCCCAGACGGCGAACCAGGGAAACTCCCACGTATCGGGCACCGCCAGGACGTCGCGGGCGTGGAGGTGGAGCCAGTCATGGTTCGCGTGGTCGCGATGCGCCGGAGGCGCCGGCTGGTCGGGGTCGCCGGCCACCCAGCGGGGCACGTCGTAGCAATAGAACTGCTGGCTCCAGACGAGCCCCGCCGCAGCCTGCCGCACCACTCGGCCGGCCTCCGGCGCGAGCCCGCCCGTGATCCGCTCGTGAAAGGCATCGGACTCGGCGATCCGGCGGGCGAAGACGGCGTCGAAGCCGCGGCCGAAGGGGCGGGCGGTGGCCGGCTTCCCGGGATCGTCGGCGCGGAGCCGCAGCGCCACCACCGCCTGCCCGCCCGCGGCGAGGTCGAGCGTGTGGACGGCGGCCGCCTTCGTGCCGGTGTGGGCCGGATTGACGGCGGCACGGTCGCCGCCGACGAGAAAGTCGTGAAACGCGTCCTTCACGTACGGCGCGCGGTTGGCCGCGCCGAACAGCCGCGCGGTGTTGGTCTCGTTGCCGGTGAAGATCCACTCGGCCGAGTCGCGGGCGTCGAGGCGATAGCGGCCGAGCGTGGCATGCTCGGCGACCACGCCCCCCTTCACGGCGGTGATCCGTGGCTCGCCCCAGACGTCCTCCTCGCCCGCGCCCCAGGACCAGGTGTTGCGAAACCAGAGCGTGGGCAGGAGCCAGAGCCTGGCCGCCTCGGGGCCGGCGTTGGTGGCCGTGATCCGGATGGCGATGTCGGTGGGCGAGGCTTTCGCGTATTCGATCTTCACGTCGAAGAACCGGTTGCCGTCGAGCACGCCCGTGTCGAGCAGTTCGTACTCCGCGTCGGCATACCCGCGGCGGGCGTTGCCGGCGACCAGGTCGGCATACGGGAAGGCCGCATGCGGGTAGCGGTAGAGCGCCGCGAGATAGCTCGCCGTGGGCGTGGCGTCGAGGAAGTAGTAGAGTTCCTTGACGTCCTCGCCGTGGTTGCCCTCGGGGTTCGCCAGGCCGAAGAGCCGCTCCTTGAGGATCGAATCGCGTCCGTTCCAGAGCGCCAGCGAGAAGGCCAATCGGCACTGGTGGTCCGCGATCCCGAGCAGGCCGTCCTCTCCCCAGCGGTAGGCGCGGCTGCGGGCGTGGTCGTGGGGAAACGACCGCCAGACATCGCCCTCGGCCGAGTAGTCTTCCCGCACCGTGCCCCACTGCCGCTCGGCGAGATACGGGCCCCAGAGCTTCCACGGCCGGGGCGGCATGCGGCACGCAGCGAGGCGCCGCAGTTCGCGTGACGCGAGGTCGGGAGTGGGGGCCGGTGTGGTCATGGCATCGGTTCGAAACGCGAGTGCGAATCGGGCTGGCGGACCCAACGACGCTCGGATCTGCCTCCGCTCACCGAGACCGCATCCGGACGACGGATCGGGGATGTGGCCGCACCCCAGGGAGGGCGATCGATGCCGAGCGGCAGGAAGTGTACGGCGGGGCAGGTCACGTTCCGCAGAACGTGCGATAGGGACCACAGCCCGGCGGCGGCCCGCCACGATACGGCTCGTTCGCCGGCGTCTCGACGAACGGGTCGCGAAGGACGGCGAGCAATCGCTCGAACACGCCGAACTCGCCGGCCGCGGCCGCGGCAAGCGCCTCCTCCACGCGGTGGTTCCGCGGGATCACGACGGGGTTCGACCGCCGCATCCGCGTCACGGCGTCGGCACGCGACCCCGGCTCCCTGGCCAGCCGCTCGAGCCACCGCGTCTGCCACGCCAGCCACGGCGAGGCGGGTGCGGCCGCCGCGTCGGCGCCCGCTTCCGCGCTGCCGGCGAGCCCGGCGAACGTGGCGGTGAAGTCGGCGTTGTCCGCGGCCATGAGATCGAGCAGGTCGCCGATCAGCCGCGCGTCATCGGGCTCCTCGGCGGCGAGGCCGAGCTTCGCCCGCGCCCCGGCGAGGAAGTGCCGTTCGTAGCGGATCGGAAACGTGTCGAGCACCGCGCGGACGGCGGCGATGGCCTGCGCTTCGTCGGCATCCACGAGTGGCAGCAGGCTCTCCGCGAGCCGGGCGAGGTTCCAGTGCGCGATCCCCGGCTGGTTGCGATAGGCATAGCGTCCCTGGCGGTCGATCGAGCTGAACACCGCCGCCGGGTCGTAGGCATCGAGAAACGCGCACGGCCCGTAGTCGATCGTCTCCCCCGACACCGCCATGTTGTCGGTGTTCATCACGCCGTGCACGAAGCCGACGAGCATCCACCGCGCGACGAGCGCCGCCTGCCGTTCGACGACGGCCTCGAGAAACGCGATCGCGGGATCGTCGGCCCCGGCCGCCTCGGGGGCGTGGCGGGCGATCGCGTGATGGAGCAGGGCCGCGAGCACCTCGGGCACGTCGATCGCCGCCGCGAACTGGAACGTGCCCACGCGGATGTGGCTCGCGGCGACGCGGGTGAGCACGGCGCCGGGCAGGGGCGTCTCCCGCATCACCCATTCGCCCGTGGCGACCACGGCAAGGCTGCGGGTGGTGGGAATGCCCAGGGCGTGCATCGCCTCGCTGATGAGATACTCGCGAAGCATGGGGCCCTCCGCCGCGCGGCCGTCGCCGCCGCGCGAGTAGCGGGTGCGTCCGGCGCCCTTGAGCTGGAGGTCGCAGCGCCGGCCGTCGGGGAGCAGCTGCTCCCCGAGGAGGATCGCCCGGCCGTCGCCGAGATTCGTGAAGTGCCCGAACTGGTGCCCGGCGTAGGCCTGGGCGATCGGCTCCGCGCCGGGGGGCAGTTCGTTGCCCGCGAACATCGGCGCGCCCGCTGCCCGGAGGACGGCCGCGTCGAGGCCGAGCTCGGCGGCCAGCGCGTCGTTGAACGCGAGGATCGCCGGCCCGCGCACGGGTACCGGCGGCGCAGCCGTGAACAAGTCTTCCGGGAGCCGCGCGTAGGTGTTGTCGAAGCGCCAGCCAGCGGCGTCGATCGGGCGAGCCATGGACATTCGGGGATCCTACGGAGAGGTCGTGACCTATCGTAGGGTCTCCGCGTCATCGAGGTCGTCGCCGATCCGCCAGGCGGGGAACGGGTCCTCGAACTCGAGCCAGGCGTCGGGCCCGAGGTCGAGTTCCTCGTCCGACAGGCAGCACCGCTCGAGCCACTCGAGGAGGTCGGGGGCGAGTTTCGCGCCGATCACCACCAGTTCCTGCCGCCGATCACCCCATGGCTCCTGCCAGATCTCCTCGACGTCGCGTTCGTCGAGCTCCTCGGGCCATTCGTCGCGCGGAGCCGAGGCCAGCCACGCCCCGCCCGGCTGGAGGCTCGATACCACTCCCGCGCTCGACCACACGCCGGCCCAGGCATGCCGCGTCGCCAGCCAGACGAACCCCTTCGAGCGGATCACACCGCGGAAGCGCGGGCCGGTGACGAGATTCCAGAACCGCTGCGGATGCAGCGGGCGACGCGATCGGAACACCCGGCTCGAGAGTCCATACTCCTCGGTCTCGGGGACGTGCGTGCCCGGTGCCTCCGCCAGCCAGCCGGGGTGGCTCGCCGCATGATCCATGTCGAACAGGTTCGTGCCGAGGACGGACGCCGGAGGCAGCCGGCCGTGGGCCGCCCGGAGGATGGTCGCCGCCGGGTTGAGCTTCCGCAGAATCGCCTCGAGATAGGCGACGTCGTCGGCCGGCACGAGATCGGTCTTGTTGATCACGAGCACGTTGGCGAACTCGACCTGGTCCACGAGGAGCTGGACCAGATCCCGGGCGTCGTTCTCGTCGAGGCCCACGCCGCGGTGGCGGAGCTCGTCGCGGGAGCAGTAGTCGTCGAGGAAGTTGCGGGCGTCCACGACCGTGACGAGCGTGTCGAGCCGGGCCAGGGCCGAGAGGCTCTGTCCCTGCTCGTCGCTGAACGTGAAGGTCTCGGCGACGGGAAGAGGCTCGGAGATGCCGGTGCTTTCGACGAGGAGGTAGTCGAAGCGGCCCTCCCGGGCCAGACGGGCCACCTCCTCGAGCAGATCCTCGCGCAGCGTGCAGCAGATGCAGCCGTTCGAGAACTCGACCAGCTTCTCCTCGGTGCGGCTGAGCCGCGCCGCGGGCGCTGTCACCCGGGGATCGGACACGAGCCGGGCGTCGATGTTCACCTCGCTCATGTCGTTGACGATCACCGCCACGCGGAGCCCGTCACGATTCGCGAGCAGGTGGTTGAGGAGGGTGGTCTTCCCGGCACCGAGAAAGCCGGAGAGCACCGTGACGGGGAGCCGACGGTCGGGGGGCGCAACGGGGTCGGCGGACGGGACGGCAGCGGCAACGGGCTCCATGAGGCGTGCTCCGGGAATGGCAGGAACGACGGGCGAGCGGCCACTCTGCCACACGTGCAACTTAATTGCAACTAATGGGCAATCACCCGTCGAAACCCGCGTCACGCCGCCATCGAGGCGACCTCACGACGGATCCGTCTCGTCCTCGTCCCACTCGGCGTCGCCGTCTTCCTCGTCGTCCGACGCGTCGGGATCGGCGTCGCCGTCGTCCTCGTAGCCATCGTCGGCGTCGTCGTACGCCTCGTCCTCATCCTCGTCGGCATCGACGATCGCCGGGGCCGACGCATGCGGCTGGATCTTCAGCTTCCGCGGCGCCGGATCCGGGGGCAGGGGAGCGGTGCCATTCCGCTCGGCCCACTGCTCCATCGTGAGCAAGACCTCGCGGGCCTGCGAGCCGGCGTATTGCCCCACGACCCCGTCCTCGGCCATGAAGTCGATGAGGCGGGCCCCGCGGCCATAGCCCACGCCGAGCGCCCGCTGGAGGAGCGACACGCTGCCGCGGCCCTCGCGGATCACCACCTCGACCGCTGCCTCGTAGAGCTCGTCCTTGTCCTTCGGACTCGGGCCTCCCTTGGCCGCGTCGCCCGACGGCGCGGGCTGGAGGTTCACGAGTTCGGCGGCGTACTGCGGCTCGCTCGTGCCGATCGCCGCCATCACACGGCCGATCTCGTCGTCGGAGAGGAACGTGCCCTGGCCGCGGAGGATCTGGCTCGTGCCCGGGGAGAGGAAGAGCATGTCGCCGTTGCCGAGCAGCCGCTCGGCCCCCATCTCGTCGAGCACCACGCGGCTGTCGGTGCGGCTGGCCACCTGGAAGGCGATCCGGGCCGGCAGGTTGCTCTTGATGAGGCCGGTGATCACGTCCACCGTCGGCTTCTGCGTCGCGAGGATCAGATGGATGCCCACCGCCCGGCTCTTCTGCGCGAGCCGGATGATGTGGGCCTCGATCTCCTTGCCCGCCGTCATCATCATGTCGGCGATCTCGTCGGCGATCATCACGATGAAGGGCATCGTGGTGGGGATCGCGGCCGCCTCCTCGTCGCTCTCGGGCTTGATCCGCTCCAGGATCGTCTCGCGGCCCAGCGCGTTGTACTGCGTGAGGTGGCGGACGCCCACCTTGGCCAGGAGCGCGTACCGCTCCTCCATCTTGTCGACGGCCCAGGCCAGGATCGCCTCGGCCTTCTTCATGTCGGTCACGACCGGGTGCATGAGGTGGGGCAGCGACTTGTAGGGCGTGAGCTCGACCATCTTGGGGTCGATCATCAGCATCCGCACCTCGTCGGGCCGCCGCGTCATGAGCATCGAGACGATGATCGAGTTCAAGCAGACCGACTTGCCCGTGCCCGTGCGGCCCGCGATCAGGAGGTGGGGCATGCTCGCCATGTCCACCACCATCGGATTACCGGCCACGTCCTTGCCGAGGAAGATCGGGATCTTCATCGTGCGGCTCTTGGCCTGCGTCTCCTCGATCACCTCGCGGAGGCGGACCATCTGCCGAGTGGTGTTGGGCACCTCGATGCCCACCGAGTTCTTGCCCGGAATCGGGGCCACGATGCGGACGCTCGGCACCCGCAGCGCGATCGCCAGATCATCGGCGAGGTTCGTGATCTTGGCGAGCCGCAGGCCGGCCTCGAGCTCGATCTCATACTGCGAGATCACGGGGCCCGTCTCGACCTCGACCACCTTCACCTTGAAGCCGAACTCGGCGAACGTCTTCTCGAGCACCTTGGCCCGGTCGCGGACCTCCTGCTCCTGCTGGTCGAGCTCGAGATACTCGGTCGGCAGGAGGAGGTCGAGGCTCGGCAGCTCGTAGTCGGCCGACGGATCGGGTGAGAGTTCGAGGGCCGCCGCAGGCTTGCGTCGGGCCGCGAGCGAGCGGATCGGCACCACGCGCTGCGCCGGGGCGGCCGGCTCGTCGTCGCCATCCTCGTCGTCGCCGCCGCCGTCGTGTTCGTCGAGCTCGGCGTCCTCGTCGAGATCGTCGACCACGGGCTCGGGCACCTCGCGGCGCTTCACACGGATCGTGGGCTCGCCGTCGTCGTCCTCGTCGGCATCCTCATCCCCGGCGGACGCATCGGCGCCCGTCCGTCGCGAGGCGAGGCCAGGGAACATCGCGGCCACCCGGGCCTCGGCGGCCTCGGCATCGGCACGGCCCCGCGGCAGGAGCGACGCGGCGCCGCGTCCGGCCGAAGCGGTCACGGCCACGACCGCCGCGGACCCGGCGACCACGCCCTGCGCCACCCAGAGGAGCGCCGCGTCGCAGGCCAGGAACAGCCCACCGATCGTGATCGCGGTGACCACGATCGCGGCCCCGGTGCTGGCAAGGTACGACTCGGCGAGCAAGCGGCCCATGCCGCCGACCCGGCCTCCCGGCCCCCACAGCGGCCGGTCGATCCAGTCGGGGCAGAACAGCGTGAGCAGCGTGCAGGCTCCGGCGATGGCGACGAGCGCCCCGGCCGTGCGCAGCGGAAGGTCGGGCATCGCGCGGCGACGGAGGAGCGCCACGTCGAGGCCCACCACGAACGCGACGACGCACCACACGCCGAGGCCGAAGGCCTCCACGAGCGTGCCGGCCACCGTGGCCCCGAGGAGGCCGCACGCGTTGTGCGTCCGCACGTGCGGCGGGAACACGCGGGCCAGGGGCGGATCGCCGGCGTCGAACGTCACGAGCGCCACGACGAGAAACACGGCCGTGGCCAGAAGGAGGAGTGCGGTGAGATCGCGCACGCGGTTCCGCGGGGCCGCATCCGCTGGCGCCGTCGGCGCGGGAACGGCCCGGGGGGTGGCCCGCGGTGCCGGGGCGAAACGCGGGGAGACGGCGCGATCGGCGATCGCCATGACGACGGTCCTTGTCGGTCGAAGGTGGGTCCAGCGCAACTCTACAGGCCGGTTCCCGCACGGGCGGTGGCGGGGGCGACCCATCCGACGGCAGCCTGTTCCGATCGTGCGGGCAACGCGGGTCGCGAAAGCGCTGCGGCCCGCCACGCCGTCGGGGAGGGGAGGGTACGCTGTCGTCGGCGAGGCACCCGAGCCATGACGACCACCTCTTCCACCCCCGTGCCGCCCCAGGCCCAGGAGCCCCCGGCCTGGCACGTCGCCCGTCAGTCGCTCGAGGTCGTCGTCGTGGCGGCCGTCGCGGGGCTCATCCACACGGCGTTCTCGAACGGCCTCCTTTCTGCCGGCGGCGTGTGCGTGGTCGTCGCGATCGTGGCCTGCCTCAAGGCCGGCTACTTCATGATCGAGAACCTCCAGCACATCCTGCTCGCCACACGGCAGGAGATGCCCTACCACCGCTTCCTCGTGCTGATGGGAGTGAACATGGCGCAGATCACGCTCTCGTTCGCCCTCGACTTCTGGCTGCTCGAGACGGCCGAGCCGGGCAGCTTCACGGGGTTCGACACGTCCGCCGGCCCGGGCATGGTGTTCTTCGACTGCTGCTTCTTCAGCGTCCTCAACTTCTCGTTCTTCGGGTTCGGCGAGATCATGCCACGAACCGTTCCGTCGAAGATCGTGACGCTCCTGGAAGTGGTCCTCGCGTTCTTCACCGTGATCTTCCTGCTTTCCGACTTCGTCAGTCTCAAGCAGTCGCTGCGCGGGTCCCGCCGATCCTGAGGCCGCGGTCGCGCCATGCCCGTCCACCCCGACGCCCCTCACGTGATCCTCGGCGTCACCGCCGGGCTGGTCACGGCGCTGCTGAGCGCGGTGTCGTACCTGATCTCGCGGCATCACGGCGTCCGCTCGGGTGGTCCCATCCGCCTGCTCGTGCTCGCCCACACGCTGATGGGACTGGCCTGTGTTCCCGCCACCGCGATCCTCTGGCCCGTCGGCCTGCCGCTGACACGGGGATGGCTCGTGCCGCTCGTCGGGTCGGCGGCGACGTATCTCCTCGGACAGGCCCTCGTCTTCGTGGCCCTGCGTCATGCCGACGCCTCGCGCGTGGCACCCCTGCTCGGACTCAAGATCGTGATGCTCGCCGCCATCACGTCGTGGCTGCCGGAGGGCGGGCTCGACATCCGGCAGTGGGTCGCCGTCGGGCTCAGCGTGGTGGCGGCGCTCGTGCTCCAGCGCGGTGGCGGCGTGGCCGCGGCCGCGGTTCCGTCGATCGTCGTGGCATGCCTCTCGTTCGCCGTGTCGGACCTGTGCATCGTCGGCCTCATCGACGGCCTGCAGCAGGCCGGCGCGGGGGCCGGTGTGTCGATCGGTCGGCTGCACGCCGGAGGCCTCGCGATGACCACCACCTACCTCGCCTGCGGCGGTGCGGCGGCGCTCATGCTCACGATGCCGGCCCTCCGGCCGCGGTCGCGCGCGGCGTGGATCGGAGCGGGGCAGTACGCCGTGACCTGGCTGCTGTGCATGGCGGCGCTGTACGTATGCCTCGGGCTCGTCGGCGCCGTGTTCGGGACGATCCTGCAATCGACCCGCGGGATCATGGCGATCGGCATCGGAGCGGTGCTCGGCCACCTGGGCTGGCATGAGCTCGAGACGCGGGTGGATCGTGGCACGCTCGTGCGGCGGGTCGCGGCCGCGGCCCTCATGACGGCCGCGATCGCGATCTACGTGATCGACCTGACGTGAGCCTGCCGGCGGCCCTCGCGGCTACACTTGAGGCATGACGACGGCGAACGGTCAGCGGGCCATCGCGAGGATCATGAGCACGGCCATGCGCGCCTGTGGCGCCGTCATGGTCGCGGCCGGGGTCGCGCGGGCCGCGACCCCGGCGCCGAAACTCTTCGTGACCCACTGCGGGACGTGCCACGCGGACGGCGCCGCCGAGGGGTCGCTCGCGCTCGATGCGCTGCTGTCCCGCCGCGGCGGACGTGGAACCGTCGTCGGCGGCCCCGATCAGGCGACGTGGGTCGCCGTCCTGCGAAACCTCCGCGCGGAGACCATGCCTCCCGCCGACGAGCCCCGGCCGACGGCCTCCGAGCGGCTGGAGATGATGCGGTTCGTCGAACGCGACGTGCTCGGCGTCGATCCGAAGCGGCCCGACCCCGGGCACGTCGTGCTGTGCCGGCTCAATCGCACGGAATACGCCAACACGCTTCGCGATCTCACCGGACTCGACGTCGCCGCCGCCGAGGCGTTGCCGGCCGACGACACGGGCTACGGCTTCGACACGATCGGTGACGTGCTCACGACCTCGCCGCTGCTCGTCGAGAAATCGATGGCCGCCGCCGCACTCGTGGCCGAGGCGGTCGCGGCGGCCGCCATACGGCCCGAGCGCGGATCGCCCAAGGCCGCCTACCCCGGCGGGGTCCGTCGCCTGTTTCCGCTCGGTCCGCCCCCCGACGGCGAGGCCGAACGCGAGCAGCACCTTCGCGACACGGTCGCCCGAATGGCGGAACGGGCGTTTCGGCGGCCGACCGACGCCGCGATCGTCGATCGTCTCGTCGCGATCGCCCGCGCCGCCCGTGACGCCCCCGGAGGCACGTTCGAGAAGGGCGTGGCCGCGGCGCTGACGGCGGCCCTGGCGTCGCCACGATTCCTCTTCCGGATCGAGTCCGAGGGGCAACCCGCGACGACAGGGAAGCCGCGCGAGGCCGTGCCGATCGACGACTTCGCGCTCGCCTCGCGGCTGTCCTACTTCCTCTGGAGCTCGATGCCCGATGACGAACTCTTCGAGCTCGCACGGGCCGGCCGGCTCCACGCGGAACTGCCGCGCCAGGTGGATCGCCTGATCGCCGACCCGCGCTCGGATCGGTTCGTCGCCGACTTCGTCGGCCAGTGGCTTCAGACCCGCGACGTCGAGGATCTGTCGTTCGACAAGCGGACCGTGCGCCGTGACCGCGGCAAGGGGGGAGGCGAGCGGGCCTTCACGTCGAAGGTGCGGCAGGCGATGCGGCAGGAAACCGAGATGCTCTTCGCCCATCTCCTCCGCGGCGACCGTCCGGCGACGGACCTGCTCGTCGCACCCCGCACGTTCCTCAACGCCGCGCTCGCCCGCTTCTACGGGATTCCGGGGATCGAGGGGGACGAGATGCGGCTGGTCGATCTCGACCCATCGAGCCACCGGGGCGGCCTCCTGACACATGCGAGCTTCCTCGCCGTCACGTCGAACCCCACGCGCACGTCGCCCGTGAAGCGCGGGCTGTTCCTGCTCGCGAACATCCTCGGCACGCCGTCGCCGCCGCCCCCACCCAACATCCCGCCGCTCGAGGCGGTCGCCTCGCGCGGCTCGAAGCGGAGCATGCGCGAGATGATGGAACTTCATCGGAAGGACGCGTTGTGCGCATCCTGCCACGCCCGCATGGATCCGCTGGGGCTCGCGCTCGAGCGCTACGACGCCGTGGGACGGTGGCGCGAGGATGCCGAGGTCGACACGGCGGGGCGGCTGGTCACGGGGGAGTCGTTCGCCGACGCCCGGGAACTCGCCGACGTGATCGCGGGCCCCCGGCGGCGAGACTTCCACCGCTGCCTCACGGAAAAACTCCTCACGTACGCCCTTGGGCGGGGATTGGAGTACTTCGACGGCCCGGCGGTCGATACCATCGTGGAGGAGGCGGAGCGGGACGGCGGCGGTCTCGCGGACTTCGTGCACGGCGTCTGCCGCAGCGTGCCGTTTCGCATGCGGCGCGCCGGCGACGCCGCAGCGGCATCCGACGGGTAGGCGACGCGATGAAGGGTACGGTGCGGACGAGCGGAGCACAGGGGCTCTCGCGGCGGCGGTTTCTCGCCACGTCGGCGCTCCGCGGGCTCGGGGCGGCGGTGGCGCTGCCGGCGCTCGAGTCACTCGCGGCCGGCACGGCTCCTGCGGCCGGCCCGCCCACGCGGATGGCGTTCGTCTATGTGCCCAACGGCGTGAATCTCGACCGCTGGCGATCGAGCGGCGACGGCCGTGACTACCGACTGGGCGCCTCGCTCGAGCCGCTCGCCCCGTTCCGTGACGATCTCCAGATCATCCGCGGACTCGCCCACCGCAACGGCACGGCCGGTCCCGATGGGGCGGGCGACCACGCGCGGGCGACGGCCACCATTCTCACCGGCGTGCGGCCCCGGAAGACCGCCGGCGCCGACATCCGCGCGGGCGTGTCGGTGGATCAGGTCGCCGCGGCGGAGATCGGCCACACGACCCGCTTCCCGTCGCTCGAACTCTCCTGCGACGGCCACCGCCGCAGCGGCGAGTGCGACTCGGGCTACGCCTGCGCCTATTCGTTCAACATGTCGTGGCGGGCCCCCGATCAGCCGGCCGCGGCCGAATCGAACCCGCGGCTCGTGTTCGAGCGGCTGTTCGGTGCGGGGCGTCGGGAGGATCGAGCCCGCAACCTCGCCGCGCGCCGAGCCGCCCAGAAGTCGATCCTCGACTTCGTGACCGAGGATGCGCGGGGGCTCCGCGGGCGGCTTCCGGCCGCCGACCGCCGCAAGCTCGACGAGTACCTCGTCGGCATCCGCGAGATCGAGGAGCGGCTCGCGCGGTTCAACCGCCAGCCGGCTCCCGACGTGCCCGACCACGACCTGCCGGAATCGCCGCCGTCGTACGCCGAGCACATGCGACTGATGGCCGACATGCTCGTGCTCGCGTTCCGGACCGACTCCACCCGCGTGGTCACGCTCATGCTCGCCCACGACGGCAGCAATCGCTCGTTCCCGGAGATCGGTGTCGGCGACGGCCACCATTCGATCTCGCACCACCAGGACGACCCCGAGAAGCTCGAGAAGATCGCGCTCATCGACCGCTTCTACGCGGAGCAGTTCGCGTACCTGCTCGCAAAGCTCCGTGACGCCCGGGAACCCGATGGCCGTTCGCTCCTGGACCATGCGATGGTCGTGTATGCCAGCGGCCTTTCCGACGGCAACCGTCACAACCATGACGACCTTCCCGTGATCCTCGCGGGGCGCGCCGGGGGCCGCCTCGCGGCCGGCCGCCACGTCGTGCTCCCGGGCGAGCAGCCGATGTCGAACCTGTTCGTCACCATGCTCGACCTGGTCGGCGCGACACCACGGCAGTTCGGCGACTCGACCGGTCCGCTCGATGCCGTCCGCGCGTGAGTCACCCGTCATGATGCGTGCGATGCGCCGGTGCTTCCTCGCGATGGTCTCGGCAGCCGCGCTGTCCGCCGGCGCGGGCGCCGGTGCCGCGACGTTCGAGAGCGTGCACGAGCCGACGGGTGCCCCCGGCACGCTCGCCTTTCGCGCCACCTACCGGCTGTGGATCCCCGACGGTGTGGGGCCACTTCGCGGCCTCGTCGTACACCAGCACGGCTGCGGCGAGGGGGCCGGGAAGGCGTCGGTGACCGCGATCGACGACCTCCACTGGCAGGCCCTCGCCCAGGCGCATGGCTGCGGCCTGCTCGCGCCCAGCTACGAGATGAAGGAGGGTGAGAACTGCCGGCTGTGGTGCGATCCGCGCAACGGCTCCGATGCCGCGTTTCTCACGGCGCTCGACGATCTCGCCCGGCGTTCCGGCCGCCCCGAGGTGGCGACGGTGCCCTGGTGCCTGTGGGGTCATTCGGGTGGCGGCTTCTGGTCGACGATCATGCTCGCGCTCCACCCCGAACGCATCGCCGCGATCTGGCTGCGGTCGGGGAGTTGCTTCGTGGCGCTCCGCAAGGGGGAGATCGCGCCAGTTGAATATCCCCCGGCCGCCTTCGGCGTGCCGATGATCTCGAACCCCGGCATCAAGGAGCGCGGCGACAAGCGACACAACTCGGCCTGGATCGGCGGCCTCGACACCGTGGCCTTCTTCCGCGCCCGCGGGGCGCCCGTGGGCTTCGCCCCGGATCCGCTCACCGGCCACGAGTGCGGCGAGAGCCGGTACCTCGCGATCGCGTTCTTCGACCGCATGCTCGCCCATCGACTGCCGCAGGGAAACGCGACGGGCCTCGTGCCGATCGCCGCGGACGCGGGCCTCGTCGCGCCGATCGGCACCGACGGCATGCCCGGCGAGCCCGTACCCGCGGCCTCGTGGACCGGCCCCGCGAGCCGCACGGCGTGGCTGCCCGACGCGGCCTTCGCGGCGCAGTGGTCGCGCTGCCTCCGAGACGGCTTCATCGACGACACCACGCCGCCGCCGGCACCGCGCGACGGCCGCTCGGCGGCCGCGGCCGGCGGCGGGGTCACGCTCACGTGGCAGGCCGACGCCGATCCCGAGACCGGTCTGGCCGGCTTCGTGATCCGCCGCGACGGCGCGGAGGTGGCCCGGCTGCCGCACGGTCCCGCGCCAAAGTCCGGCCGGGCGCTCTGGCAGGGAATCACGCACGGCGACACGCCGCTCAAGCCGTTCGCCGTGCCGGAGTGGACCGACGCCGCGGGACGCCCCGGCATGCGCTATGCGATCGAGTCGGTGAACGCGGCGGGCGGTGCATCCGAGCCGCTCGAGATCGTGGTGCCGTGACCGCGCGATCCCGGGGCGTCAGCCGGCGCCGCGGAAGTTGGGCCGCAGCCGCCAGCCGCCGGACGCGTGACTCGTGAGCAGGCCGACGAGGTCGCCCGTCTCGTCGAGCGCGGCGAGCACGCCGGCCCGGTCGGGGCCGGGATCGATGAGGGCACCACGCACGGCACGCTCGAGCAGGTCACCCGAAAGCATCACCCGCGGCATGCCGGGCAGGGCCGACACGGGCGGGAGCAGCGCGGCCCGGACCGAGTCCGGATCGACGGCCTCGAGCGCGAGCGACGCGGCGCGGGTGAACGGCCCCACCGCCGTCCGCGAGAGCGCCGCCATCACCGCCCGCGTGCCGAGGTGCTCCGCGAGGTCGCGGCCGATCGCGCGGATGAACGTCCCCGACGAGCAGATCACGTCGAGGCCGAGCATCGGCCAGTCGTACGCGGTGATCTCGAGCCGCTCGATCCGCACGGGCTTCGCCGCGAGCGTCACCGCGCGGCCCTTCCTCGCGAGCCGGTAGGCCCGCTTGCCGTCCACGTGCACCGCCGAGTAGTCGCAGGGCCGCTGGAGGATGTCGCCGCGGAACGCGGGCAGGGCGGCCTCGATCACCTCCCGCGCCGGCCGCGGCGGATCGGCCTCCTCCTCGACCGGCGTCTCGAAGTCGTCGGACGGGCTCGAGCGGCCGAGGAGGAACGTGGCGGTGTAGTGCTTGGAGAGGGCGTGGAGATGGTCCACGAGCTTGGTCGCATGCCCCACGCACACCATGACGACGCCGGCCGCGAGGGGATCGAGCGTGCCCGCATGGCCCACGGCGGCCATGCCGAGCGCACGCGCCACCGCATCGACGACGCGGCGCGACGTCACGCCCGAGGGCTTGTCAACCGGGATCACACCCGTGAATGGGAAACGCATAGAGCTCCGCGATCTCCGCCGCCGAACTGCCCGCGACCCGCACCCGGGCGCGGAGCGCGCGTGGGTCGGCGACGGCCCCGGCGACGAGCCGCTCGAACTTCAGATCCACGATCGCCGCCGTCGCGGCGGCGTCGGAGCGGGCGTGCCCGAGGGGAAACGTGACGAGGCCGCCGGTCACCCGTCCGAGCTCGCCGTGATCGATCTCCACGCTCGTGGGAATGCCCTCGGGATAGAGGGCGTCGTAGGCCGGACCGCCGGGCTCGATCACCATCCGGTCGATCAGCGACGCGACCGCGGGATCGGCGATCGCGTCGTCGGCGTAGTCGTCGGGCAGGAGCATGAGCGACGCCCAGTCGGCGGCCGCGCCCGCGCGGACCGCGTCCCGCGCCCTGAGGAGTGTCCGGGCGAGAATGAAGGGAAGCGAGTGGTCGGCCGACTGCCGTGTCGTGGGCGTGCGCTTGGCCGGGTCGGCGATGATCGAGTACGCCGGCTCGTAGATCCGCACCCGGATCCGGCGCACGGCGTCGAG
>Ga0233425_10005837_pt1 | contig 18932 bp, 17 predicted proteins | sample Watercolumn_Towu_2_FD_181712 | JGI IMG/M metagenome (GOLD analysis project Ga0233425, IMG submission 181712) | Freshwater microbial communities from Lake Towuti, South Sulawesi, Indonesia - Watercolumn_Towuti2014_140_MG | ecosystem: Environmental > Aquatic > Freshwater > Lake | place... | reverse complement strand
ACGGAAAACAGAAATCGCTTCGATGAGTCCGGCGCCGCCGATGGCGACGATGGCCATCAGAAACGAAAAGGTGGCTGCGGCCTGGGGACGCAAACCTAGATAAACGCCGGCCGAGATCGTGGTGCCGCTGCGGGAAAGGCCTGGCAAGACGGCGCAGGCCTGAGCCACGCCGATCAGCAGTGATTTGCCCCAGGTCAGGTTCTGATATTCCTGGTTTCCAGGGCGGGTTCGCGACGCCAGGGCCAGCACAGCCGCTGTCACGGTCAGCATGCAGCCGGCCAGCAGCGGATTCGATAGCCATTGCTTGGCAAACAATACGATCGGAATGCCAACGCACGCGGCCGGCACGCTCGCCAGCAGGACCAGACCGATTGTCCGCCAGTCGCCTGCCAGCAGTTCACGGACGCGGTGCCGATAGAAAACCAATACCGACCCGAGTGTCCCCAGGTGCAGGACAATGTTTACATCGGCGACGTCGAGCTGTTCGGTGTTACCGCCGCTCAAGATTGCCGCCACAATCACGAGATGTCCGCTGGAACTCACCGGTAGAAACTCGGTGACCCCTTGCACGACGGCCAGAACCACAATCTTCCAGAGTTCAAGTTGCATGATGGAAAAGGTCGGAATTTACCCCTAGGAAATCGAGCAGGGTCTGGCAATAATACGTCGCGTTCTGGGCCCCATTGCTGGGCATTTGACCATGATTCTTGCCGGGGGGAATATGCAGCGGGTTTTGAATGCATCGATTCTAGGGATCTCAGGGCGTCAGAGCGAATTAATTGAACTGGCGTTGACGTTTGGTTTTCGCGGGCTGGATATCGAGATCGACGAGCTACGAAAGCGGGTCCAGTCCCAGGGTTTCGAGCAGGCCCGTCGGTTCCTGGAAAGTGCCAAACTTACCGTATCCAGCTTCGAAGTCCCATGCCGGTACGATGCTCGCGACGCGCAATCCGGCGACGACCGACTGGAACTGGAGGACCGTTTCCGCATCGGCGCGGCGATGGGGGCCTCGCGCTGCTACACCACGGTACTGCCGGCCAGCGACGAACTTCCTTACCACCAGAACTTCGAATTTCATCGCAGGAAGTTGCGGGAACTTGCCGAAATGGCGGCTGGGCACGGCATGCAATTGGGTGTCGGATTCCTGGCAGCGGCCAGTCATCGGAAAGAGCGGGCATTTCAGTTTATTTACCAGCCCGATCAGCTGATGATGTTGATCAAGACGACGGGAGCTGCGAATATCGGTATCGTGCTCGACACATGGAACTGGTATGTCGGCGGCGGAAACCTGGACTTGATTCTGCAACTTCGGACCAACGAAATTACGGCGATTCGACTGGCCGATCTGCCCGCCGAATTCGACCCGGCCGTGATCGATGAGTCTCAAAGGCTGGTGCCAGGCGACGGGGGAGTTGTCGATACGCCGGCAATTCTGAATCACCTGGTGGAAATGGAGTACACGGGGCCGATTGCCGTGCATGTTGGACCCTCGGCATTCCAAGGGCTCGGCGTCGCGGGACCGGGACGTGATGCGATGGTTCAGCGCATCGCCAAAGCGTTGGATGAGTCATTTCAGGCGGCCGGTTTGACAAGGGGCGGCAAGCGTCTGCCTTCCAAGGCCCCGGCGAATGCGTCCTGAACCTGTAGAGAGAGGTTGAGGAGGGAAGGCATGTGGATGAACCAGTATCGGAACTAGGGTTGTCGCTGACGGAACTCAGCGAAACCTACGCGGCGTTGCTGGGAGAAGGTAACGACCCGTATCGTCCAGTCCCGGAGCCGACCGATGCCCTGGGGCGCTCGGTCGGTGACTTGGCGGCCGAGCCTGCGGCGAACTTGCCGGCGTTACGCGGAGTGGCAACCGACGACATCGAGCCGATCGCCATCCTGGAGGCGATGCTGTTTGTCGGGCATCCGGAAGATCGGGCACTGCCGAGTTCCCAGATTGCAGCTTTGATGCGGGGAGTATCGGCGAACGACGTGGAAGAGTGGATCGGGCAACTTAACGAGCAATACGACCGGTGTTGCGCGCCGTACCACATCGAATCCTCGGGAGCCGGATTTCGGATGGCTTTGCGCCCGGAGTTTTCCTCACTCGCCGACCTGTTCCTTGGCCGGGTGCGCGAAGCGCGCCTGGCCCAATCGGCGATTGACGTTCTGGCGATCGTCGCTTACGGTCAGCCCGTGAGCCGGCAGGAGGTTGATCGATTGCGCGGGCAGGCGTCGGCAACCGTTCTCGCCCAACTGGTACGCCGTGATCTGCTGCGTATCGAGAGAAAGGAATCCGAGCGACAAACGCTTTACTATCGGACCACCGAGCGATTCCTGGATCTTTTTGGCCTGGATTCGTTGGACGATCTGCCTCGCAGTCATGATCTCGAGCGCTCCTGATGGGGAGCAGCACTTGGCGGTATCGCAACGCAAGATGTTGTCAGATATTGGTTTGCGCAAACAGTTTCCCGTCGAACGGACGGTGCTGACGCCGGCCGGCGGTGCTGATACAATGGGCGTCGAATTCGACCGATGCTGGTTGAACCTCCCAGGTCTGGCGATGAAGGGAAGAGTTTCCTTTCGATTCTGGTGGCGGAATTTGATCCCCAACCCATCGCGACGTTGTCGAGTTGTATTTTGGCGCGGGAACGAGCGCTTGTTGCATGGGTCGCGAGCTGTTTGAAACATTATTGAGTCCCGAACCCCGGGTATTACCGTCGCTGCTGTTGTGCGACTTCGGGAATCTGGAGCGGGAGATCCGTCGGCTGGAAGAGGCCGGGGTGGTGGGACTGCATCTGGACGTGATGGATGGAGTTTTCGTCCCGAATTTTACGTACGGTTTGACCATTGTCGAAGCGATTCGCCGGCTGACCGTTTTGCCGCTCGATGTGCACTTGATGATGGTAAATCCCGAGTCGTATATCGCTCAATTTGCGGCGGCCGGTGCCGACGGATTGACGGTGCATTTGGAAGCCATTGACGATCCGGCGGTTACTGCCTCACGGATCCATCAGGCCGGCTTGGCGGCGGGAGTGGCATTGAACCCCGCAACGCCGTTGGATCGACTGCAGAACAGTCTGCGGGACTTTGATCTGGTGCTGGTGATGAGTGTGCCGGCTGGATTTGGTGGCCAGCCGTTTCAAGCGGTGGCGTTGGACAAATTACGGGAGTTGCGCAGTCGTGTGCCGGCTTCGACAATTCTGGAGGTGGATGGCGGGGTGAACATGCAGACGATTGGCTCTTGTGCTCGAGCCGGTGCCCAGCTGCATGTTGTCGGTTCCGCCATATTTCGCGGCACGGACTACCGGGGTTCGATCCGGGATTTGGAGGCGGCGGCCACCGCCGGCCTTCGTGGCTTTGCGGAGTACAACTGAGCAATGATTCGAATAGCGATGATTCGCCCTGGCGCAACCGATTTCGACGACCAGGGACGGATCACGGGGACCCTGGATCTGCCGCTGAATGCGACAGGCATGGGGCAGGTAGGACGCGCGGCGCGGGAACTTGCCTCGCTGCAATTCGAGTGTGTTTATACTTCTCCGTGTCAGTCCGCGATGCAGACCGCGCGGATGATCGCGGAAGCGTTAGGGATCAAGGTAAAAGAGCTGCCCAAGCTGGCCAATCTTGATCACGGGTTGTGGCATGGACGGCAAGTGGAGGAGGTGCGGCAGCGGCAGCCCAAGGTTTATCGCCAGTGGCAGGAAAATCCCGCGAGTATCTGTCCTCCCGAAGGGGAGACGTTGGCCCAGGTCCAGGGGCGGGTAGAAGCGGTGTTCCGCAAACTGGTCAAGCGGCACGAGCGGGAGTCGATTGCGGTGGTATGTCCGGAACCCCTGGCGAGCGTTGTGATTGCCTGGTTGAGAATCGTGCCGTTGGGTGATATCTGGAAGGCGGAATGCCGCTGCGGCTGTTGGGATCTGGTGGAGTTGGAGCCGGAGCAGGTGCCGTCGATCCGTTAGGGCCGAGGCAGCGTCACGGCGTCGAAAAACGTTTACGTCCCGAGGCGATTGGAGTATAGTTGGGGGCACCATGGCATCGACCGACCAAAAACGAGGCGCGGCGCGGCAGCCGAAGCGCGGCGTTCCCCACGGACTCTGGCTGCGCTGCACGGGCTGCAAAGAGACAATTTTCCGCAGTGAAGCCGAGAAGATTTTCAACGTATGCCCCAAGTGCGGATACCACTTTTACGTCACCGCGAAGGAACGGATCAATCAGGTCCTGGACGCCGGCACATTCGAAGAATGGGACCAGGATGTCCTGCCGTCCGATCCGCTGAGTTTTTACGACAATAAACCTTATGCCGAACGGTTGACTGCCGAACAGAAGCGAACCGGGCTCTCCGACGCGGCGGTGACCGGTACCGGAATGATCCGAGCCCGGCGCGTGGCATTTGGAGTTACCGATTCCGCTTTTATCATGGGTAGTATGGGATCGGTGGTCGGGGAACGGCTAGCGCGGCTGGTGGAGCGGGCGACGGATCAGAAACTGCCGCTGATTGTCGTCAGCGGCTCGGGGGGCGGCGCCCGAATGCATGAAGGGATCCTCTCGCTGATGCAGATGGCCAAAGTCTCCGCGGCGCTGGCGCGTTACGACCAGGCAGGGGGCCTGTTTATTTCCGTGCTCACGAATCCCACGATGGGGGGCGTCGCCGCCAGCTTCGCCTCTCTTGGTGATTTGATATTCGCGGAGCCGCGGGCATTGATCGGTTTTGCCGGTCCGCGGACGATCATGGCCACCATTCGACTGGAACTGCCCAAGGGGTTCCAAACCAGCGAGTTCCTGCTGGAACACGGCTATATTGATCGCATTGTGACTCGAGACAAACTGAAGAGTGAAATTGCCAGGGCGATTGACTATTGCGGCAAATGAGCCGAAGCCCGGCAGCAACCCATTTCCGGCCTAACCCGTTCCGCCGCCTCGTCGCCGCACAAGTCACTCGCCATGGGTTTTCTTACTCGATTGCAATCGATCTTTCAAAGCAAGGAACTGGATGTTTCCAAGCGCTTTGAGTTGTTGCGCGAGGCGATCACCGGCACGATGTCTCAGTTTTTCGTCGCGCGGGACATCGAGTCCGGCAAGGTGGTCGGCCTGAAACTGCTCGATCGCGAAAAGACGCTCCAGTTTGAGGCGCGGTTCAAGGGCCTGAAGAAGCCGTCGGAAGGGGAAATCGCCAGTTCGATTAAGCACCCGCTGGTGGTGGATACGTTCGAGTATGGCACGACCACCACCGGGCAACCGTATCTGGTGATGGAATTTGTCAAAGGCACCAACCTGCACCTGCTGATTCTGAATCGCGAGCCGATTCTGCAGGCGCGGCGGGCGAAGCTGGTCTGCCAGATGGCGGAGGCTCTGGAAGCGGTGCACAAGGCGGGATTCATTCATCGGGATGTCTGCCCACGCAATTTCATTTTCGATCCGGAAACCGATCTGCTGAAGATGATCGACTTCGGGCTCACGGTTCCTGCGATCAAAGAGTTCATGCAGCCGGGGAACCGGACTGGGACGCCGCAGTACATGTCGCCCGAAGTGGTGCGTCGACGCCCGACGGATCAGCGGCTGGACATCTTTTCGTTTGGCGTATCCGCCTACCAGCTCTGCGCTTTTGAACTGCCCTGGCCCAGTTCCGAGACGACCGGCAAGGTGGCGCTGGCTCATGACACGCATCCGCCCGTGGACATTTTCGCGTTGCTGCCGAATCTCGATCGGAAGCTGGGGGAATTGATCATGCGGTGCATCGAGCCGCGGCCCGATAAGCGTCCTCAGGATATGTCGGCCGTGGTACGGGTCGCGCGCAAGGTGGTGTTTGACGAGCAGGTGGGACCTGCGGCGGCTCCTCCTTCCGATCCGGCATCGTGAGCTTCCGAGCAGGCCGGTAATCGCTCTGGATCTGTTCGGCAGGATTTGCTATTGTCCGGCCGCTTTTGCCGGATTCAAGCACGTTGGCCGACCGGACCGGCCGGCTGTTCCGCGTAGTGCTGGAAGGAAGCTCCCATGTCTGCCATGATTGTTCGCCGTTGGATCTGCTGTTGCCTTGCGCTCGGTGTCGCAGCCATGCCGTCGAAGCAGCTGCCGGCCCAGTCTCCGCTGTCGAATCTCGTCCCGTTCAAAAGGGTCGACGCCGACCCGAACAAATCGTTCCGATTGACGGACAAACATGGACCGTGGCTGATACTGGCGTCGACGTTTGCGGGCGAGGACGCCGAGTCGCAGGCGCATGAACTGGTGATCGAACTGCGGCGGGATTTCAAGCTGCCGGCATACATGCACAAGCAGCATTTTGACTTCACCGATACGGTGGATGGAATCAACAAGCACCGCCAGCGCGCCAAAATGAAATATGCCAGTGCGGTGAAATTCGACGAAATCGCGGTGATGGTCGGCAATTTCACGTCGGTGGACGATCCCGGGCTGGAAAAGGTGCTGCAGACGGTCAAGCATGCCCGGCCGAAATGTCTCGACCTTTCGCAGAACAAGGCCACCACGCAACGCTTCAGCGGCTACCGCAATATCTGGAAGATCTACAGTGCCCGGGAGGAATCGAAAACCCGCGGACCGATGGGGGCGGCGTTCGCCACCAGCAACCCGTTGTTGCCGCCCGAGTATTTTCGCACGGCGGGGCTCGATCCTCTGGTAAAGCAGATGAACCGCGACGCGGAGTTCAGCCTGTTGAAGTGCAAGGGGCGCTACACGGTGCGGGTCGCGACCTTCAGCGGCAATTCCACGATGTTCTTCCGCGACCACGAAGAACTCGATAAGAAGAATGGCCAGTCGATGCTGGAGAAGGCGGCCACCGACGCGCACAGGCTGGCCGCGGCGATGCGGGCCAAAGGAGTGGAGGCTTACGAGTTTCACGATCGCCACGAGAGTTTTGTGACCGTCGGCTCATTCGACAGCGACGGCGCGCAGCAAGCGGACGGATCGTTCCTGTACCAGCCGGGGATTCAGAAGGTCATCGATCGCTACAAGGGGGCGCCCAAGGGGAGTCCCGGGCAGGGTGCGATTACCTATGAGCCGCACCGGGAGAATGGCATTCTTTTCGACATGAACCCAACGCTGATCAGGGTTCCCCGCGAATCGCTGGGGGCCAGCTACAATCGGGAACGATAGCAAGGCGGCGTCCGCGACGGATGCGTGCACGCGGAACGCAAGCCGCACCGGCGGGGAATCGATTGAAAATCAAAGCCCCTCATTCCACCGTAACGCTTTTGGCGAGATTGCGCGGCTTGTCGACATCGCAGCCGCGGAGCACGGCGATATGGTAGGCGAGCAGCTGTAGCGGCACGATGCTGACGATCGGTTGCAGGAAATCGTCGACGTGAGGAATATGGATCACGTCATCGGCCAGATTGCGAACCCGTTTGTCACCTTCGGCGACGACAGCGATCACGGGCCCGCCGCGGGCCTTGATTTCCTCGAGGTTGGACATCACTTTGTCGTACACCGCTCCTTGCGGCATGATGAAGACGCTGGGGGTCGATGCGTCGACCAGCGCGATCGGGCCATGCTTCATTTCGGCCGCCGGGTAGCCCTCAGCGTGGATATAGCTGATTTCTTTCAGCTTCAAGGCTCCTTCCAGGGCGGTGGGGTAATTGTATTGCCGGCCGAGGTAGAGGAAATTCTCGGCATGGCAGTATTTTCCAGCGATTCGTCGTGTCTCGTCGTTCGTTTCCAGGGCGGTGCGTACCGCGTCCGGAAGCTGGTGCATGGCGTCGATGATCCTGCGTCCCGCATCGTATCCGATATGGTGCAAGCGTCCGAAATAGAGCGCCAGCATCGAGAGCGTGATACATTGGGACGTATAGGCCTTCGTTGAGGCGACGCCGATTTCGGGACCCGCGTGCAGGAACACCCCTCCGTCGGCTTCCTGTGCCAGGGTACTCCCCACGACGTTGCAGATTCCCAGCGTCGGGTGTCCCTTGCGTTTCATTTCCCGCAGCGCGGCCAGCGTGTCTGCCGTTTCCCCACTCTGCGAAATGGCGAACAGCAAGGTACCCTGATTCACCGGTGGGTTACGGTATCTCAATTCACTGGCATACTCGACTTCGACCGGAATCCGCGCGAACTCCTCGATCAAGTACTCGGCGACCAGGCCGGCATGGAAACTCGTTCCGCAGGCGGTGAGGATGATTCGATTGATTCGCCGCAGTTCCTGGGGCGAGAGATTCAACCCGCCGAAAACGGCTGTCGCGTTGTCCTCGCAAAGCCGGCCACGCATGGCGTTCTCCAGTGATTCCGGCTGCTCGAAGATCTCCTTGATCATGTAATGGGGATAGCCGCCCAGGTCGACGTCATTGGAGTCGATTTCCAGCGCGGAGACGCTGGGCTCGATCGTCCCATGGTCGCGGTGCACGATACGGAGAGTTTCGGCGGTGACCAGCGCGATCTGGTGGTCGGTCAGATAGACGATTTTGCTGGTATGTCCGACCAGCGGCGAAGGATCGCTGGCGACAAAGTGCTCGCCGTCGCCGACGCCGATCACGATCGGGCTTCCCAATCGGGCGGCGATGATAAAGTCGGGGAGCTCCGTGAACATTACGACCAGTCCATAGGTGCCACGCAGTTTGGCGATCGCGCTTTGCACGGCCGCCAAGGCCCGCGCGTGAGGGTCGACGCTGGTGTCGATATCGGCACGCCGATGCCACTGACGGGCAATCAGGTGGGCGATCACCTCGGTATCGGTTGCCGACTGGAATTCGAACCCTTCGCTCGCCAGCCGTTCTTTCCAGTACTGGTAATTCTCAATTACGCCGTTGTGGGCCAGCAGCACCAGGTTGTTTCCGCCGATGTGCGGATGGGCGTTCGGCTCGGTCGGCGGTCCGTGCGTCGCCCAGCGGGTATGACCGATTCCGGTGGTCCCGGTGACCGATTCCTGGATCACGCGCTCCTGCAGTCGGTCGATCCGGCCCACCGCTTTAGCCAGGCTGAAATCACCCCAGCCGGTCAACGTCGCGACTCCGGCGCTGTCGTAGCCGCGATATTCCAGCCGTTTCAGTCCTGGCAGCAGGAATTCCACAGCCGAGCGAAAACCGACGTAGCCAACGATTCCACACATCGCGTATTGCTCCCTGTCCTCTTCGCGGTTACCTGCTTGTTGACTTGAGCCCCTGATCGTACCAGAAACACGCGATTTCTGATACAAAATCGCCATGCAACTTCATCGTAGTCTTATCGTCATTCCGGCCCGGCTTGCATCGACCCGATTGCCTCGCAAACTCCTGCTTCGCGAAACCGGAAAAACCGTCATTCAGCATACGTATGAGTCGGCCGCCCGCGCCCGCCTGCCGGCCGGAGTGCTGGTCGCGGCCGATCATGAGGAAATTGCCGCAGAAGTCCGCCGCTTTGGCGGGCAGGTCGTAATGACCGATCCCGAATGTGCCAGCGGCACCGATCGTGTTGCCGAAGTCGCGGCGGCTCGGCCCGAATTCGAGATTTTTGTCAATGTCCAGGGGGACGAGCCGGAAATCGAAGGGGACGCCATCGATCTGGTGGTCGCCCGGTTGGCCGCGTCGCCGGATGCCGTGATGGCGACCTTGGCGACACCCATTCGCGACCGGGATCGATGGCAGGACCCTGCCTGCGTCAAAGTGGTACTCAACGATCAGGGACGGGCGCTCTATTTCAGTCGCAGTCCGATCCCGCACCCGCGGGTCTGGGACGAAAAGCTGCTCCAGGAGAATCCGCCCCATTTCCTGCAACATATCGGCATTTACGCCTATCGCCGCGATTTCCTGTTGCGCATCGCCCAGCTGCCGCGTTCCGATCTGGAACAACTCGAATGCCTGGAACAGCTGCGCGTTCTTTCGGCCGGGTACGCCATTGAGGTCGGAATCGTCGCCAAAGCGATGCGCGGCATCGATACGCCAAACGACTATGGGGCCTTTGTCAGCCGGATGCGTGGCGGGTAAAATCGGGGCCGAAGTGTTGCTGTCGGGAACCTCAACTCCGCATGAAGCGGACAACTGAAAGGAATCGATGACCAAGCACATATTCGTCACCGGCGGTGTTGTCAGTTCCCTGGGAAAAGGTCTGACCAGTGCGTCGATCGGCATGCTGCTTGAACGACGCGGACTGCGAGTCAAACTGCAGAAACTCGACCCGTACATCAATGTCGATCCGGGGACGATGAGTCCCTACCAGCACGGGGAGGTCTACGTGCTGGACGACGGCAGCGAGACCGATCTGGACCTCGGCCACTACGAACGGTTCACTCACAGCCCGCTCTCCCGCCATTCCAACTACACCACCGGTCAGATTTATCTGTCGGTAATCGAGAAGGAACGTCGTGGCGAGTTCCTCGGCAAAACCGTGCAGGTAATTCCCCACATCACCAACGAAATCAAAGGGGTGATCAGCAAACTGGCCGACCATGAAACCGATGTGGTAATCACCGAAATTGGCGGAACGGTCGGCGACATCGAGAGTCAGCCGTTCCTGGAAGCGATCCGCCAATTCGCACTCGATGTGGGCAAGGAGAATTGCCTGTACATTCACCTGACGCTGGTGCCGTATTTGAAAGCTGCCGGCGAACTGAAGACCAAGCCGACTCAGCACTCGGTGGGACAGTTGCGGGAAATCGGTATCCAACCCGACATTCTGATTTGCCGCACGGAACGTTCGATCAGCTACGAGGACCGGCAGAAAATCGGCTTGTTCTGCAACATTCCGATCGAAGCGGTGATCGAGGAAAAAGATAAGGAATTCTCGATCTACGAAGTGCCGCTAAGCTTGGTCGATAACGGATTGGACGCGCTGATCATCAAGCGGCTGGGGCTGGCTTCCGAATCGCTCGACCTGGACGACTGGCGCGATCTGCTGCACCGTTTACGCAACCCGAAACATGAAATCAGCATCGCTGTCGTCGGGAAATACGCCGAACACAAGGATGCCTACAAATCCATTTATGAAGCGCTCGACCACGCCGGAATCCATCACAAGGCCCAGGTACGTATCGGTCGCATCCAGAGCGAGAATATTGAGCGGGAGGGTCCCGAACGGCTGTTGAGCGGGTACGACGGCATTCTGGTTCCCGGCGGGTTCGGCGAGCGGGGAATTGAAGGAAAGATTGAAGCGATTCGATATGCACGGGAGCGGAGGATTCCGTTTTTTGGCATCTGCCTCGGGATGCAATGTGCCGTTATCGAATTCGCCCGACACGTCATCGGTCTGGAGGGGGCTCACTCCACGGAATTCAACAAGGACACCGCGCACCCGGTGATCTGTTTGTTGGACGAGCAGAAGAATATCACCGACAAAGGCGGAACGATGCGATTGGGCGCGCAAACGGCACACCTCGCGCCGAATAGCCTGGCTCGAGAATGCTATCGGGAGTCGATCATCGAAGAGCGGCATCGGCATCGCTACGAATTCAACAACGTCTATCGCCAGCAGTTCGCCGCACACAATTTGCAGGTTACCGGCACCAGTCCGGACGGCACGCTCGCCGAGATTATCGAACTGCCGGATCATCCCTGGTTCCTGGCAGTGCAATACCACCCTGAGTTCAAGTCAAAGCCGACCGCGGCTCATCCCTTGTTCTCGGGACTGATTCAGGCGGCAATCGAGCGACGATCGTTTCGTTCGGAAAGGAACAGCGAGATTTCCGCATCTTGATCCGGTACGTATTGCATCGAGGTTGCCCATGAACGCCGAAGGCGAAGTTGCCAGATCCAAATTGGTGATTGACGAGGATTGGAAGACGAGAGTCGAGGCCGAAAAGGCGGAAATGGAAAAACGCCGTGGCTCCGCGGGGCAGGCGGGCCAGGCTGAGGAGTCCGGGGAGGCCGGGGACTCCGCTGCGCCCGCCGGTCCGCAGACGCAGGCCGCGCAGGTGGAGGCCGCGCAGGTGGAGGCCGCGCAGGTGGAGGCAGCGCAGGTGGAGGCCGATCCGACCGGATCGTCGTCCCCACGCGAGCCGCAACTGCCCCCGGCCTCGATCGGCTCGTTGATCATGATGCTGGCCACTCAAGCGATGTTGGAATTGGGCCAGATTCCCGATCCGCTGCAGCAAAAGCGTACGGTCCGCAAGTCGGCGGCCCGGCACTACATCGATACTCTGGAAGTGCTCGAGGAAAAAACCAAAGGCAACCTCACGGCGGAAGAGAGCCGTTATCTGGCCGCGATTCTGAACGAGTTGCGAATGGCCTATGTCCAACAGAAGGGTTGATTGAAAACGGCGGTCGCCTGCAAGCCCAGAATACTTCGCGTGCCTGGAACTCGCTCAGCTCGGCGCCAACACCTGGGAGGGCCGCCAGTCGACGAGATGCAATTCGACGCGGCTCTGTCCGCGAAAGGTGTTGATCACCGGCCGGAAGGCCAGGTCGAGCGGTCCGTGGTGTTGCGCCAGTTCGTCCACCCAGTCGGCGAGTCCGAAACCAACGGCGCGAAGCGAGGTTTGCTGCTGCACGACGCGTAAGGTCAAATGCCGTTCGCCATTTCCCATCCGCTTGGGAGGTTCCGCCAGGCGCAGTCCGGTGGCGCAGAGTACCGGGCGAGGATTGCCCGCACCGAACGGCGAGAGTTGTTCGATCTGCTCGACGGTCCGCAAAGAGAGCTGCGCGAGCGCGGTTTCGGCGTCGATCTGGAGTTCGGGTGCGAGGGAAGCACGCGAGCACATGCAGGTGACCTGTTCGCAGAATGCAGCGCGGAAGGCCGGCAACTTCGATTCTTCGATCTTCAAACCGGCCGCAGCGGCATGTCCGCCGTGGGAAAGTAGATGTTCGGAGCAGGCTCCCAAGGCCGCATGCAGGTCGACCAGCCCGCCACTGCGACCCGACCCGGTGGCCGGCTTGAGTCCCAGCTGATCCAGGGCCAATACGATGACGGGTCGCTGGTGCTTTTCGGCCAGCCGGCCGGCGACGATGCCGATAACTCCGGGATGCCACCCCCTTCCGGCGAGGACGAACGCCGGATCGTTGTCGGAGTCAAAGTCCTCTTTAATCTGTTTGGTCGCCGCCAATTGGATGCTTCGTTCCAGGCTTTCGCGGCTCGAATTCAGTTCATGGATATACTCCGCCAAGGCCTGCGCCCGATCGGCGGATTCGGTCGTCAGCAATTCCACGCCCAGTTGAGCCTGGCCCAATCGGCCGGCCGCGTTCAAGTGAGGACCGATCGTAAATCCGATATCTTCACTGGAAAGGCGTGGTTTTTCACTCAGTCCGGTCAGCGTCATCAAGGCTTTCAAGCCGAGGGTCGGTCGCAGGCGAAGGCTCTCCAGGCCATGACGCACCAGGATCCTGTTTTCATCCACCAGCGGCACAACGTCGGCAACCGTGCCGATGGCGACGATACCGACGGCGGACATCAGAAATTCACGCATGGCGTCGGAAACCCGTTTGGCCTGGCAGGCGCGCTGGCAGAGGGCCCAGGCCAGCTTGAACGCCACTCCCGCTCCGCACAAACCGCCAAACGGATAGTTCGAGCCTGGCAGACGGGGATGAACGATGGCGGCGGCGTTCGGCAGTCGTTCGGCAAATTCATGGTGATCGGTGATGATCAGTTCCAGGCTCGATTCCCGAGCGAAATCGGCCAACGCGACACTAGCGATACCGCAGTCCACGGTGACGACGACGCATGGGCCACGCTGCGCGATTTGTCGCAGCGCGTCCTCATTCAATCCATATCCGTCTTCGATCCGATTGGGTATGTGATAGCCGACGTTGGCGCGCAACAGTTGCAGGCATCGCAACAGGACTGCGGTTCCGGTCATCCCGTCCGCGTCGTAGTCGCCGTAGATTACAATTCGGCGGCCACTCTGGATGGCCTCGTGGATCCGGTCCGCGGCTTGCGACAGGCCGGGTAGCTCTTCAGGGTCGCGTAGCCCTGTCAGCTTGACATTCATGAACCGTTCCGCGTCTTCGGCGGCGGCCACTCCCCGGCTGACCAGCAACTGGGCGACGACGGGTGGCAAGCGGGCCATCCGCTGCAGTCGGGCAATCAGTTCGGAATCGTGGGCACGAAATCGCCAGCGCTTCGCCATGCCATCCTGACCTTGCGTGCGGACTGGGGTAACCGGGAGAAATTACTTCTTCTTTTCGACGTGCAACGTGTGTTTTCGAAGCCGCTGCGAGTACTTTTTCAGTTTCAGCTTCTCGCCTCCCGGCTTGCGTTTCAGGGTGTAGTTATAGTCGCCTGTTTCCTCACAAACCAAAAAAACCACTTCCGCTTTTTTCTTGCTCTTTGCCATGATCCCGATCTTCTCCGTTCAAACCCGCACAACCAATCGGACCTGGACCCTATGCCAGGGGGGACCCGGAACGGGACAGCGACTCCGGCGGGTCCGTTTCCGCCGGGCCGATTCTAGCAGATCGAGGCCTGGCTGCGGAGCCCTCGCGCGACGGTCCCAGGGAATATTCGTCGCTTCGGCGGTCGAAATAGCTGCTGTTAGCGCGAACAAAAGCTAGTACAGGCGCCGGGAGTCTGCTATAGTTCAGGGTAGAACCTGCCTGGGCGGCAGCTGTTTGCAAGCGGAGCGTGTCGATGGCCAAAGAACCGAGCCTATCCGGCCCCGAAGAGTCGGAACCGAAAAAAGCAACAACCGAGCGATTTGCTACGGCGAAGCCTTTGCCGTCGCAGACCGTCACGGCGTCCCCGGCCGGCGGAAACGCCGTCGTCGCGAATGCCGCTGGCGCACCGCGTGCGGGCGGTTCAGTCGTTCCGAACTCGTCGAAAGGGAATACCGTCGCCAACGGATCCGCAACCACGGCCGTGGCCGATGATGATGCGGACGGCGACGAGGGAGCGGAGGAGCCGTCGGGGAACTACAGATTCCTGCTGTTCAATGCGGTGCCAAGCTGGGCGATCAGCGGTATCGTGCATGCCGTGGCTCTGGTCGTCATGGCACTATGCACGTTGGAACAAGTCGCGCCGATCAAGAGCGAAATTGTCGCCAAGGCCTACGACGAAGCGGCGGAGATCGAAACATTCGCCGAGGACGCGCTGAAAACGATGGACGTTTCGGACATCGTGCCGGATACGACCTCGACTCTGTCCTCCGACACACCTCTGGATGCCCCCGAGGTCTCGACTTCGGTGGACGCCGACGCGGCGCCTGCGGCGGTAGAATTCACCGACCTGGGAGATCAGCTGGCGCCTCGCAACGTACTGACCCAGCAATATGGGGTCACGATGGGAACAGGGCTGGACGGTCGAGGTTCGGCCAAAGCGCGCAATGCGTTGGCGATGGCCAACGGCGGCACGAAAGAAAGCCAGGACGCGGTTTCCAAAGCACTGCGCTGGCTGGCGCGTCATCAGTTGCCGGACGGTGGCTGGAATTTCGATCACCGGATTGGGCAGTGCCAAGGCCAGTGCGACCATCACGGCAAACTGGAAAACGGTCGCAATGGGGCCACGGGACTGGCATTATTGCCGTTTCTCGGTGCGGGCCAGACGCACCGGGAGGGTGATTACAAGGAAGTTGTCCGCCGCGGATTGTATTTTCTGATGGCCAGCATGAAGAACAATCGGCAGGGGGGCGGCGACCTGGCCGACGGTGGATCGATGTATTCGCACGGTATCTGTGCCATTGTCCTGACCGAAGCCTATGCCATGACGCATGACAAGGAGCTGATGGCGCCGGCGCAAATGGCGATCAACCATATCGTTTACGCTCAGGATCCGGTTGGCGGCGGATGGCGCTATGCACCACGACAGCCCGGCGATACGTCGGCGGTGGGCTGGCAGCTGATGGCGCTTAAGAGCGGCCATATGGCCTATTTGCGCGTGCCGCAGGCGACGGTCATCGGGGCCGCCAAGTTTTTGGATTCCGTGCAGGCGGAAAGCGGCGCGATGTACGGCTACACCGGACCTGGTGCGGGTCAAGCCACGACGGCTGTCGGCTTGCTGTCCCGCATGTACCTCGGCTGGAAAAAGGATAACCCGGCGCTGCAGCGCGGAGTCGAGTATCTCAGTCGGACCGGACCCTCCAAAGGTAACATGTATTACAACTATTACGCCACACAGGTTATGCGGCATTGGGGTGGCGAAGAATGGGAAAAATGGAATAAGGAATTGCGGGACTGGCTGGTCTCGGAGCAGAATCAGCAGGGACACCGCGAAGGAAGCTGGTATCTTGACGCCGGCGACCATGGCTCCGATCGAGGCGGCCGGATCTACTGCACGTCGATGGCTACGATGGTGCTGGAAGTCTATTATCGGCACATGCCGATCTACGGGCAGTCGGCCTCGGAAGATGATTTTCCGCTCTAGATTCCGACACCATTTCCAGCGGGATGCGATCGCCAGCGAGGGGCGATGCTCGCGCCCGGACTCCTGGTGGTTGGCGAGCCGCTGTCGCAGTTCCGATCGGGCCGGTCCCACCGTTGACATAGCGCCACCGCAGGGGAGTTGCAACGCATGAAGATCCTGCCGGTCATCGACCTGTTGGGCGGTCAGGTCGTGCACGCGGTTCGCGGTGATCGGTCCCGCTATCGGCCATTGCAGACGCAGTTGATCGGTGGCAGCGACCCATGCAATCTGGCCGGGGCATTGCGAACGGAATTCGGCTGGCAGTCGATTTACGTGGCCGACCTGGATGCGATCCAAGGTCGGCCTCCCAACCGCGCCCAGATTGACCAACTGCTGGCCAGCGAATATGACCTTTGGCTGGACGCCGGTCTTACGTCGCTGGCCGATGCGGTCTATTGGAGTCAGATCGAAGTCGGGGGGCACCGATTGCGATCGATTATCGTCGGGCTGGAGTCGCTTCGATCGGCGCGCGAACTGCGGTCAATCGTCGACGGTCTTGGTCCCGAACGGGTGGTTTTCAGTCTTGATCTGCGCGCTGGCCAACCGATCCTGGGCGCCGACGATTGGGATGCGCCTGACACGCCAATGCTTGTGCACGCGATTGCCGCCGCGGGCATTCGTCGCTGGATCGTTCTCGATCTGGCCAGTGTCGGCGGGAGTGCCGGGACGCCGACCCTGGGGATTTGCCGTTACCTTCGCCAGCAGCTTGCGGATGCGCAGATTACCAGCGGCGGGGGCGTGCGCGATTTGACCGATCTACGCCAGTTGCAGTGCAGCGGTTGTGATTACGCGCTCGTTGCCACGGCGATTTATCAGGGACGACTGACCAAGGCAGACCTCGCGCCGTTCGGGCATTGATCGAGTTGGTCAGGTCGGAAGGGCCTGAACTGCTGTCTTATTCGAGAATCGTCGCGTCGTACGCGAAATCCTCTTTCACTGCGTGCGGATAGAAGTGCCGGCCGATGTGATTGGCCAGTTCCAGTACAAACCGTGCCTGGAACTGGCGATCGTTGGTGTCGGTGATATGTTTTCCACCGTTGGCGGGAAATGTGAAATCGTCGATTTCGCACTTGTAGACGATTTCGCCCTGTTTTTTCATGTCGAACACACGGACGCGAGCGGTTGCTTTTCCCTGGTAGAGCGTCGATCCTTCGTGAAGTCGGAATCCGATCAGATCGATGCCGACCACCATGTCGGCCTGGACCCCCTTTCCGATTTCGCGGAAGTCGATCTGATTCCAGCTGTTGCTGTCGATCCAGTTGTTCACTTTTTGCGGCTGCACGACCTTGATGTTCTTGACCTTTTTGGACAGCAGACTGGTGACGTTGTAAGCGAGTTGGGTGGACGCGGAATACGGATCGTAGTTGGAAGAGTTGTTGGCAACGCAGACCACGGCGACCTTTTTGTCTTCCAGGCCGGTATAGTTGGCCGGAATCTGGGGGTCGCCCTTGATGACATAAAGCAGTTGCGCGGTCAAACCGACGCACCCGGCGCTGGCGAGCATGAACGGAAGCAGAATAATCGCAATTTCAAGTCGGTGAGGTCGCATGGTACTTCCTTGTAGCCAGCGTTGGAACCTAGCGGTAAATGCGCACGACCCAATCTCCCAGGGTGACCACAACGAGCAGCAACCCTGTTCCCAGGATCAGCCATTCGTTCGGGCAACCGATCCACCACCTTCCCCGCGCCGCGGAGGCCAGCAACCAAGGGCTCGCCGCCACCGCCAGCAGTCCCATCAGGAACCCACCGGCGTTCGCCTGCAGGGCACGCATCCATTCGCCCCGCATCAAGCAACTCCAGGAAGTCGTCATTCCGCAGGCGGGACAACGGATTCCGTACAAAGCCACCATCGTGCATGGCGGCAGTCCCAATCTCCGGTGTGTCCCGTAACCGGTCGGATCGGGTGGCAATGCCGCCGCAGTCAGCAGCAGGATCATCAGTCCGCAGCCGGCCAGAACCAGCATCCAGCGCTGAATGCCTGGCATCCGCAGTAATTCCGACGAACCAACCGCCGTTTGGGGCGAGGGTGGGGGAGCATAGCGAGGAGTGGATTGCATGGCAAGTGCATCATAGTACGGGTATTCGCTGCGCGAAAGCGCTCTTCGGGCCGGCTGGATGCGGCAGCTTGCGTTGTCTCGCCCGCGCTCAAATTCTCTTGACGTGGTACGGCGAAGTCGCTATTTACCCCCCCCGCGGATTGCGTTCCAAACCGGCGCGAGACTTGTGGCGGCCGGCACCGCGCGATCCGTCGAATCTCCGTCGGCCGCAGAAAAACTGCGGGACGAGCGGCCAAACGAACGATATTGACGAATGACGCGAATCGCCCTTTTGCGCTCGCTGCGAACCGTGATGCCGGTTCAGGGAGGAGACGAATGGGTAACACGGCCTGTACCTGGGTATTGCTGTTAAGCAGCTGCGGGAGTTCCCCGATCGAGGACCTCGTGGTCGATCAGGTCGATCTGGTCGAGATCAATCATTATCACGACGAGCTGGGTCGGCCGGTTTTTGATCAGATTATTTTCTATGACTGGTCGCCGCGGGAAAGCCGCTATCAGGTGCGCGCGTTTCGGATGCTGAAATCAAGCCAGCAGATTCCGCGGCGGAACTGGGTCGACGGCGGTTACGACACGATCTGGCATGATGGGCAGACGAACGATCTGCTGCGACGCGTACACGCACGACAAATGCGGGAGACCTGGACG
>Ga0233425_10005836_pt1 | contig 18934 bp, 19 predicted proteins | sample Watercolumn_Towu_2_FD_181712 | JGI IMG/M metagenome (GOLD analysis project Ga0233425, IMG submission 181712) | Freshwater microbial communities from Lake Towuti, South Sulawesi, Indonesia - Watercolumn_Towuti2014_140_MG | ecosystem: Environmental > Aquatic > Freshwater > Lake | place... | reverse complement strand
CGACCAAAAAGCTCTGAAAAAGAATCTGTGCCAAAGACCCATTCAATAATCGAAATCTGATCGGCCGCACGTATTTCACGTAAAATTGAAGATATTTCTTCAACCTGACGATCTAAATTATCTTCGGCTTTAACAATGGCGTCATCGGTGACCTTGATTTCAGAGACTGTGGTGGCGATTTCCTCGTTGGCCAGTTCGATTTCAAGTCCGGTTTGCGCGGCATGATTTTCTAATACTTCAATTTCGTTTATTAAAGATACCTGCCTGCTTTCGGCTTGTTTGATTTTAGTACGATAGTCACTAATTTTGGTGCTAATTTGATCGATTTTGACTTTGCGAGCAGCGATTTCGTCGTTCAACTGTTGAATTTCTTCGCCTGTAGATGATTCAGCAAAAACAAAAGCCGGCCCAATGGTTTGAAAAACCAAAAGGCAGACCGTGAAGACAAAAAATAGCTTCCTCCCAAAATTCATAATTAAGATCGGAGAAAATTGAGAGCAACCTCGATTCTACGTAGAGATTCTCCCTTCCCTAAAATCCAAATAAGTTCAAATGGACTCGGACTGGCGGAAGATCCAGACAAGGCCGCGCGCAATGGCCACAACACTGTTCCGTTTTGCAAACCATTGCTTTCAATATACCCTCGAATGGCTGTTTCAATCAACTCAATCGAAGATAAAATTTCGCCAGACAAATTTTCAATAAAAGATTTTACATTGGTAAGTTCTGTCAAAGCCTCTTCCCTGCTAGATTTTTTCCAGATCAAAATTTCCGCGGCATATTCTGGCAAATTCAAATAAAAATTTATTTTTTCTACAATATCTGTAAGTAAAACCATGCGCTCTTTTTCCACCACACAGACTTTTCTCAAAAGCTCGGGATCGATTTTTACATTAGCCTCGGCGAGAAACGGCTCCACAGCCTTTGTCAAATCATCGACCGACAGCTTGTGGATATATTGACTGTTCATCCAGTTAAGTTTCTCAATATCGAAAATCGCGCCAGATTTGTTGACTTTTTCAATGTCAAAAAGTTCGATAAATTCATCCATCGAATAGATTTCTTGATCGGCTTTGGGGTTAAAGCCGCATAGAGCAATGTAATTATTCAAAGCCGCAGGCAAATATCCTTTTTTGAGATAGTCCTCAACAGCAACGTCGCCTTGACGCTTGGAAAGTTTGGAACGATCAGGATTTAAAATTAACGGCAAATGGGCAAATTGCGGCATTTCCCATCCGAATAAATTATAGAGGATAACATGTTTCGGAGTTGATGGAAGCCATTCCTCGGCTCGAATGACATGCGTGATGCCCATGAGGTGGTCGTCGACGACGTTAGCCAAATGATAAGTTGGAAAGCCGTCGGATTTAAGAAGAACTTGATCGTCAATATCTTTGTTTTCAAATTTGACCTGACCACGAACCAAATCGTTAAACTCAGTGGCGCCGTCGGGGAGGCGAAGTCGGACGACATATTTTTCGCCGGCAGAGATTTTTGCCTGGATTTCTTCTGGGGTCAGCAATAAGCATGCCCGGTCGTATTTAATGGGTAGCTTGGCGAGTTCCTGTTCTTTCCGCATCTGTTCCAACCGTTCCGCTGAACAGAAACAATGATAAGCAGCGCCTTTTTCAACCAAGAGATTAACATGCTCTCGATAGATTTCGGTACGATTTGATTGAATGTATGGACCAAAACCGCCTTTTTCGCCTTCAAGCGTCAATCCCTCATCGGCCTCGAGACCCATTTTTTTTAAAACCTGAACCAGACTCTCGGTAGCGCCATCGACAAAACGCGAACGGTCGGTATCTTCAATGCGCAAAACAAAAACTCCACCGTGTTTTTTGGCGAAAAAATAATTGTAAAGGGCGGTACGTAAACCGCCAATATGAAGATAGCCTGTTGGTGACGGAGCAAAACGGGTTTTAACCATAATTGGTTTTATTGAACAGTAACAGAAGTTTGGATTGTGGGGGTAGTTTGGCAACCAGCGCCAGTTAAAAATAGCAAAGATTTTTAGGTTTTAACAACCGTTATATTTTAAATCATTTTTGTTTTTTTGTAAAAAAACGATCGAAAACAATAACTAACGGAAAAATTACGACAGCTCTGACGATTCGTCGCCATCTTGAGGGTTCGATAATTAAGCGCCACAACCATTCAAAACCCAGTGAACGCAAGATTTTTGGGGCTCGCGGCAGGTTGCCGCCGATCATGTCTAAAGCGCCGCCAATACCAATGGCAATTTTTACGGACGGAAAATTATTCAGATAACGGTCGATAAACTTTTCTTGCTTGCCTTGACCTAAAGCTACAACTAAAACATTTGGAGCGATTCTTACAATCTCTTGGATCGTCTTTTCGTTAGTTTCTCCGCTCTCGGAAATTGTTCCCAAACTAAAGGTTACGATATCGAGGGTGAAAAATTTTTGTCTTAATTTTTCAGCAGCAGCCTTGGTGTTTTTTTCTTGTCCACCAAAGAGAAGGAGTTTTTGGTTGGTTTCCGCGCAGAGTTTTGCGAGGAGTTCCACGGTATCGACTCCGGTGTGGCGACAGAGATTGAAGCCATTGAGCCATGCGGCGAACTTAAGACCAATGCCGTCTGGTAGGGAGAGATCAGCACGGTTTAAAATGCCGGCGAAGTCTTTATCTTTTTGGGCCAAGAGGATGATTTCCGGGTTTGGGGTAACTATAATATGTTGAGAGGCGGAGTTTAGCCAATTTAAAAGGAGATCGTGGAGAGCAAGGGTGGTGAGGTTGTTTAATTTTATGGAAAGGAGGGATTTGGAGAGCATAGGATTGAGAGGTGACCTTGCGAAATCACACCCGATCGGGTCTATTTTGTAAAGTTTTTAAGAGCAACATCAACATCTTCATTTACAACATAAATTTTAACCCACTGTCGAATTCCCCAAAGTAAAAATAATTTTTCCATGATTTTCACCATATTAAACTGAGAAATCCAAACGCTTTTTTGCAACGAAATAAAGCAGTTCTCTTTCAAAAACATTCTTAATATTTTTCTTAAATGACTTTTGCTTTCCGGTATATCGAACACTACCATGCAAAACAGTCCGTCCGGTAAAATTTCAGTCAAGACCAACTCCATTTTTAAACATTCAATTATTCCCTTTTTTGTTAATCTGACTTCAAAAGTTTCTTTCTGGCCTTTTGTTTCAATTAACTTTCGACGACGTAATTGGACAAGATCAGAGACATCTCTCGCCCTGGACTTTATTGTTCCACCGCTTTTATCAAACCTCGTCCACTTTTTCACTCTCCCCTTCCGATAAATTCTCATCAAAATTCTTCCTTGGCCAGAAGTAATATTAATCGTCTTAAACTTAAACTTTTTCATAAATTTTTTAATATCCAATTCATATATTTTTTATCGGCTTTAGCCTCGATTTTCACAATACATGGAATTTTATAAGGATGAATCTTTGCGATTTCTTTTTTCACTTTCTCCCAATTGCTCTTTGTAGTTTTTAAAATTGAAACCGTTTCTTTTGACTCTTCGATTTTATCTTCCCAGCGATATATCGAACCAACCGGAAAGGTGTTGGCGCAAATTACTAATCGTTTTTCAAGTAGAGCCCTGATAATCTTTCTAGCGGTCTTAAAATTTGGATAAGTGACGTAAATAAATATCATAAAAATTTCTTTAACTTGCTCGGCGGCCTCGGAAAGGGTTTGTTTAACTTCCCACGGAAGAGGAATGGCTAAAAACAGACGAGGCATAAGATGTTTTAATTATAAACTAAAAAGACGAAAAGAAAAGACCGCCGGACGAATTTAAGGCTCTTATCCCCTTGACTTTCGTGTTTTAGCACTCTATACTAACGAGTGCCAATGAATTTACGAACAAATTACAAATTTGTAGTCAATTGGTAGATTTGTAAATTAGTATCATATTTGTAATTCGACCCCTGAAATTCCACTATATGCTACCCAACAATTTTACCCACAAATCCCAAGAAGCCCTGCAACACGCTCACAACATTGCTGTTGACAACGGCCAGCCAGCGCTTGAACCAATTCACCTACTCGCCTCTCTTGTTGGTCAAGATGAAGGCGCGGTGCGGGCTATTCTTGATAAAATTCTTCCCGATCAGGGCGACCTGCGCGCTAAGATCGATCAAATTCTCGACGACCTGCCGCGCTCTGGCGATATTTTGGCTGGCGGCGGGGTCGGGCAGATTATGCTCTCTCCAACCATGGCCGCGGTTTTGAACGAGTCTGGCAAGCGCGCCAAGTCTTTTAAAGACGATTTTATTTCCACCGAGCACCTCTTCCTTGCCCTACTTACCGACAAAGCTGTTAGCAAACTTCTCGGACTTTTCGGAATTAAGGAAGAAGAAGTCATGAAAGTTTTGAAAGACATTCGCGGCACCCAGCGCGTTGATTCACCAGAGCCCGAATCACGCTATCAAGCTCTTGAAAAATACAGTCGCAATCTTACCGAAGTAGCTCGTGCTGGTAAGCTCGATCCGGTTATTGGCCGCGATGCCGAAATTCGTCGAGTCATGCAAGTTCTCCTACGCCGCACCAAGAATAATCCGGTTTTGATTGGCGAGGCTGGTGTTGGCAAGACAGCGATTGTTGAAGGGCTCGCGCAACGCATTATTGCCGGCGATGTGCCGGAACTTTTACGTGATAAAGAAATTGTTTCGCTTGATCTTGGCGCAATGGTCGCGGGAACTAAGTATCGTGGTGAGTTCGAAGATCGTCTTAAAGCTGTTTTGAAAGAGGTTGAAGAATCGAATGGAAAAATGATTCTGTTTATCGACGAACTTCACACTCTCATGGGTGCCGGAACTTCCGAAGGCTCTCCGCTTGATGCCAGCAACATGCTGAAGCCAGCGCTGGCTCGCGGGGCTTTGCGGACAGTTGGCGCGACGACCATTAAAGAGTATCAAAAACACGTCGAGAAAGACGCGGCTTTTGAGCGTCGCTTCCAGCCAGTGCTTGTTGAGGAACCAACAGTCGAAGATACCATTGCTATCCTCCGTGGTATTAAAGAAAAATACGAAATTCATCATGGCATTCGTATTAGCGATCCAGCAATCATTGCCGCTTCCGAGCTCTCCAGTCGTTATGTTACCGATCGTTTCCTCCCGGACAAAGCTATTGACTTGATGGATGAAGCCTCCTCGGCTTTGCGTATGGAGATTGACTCTATGCCGGAAGATTTAGACATGTTAAAACGCGATTTGATGCGGCTGGAAATTGAACGAAAGGCTCTTGAAAAAGAAGAAGATAAGAGTTCCAAAACTCGTCTCAAAGAAATCGAAAAACAAATCGCCGACTTGCGTGAGAAAACCGATGCTCTTGAGGGTCGTTGGAAAAACGAGAAAGAAAAAATTGCCGAGATCCATGTCATCAAGAGTCACATGGAAAACTTGAAGGCTGAAGCCGAGCAAGCCGAACGCAAAGGCGATCTTGAAAAAGTCGCTGAGATTCGTTATGGCCAGCTTCCTCTTGAGGAGGGTCGTCTTAAGGCAGTGGAAAAAAATTTGGCCTCAATGCAACGTGAGCGCGGTATTTTGAAAGAAGTTATTTCCGAAGAAGATATTGCTGCTGTGGTTTCGCGCTGGACTCATATTCCAGTTGCTAAAATGCTCGAATCAGAACTCAAAAAACTCGCTCGAATGGAGGACGAACTCTCAAAGCGTGTTGTTGGACAAAAAGAAGCCATTGTCGCTGTTTCGAATGCTTTGCGCCGCTCGCGGGCCGGTATTGGCGAAGAAAATCGTCCAATCGGTTCGTTTATTTTTCTTGGTCCGACCGGTGTTGGAAAAACCGAGCTCGCTCGTTCGCTCGCCGAGTTTATGTTTAACGACGAGTCGGCTTTGATTCGCCTCGACATGTCCGAGTACATGGAAAAACACGCCACTTCAAAAATGATCGGCTCGCCGCCGGGCTATGTTGGCTACGATGAGGGCGGTCAGCTTACCGAACTTATCCGCCGCCGTCCGTACTCGGTTGTTCTCTTTGATGAAATCGAAAAAGCTCATCCCGACACTTTTAACATGCTTCTCCAAATTCTTGACGACGGACATTTAACCGACGCCAAGGGTCGCCGTGTTAACTTTAAAAATACTGTTATTATCATGACCAGCAACCTTGGTTCTGATATTTTGCAAAACTCCAGCCACGAACTCGGATCGATCGGTTTTGCCAGCGCGAGCGAAGGCGAAAACCGCGAGGAAATCGAGGTGCGTGAGCGCATCAATAACCTTCTTAAGGAACAATTCCGTCCGGAATTTTTGAACCGTGTTGATGAAGTCATTACTTTCCATTCGCTCTCCGAATCCAACATCGGCGAAATTGTTGAACTTCAACTCGCGCGCGTCGCTCGCCGTCTGAAACGCGACAAAGATATCGAGCTCGCGGTCTCGGCTTCGGCTAAAAAACTCCTGGCTGAAAAAGGTTATGATCCAGCGTTTGGGGCTCGGCCGCTGAAACGAGTTATTCAAAGCTTGATTCTGAATCCGCTCGCAATGAAAATTGTAAAAGGTGAAACAAAAGAGGGACAGAAGATTACAATCGGAGCGAGTGAAGGAGAAATTTCTATAAAATAATCCGCGCCTTGCGACGCGGAAGCCGAGAACACCTGGGAGCAGTCCCGGGTGTTTTTTAGTTGATTCGAAGGAGCCGACCCGCCCATTCTGCGGTCATCGGGGTGTTGCGCGGCTCGTAGACCATCCAGTTGAACCAGGGACACCTCTTGGGCAAGCCCGGGATCCGGCCCTGATCAACAAAGCCGAAGCGTTCGTGGAACCCGACGTTATCGCGATCGGCCGTAGTCAATTTGACCGGCATGTCGAGCGCGGTGGCTAGGGCGCAGACCGCAACCATGTGAGCATTGCCAAAACCTTTTTTGCGATATCGCACGTCGGTCATGATGTTCGAGATCTCGAGGCAGGCCACAGCCTTGCCATCGCGTTTGGCTTCAAGGTTTTTGGACGCGCTCAATGTCATGAATCCCGAAGCCACCTTACCCCACCCGGTCACAAAGAGACCGACCCAAAAGAGCCATTTCACTAGATACTTCAAAAAACCGATGGCTGACCGTAAATTTTCTGGTTCAGCTCTGGCGACCCAGCAGTCGGTGACGACATCGCTGTTGAGGGTAGTGCTACGTGACACGAAGCCACGGTTGCCAGTACTGTCCCAAAGGAAGAGTCCGTAGATCGTCAGGCGACTGAATGGGCGCATGAAATCGACGCGGCAGAGGAACCTCATGAGGTCGTGAAACGGCTCGACTCTCTCGAAGCCGTCTTCCATCCAGCGGGCGGCTTCGAAGTAGCGCTGCTCGCCGGCCTCGGTGAGGCAATCACCGACCCGCTCGAAGTCGACATGGCCGAACCTGGCGCGCCGCGCCGAATGGTGCGCGGAAATCAGGTCGAGGATATTGCTCGGAATCATCTCAAAGATGGTAGACGTCGACATTTCCTTCTCCGGTGTCGGGTGTCCGGGAGTGGACGAAGATATTTATACACAATCAACGAAAAAAGTCAATACAACCCTTGACATCTTTTGCAAACTCGCTATACTATCACGCAACGAGTTTTTTTCGTGCTCCATCGTGTTCCTTCTTTTCTCTGGAGGTCACTACGATGCATCTGGAAATCAGCGCTTGCAAATCCATGCGTCTTGGTCAGCCGACCAGTGTCCGCGTGACAGTAGTCGACAGGGAATCCAAAGACGGTACCAGGGTCAATTGCAGCCGGACCGAAGGCTGCTCATTGCTCGTACGCATCAACGGAGAGCTCGCCGAGGCCGAAGCCGACCTCGACGACGACTCCGCTTCCTTCCGCGTCGAACCGTGTACCAGTGGTAACTTGACGCTCGAGTTTTCATTGATCGGCTCTGAGAGCTGTCCGAAGGCGGTTGTGACAATCGTGGTAGAGGAAAGGGTTGGTAGACGGTATCACCTCCTCACCTTCATCATGCCGCATGGCAAGAACAGCTCGCACTAGCCTGCCCTCGCGTCCGCTTGCTCCAAGGTCCCGTACCCATCCGGGCCCTTATTTTTTCTAAAATTAGTCTGATTTTAAAGTTGACAAAACCCAAGAAAATATGATACAAAATACGGCTCCGTAAACACAATTTTACGGACTGTTCCCCTTCCACCACCCGGGAGTTCGTCATGCGGTTTCTCGCAGCCCTCGTTCTCTCCCTCGTCCTGCTCGTCGCCTGTGGCCAGGAGTCCATCCCTGTCCCCCAGCCAGTCACCAAGAAGACGACCGTGCAGCCCGCGCCCCAGATCCCCGATCCCGACTACCAGTACAGCACCGATGAGGGCCTCAACCGATGGCGCGACTGGATCGCGAACGACATCGACAGCTACCTCCGAGTCTCGGGTCGCTACACCCCCGAAGTCTTCGCTGCCCTGGCCAACGGCATCCGACTCTCGCCCGACACGGTTCGCGCCAAGGCCAAGGTCGACTCCGCGATCTGGCACCTCAACCAGCCGTCGTCGCTCGACTACGGGACGCGCGAGGAGGCCGTGATCTCCGAGGCCAACAGCCGGGAGTATGATGCCGGAATGATCTACGGTCGCCTCGGCGACACGATCAGCGCCAAGCGCTGTGTCGCGAAGCTCGAGCAAGAGAAGGAGCTCACCGCGGCCTTCGAGATCAGTCTACTCACGGGTGATGTCACCTTGATCGACAGGCTGACCGGCCAGATGATCAAGGCGAACTACCAGACCCGTCTTGTCACGGCCGCCAAGCGCTCGGCGCTCGACCTTGGCCGTGACGACATCTGGCGTCGGGTCATCGCAAACGTCGAACTCGAACCCACCATCGTCGACAACTGGGACGAAATCGCGATGAGCGGTGCCGATCTCAAGCTCTTTGACAGGTGGTTCGCTGGTGGCGTGAGCGAGCCCGAGGCTGTTGCCGGGATCGTTCGGGTCAGCGGCTACGACAAGACCAAGGCTCTGGAGTACGCCCGTCACTACCTGAGTACCCCCAATGTCTTCGTCTTCGTCTGGTACGAATGTGGCGAAGGCTGTTACCTGCAGCCGGTCGTTGGCACCATGGAGCTCTACCAGCTCGTGGCTCACGACCAAGAACTCTCACGGCTCTACCTCGACCACCTCGCCGAGAACGTGGCTCGGTTCATCCCGCCGCCCCCGGATCTCAACAAGGACGGTAATGGCGGCGATGCGGCCACCGAGACCCACCAAGAACTCCCTGGCGGCTTCGGTGCCGACATCTGGGGTCTTCTCGGAGGGCCTCAGGGTCAAGGAAACTACCTGTGGAGCCTGCTGTCGCTCGCGCATGAGTCTCGTGACCAACGCCTCATCGCGGCCTGGAAAGGCCACCTCGTGACCATCGGCCAGCACTACCCCATGGAGCGCGAAGTCGGACGGCTGATCCTCGGCCTGTCAGCCAACCCCAGGGCCAGTGATCTCACATCGGACGACCAGATCGCTCTGACCTGGATCACGACCGGACGGTTCGGCTACCAGCCCCTGCTCGACGTCTCCCAGATCCCAGAGGATCAGGACTTCCCGAACCACGGGAGCCTCCTGAACTTCGCGATCAGCTACGGCGAAGTCGTCCCAGAACAGGCCGACAGTCTGCGCGCAACGCTCCAAGTCGACCCGCGCAGCGAAAAAAACATCGGCCTCAAGTACGCCCTGGTTGAAGCTGTGGGGTACAAAACCGGCTACAACATCTGGAGCGACCGCTCGGTTCGTGCGACCAAGCAAGGTTTCGAGCGTAGCCTCTGCTCGCCCTTCAGCGCGGCCCAACTCAACCAGAAAGTACGTTTGGCCGGCGGCTCGATGGTTTTCCCGTCGAGCTACACCGAGGCCAGCGGACTGGTCGTCCCCGAGATCGTCCGTGTCCGGCATGTCACCGGGCTCGAGATCGACCTTCATGGCTGCGACGCCGCCTTCTAGGTCGGTGTCGCCACTATTCCGACGCCATCATAGGGCCCACGCCACTTCTTCTGGCGCGCGGGCCCTTCTTTTTTTGTTAAAAAAAGGCTATAATTGTTCTGCTTATGAGAAATTTTCTTTTTTCGAAACTCACCGCCGTTTTATTGGCTTTTTCCTTATTTATTCCTTTGCTTGCCCAAGCCTCGACTTTTAATCCAAACTACCTCATCTCTGATAACGACTTTACTGACATGTTCAGCATGGAGCTTGGCGATATTCAAGCATTCTTGGAAAAAGGCTATTTAGGAAATTACAAAATCGAAGATATTGACGGACATTCCCGTTACGCTTCAGAAATTATTTGGCGAGCTGCTCAACGCAACGGCATTAGTCCTAAAGTTATTTTGGTTATGCTACAAAAAGAGCAGAGTTTAGTAACCGACGATGACCCAACACAAAATCAACTCGACTGGGCGTTGGGATACGGTGTCTGTGATGGTTGTACTTTAAGCGATTCAGATATTCAACGTTGGAAAGGTTTTGCCAAACAAATCAATTCGACCACTTTGCAATTCAGTGAAGGTTATTTGGCTGATCTTAACTCAACCGGAACCACGGTTGTTGGTTTTGCCCCTGGAGTAGCCTGCTCGATCGATGGAACAACTGTTGTGCCAGCCAATAACGCTACCGCAGCTCTTTACACTTATACTCCACATCTTGAAGGCAATGAAAATTTTTCAACAATCTGGAATGCTTGGTTCTCACGTAATTATCCAACCGGATCTCTTGTGCAAGACAGCGAAACAGGCGGCGTTTGGCTAATCCAATACGGCGAGCGCCGTCCAATCACTTCACAAGCCGCGCTCCTTTCAAGATTTAACGAAGACATGATCATTCCGGTTTCGGCCACAGATCTCGGAGCCTACGCTATTGGCACTCCAATTTCCCTTCCCAACTATTCCCTGCTCTGGGCTGACGATGGAGCAATCTACTTATTAGTCGATGACACTATTCGCCATATCGACACCATGGAGACTTTTTATTCTATTGGTTTTAGCACCGATGATTTGGTAAAAGTAACGGCCGAGGAACTCGCCTACTATTCCGAAGGCGCGCCAATCACCTTGGACTCAGTCTATCCACAAGGAATCCTACTCCAAGACGCACGAACCGGCGGAGTTTATTTTGTTGAAGACGGCGTAAAATATCCAATCTACTCTCGTGAAATTCTGGAAGCGCGTTTTGAAGACAAGACAATCAAACCAGTACGACCAGACGAACTCGAGCCATACGATACTGGAGCTCCGGTCAAATTTGCTGATGGAACTTTGATCGGGGTCAAAAACGAGCCAACAGTCTACCTGATCTCTGAAGGCCTGCGCCGCCCAATTGCCGATGAATCAACTTTTCTCGGATTTGGTTTTAAATGGACGAGTGTATTTTGGACCGATGAAAAATCAGCAAATCTCCACCCACTCGGTGATGAATTAGAAAATACTGGTTTTGAAAATATTCAGGAAGCAAAATCTTAATCTTATGTTAGTTTTTGCCGCTCACGTTCCTCATACTCCGCTGGTCCTCCCTTCAGTAGGTCGAGAGCATCTTGAAGAAACCAAAAAGACTCGCGAGGCTTTAAAAATTGTTGCCGAAGAACTCTATGCTTCGCGTCCAGAAGTAATTATTATCCTCGTTGGGCACGGCAATCCCACACCAGACGCTTTTGCAGCGAATTTTAATGATTCATACAAAACTAATCTGGCCGAATTCGGCGACATTGTTACTAAACTCGTTTATCCGGCAGAAATAAAATGCGCCGATAAATTACAGCGTTTGGCCCGCCATGAAAGCTTACAATTTACCATGTTCTCTGATCCATTTATCGGACATGCCGTGGCCGTGCCTCTTATAACTCTCACCGAAAAGCTTAAAAAGTTTACAATTCTTCCACTATTTACTGCTCCCGATCTTTCGGCTAAAGGACATTTTGATTTTGGAAAAATCCTACTGGAAGTCGTCGCCTCTTCAGACAAACGCGTGGCTATTATTTCCTCCGGAGATCTCTCCCATGCTTTAACAAAAAAATCTCCGGCTGGCTTTAAAACCGAAGGACAAAAATTCGACAATATTCTCCGCGAGTCCATCAACAACATCAATGCCGCTGGACTTGTTCAGCTCGATCCGAAGTTCGTCAAAAAAGCTTCACAATGTGCCTACCGTTCGGTCTTAATTCTTTTGGGAGTTTTGGAAAGCAACAATGCCAAAGCCGAGGAGCTCTGCTACGAGGCACCATTTGGAGTTGGATATTTGACGGTTATGTTTAGGGTTTAATGTGCTCATCGCTGAAATTTATCCCATTCAACGTTTGCCGAGGAGGTTCTCGGCTTTTGATTATCTGGTGCCCGAGGAGATAAAACTTGAGCGCGGTTTTTTTGTTCGCGTTCCCTTCCGAAACCAGCAGATTGTCGGGGTGGTCAAAGAGTTGCACGAGCGTTTTTCTCCACGTTCTGGATTAAAAAAGGTTCTTGAAATTTTGGAGACCGCGCCGCTTACTGAAAACGAACTTCAGGTCTTCGAATGGTTGGCTAAAAATTTAGCCCAAGGAGTACCGGCAGTTTTGAATGCCGCGGTTCCATTACAACCAAAACGATTGATTTTGCTTCCATCAATTCCTGCCAAAACTTTAAAAATCAAAACTTCCGAGGCGCCTTCGATTCAACGAGCGGTACAAACAATGGAATTGCACAGGCAAGCTTTTATCTCTGCCGCGGATTTACCGCGAATGGCCACCATGGCCGCGGCCTTTCTCCACGCCCATCCAAACGATCGAGCCGCGATTATTGTCCCCGGAGTACGCGAGGCCGAAGCTCTGGCTCCTTACTTCTCTGGCTTTGGAGTCTCTATGATCACCGGTGAGAAGACCGAAGGACGATGTTTTTTGGCTTGGGACGAATTCAGACGCGGAAAATCCAGAGTTCTGCTTGGGACAAGATTAGCCTCCCTTTTAATTCCATCGTCAACCGAGGCTGTTTTTGTCTTTCGTTCCGGACACGAGAGTCACAAACAATGGGATCGCAATCCGCGCTACGACGCTCGCGAAACCGCTCTTGAGTTTCAAAAAAGAAATAACAGCCGGCTGTACTTTTTTGACTCCATGCCTCGGCCGGATGATTTTATTACTTTTCAAAAAGACGGAATTTTTATTGAACATCCTGAACCGCGACCGCATTTTGTAAACCTCAACGAAGAACGCCCAATGTCACCGCACCCGATCATCTCATGGACGCTCGACGGCGCGATTCAAGACTCTCTTAAAAACAATCGCCGTGTTCTCTGTGTTTACAACCGTAAGGGCAAAGCTTCGTCAATGCGTTGCGCTGACTGTGGTTATAATTTTCCGTGTCCGGGTTGCGGAAGTTTAATGACGGTTTACGAGACCTCTATTAAGTGCCATCGTTGTGGCCATGTCGAGCCCTTGGTTATCTCTTGTCCTAAGTGTGACGGAGTTAAACTTGGTGAGCGTGGTTTTGGAAATCTTACAATCAAAAAAATTCTTAAACAACATTATCCCGAGGCTTCAGTCGCCATAATCGATCAAAGCGTCCAGGAAAATGAAAACGCGCAAATTCTTTTAGTAACATCGTATTATTTGGAATCCTATCGAGATTTTTTCGCGCAAAACAACTTTGGTTTAGTTGCTTATCTTGATGCTGATTTTCCGCTTTTGTCTCCCGGGTTTAGAGCTTTTGAAAATGCCCTGCGCGCAATCGAAGATTTACGCGGACTAGCTCGGCACGAGCGAGCGACTTTTATTGTTCAAACCAGAAACCCGGAAATCTTCAATCCTTATTACAACGATCCGAAAGGTTGTCTCGAGGCTGAACTCGAACTCCGCAAAGCCTACGATGTTCCACCGTTCGTCCGCTGGCTGCGCCTCAAAATCCGCGACATTGAAACCTTGCGCGCCGAATTAGAGCTCAAAGCTGCGGCCGCGACCCTGAAACCGCTGGTCGGAGTTAGGATTTTTCCTGTAGAATGTAATCAGGGGCGAGGCTGCGAGTTTTCCGTTGCCGTCGATTCTAGAGACATTGATATAGTTTTAGAAAAATTATCGTCTTTACCAGACCGTATTATCATTGACACTAACGCGATTTCGTAGTAATCTATTCGACTTATGATAGACATTATAACTAATCCCAATCCAATACTTCGGCAGGTCTCGGAGCCAGTTGATTCGGCCGAGATTTTGCGTCCGGATTTTCAGAAACTTATTGACGAAATGATAGAAGCAATGAAGGATAAAGGAGTTGGTTTGGCCGCTCCACAAATCGGAATTAATAAACGTCTGATTATTGTTCAAACAAAAACCGGCCCCGAGGCTTTTATTAACCCGAAAATTTTTTCAACCTCGCTCCTAAAACACGAAGGCGAGGAAGGTTGTTTGTCAGTTCCGGGAGTTTGGGGGATGGTGAAGAGGTTTAAGAAAGTCAAAGTCAAAGCCCTAAATCGAAAAGGCGAGAAAGTTATGCTTACCGCCACAGGATTAGAATCAGTTATTTTTCAACACGAGATTGATCATTTAGACGGGGTGTTATTTATTGACAAGGTTGAGAGATTGTTAAAAATTGAGGGGATGTAAAATAAAATGTTAAAACCGACTCGCAAGAGTCGGTTTTTTTACAACCTTGACAAATCACACCCGATCGGGTGTGATTTGTAAAAATTCTATACCAAAACAAATTTAAAAATAAACCAAAAGTGACTGAAACTTCCAAGCATCACAAACAAATGAAAAATCTCGTGCATACCAAACCACCGTGAACGCGCGACTCGTCCGTCAAGCGCGTAGAAAACGCATCCGAACGTATAACTCACCCCACCAAAGACAAGCCAGAAGTACGAAGCAAGCGGCATCCATAAAAGCATTGGATAAAAAGCAATTACCACGAGCCAACCCATCAAAATGTAAATCAAAACCGAAACCCATTCCGATAATTTGACTCCTACAGCCTTTAAAACGGCTCCAAAAAGCGCCAAACCCCAAATAACGCCAAAGATACTCCAACCCCACCCGCGCGACGGTAAAGCCAAACAAACCGGCGTGTATGTTCCGGCGATGAGGACGTAGACCATGGAATGATCGAGCCGTTTAAAAACCGCGCGGAGTTTTGTCCCCTTGTGCGAAAAGTGATAAAAGCAACTCACAAGATAAAGCAAAATCAAGGTTGTGCCAAAAATTGCAGTTCCCGCTTCCAAACTCCCTCTGTCTGCAAAAACCACCATCAACACCAAAGCCGCCACCGAAAGCATGGCGGCGACAAGATGAGTGATGGCGCTGAGGGGTTCGTTGGAATACATAAAAGACTAAACCATATAATTACAAAAAATTAGCTTCTCGTAGTTTTTTCAAAGCGTTAAGCGTAACTCGTTTCTTGCCTTTCTGATAAATAATTTCACACAGATCAATGGCCTCGTCGTAAGTCAACCACTTGAAATCGTCAAACTCTGATTTTGAAAGATTAAACACCTCGGCCTTAGTTGGAGCGGCCACGAAAAAATATTTTTTACCGATCATAAAAACTTCCTTTCCCGCGTCTGTTTTTAACTCGCGCTGGCTCTCTTTGGGATCGGGAAATTTTACTTTACTCTCGCCAACAACCACAACCCCTTTCTCGGATGAAGCCGTGAACTTCAAACCAAGTTCCTCGCGCATTTCGCGAGCAAAAGCCTCTTCGAGTGTTTCAAAGTTGTCGATTCCGCCCTGCGGCAACTGCCACAAATCATGTTCTTGTTTATAGACAAACAAAATTTTTTTATTATCCAAAAGACAACCAACAATTTGCGGACGAAAACCAGAGGCGCGGATTTTATCAAGAAGAAAAAGGGATGGAATAATCACAATTATTCTAAAAAATGTTTTTTCAATAAAAACAGGAGTTCTGGATGAAATTTTTCGCCGCGCTCAATCATGTTTTTAATTTCTTCAAAAGAGAAAAAAACAAGACGTTCGACATCTGGACACTCGGATTTATCCAAAGTCTCGAGATGTGATTCATAGGCGACGATGAATTTTTTTGGCGAAGTTGGGGCTTCGTAAAAATCTTTACTAAAGAATTTAAGATCGCTAATTTCACCAACTTCTTCCTGAAACTCACGTAAAGCGGCTTCTTCATAACTCTCACCGGACTGGACATGACCACCAACGGCGGTTGACCAATGACGCGGGCAAAAAGAAACCTTATCGCTGCGCAGCTGTAGCGCCATCTGATTTTGCGAATTAAAAATCAAAACATGGACAATTCGATGACAAAAAGATTTTTCGTAAACCTCTTCCCTGCTCGCCCGACCAATGATCTGGTCGTCTTGATTTACGACATCAAGAAATTCAGACATATTTTTTATTTTTCTTCACCCACCACTTCTTAAAAACCGGCACAGTCAAAGTCGAAAGAACAAAAGCCAGCGATGGAACGACGGCGTTGATAAACGGCTTCGAAACCTCAGCGACCAAAAAGAAAATTAAGACCACGAAGTAGGTCAAAATCAAAATCAAAACTCGTCGTGTCCAACTGGTTTCCCAAGCTTTGTCGACTTCAACGCGTTTATTGCGTTCTTTGATGGTTTCAATTTCAAGAGCGAGCTGTTCAAGGGTGGGCATACTAAATGAATTTATCGTCCATCAAACCATTGTCCAACTCCGGAAGTTTCGCAAGCCATTTTGGAAATTTTCAAAGAGTCGGCGGTGATGACATCGCTAAAATAAAGCCAGGTAATTGCATCGGCTTCTTGACCAGCGTTAATCTCGCAGCCACCGGCCATATTATTCGGACAAGCCTCGGCGGAGTAAGTTCTAGAGTCGCCGTCGCAGCTCATGCGAATCATGCTTTCGGTCCAAAAAGAACCAAGGTACTCGGTGCAGGTGGAGTCTGCGGAGTTAAAACAGCTTCCGATAGCTTTCCGCTCCGGAGCTTTTTTGAAATCATCGGAAATACTGACGGAATTTTCCGGCAAGGTTAACGGAGCTGGACTGGCAATATTTTTAACTTCGGTCTTACCGCAACCAACAAAAACAGTTGAAATTAAAACCAGCGACGCGAGGAAGATTATTTTGTTCATATTTAATCCATGTGAATAATATCATTGGAATCGTATTTTCCGGCTCGACCAAAAACTGCTAGACCAAAATTAAAAATCGTTTCGCCGACAAACTTGGTGTGCCAACGAGCCTCTAACTCGTTGTCTTTCAAAAAAGTCCGACTAAAAGAATTTGGGTCTTCAAAAATAATTCTATCTTTTTCATATCCTATCGCGACCACCCAATGACCATCGCTAAAACTATTTGAATAATCTTTCTTTTTTAGACTCCAGGCCTGAAGAAGAACTAAAACAGGAACTTTTTTGTCAATAAATTTTCTAAGATCAACGACCGTCATCTTTTTTGCGATATGTTTTAATCCCGCCTTTTTTAAGACATTAATCATCCCTCGGCGACGGGTTCCGTCTTTTTTTGAAGTCTTAGCATATTTAATCAAAAGTTCCTCACGAATCTTTATGCCGTAGTATGCCAGTACGGCCTGCAAGGCTGTGGGGCCGCAGTCGTATTCAAAAGTTTGACGAAGGTTTGGAAAGTTCAAAATTGGCATAATATTAAGATGAAACACTAAGACATCGTGTTTGAGCTATAACTTTTTTATAATAACAAAAAACGGCTGAAAATACCAAAAAATCAAACTTTTACTATTGACAAAAAATCTAAAACACGACATACTTTCATGTCCGACTAAACAATCGGGCAAGTTTCTTAAAATCTACACGAACCAAGGAACGCTGGGTTTTGTTTGCTTAAAAGTCACTCTTAAGCAATCACCACCCAGCGTCCCAAAAGGTTTTGGTCAACCTCTGGGATTTCCTCAACGCACCAGGAGGTGCTTCATGACGACCACCCGGACCGCCAACACCACCATCCGCGCCATCACCCACAGCGGGGACTTCCACCCCGACGACGTGATGTCGGGCGCCTTGCTGCGCGAGGTGTTCCCGGGGATCACCATCACCCGCACCCGCGACCCGCAGGTGCTGGCCGCGGCCCTGGCCGACGACACCTTCGTCTTCGATGTCGGTGGCGAGCACAGGGTCACGGGCCGGAACTTCGACCACCACCAGCGCGAGGGCGCACCCGCGCCCCGCGAGAACGGTGTCGGGTTCTCGAGCTTCGGGCTCCTGTGGTACAGCTCCTACGGCATGTTTTTCTGCGACAAGCTCATCCAGAGCTTCGGGCTCGAAGGCGCGGTCAGCGTCTCCAGGCTGCACGAGCTCATCGACATCGAGCTCGTGCAGGGCATCGATATCCTGGACGCCGGGCAGATCAAGGACCCCAACTTCCGACCCCTGGTCGGCGAGGTTGCGGTCGAGATGGCAACCTTCGGCCTGGCCCTGTTCAGGCTGGCGCCACAACCTCTGCTCTTCGGAGAGCCAGACTACAACGGCGCCTACGAGGAGGCCGTGGCGATGGCCCAGAAGTTCCTCCGCCGCTTCGCGGAGGCCTGCCTGGCCAAGCTCTACGGCCGCAAGCTGATCTGTGAAGGACGGCTGGTCGAGGAGCGGATCGTGGTCGTCCACAAGACGATTCCGGACTGGTCCGACGTGGTCAGCGTCGAGTTCCCCGAGACGCTGTACTACCTCGACCCGGACACCAGCGACCCCACCGGCCAGGCCTACATGGTCTGGCAGGTGCCGACCGCGCCCCGGGCCTTCAGCGGCCGCAAGCCCTTGCCCGAGGCCTGGGCCGGCAAGCGCGGCGACGAACTCAAGGCCGTGACCGGCATCACCGGCGCCAACTTCTGTCACGGCGCTCGCTTCGTCTGTGGCGGCGAGACCCTCGCTGCCGCCGTGGCCATGGCCTGGAAGGCGATCAGGGCCGAGTAGGTTCGTGTACTTCGCGGAGGCTGGGCAACAACCCCCAGCCTCCGCGCCTCTGCCATTTTCTTTACCTGCTAAAGAACGTAGCAGAGCAAACAACCACCGAAGTTAACTTCGGTGGTT
>Ga0233425_10005835_pt1 | contig 18935 bp, 16 predicted proteins | sample Watercolumn_Towu_2_FD_181712 | JGI IMG/M metagenome (GOLD analysis project Ga0233425, IMG submission 181712) | Freshwater microbial communities from Lake Towuti, South Sulawesi, Indonesia - Watercolumn_Towuti2014_140_MG | ecosystem: Environmental > Aquatic > Freshwater > Lake | place... | reverse complement strand
GGGCAGCGGTCTCCAGGGCGTAGCCTTCCCAGGACGCCCCCAGTTTGTTGTGGGTGGCGAGATCGCGCTCGCTGCGCACCGCCAGCAACGAGTGCAGCAGTCCGCTATCCCGGAAATAGAGCTTGGGCCGCTTCACCAGCCGCTTGCCCACATTCACCTGCCAGGGTTGCAACAAGCGGATCATGAAGGTGCCCTCGAGGATATCCAGGTAGCGGCGCACGGTCATGTCGGAGATGCCGAATGCCCTGCCCAATTCGGAGAAGTTGAGGACCTGGCCGTGGTAGTGGCACAGCATGGTCCAGAAACGGCGCAGCGTGGATGCCGGAATATTGATGCCGAGCTGGGGGATGTCGCGCTCCAGGAAGGAGGCGATGTAATGCTCCCGCCAGAGGGAGCTGGCAGCGTCGTCGCCGGCGGTATAGGACGGCGGCAGGCCGCCGCGCAGCCAAAGGCGGCGCCAGTTCGCGCTGCCGACGTCGGACAGGCGAAAGCCGCCCAGTTCGTAATAGGCGATGCGGCCGGCGAGGGACTCCGACGATTGCCGGATCAGGTCCCGCGATGCGCTGCCCAGGATCAGATAGTACTGATCCCTCCGCCTGTCGACCAGATGCCGCAGCAGCGGAAACAGGTCGGGTGCGCGTTGGATCTCGTCGATGACGATGAGTCCCGCCAGGGCTTCCAGCGCCAGCTGCGGCTGCTCCAGCAGCGCCCGGTCGCGCGGATTCTCCAGATCGAAGACATGCGGTGCCGCGAATTCCCGGGCCAAGGTCGACTTGCCCGATTGACGGGGGCCGAGGATGGCGGTGACGGGAAAGGCGGCCATGAGCCGCCTGAGGGCGGATTCTTCGATGGGGCGGGCGAGCATGGCGGCTACTATAGGATGTTGTCATTGAAATATCAAACTATTGATATGATATTTCAATGATTGTCAGCGGTGCGGGGATCCGGCTTGTCGCGGCTTCGACCGCGCCCGGTGCCGTTGCCGACGCCCGGACCCATCGCCGCGTTCAGCTCCCGTCCGCTTCCGCCAGGCGTGCGCCGCAGTGGGAGCAGAACTTGCCCTCCGCCTCCAGCCTGCCGCCGCAGTGGGGGCAGAACTTGCGCGGGACGGCGGGGAGGCTGGCTGCCGCCGCCACGCCGCTGCCCAGTATGGGAGACAGGTTCGGCGCCGGCGTCGGCGGATTGACCCGGTTCAGCAGCGCCAGCCGCTGCAGGTCGCTGTCCGACTGCGGCGCCACGACGGAGGCCTGCTGGGTGGCGAATTGGGCGAGGTGGCCGGCCAGCCTTTGGGCCTCGTCCTGCAAGCCGCGGATCGACATCAGCGAGCGCGCCGTGTCGGGACCGAAGCACACGCTTTCCACCTCGGCTACCCACAGCCGCAGGGTCATGTCCTCCACGTTGACCAGATCCTTCTCGGTCTTGACCCGGTCCTGCAACAGGGCGCCGATGCTGGTCCTGGCGCGCTGGAAGTTGCCCTGGCATTCCAGCCAGTAGATGCGGGAGAGGAATTCGAAGCGGCGCCACAGCCGATTGCCGCCGGCGAAGGCGAAGCGCGCCACCAGCAGCAGCGCCAGCCCCATCACCAGGGACCAGTACTCGGCCACGGAGTGAGCAAAGTTGAGCAGCAGCAGGCTGCCGCCGGCCGCCGCCACCAGGGCCACCACGTCCAGTACCACCAGCCAGCGGTAGGCGGGCAGTTCCAGGCAGCGCAGCAGTCCCAAGGGCTCGATGTCCTGGGGTACCGGCTGGGTCTCCTCCAGCACGTGGCCCTCGAAGGCGCCGGAATCGCCCTGCGTCTCCGGCAGGATACGCATATAGGCGCGGTTGGGGATCTTCTCGGTCCAGCCGCGCTGCATCTCGCGGTCGAATTCCAGGATGATCTGGCTCGGCGGCGCGTTCATGGAAAAGGTCTTGAGCGACTGCGCCATGGCGATGCTCTGCGGCTTGATCTGCTGGCCCAGCGCCGCCAGCAGCAGGGTGGCGGAGGCGCACAGCGCCGACCCCAAAGCCACCGAGGCCGCCAGCACCAGGTGGAAGTCCGCTTCCCAGCGCAGCGGCAGCGAGCCGGCTAGCCGCGGCAGCAGCACCGGCCCGAGCACCGAGACGATGAACAGGCCGATGACGAAGCGGATGCCCAGGGGCTGGGCCTGGGCCGATTCCCCGCCCATGGGCAGCAGTACCAGGAACACCGTCAGCCCCAGGTAGAAGGCGCTGATCCAGTTGCGCATCTCGCCCTGGGGCACGCTCACCAGGGCGACCACGAAACACAGCAGCAGAAAGCCCAGGCTCAGCACGTTGCGGAACTCGTTGCGGGCGACGAACTGGGTGCGCGGCGGCGAGAAGATCAAGTCGCGGCTGATGGCGTAGAGCAGATTGTCCAGGGCCCCGGTGGGGACCGGATAGGCGATGGCATTCTGGCGCAGGGTTTCCCGCAAGCCGTCGGCGCCGGGGGATGTGCCTTCCTGGTCCTTGCCCAGTTCCTGCGCCAGGCCCATGGGCTGGTTGCGGCCGAAGAAGAAGCGCAGTTGGCGCAGTGCCCGCAACCCGAACAACACCCCGCTGCTCAGCAGCAGTGCCGCCACCACGACGTAGGGTGCCGCGTTGACGCTGAACTGCAGTTCCAATACGTGGCGCGCCGCCACCAGCGCGGCCACCCCGCAGCCGGCTGCGATCATCGCCGCCAGCAGCAGAAAGCCGTTTTCCACCCGGTGCGGGTTGGCGATCTCGAAGCGGGTCGATTGCGGGTTGTATTCGTAGGTCATGGTCGCAACGGTTCCTCGATATCGGTGCGGGATGAATGGGTGCCAAACTTTGCCTGGGCGCGAAGACGAATGGAAGCGCTGCTTGCACTTTATCAAGTCCGCCGCCGGAACGCGCGCGCTTGCGGTGGCGTGCTCGGTCAGCGACCTCAGGTCGCCGATGGCGGAGCTGTATTCCCCTGCGGGAATCGCTGAGCCGGCCAGCGAATCCTGCTCGTCTCTTGTGACGTCCATCCCAGTGCGGCCGCAGCTTGACCGCGTTTGGGCCGAATCGCATCATTCCTGTGCGGTTCCCGGTGCGTCCGGTAAATCGGGGACGCCAGCGCCGGACGGCGCCTCCTCAACCATTGCCCCGGGGTCCACAAGGATTCGCGCGAGGTGCGAAGGATGAAATTCCGCAACCATGTGTTCATCAGCTACGCCCATGACAACAATCGGCCGGTGGAAGAGGGCGCGCGCGGCTGGGTCGAATGCTTCCATGGCGCCCTCGACGCCTTTCTCGGCCGGCGCTACGGCAAGGCCAGGGTCTGGCGGGATGAACGCTTGCGCGGCAACGATGATTTCTCCGCGGAAATCTACGCCCAGTTTCCCGATACCGCCCTGATGGTATCGGTGATTTCGCCCAGCTATCTCAAATCGGAATGGTGCCGTGCCGAAGCCGACCGGTTTTGCACGATAGCCGAACAGCCGCCGGGGCTCGTCATCGAAAACAAGATGCGGGCGTTCAAGGTCATCCTCGAACCGGTCGCGGACCAGACACCCCTCCCCCCGGCCATGCGGGATGCCCTGGGGTTCGAGTTTTTCGTCCGTGAAGGCAGCAAGCTGCGGGAGCTGGACCCCGTCTTCGGTCCGGAGATGCGGGCCAAATTCCATTTGGCCGTGGCCGATCTCGCCGGCGAGATAGCCGATTTGCTGCGCAAACTGGAAGACCTGGACAGCGGCGCTGCGGTGGAACAGTCGGCTTCCGTTCCGGCGGAGCGAACCGTCTATCTTGCCGAATGCAGCTTCGACCGGCGTGAGGATCGGAAGGCTCTCAATGCCGAGTTGCGCGCCCGCAACTTCCGGGTTCTGCCCGAGCGCGAACTGCCGCGGGACGAGGCCGAATACCGCGCCGAGGTATCTCGCCTGCTGGAACAGTGCGCGCTGTCGGTGCATCTGGTCGGCGGCGTGCTCGGCAGCGTTCCGGACGGACCGAGCGGCCGGTCCGGGGTCATGATTCAGAACGAACTGGCCGCTGCGCGGTCCGCCGCAGCCGCCCTGAAGCGGGTCATTTCGCTGCCGGCCGGGACGCGCTCGGAGAGCGCCGAGCAGCAGGCGTTCATCGAGGCAATCGAGCGGGACGCGCAGACACAGTTCGGCGCCGAGGTCATCAGCGCGGGGCTGGAGACGGTCAAGACGGCGGTGCAGGCGGCCCTGACCCCCAAGCCTCCGAGTCTCCCTCCGCTCGGCGGAGACGGTTCCGGAGCGCCCGCCATTTACGTGATCTTCGATGCGAAGGATCGCAAGGACGAAGCCTTGCTGCGGCTGCGCAAGCACCTGCAGGGCCAAGGGTTCGTCCTGCGCAAGCCGGCCTTCGAAGGTACCGCCGAGGAAGTGCGCTTGACCCACGAGCAGCACCTGACAGAATCCGACGCGGTGGTGATCTACTACGGCGCCGGGACCGACGCCTGGAAGCTGAGCATCGACCGCGATGTCGAGAAAGCCAAGGGACGTGGCGGCGACCGCCGGCTGCGTGCGGTATTCCACTGGATTGCGCCGTTACCCTGGACCGACGACAAGGGCGATGTCATCGATCTGGGCGGCGAACGGGTGGTCGACGCCCGCGGCGGCGAGGTCGAAAGGCTGGCCGACGGCAACATCGTCCAGGTTCTGCGGATGGAGACCTCCCGATGAGCGCGGTCCACAATCCGTTTCCAGGCCTGCGGCCGTTTCGGGGCGACGAGGAACACCTGTTTTTCGGCCGCGAGAGTCAGGTCGACCGGATGATCGCCAAACTGGCGGTCCACCGGTTCCTGGCCGTGATCGGCACCTCCGGCAGCGGCAAGTCGTCCCTGGTGAACTGCGGCCTGCGGCCGGCGCTGCATCGCGGCAACCTGGCGCAGGCCGGCGCGGCCTGGCGCATGGCGCAGTTTCGGCCCGGCAGCGAACCTATCGCCAATCTGGCTGCGGCCCTGGCGCAACCGGGGGTCCTGTTCGACAGCAAAGAGCTTGCCGGCTGGGAAGCAACCGGCCTCACCGCTCAGGAGCTGATCGAATCGACGCTGCGGCTGGGCAGTCTGGGGTTGGTGGACATCGTCGAACAGGCCCGCCTGCCCGGCGGCACGCAGCTGCTGGTCGTGGCGGACCAGTTCGAAGAGTTGTTCCGCTACCACTCCCCGACCGGTTCGGAATCCCGGTTCCACGGGCCGAGCCAGGAAGCTATCGGCTTCGTCAAATTGCTGCTGGAGGCGCATGTCCATCCACGGGTGCCGATCCATGTCGTGCTGACCATGCGGTCCGACTTCCTCGGCGAGAGCGCCCAGTTCCTCGGCCTGGCGGAGGCCATCAACGAGGGTCAGTACCTGGTGCCCCGCCTGACCCGCGACGAGGTTCGCGCCGCCATCTGCGGACCGGTGGGGGTGAGGGGCGGGAGCATCTCGCCGATCCTGGCGACGCGTCTGCTCAACGACGTCGGCGACAACCCGGACCAGCTGTCGATCCTGCAGCATGCGCTGAACCGGACCTGGGCCAACTGGGAACAGGCCGGCCGAGCCGAGGAGCCCTTGGACCTCATGCATTACGAGGCGGTGGGAGGAATGGCCGATGCCCTCAATCGCCACGCCGAGGAAGCCTATGCCGAACTCGGCAGCGAACGCCGTCAAGAGCTGGCGAGACGGATCTTCAAGACGCTGACTGACAAGGTCAATGACCCCCGTGGCGTGCGGAGGCCGACCCGGCTGGGCAAGCTTTGCGAAATCTGCGGTGCGTCTGCTGCCGATGTCGAGGGGGTGCTGAACGTATTCCGCGATCCGGGCCGGTCGTTCCTGATGCCGCCGAACGGAGAGCCGCTGACGGCGGATTCCTGGATCGACATCTCCCATGAGAGCCTGATGCGTCTGTGGCTTCCCCTTACCGTGTGGGCGGCGGAGGAGGCCGATTCCGCGCGGACCTACCGGCGTCTGAGTGAAGACGCTCAGCAGTGGCAAGACCGCGCCGGCAGCCTGTTACGCGATCCGGTCCTGCGCAACTACAGCGTATGGCGTGGACGGAATCGGCCCACTGCGGCCTGGGCGGAACAATATCAGGGGAATTTCGATAGTTCCGAGGCTTTCCTCAAAGGCTTCGAGGGGCCGCCCAAACCGGACCAATCGGCAGCCGAACTGGAGCGTTGGTGGCTCGCCAGCCGCTGGGCACAGGCGATGGCGTTGCTGGATCAAAGCCTCGACGCGCAGAATCTGGAAAGGCTGGAGGCGGAAGTCGAGCGACGCTGGCTGGCCAGCCGGTGGCGTTACGCTCCAATGGGGTCGATGCTTTTGCTCTTCGTCATCGGCCAGATTCGCTTCGAAGGTTATTTTCTCGAGACCTTACGGCAGGACGACTTGTTCATGGCCAGCCAGGCGTTGTTTTCTAGGATCTGGTGGCTTCCGGACCTGGCCGACATGCTGAAGCTGATGGCTCACCTGGTTTCCGGCATGCCCGCTTTCATGGGCTATCTGGTATTGGCACCTTACACCGAACTGCGCTTCAAAAGGGCGGTCCGCGCTGCCATCGAGCAGGAGTCCGCCGCGGAAAAGCCGGACGGCGAAGCGGTGGCAAGAAATCTGCCGAGTGCGATAGAGGTGCATGGGACCGGCTACGCCGGGTTCTGGCGCCGCGCGCTGGCCCATCTGATCGACTGGGCCGTTCTGATCGTCTCCTGGACCGCTGTCTTTTTCCTGTGCGCGGTAGTCGACAGCGACACCTTCTGGCTGTTTCTGCCACTTTCGCTCGTTCTGTTTCCGTGGCTCTACCATGCCGGTCTTCAGGCATCCCGGCAGCAGGCGACTTGGGGCATGCGGGTGGCCGGCATCTTCGCCACCGACCTGGAGGGACGCCGGCTTGGATTTTGGCGCGCCAGCGGGCGCCATGTCGCCAGCTTCCTGTCCTACTACGCCGCCCTTCTCGGCTTCCTGATGCTGTTTTTCAACGAGCGCCGCCAAACCCTGCACGATCGGATCAGCGGCACCGTGATTCTGCGGCGGACGTCAATGGGCGGATACCGGCCTGAGGGTTTTGAGGAAGCGCAAGACGCGCTGCGGCGGACATCACGCGGCGGATACCTGTTGGCGATGATGCAGGTGCTGGTCCCGCCGTCAGGTGAGAACCGCCGGTAAATGCTGTTGAAATAGGGAACCCTCATAGGTATCTACACAAGTCCCTCTCCCTGCGGGAGAGACCACTCGGCCCCATGGCCCGTGCATTGTGCCCTGGAACCGAGTGACCTCTCTCCCTCATCCGGCCCTTCGTGCCACCTTCTCCCAGGGGGAGAAGGGAAAATGAGGCGGCCATGGGCCGCAGGTTCCTGGGTAGGGATTTAGGGTGAGGGCCAAGCGCTTGATGTTTCAACGAGTTGGTTGCCAAGATGGAGCGCTCCAGGCCCCCACCCCAACCGGCTGCGCGCCCCTCGCTACGCTCTCCCCGGGGGAAAGGGGCTTAATTCAACACCCTGGAGACCGACGGTAGCGTAGGGGCTCACCCAACAATGTCATTTCCCTCGGACGTTGCGGGCGGTTTCCGCCGGCCGGCGGCAGCTCTCGGCTGTGGCGGGGTCGTCGGTTTGGTGCCGGCGAACCGTCATTCAGCCGGAAGCCGCCGATCGGCCAGGGCCGCCCGCACGAAGGCGTCCGCCGCCGCTGCGATGGGCGAGAAGGCGACGGCGTCGCCGCGCTGGTTGAGGTGGGCGGACAGTTCGGGCGACACTACCCGCATGATCACCGGAACGCCGCGGGCACGGGCGTGCAGGGCGATCTGCAGATTGACCGCATCCAGGTCGGTCACCGCCACCACCGCTGCGGCGCCGTCGATTCCGGCCAGCTCCAGGGTCGCGTCGTCGGTGGCGTCGGCGAGGATGAGATGGTGGCCGGCGATCTTCAGCGCCGCCACGTTACGGCTGCCGCCATGGGGTTCGATGACCACCAGGCGGCGGCCGGTCTCGGCCAGGAGTTCGGCGATGCGCAGGCCGACGTTGCCGGCGCCGGCGATAACCACGTGGCCCTTACCCCGTTCCCGTACCCGGCCGCTGCGGAAGTCCAGCCGGCGGCTCAGCACCCAGTCCGACAGCAGCGCGAACAGGATGGCGATGAAGCCGGCGCCTGCCAGCATCAGCAGCATGCCCAGCAGCTTGGTGGCGTCCGGCGCGTCCTTCAGGGAGATGTCGCCGTAGCCCACGGTCATCACCGTGGTCCACACGAAGTAGAGGGCATCCAGGTAGCGCAGGCCGAGGGCATGGGAAAAGTACAGGGCGGAGGGGAATACCAGCAGGAACAGGCTGGCCAGGGCGCCGACCATCACCCGGTCGGGGCGGAAGCCGCGCCGCCGGGCCGTCCGCGGGCGGGGGGGGCGCGGGGCTGGTGGCGCTACCAGGATGCGCCGCGCCGCCGCAGCGAACACCGGAGCGGCGACCTGAGACATGCTCAGGATGGAAACGCCGGGCAGCGATTCGGCGAGGTAGGCGGCCAGGGTGGTGTCGAACAGCCGCACCACCAGCGGCAGGGTCGGGTGGATCTGGCGCGCCTGCAAGGCCAGGTCCACGTTGCCGGCATCGTCGTCGGCGGCGATGATCAGGGCTTGCGCGCGTTCCAGCCGGCTCGCCGCCAGTTCCGGCTTGAGCCCGGTGCCCGTATCCAGGCGCTCGACCACGACGCCGGCCGCGATCAAACGGGCTTCGATGGCGTCGGCCAGGGCGCCGCAGCCCGTCAGCAGGATCATCGGCCCGAGCCCAGACAGGCGGCTCCGCGCCGCCTGCCCCGGCGCGCCGCGCGCTTGCGGGCGTAGCTCTCCGCAGCCAGTTCCAGGCCTGCACGGTCGATGCGCTGCAGGGCGCGGGCCGTGTCCTCGTCCAGGCCCAGCCGGCGCGACACCGCAACGGGGTTTGCCAGAAAGGCGGCGCGCAGGGCCGGGTCGGTGTATAGCCGCGCCAGCATGACTTCCAGGGACAGGGGCTTCATGCTGCCCATGGCGCCGCTTCGCGACGGCGCGCCCGCCCGCGGGCGAGGGCGGCGCGGGCCCATTCCACCTGCGCCAGCAGTTGGGCGAATCCGGGATAGTTGCCGTCCCGTTCGATGACCACGGTCAGGGGCTGTTCCGCCGCTTCGGCCAGGTTCTCCAGCAAGCCGTAGACGGCGCCGGGAACGTCGTGCAGGTGATCGTCCAGCAGCCTCCGCTGGCCGTTGCGTGCATCGATCCAGCGTCCCCCTGAAAGGTGCACCAGCGCTACCCGCTCCAACGGCATGGCGTGCATCAGTTCCGCCGGTTCGGTGCCGAAATTGACGGCGTTGGCGTAGAGGTTGTGCAGATCCAGCAGCATGGGGGCGCCGGCGGCTTCGACGATGGCGGTTGTCCAGGTGCCTTCGTCAACGACGCTGGCCGGAGGGTCGATGAGGGTGGCGATGTTCTCCAGGGCGGGCATGGCGCCGACGATCCGCGAGGCGGTCTCGACATTGGCCAGCGCGCCGGCGATGTTGGCCTCGGTGCGCGGCGGGGCGGCCAGATGGCCGATCTCGATCCCGCCCGCCCGCACGAAGGCGAGGTGTTCCGACCACTGCTCAGGCTCCACCCGTTCCACCAGCCGCGCCAGGCGGTCGAGCCGGCGCCGGCACACCGGCTCGCTGCCGGCCAGGCCCAGGCTCACCCCGTGCAGCAGTAGCGGCCGAACCCGCCCCAGGGCGGCGAGGGCCGCGGCTTCGCGGCGCGACGCGTGTAGCCAGTCCTCCGCGATCACTTCCAGCACGTCGACCGATTCCGGGTCGGTCAGAATGGCGGCGGCCAGTTCGCCGCGCCAGCCCAGGCCGACCCGGTCGCGGCCGGGGTGTACCGGGTGGGACGATCGGTTTGGATCCGGCATGGGTTCAGTCGCCGCCGCAGCCGCCGCAGCCGCTCCCGCAACCGCCCCCGTCGCCGCCCGAATCGCTACCGGAGTCGCCGCCCGAAGCGGTGCCGCCGGATCGGGGAAACAGCGTTCGGAGGTAGGGAAAAGCCTGCGCCGGCAATGCCTCGATTCCGAACACGGCGGCGAACAGCACCGCCTCGTTGGTCGCACCGCCCGCGGCGAGCCGGTTGATCCGCTCCCGCAGCCGCCGCAATAGGGTGCGGAGATCGGTCAAGGCGCTGCGGCCGAGGCGGGTGCGGGTGCGGGCGCAAATCTGCACGGCGGCCACGCAGCCGACCACGGTGAGGAAGATCAGAAACAGGACGTTGTGGCGGTCATGGGACAAAGCCTGCAGGACGCGGGCGGTGCTGATGCCGGCCAGCAGCGCCACGACGGCGATCGCCCCGGTCAGTGCCCGCCGCTGCTCGCCGGCACTGCGCAGCAGGCCGCGCTCCCGCAACTCGCGGTCGTAATCGTCGCAGGCGGCGCGCACCCGGCCGTCGTGAAGCGCTTCGCCCACCGTGGTGAGCGTCGTGCAGCGGGACAGGATGGCCCGATCCAGCGGCCGCCGCAGGGCGTCCCCGTCGGCCTTGGCGGATCCCTGCAGCGTCTTGCCGGAGACCGCCAGCAGCCCGCGGTCGATCAGGTTCACCAGCGCCAGCTTGACGGTCTCGTCGCGGCCGCTGCGCAGATAGGCGATGGCATAGGGATCGCCGGTCAGTTGGGACAGGACGGGAAGCGGACGCGCCGGCCCCAGCCGGCCCAGATAGTAGCGGTAAGCCAGCAGCAGCAGACTGCCGAATACGCCGTAGAACCACAGAAAGGGCGGGCCGGCGAGGTTGAAGGGAAACACCGGAAGGCTCAATGCAGGGCTTCGGCGCGGGCGTAGAGCGCCTGCGCCAGATCCATGAGGGAAAACAGTGTGGTCCTGCCGGCTCCGCGCGGCAGGACCGGCTCCTCCCGAGCCTGTGACAGCATCGCCAGGGTTTCGCGCCAGCCGCCGGGGTCGATCTCCGCCGCCAGCAGTTCGAGGGCCGCCTTGGGGCAGTCGGCGCGGCGGCCTTCCAGAGCCAGCAGCAGCGCTGCCGCCGCCCGCAGGGGGCCGGCGGCGCCCGCCACCAGCGGCGTCAGTTGCTCCTCCCGCAGGCTCACCAGGGCATAGCGCTCGCGCATGCGCAGGATGAAGTTCAGCAGGTTCTGCTTAAGCCGGCCGATCTGGGCCAGTTGGGAGGGGGCCAGGGCCAGGAAGGGATCGCTGCCGGCCAGCACCCGGCGGCGTGCGGCGATGTCGGAAAACTTGACGGCGAAGGCTTCGGCGGCGGCCACGATCTCGCTTTCCAGCAGGAACATCACCGCCAGCTGGATCACCGCGTGGGCCAGCCGCAACGCTTCGCGCAGGCTGTCGACGCGAGCCGGGTCGAAGCGTTTCAGCACCACGATCAGGTTGACGTCCGAAGTGCGCCGCAGCCGGCCTTCGGCGCCGGAACCGAACAGCACGATCGACACCAGGTCGGGGCCCAGGGCGGACTTGGCGGAATCGACGAATTCGGCCAGGCTGGTGGCCACGTCCGGCGGCAGCGGGACGGCGTTCATCGCCTTCCCCCCAGCGCGGCGGAGAGGGAGGGATCGGTTTCGGCGGTGTCCTGGCGCATCGGTGGCTCCGGCGGTGGCGCGCCGGGGAGTCGGGGCGGAATTCGGCGCCGGACTAGTGTAGGTCCGCCCGCTGCCGGCCGCAATCGCCGGCGTTGCGTTGGCGCCGAGTACGGAAGCATCGGCGCTGCCCTGCTTCAGCCTTCCTCATGGCCTTGCTCGGTCAGCTCCTGCAGCCGGCCTTCGAGGAAGCGCCGTTCCGGTCCCTGACGCGCCAGGGCCAGGGCACGCACATAGGCCGCCCGGGCTTCCGCGGTCTGGCCGAGGCGGCGGCAGAGGTCGGCGCGGGTGGCGTGGGCCAGATGGTAATCGGCCAGATCGCCGCGCTCCAGCAGCGCATCGACCCGTGACAGTGCGGCTGCCGGGCCGTCGCGCATCGCCACCGCCACGGCCCGGTTGAGTTCCGCCACCGGTGAAGGTTCGAGGCGCACCAGCAGGTCGTAGAGCCCGACGATCTGCGCCCAGTCGGTGGATGCAGCGTCGGCCGCCTCGGCGTGGACCGCGGCGATCGCCGCCTGCAGGGCATAGGGACCGACCCGGCGCCCGGTCAGTGCCCATTGCAGCAAGGCCAGTCCTTCGCCGATTTGCTCGCGGTTCCAGCAGCTGCGATCCTGTTTCTCCAGCAGGATCAGGCTGCCATCCGGCGCGGTACGGGCGGCGCGGCGGGATTCCTGCAGCAGCATCAGTGCCAGCAGGCCGGTAGCCTCCGGGTCCGGCAGCAGTTCCCGCAGCAGCCGGGCGAGACGGATTGCCTCGGCCGACAGGTCGGGGCGGGTCGCGCTGGGGCCGGCGGACGCCGAATAGCCCTCGTTGAAGACCAGGTAGATCACTTTCAGCACCGCATCCAGGCGTTCGGCCAATTGTTCGGGTTCGGGAACCCGATAGGGGATGGCGGCGGCGCGGATCTTGGCCTTGGCCCGAACGATGCGCTGGGCGAGAGTGGAGGGGGCGGTGAGGAAGGCGCTGGCGATCTGTTCGGTGGTCAGGCCGCAGACCTCCCGCAGAGTCAGGGCGATCCGGGCGTCGCCCGCCAGTGCCGGATGACAGCAGGTGAAGATCAGGCGCAGCCGGTCGTCTTCCAGGAACTCTCCGTCGTCGTCGGGCGGGGTGCGGGAGTCGGGCGGGTCGGCGTCGTCCGCCAGGGGCTCGAAGCGGGCTTGCCGCCGCAGCTGGTCGATGGCCTTGAAGCGCGCCGCCGAGATCAGCCAGGCGCGGGGGTTGGCGGGCAAGCCGTCCGCCGGCCACTGCTCCAGCGCAGCGCGGAAGGCTTCGTGCATGGCTTCCTCGGCCAGGTCGAAATCCCCCAGCAGGCGGATCAGGGTGGCGAAGATCCGCCGCGACTCGGCGCGGTAGACGGCATCGACCGTTGCTGCAGCGGAGGTTTCCCGAGCGGCGCCGGCCGCGGCCGTGTTCACCAGGCGCGATTCGGGCGGTCCAGCCCGAGTGCGGCCAGAGTCTCCGGATCTTCCGCCACCGGCCGGATCTCCACCAGGCCGTAGGCCGCTCCCGGAATGCGCGCGGCGATGGCGACGGCCTGGTCCCGATCGGCGGCTTCGATCAGGTAGTAGCCGCCCAGCTGCTCCTTGGTCTCGGCGTAGGGGCCGTCGGTGACGGCCACCTTGCCGCCGCGCAGCCGGATGGTCGTGGCCGACTGCGGGGGCAGCAGCCGGTTGCAGCCGCGATAGTGGCCGCTGGCGCGGATCTCCTCGGTGAAGCGGCGGTATTCCTCGAGCTGCTGCTCCGCCTCCGCGGCGGACATCTGCTCCATGACCGTTTCGGCGCAGATCAGACAAAGGTATTTCATGGCCTTCTCCCTAGCGGGCCTCGTCCGGCTGGATCATTCCTCGGCGGCGGCCCGCAGGTTGGCGAGTCCCGCCTCGAAATCCCGGCCGCACATCTTGTCGGTGTCGAGGAATACCCCGACGAGCTTGGAAATGAATGGCATCGGGCCGTGGACGCACCAGCGCACCCGGGTCCATTCGCCCTCCGGTTCCAGAACGAATTCCGAGGTGTTGTGGGCGGTGAAGGGTTTGCGGAATTCCAGGTGCATCGTCATACGGCTCGGCGCCAGCGATTCGGTGATTTCCAGACGACCCGCCCCGACCGCCCGGTTGCCGTCCCACTCGTAGGCGGCGCCGGTTCCGCTGGCAGGGCCGCTGTAAGTCTGGCGCATGGCCGGATCCTTGCGGAGCCAGGGCGACCAGACTTCCCAGCGGCGGAGGTCGTCGAGATAGGCAAAAATGGTTGCCGCCGGTGCCCGGATGGCGAGGCTGCGCTCCACCCGGAACCGGTCCGGGCGGGTCGCGGCATAGGTCAGCACGGCGATGAGCAGGAGCAGGATGAGGGCGGTGAATTCGAACATGTTTCCTCCTTCTTGGGTGGAGATGCGGGATGGTGTTGGTCCGGTCGCGGTGCGTACGGTCAGGGAGTTGCGGAGAAATCCGGGATGGATCTACTGGGCGCTTCCCGAAGCGGCGCGCTGCAAAGCCTGAATGTCGAGCCTGTCCATGGCCAGCATGGCTTCCGTGGCGCGCCGGGATCGTCCCGGATCGGGGTCCTGCAGCAGTTCGCCCAGCACGGCCGGCACGATCTGCCAGGATAGCCCGTAGCGGTCTCGCAACCAGCCGCAGCGCTGGTGTTCGCCGCCTCGCCCCAGCTGTTCCCAGTAAGCATCGATCTCCTCCTGGGTATCGCAGTGAACGGAAAAGGAGATGGCCTGGGAGAATTCGAACAGGGGTCCCCCGTTGAGGGCGATGAAATCCTGACCGTCCAGCCGGAACTGGACTGACAGGACCGGGGCTGGCGTTTCGGGGTCGGTTTCGCCGCGGCGGGATATCTCCGTGATCCTGGAATCCGGGAAAATTCCGCAGTAGAAGCGGGCGGCTTCCTCCGCTTGATGATCGAACCAGAGGAAAGGAGTGATGCGCTTCATGCCGAGGCCTCCCCACCGGGTCTCGTTCCCATTCGCCCCGCTGCGGTCAGGTCGAGGCGGCGGACCGGCCTGACCTCGACACAGCCGCTGCGGGCCGCGGGAACCTGGCCCGCCAGCTGGATGGCTTCGTTGAGGTCACGGGCCTGGATCAGATAAAAGCCCATCAGCTGTTCCTTGGTTTCGGCAAAGGGGCCATCGGTTACCGTCAGGCGACCGCCGCGCACGCGTATGGTGGTGGCGGTGCGGACCGATTCCAGGGGTTCGGCGGCGAGCAACCGGCCATCCGACTGCAGGGTATCGGCGTAGGCCTGACATTCGTCGTCCGCCGGGCTGTCCGGCAGATCGTGGAATCCATCTTCGGCGCCGTAGACGAGGCAGAGGTATTTCATGGGGGCTCCCGATGGTTGCCGCGGTTTTGCGGGGTTCGACTATTAGTCGAACGGGATCGGGAGATTTCGACAGGTGAATGAAAATTGGAACTGCCGCCGCTGCGTCGAACTGTGGCTGTCAGCCCTGGGCCGCCGCCAGTTGGGCGTCGCGGGCGCGGACCCAGAGTGCCGCAGGGCGCGAATTGATGCGCTCGACGTAGGCCATGATTTCCGGCAGCTCCGGAACCAGCTTGAATTGCGTGGTCCAGCCCAGGGCGGTGCCCCACAGCACGTCGGCCGCGGTGAAGCGCTCGCCGAGCAGGTAGGGGCCTGCGCCAAGCTGGCCGGTGAGAGTCTGCAGCATGGTTTCGAAGTCGGCGTAGGGCGAGGTGGAGCGGGCCGCCGGTTCGCGCTGCATCCTGCGATCGACCACCGCCGGCTCGAAACAGGAGCCGTAGAAGGCCAGCCAGCGCAGATAGGGGCCACGCAGCGGATCCCCCAGCGGCGGGGCCAGCCCGCGGTCGCCATAGAGGTCGGCCAGGTAGATGTAGATCGCCACCTGTTCGGTGATCACCGCCCCGTCATGGACCAGCGCCGGTACCTTGCCCATGGGGTTGATGGCCAGGTAGTCCGGCTGTTGCTGCTCGCCGGCCTTGAGGTTCAGCACCTTCAACTGGTATTCGGCATCCAGTTCCTCCAGCAGCATGAGGGTTCCGCTGGAGCGCGTGTAGGGGGCGTGGTAGAGCGTGACCGCAGGGCTCGAGTTCATGGTGATGGGTCCTCCTGATTCCGTGCCCCTTTCTTACCACGGGGCGGCCGCGGGCGGCAATCCGCAGTTTCGCCGCGCGCCTGCCGCGCGCCCTCAGGCCCATCCCATCGATGCCACCGCACAGCGATTGGGTGCCACGCGCAGGGCTTCGTCGCAATGGGGATTGGCACAGGCCGTTTCCAGGCTGGCACGGCACTTCAGATGCGCCGGACGCGGCTGTTTGCGGACGAAGGCGGAGCGGGCCAAGTGATAGCTGCGGTCCTCCCCCCAGAAGTTCTGGTTCATTTCCGCCAGCTCCTCGTAGCGGTACTGCTGCAGCGGCTTGGTCAGTTCGTCGGCGGCGCGGTCCGAGCGCTTGAGCTCCAGTTGCATGGACCAGGCCGGACTGTGGGCCAGGTTCTCCGCGATGCGGATCACCTGGCCGCGGAAGCGCTGCAGGCTGCCGTGGCCCAGATCGTCCTGGATCACGATGTCGTCTATCAGGCCGATGGCCTTGGCCTCGTGCACGCTGATGGGCAGGCACTGCTCGGTCAATTGCCGGGCGCGGTCGCCACCGACCCGCTTCGGCAGGGTATAGGTCCAGTATTCCGAGCCGTAGAGACCGCCCATGCCCTGGTAATGGGGGTTGAGCACGATGCCCTCGCGCGCCAGCACGCGGTCGGCGGCCAGCGCCATCATGACGCCGCCGGCCCCGGCGCTGCCGTACAGGGCGGCGATGGTGAGCTGGCCGGTGGCGGTCAGCAGGCTCAGCACGAAGTCGTCCATGGCGCTGATGTTGTCCCAGGATTCCTGGGCCGGGTCGGCGGCCGCCTCGATCAGATTGAGGTGGATGCCGTTGGACCAGAAGTCCTGGCCGCCGAACAGCACGATGACCTTGGTGGGGCGGCTCTTGGCATACTCCATGGCCTGTTCCAGGCGGCGGCAGTGGTCGGTGCCCATGGCGCCATTGTAGAAGCGGAAGTTGACGTAGCCGACGTCGTTGTGCTCCTCGTACCAGATGTCGCGGAAGGTGGCACCGCGGGGTTCGGCATGGAGGTCGAGGGTCACTTCCGGCACCTCGTCGATGCGATCACCCAGCACCATGGCGGCCGGCAGCTTGAAGAACTGGGCCGGGTCGTCGCCCTTCTGCTTGAGGTGGGAGATCCACACCGCGCCGTCCACCGCCGCGCGGCAGATGGCGCCGTTGCGGCGGGCGATGACATCACCCGGCCGGCCGATCAAGGTACCCTCCTCGTGGGCGCCGAACAAGTGGACCGGCAGGCCGCAGATTTCGTCCAGTACCCCCGGGGCGCCGTCGCCGGAGCGGATCTTGCGCACGATGGTCGCGACCCGGTCGCACTGCCAATCGACCCGGCGCTGTTCGGCCTTGACGAAGGGACGGTAGCGCCCGCGCACTTCGGGTCGGGAATAGTCCAGCGGCGCCGGCACGAAGATGCGGCTCTCGAAGCGGCGCACCGCCACCAGCATGGCCCGTACCGCCGCCCGCGTCAGCTCGTCGCGGTAGAGGCTACTCTTGCTGGCGGCGCGCATCCTGAATTCGTAGGTTGCCCAGATCGCGCCGGAATCGACGTGCTCCGCCGCCTCCACCGCGGTCACCCCCCACTCCGTCTCCTGGTCGAGAATCGCCCAGTCCAGGGAGTTGCCGCCGCGGTCGCCGACGATGCCGGGGTGGAGGATGATGCAGGTGTGGTTCTTCCAAATGTCGCGGGGGATCACCTGGGCCAGCATCGGGCACAGAATCAGCTCGGGGCGGAATTGCTGGACCGCCTGGCGCATGGCCTCGCCGTCGGTGGCGACCGCCAATCCGACCCAATGGCCGAGGGCCTTGAGTTCGACGTGGGCGTGCTGGGTGAGGCTGTTGTAGGCACTGGATAGCAGCAGGATACGCATGAGAGGTCTCCGTCGTGAGTCTGCAATCGTTTGGTCGATTGGAGCCAGTCAAAACCCAATAGATCGCCGGTGTCTTTGGTATCTTGTTTGCGATTTCGCCGCATCGCCGAATTCCTTCGCCAACCCTGGGACGTTCCGGTTCTCCGGAATCAGTGGGTGAGCACAGACGCCAATTTTTCGGTCCGGCTATGCGTCATATGTGGTGGCCCCGCTGCGATGGCGCGGCCGAAGCGTTCGCGGTAATCCTGCGGACTGATCCCGAGGTTGCGGACGAAAGCCCGCCGCATGCGTTCGGGATCGACGAACCCGGAGATCACGGCGACGGTTTCGACGCGGTGTTCGCTGGAACCGAGGAAATGACGGGCGGCATCGATCCGGGCCTTTTCCACGAACTTGGCCGGGGTCATGCCGGTTTCGGCCTGGAACACCCGGGCGAAGTTGCGCGGGCTCATCGCCATGCGTTCGGCCAGAGCCTCGTTACGCAAGTCTTCCGCCGGGTTTTCCATGATCCACAGCTGCAAGGCCCGCAGGTCGGGATGGTGGGTTGCCTCGCTGGCCAGGTAGCCGCTGAACTGGGTCTGGCCGCCGGGCCGCTTGAGGAATACCACCATGTAGCGCGCCACCAGCAGGGCCGTTTCCCTGCCCCAGTCCTCCTCCAGCAGGGACAGGGCCAGATCGATGCCCGAAGTGACGCCGCCCGAGGTGTAGATGGAACCGTCGCGCAGGAAGATGCGGTCCGGTTCCAGCCGGACCGCGGGATACTCGCGGGCAAAGCGGTCGCAAAACGCCCAGTGGGTGGTGGCCTGGCGGCCGTCCAGCAGGCCGGCTTCGGCTAGCAGAAAGGCGCCGGTGCACACCGAGATCAGGCGTTTGACCCGGCCGCGCATGGCGGCGACCCAAACCCGCATGGCCGGATCGGCGAGCACCGCGCCGACGTCGGGCGCGCCCGGGATCAGCAGGGTGTCGAGATCGTCGAACAGTTCCCCGTAGGCGCTGTCGGCGTGCAGTTTCAGCCCGCAATAGGTGGTGACCAGGCCCGGAGAGCGGGCGATGACGCGAAACCGGTAGGGTGCTTCGGTGACGGCGCCGGAGCCGAGCAGTCCGGTGTTGGCCATGCCGAACACGTCCATGGGTCCGGTGAGGTCGAGCAGTTCCAGGCCGTCGAAGGCGACAATGCCGATGGTGCGGATGAGGGGATCCGGTGCCGCTCTTCGGGTCTCTGCTTGGTTCTTCATCTTGCGCGTGAAGTTCTGGTCTTGGGTTGAGAATCGTCGATCGTTTCGGCTCTGGCTGAATTCCACTCGGAAGTCCCGCGCGGTGCTGCGGGGCGGTTTCATAATCCCGACTCCGATGCCCGGTCGCAAGGACATTTCTCCCTCGTTTTCTGCCAAATGCGGGCGCGAGCGTTCTTTCCGAGAAGCACCGACTCTTTTGCAACTGCCTGCGGTATCGGATGGCGTTG
>Ga0233425_10005834_pt1 | contig 18935 bp, 19 predicted proteins | sample Watercolumn_Towu_2_FD_181712 | JGI IMG/M metagenome (GOLD analysis project Ga0233425, IMG submission 181712) | Freshwater microbial communities from Lake Towuti, South Sulawesi, Indonesia - Watercolumn_Towuti2014_140_MG | ecosystem: Environmental > Aquatic > Freshwater > Lake | place... | reverse complement strand
TAGGCGGTCAGGAGGGCGACGTGGGCACCGTACCCCGGATATGTGGTGCAGCAAGCGTCGTCTCCGCTTACATCGTACCAATTTTCAGCATCCTGGGTGCCGCGTAGCGGCATGTGGGACTGTGGTGGCTCTTTAAGTTTCGTGCACTATCCGGGCTAGTCTTCGCTCTCCAACGCTTTCTTGGCCTCCGACAGCTCCTTGCGTTGCTCGTCGGCAAGCGTGGGAAACTTCAGGTCGAGTCTGTCGAGCGTGAAATAGATGATTCCGGCGACCGCCAGTCGTGTGAACCATTTGCGGTCAGCGGGCACGATGTACCAGGGAGCATAGTCCGTGCTCGTGTGTTCGAAGACGTCGTCGTAGGCTTTCATGTACCTGTCCCAATGGGCGCGTTCGCGCACGTCGCCGGCCGAGAATTTCCAGTTCTTTTCCGGTTGATCGATGCGTTCGAGGAACCGTTTCTTTTGTTCGTCTTTGGAGACATTGAGGTAGATCTTGACGACGACAATTCCGTTGTCACACAGATATCTCTCGAAGTGATTGATGTGGTCGAATCGCCGTTTCCAGATGCCGTCTGTGCGGGCTGCCGCCGGCAGTTGCTGCCGCTGCAGGATCTCGGGATGCACGCGGGCGACCAGTACCTCTTCGTAGTACGACCGATTGAAAATGCCGATCCGACCGCGCTCCGGCAAACGTTTGCAGCATCGCCAGAGATAGTCGTGATCGAGTTCTTCCGCCGAAGGCGCTTTGAAGCTCGTGACTTCACACCCCTGGGGATTCAAACCGGACATGACGTGCTTGATCGTGCCGTCCTTGCCGGCCGCATCCAGAGCCTGCAGGATCACCAGCAGCGAATAGGTGTTCTGTGCGTACAGCTTCTCCTGGAATTGCGCGAGCCGCTGAACGCCTTCCTCGAGCTTTTCCTTGGCGTCCGCCTTCTTGACGTAATCGGCCGTGAACCTCGGGTCGTAATCGTTGACGAGCGAGATCTTCTTGCCCGGCGGTACCAGAAACGGGCGCAGGAAGTCGTCGGCCTTCATCAGGTGGTCTCCAGCGAGTGTGTCATCGTGGGCCGTCAGCTCAGCCGCGGCCAGTGGTAGCTCTCTTGCCGGTGTTGCCCGGAGAGACGCAGCGTCCCTCCCGGCCACATCTCTAACATCGCGTACGCGTTGTTTTGCGGTCCGCTGCCTTCGATCATCGCTGCCAGGGTGCAGTAGTGAATCCCCTGCAGTTGCGAATAGGCACCCGGATGATAGTGTCCCTGGAAAACGGCCAATACCTTGCCAGACGACTCCAACACGCGGCGCACTTCGGCGGCATTCCCGATTCCGTACGGCGGCTCAGCATCGAGTCGCTGATGGACAAATACAATGCACGAGTGCGGCGTGTGCCGCAGATCGGCCGCCAACCAATTCAGTTCGGCCGCAGGAATGTTGGCGTCCGTCCATTGGAAGTTGCTCCGTCCATAGGATTCGCCGTCCTTGCGAAAGCAAGCATCCAGGACAACGAAATGAAACCCCGCGAGATCGAACGCGTAGTACGATCGGGCTCGCGCGGTAATCTCGAGGAACTCGGGTTTCGCCAGCGCCGAAACGCAGTGGTTACCCAAAACCGGGTAGCACGTGCCGCCTGCCCCCAGGGCTTGCCACACGCGGCGCAGATAGGCTTTCTCGGTTTCCAGATCTGGAGCCGAGTCGATGACGTCCCCCAGTTCCACCAGGCAGTCGACCTGCCGGTCGCGAAACCAGCTCACAGCCTGAGCCATCTTGGACAAGGACTCGCGGTAATATCGGGTGCCTGACGGTGCCTTGTCGGCATGATGGACGTCGGTGAGCAGTCCCAGTCGCGCAGCGGGTTTCTCCTCTGCAGCAGATCGCGCGGCGCATGGAACGAGGACAGATCCCGCGACCACCCAGGCGCTGCGCTGCAGCCAAATACGCCGGCTTGTGCGAGTGCGTGCCATAACGAGGCTCCGCGTTTCGGGAGTTGCGGTCGTTCTTCAGCAGACCGCGCCCGTGACCAGGATAGCCGATGAAAGCCGGCTGGCGTATCCCTCGCGACGGCGAAATTCCGGGATGCACGCCAGCAATGCGCCCGACGTGAAGCAACTTGCATTGCTGGGAGAACGTGCCCTACACTGGTGTGCGCCGGGGCGGAAGAGAGGCGGTGAGTACGCGTCGGGTAGCTGGCTTGGTTTCGCGCAACGTGATGCAGGAAGGGTGCAGCAAGATGAAACGGCGAGATTTTCTAGGTGTCTCAGCGGGGATCGGTGCCGGCAGTGTCATGGCGGGAGTAGCTCAAACGGGAACCGCGGAAGACCGGCCGGCCGAGGAGCCACTCCAGGTCTACAAGTGCAAGGTGTGTGGCACCATCGTCCAGGTTCTCAAGGCGGGAAAACCCTCTCTGGCACATTGCGGCCAGCCGATGGAGTTGCTGGTTGAGAAGTCCGGCGACGAGGGGCGGGAAAAGCACGTGCCCGTGATTGAGAAGATCGACGGCGGCTACAAGGTGAAAGTTGGCAGCGTCCCCCACCCCATGACCGAAGCTCACTCGATCTTGGGCATTCAGCTGTCGGGAGCGGATTTTGTCTGTTCGAAAGGGCTGCAGCCCGGCGACAAGCCCGAAGCGACGTTCATGACGGACGCGCAAGAGGTCACGGCCCGCGCCTACTGTAACCTGCACGGTCTGTGGAGAAGTAAATAGATTCGACAGCGTGTGATCTCGACACGGAATGGGTGGCTTCCGTCGGACACACGAGAAGCGGTCCGTAATCGCCCGCGGATCAGGGGGCTGGTCGCGCAGCAGGTTGCTGTTGGCCGGCAATCCACGCCGCAGCATCCAGTTTGGTCCAGGCGTGGGCACCGATGTCCTTGAAGCGGATATCGGTGCTGGTGACGCGCATGGATGCTTTGCCGACGTCCGCAAGTTGCGGATCGACCTGGTGGATGCTGCCCGTCTCGACGCCGGGCAGCTTGGGCTTCCGGTTTCCCTCGGCGTCAAACCACGCATTACCGACGAATTTCCAGGTGTCCGGGGCGGTGCCAGGACCGACGTTGACGAACTCGAACTGACCGACTCGCCGGTCGAAGACGACCACGTTCTTCTCAAACACACCGTCGTGGGAGGGGCGGAAACGCGGATCGGTCCCTTCCTGCAGAATGCGGCCGATCCACTTCTCGGGAAAGGCGATGGTGTTCTGGAGCACGCGATTGTGGCTGGCGGTCGGCCAGGCGACGGGAGCCTGGCAGCCGAAGAAACGATTGCCGGCCACCAGCAGACGCGTGGCCTCGTAGTCTCCCGCGGCGGGCCGGAAATAGGGCAGGCCCGTGGAGCCACCCAGGTTCAAGCCGCGGCCGCCGGCGCGGTCGAAAAAAGAGCACTGCACGAGATTGTCCGCGCATCCGCCCTTCATTTGAATGGCTTCCGAATTGTCGAAGCCCTCGGCGCCGCGGAAATAGCAGTCCTCCACCACGCCTTGATGACAACCGACCATGTCGATTCCACTGCCACCCCAGCCCATGAATCGGCAGTTGCGGATGATGAACTGATCAACTCCGCTCATCTTGAGTCCGTCGCGGTTGCCACGCGGACCGACACGCTGGATCGTCACGTTGTCAACGATCAAGTGGTGCATGGGAGTGGACGTGCTGCCGCCGTCGTCGCAGTTGATGCCATTGGCGGTGCAGCCGTCGACGACAAGACAGGCCAGCGTGACGTAGTTGCAGTCCGAGAGGTGCAGGGCTTGAGATCCGCCGCGAAATACGGGTGGGTTGTCGGGATCGGCTCCCGTGATCGTGATCCGTGCTGCGGCAGTGCCCGATACGCCGCGAACATCGATTCCTCCGGAATACTCCCCCTTGGCAATCAGAATCGTCGTACCCGGCGCCGCGGCGGTGATTGCCGCCCGCAAGGATTGCGAATCGTTGACCTTCACATCTGCTGCCCACGTGACTGTGACCGCTGCTGGAACCAGTGCCATCGCGATTGTCAAACTTGCCAGACGTTTCATGGTTGTCCCTCTTGGTTACGCGCAACTCGCGAAGCGAGCCATTCGAAATCGTCATCAACGAGAAGTCCGTGATGGTTGCCTCCGCTGACCGTCAACTGCGGAATATCTCCGCGTCGCGAAACTAAGGGCGCGCTCAGGAACAGGTTGCCACATCGAACATTGTTGCACGGCTCTCCGAACCGTGATCGACTCGGAGAGCCGCGCGACGGACGGCAATTCGGCCACTTGTTGTTGAGCGCGCTCTAATCTCCTGCGGTCAGCAGGGTCTGCAGGAACTCCTCGACGTTCGTGTACCCGTCATTGTCTCGATCCAGATTGCCGTCAGAAGAATCGTGCGGATTCAGGTTGGATGCCGTTTCCCAGTCGTCCGGCATGCCGTCGCGATCGGTGTCCGTGACTGGTGTTCCGATGGCGAGGTCCGGATAACCGCCCACGTCACTTGGCGCGTCGATGATCCGGCCGCTGCCGCCGCGCGCTTCCGCCACGACCCGTTGGTCGACGGCATCCCGCTGCGGACGCGTCGCGCCCGCGTCACCGAGCACGTATTCCCAGGCTTCCGCCGCGCTCATCGCCGCGACCGGATGCACGGGGAACGGATCGACGGCGCGGAAGTCCTCGGCGGCCGGCTCCCGATCGCTAAAACCGTAGCCCACGAGCGACCAGTCACCGGCAGCGGAGTTCAATCGATGCGGGCTCAGGTTGTCCCGGACGAAGAGTTTGGGTTTTTCCGCGCCGTACTTCTGCTTCGGATTGATCAGGATCTCGAAGCAGTCAGTGCGGCTGGATGGTCCCGGGCGGAAGTGATTGCCGGTGAAATTCAGGAACGTGTTGGCATCGGGATCGACTATCTCCGCGGGGAGTACGCCCCAGTTGTAGATCACGTTGTTGACCAGGTCGTGAGTACCACCCGAGGCGATGAGAGGGTTGCGAAAGTCGTTGTGCGCCAGCAGGCAGTGGTGGGTCGACACATGATACGATCCATCGCCGATCAGCAGCCCCGCGCTATGCGTCTGCTTTGCGTGTCGCGCCTTGTTCAGCGCTTCGCTAATCAGGCAGTGCGAGATGGTAATGTCGTGGGCCCCGTACCAGACGCTCACCGTTTCATCTTCGCCCCAACTGGCTGAAAGGTGATCGAGCACCACGTGAGCGGCGCCTTCCACCTGCCCGTGTTTTCCGAGGATGGCGACAGCATCGTTGTCCTCCGGCGTGATGTCACCTTCGACACCTGGCCGGATGCGCAGATGCTGGATCAGCACATCGTGCGTGAGGATTACCAGGCCGGCGTTCTTCAGACAAATCCCGCCCCCCGGCGCGCTCTGTCCAGCTACGGTAAGGAAAGGATTGCTGATGAACAGGGGCCCCTGCAATTCGATCGTTCCTCCCGTGCGGAACACGACGATCCGCGGGCCGTGTTGTTCGAGAGCGTCACGCAGGCTGCCCGGACCGCTGTCGGCCAGGCTGGTCACTTCGATGACGCGACCTCCGCGCCCTGCCGGCGTTCGCGTACCGAAACCCTGAGCGCCTGGGAATACAGGCAATCCGATCTGTTCCGGTACAGGGCGAGGCGTTCGAGGATTTGCCGGCGTCGATACCTCCAGCGATTTCAGTAGGATCGGGTAGCCGATGAATACGAGAAACATCGATACGAAGAATCCGCTCACGGCCATCATCCACAATCCCGTTCGTCGCGATTCGACACGCTGCCGGAAGCGAAATCCGATCATCAGGGCAATCACGGGAGCCACGAGCATGAATCCCAGCACGGGAATCATGCCGATCCGCTTGATCAAGATGGCGTGAAAGAACGGCGTGACGCGCAGTTTGAACAGGGCCACGAGGATCCACAGGAGGGCCGTGAGAACCAGGAGAACGATGGCGGCGACCGGTTTGCGGCGCGTGATCGTCATGGCGAATGATACTCCGAGCGGTACGTGAACCGTATCACCCGGGCGGCCGTCGGGCAACCGCTGCCTCGTCCGTGCCTCGTGTTCATCGTCCGTTTGTCATAACCACGGTGCGTTGCGGAGCACCTGCTCTTTCTCTTCCAGCCGAAAGATCCGTCGTGCGTTGTCCTGCATGATGGGATCGACAAGCTCCAGGGCGCCGTCGACGTCCAGCCATCCTTCCTCGACGAGTTCACTCAGCGCGAGAGCAATGCCTTGGCGGGCAACGAGAGCATGGCCCACCACCTGCTCCGCGTACAGGTAATCACCGCCGAATGTGAGGATCTTGTTGGCTGGAGCCGTCACCAGGTACTTCTTCAGAAAATCCTTCGCCGCAATCGGGTTGATGATCCAGGACCAGCACATGTCGATGAACGCGTTCGTCCAGTGCTTGGCGACGGCCAGCAGTTCCTCGTAGTAGGGATAGCAGATGTGCATGAAGACGAACGAGGTGCCGGGTGCAGTGCGGCACAGCTCACAGGCCGATCCCGCGTTGTGAATCAATCGCGAGAGCGGCATCCCGTTCTGGCCGGCGTAATACCCTGTGTGGAGTTTTACCGGGAGTTCATTCTCGGTCGCCTTCCGCACCGCGTGCCAGAAGAGATGATCTTCCAGGGCCTTCTGATCGTCGGGGGTGATGGGCTCTCCCTTGGCCTTCTTACGAAACGTGTCTGCCACCTGTTCGGCCGGGATGTTCTGGTAATCGATGTCGCGCCGGTAGGCATCCTGCGACTTGACCGCCACGGCGTAGCGACCGTACTTGTTGAACCACCAGCCGATCACGTCGTGCCATTGCGACAACTCCGTCGCGGCAATCCCCGCGGGTTGCCCGAACTTCGCCAGATCCGGACCGACGAACATGCCCACGATGCTGATGTCCTGCATCAACAAAGTAGGCATCTTGGATTCGAGAAAGGGCGATTTGAGCCAGTTCACCTGGCAGGATTCAATTCCGCCCTGATCGCAGAGGACGCGCCGATAGAAACCCGGTTGCCGCGTCTTTTCGTAACCTGCCTGCGCCCGTTCCACGGTCGCAGCCGACAAATCGTCGACTCCAAAAAGCTGCTTCAACGATAACCGTGCCGCCTGTCCATAGCCCGTGTTCTTGACGGCGGGCCAGTACGGTTCCAGCAACTTCCATTTTTCGTTCGGAGAAAGACCGGGGGCATAAAGCTTGCCTTGGGCATCCGCCGGCATGCCGGCGCTAAGCAAGTCCGAGCCGAGGTAGCCCGACAACAACACGGTCCAATCATCCGGTCCCGTGGAGGAACCGCCCGGAAGGCGATCCTGTTCGTCACACAGGTGTTCGTGCGTATCGACAAACGGGGTGTGCCAAACCTTCGAGAAGATTTGCCGGCGCACGTCGGAGGTTTGCGGCGGCGGTTCCGACGCGAACGAGGGAGTTGCAGCGTCCGTGTGGCCCACCGCAAGTACCGTGGCTCCTGCACCGCCCACCACCTTGAGTGCCGATCGCCGTGACAGACGAGGTTCTTCGCTCATGGTTTGACCTCCGGAGACTGCCGAGGGAAGTCGTTATCCTATCGGCCACCGATGCCACGCGGTAGCATGTCTCTCGGCGCGTTGCCGGATTGAATCGTAAGCGTCCCCGTCTCATCAAAGACCCTTACAGCCACACGGCGTTTGTTTCTGGCGTCCGGTAGCTCGGTTATACTGACCGCCGTAGCCGCTGCACCACCGTCCTGCGTTCCTGTTGTTGAGGAGTGCCATGAGCCGACTGCGGACTCTTGCTACGATTGCGGGCATGCTGCTGGTACTTGTGCCTTGGGGGCGGACTGCGGAACCAGGAACCGGGGGCGACGCGCGTGGGCAGCGGATTCAGTTCAGCGAGTCCTTCGAAGACGCTGACCTCGCCGGGCGAGGATGGTACGACGGGGCCAGATTCCGCATCGCCGGCGATGCGGCGGCCGGGAAGGGCTGCATTGAATACGAATGGACCGACCGGCATTCCGGCACGCAGGGCTCGTCCCCGGTGCGTCGCCTGTTTGAACCGACGGAAGAGGTGAGCATCCGTTTCTACCTTAAGCTCTCCCAGGGCTGGGGATGGAGCGGCCAGAACTTCCATCCGCACCTGACACACTTCCTCACCACCGAGAATACGAAGTGGCACGGTCCCGCCGCGAGCCATCTCACGCTGTACATCGAGCCGGTTGGTGGCAGACTGCGTCTGGCCGCTCAGGACATTCAGAACAACGACGCGCCACATGGATTGACACAAGGGCCGCTGAGGGGCGGCTATAACGGGAAGTTGTATGACAGCCGCGAGGTTCTCTTCAAGGACGACCAATGGCACTGCGTGGAGGCGTACTTCAAGCTCAACACGCTTGATCTGCAGAATGACCGCCCCAATCGGGACGGCATCGTCCGAGGCTGGTTCGACGAGAAGCTGGTAGTGGAACACACGGACGTCGTACTCCGATCCACCGACTTTCCGAACATGAGATTCAACCAATTCCTCATGGCTCCCTACTTCGGGCCCGGACTTCTGCCGCACTCCCAGAAGTTGTGGATCGATGAATTGGCGGTGGGCACTCAACGCGTCGGACCGGCTGAGTCACGAAGGTGACCTTGGCGCGACGGTGGGGTGAACGAAGGTAGTTGCAGGAGTCGCGGACTCGATGTGGCAACGGCTTTCACGATGGGTCATTCTGCGTCTTGGATTTCAGTGAGTCCTTGTATTGGCCTTGCTCCAACAGGATTTCCTGGAGTTCCTTGACGTGGCGCTGGCCCACGTCACGAGGTACCACGCGGTGCTTCTGGCAGAGGAACGCCGCAGCTCCCGCGGCCACGCCCGTCTGGCCTCCGTTGAGCATAGTCTTGGTAGCCGAACCGGCGATGTGACTGACGCTGATGTGCTTCCCGGCCATCATCAGGTTCTCGATGTTCCGGGAGTAGAGGGAGCGAAACGGCACAGTGAAGAGTGGGACTGGAATCCACTTCCAGCCGCCAAGGCGGAAGTCATATTCGTCGCCGGGGTAATGCAGGCAGAAATGTCCGCTGCACAAGGCCGCAGCGTCGGCAAAGACCTTGCCCGAACGAACATCATTCTCCGTCAAGATGTAATCGCCCATCAGGCGCCGGGATTCGCCCCCCGCTGAAATGTGGCCAACGCGCTCCAATTCCAGATTGGCGTACTTGTCGGGGTGCCGGTGTTTCGCCGTGGCAAATGTGCCGTAGATGGCGCAGAAGAGGTGGTCTCGAATATCCTCCGCATCTTGGAACGGGTCGAGTCGCTGACCGTATTCCCAGTAGTGCGTCAGCCCGCCTTCGTTGTCGTGGTCGCCGGTGACTTGGCCTCCCAGGTCAGCGTAGTCTTTCGACACCGCGGTGGCCCATGGCACCTCCGGAAACGAAGTAGGCCGATTCGACGTCCGCGTGGAAAAGACCACGGTGTTACCGTGGTGCAGCTTGTCGGCACGTTCTGGTGCAAGGCTCTCGTTGAATTCAGACTTCGCCTCTCGTCCCGTGCGGAATTCGGCGCCCGCCAGAGACCCAACCGACCCGGTACCCGTGCAGTCGATAAACACGGGGGCTGCGAACCGCAGCTCTCGGCTGGTAACGGTGTTCTTCGCATCAATGCTCTCGATGCGATTACCTTTCGTCGCCGCCCGAAAGACGTGCCAGTCGAGGTAAAGGTGGATGTTCTTCTCGCCCCGGATGATCTGTTCACGGGCGGAACCGGCCACTTCGCGCACCACCGAACGATTCTGGCCTCGCGCGGTGATCCCGATCTCCGGACTGGCGTTGCCACCGAGCACCGGTCGGTTCTGAACAAATGCCACTTGCAGACCCAAGCGCGCCGCCGTGAGCGCCGCTGAGCAGCCGGCAATTCCACCGCCGACAACCACAACATCGAATTGTCCGGCCGAAGGCGGAGCTTCGGGCAGGCCGAGCAGCATCTGTCGCCATGCCGTCATCCTCTCATCGGGCTCCCGCGGCGGAACAAACTCCCTGTCCGTGGTGAAGAACAAAGCGTCGCAACGACCGTCGAACCCGGTGAGGTCCTGCAGTTCGATCTTCACCTGCGGCATTCTTATCTCGACCGTGCCGCCGTCCTGCCAGATCCATCCGTCCCCGCGGCTGCCAAACTCCGTGGGTACTTCCCGGCCGTCGATGACGATTCGGAATCGGCCGGGGTGATGCGAGGGCGCCCAGTCCTTGGTTCGCACCCACAGCCGATACGTGCCGGCCTCGGGGAACTCGACTTGGGTGACGGCGTTCGTGACAGGCTGTCCGAGGCCGTGGGCCAGCAGGTAGGGTGACCCCATTACGTCGAGGAACTGTGGGTCGAGCACCCAGCCGCCGTGGTTGGCGAAACCTTCGGCCTCCACCAGAACTTCGGCGGCGGATACCGATGACGCAACGAGGGCGATGAAGTTGACAACTATGAATCGCATCTTGCCTTCCTTGTTACATGCACGGAAACACCGGGCATTGGGCCGCCCGGTTCTCCTGCCGCCGGATTCGCCATCCGGCCCACGAGTCGGTGCACCTTGTTCCCGCACGGGCTCCAAGTCTATCGTAGCCGCCGGGGCCATGCCGGTGTCATCGATGCCCAAAGCAAATAAGATCTGTGTTGTGCCAGGTTCCAAGTATTGGAACCATGGGAAGATGTGTGTCAAGTCGCGTCACTCTTACTTGCCGTCGTTATCATCGGGTTTGCGATCCTGCTAGACTCATTTCCCGTGAGTGACGGCCGTTGAAGGCCACGAACAACGATTGACCTCACCTTATTACCAGGAGTTGACGCATGAGGAGTCCGAGATACTTCTCCGCCGGACTGATGTTGGCCTTGTTGGTGTTCAACCACGCCGACCGCTCTGCGGCAGCTGGCAATGAAGTTGTCATCGAAGACGACATCACCTACGGCAAAGCAGGCGACACCGAGTTGAAATTGGATCTGTCTCGACCGCAGGGTGCTGGGCCCTATCCCGCCATCGTGTTCATTCATGGTGGCGGCTGGTCCGGCGGCAGTCGGCAGGCGTACCGCGGACAGATCCAAGAGGCTGCCAGGCGTGGCTACGTGGCGGTGACGATCAGCTACCGGTTGATGAAATACGACGAAGCGAAGAAGGAGACGACTGCCGCCGATCCGATCTTTCCCGCTCAGATCCACGATGCGAAGGCGGCGATTCGTTGGGTACGCGCGAATGCCAGGAAGTACGGCATTGACCCGGAACGGATTGGAGTGACGGGCGGATCGGCCGGCGGCCATCTGTCGCTACTGGTGGGGCTCACCGATCCAGCATCGGGCCTGGAAGGAGACAGCGGGAATCCCGGCCAATCCAGCCGTGTGCAGGCGGTCGTCAATGTTTTTGGCCCCACGGACATGGCCTACTGTTTCGAGAAGAGTTCCGTGGCTTGGATCTTCCGGCTATTCATGGGAGGAACGCCGGCCGAGGCGGGCGAACGCTACCAAGCGGCCAGCCCGATCACCTATGTCAGCAAAGACGATCCGCCGGTCTTGACACTTCATGGCGATCAGGACGCACTTGTGCCGGTTGAACAGGCCCGAGTGCTTGATGAAAAGATGAAGGCCGCAGGGGCCTCACACACGCTGATCGTGTTCACGGGACAAGGTCACGGCTTCGCAGGCGACGATGGGAAGAAGGCGGCCGACGCCACCTGGGAGTTCTTCGAACGGCACTTGAAACCTTGATTGTTCCCGATAGCAGGAGTGCGCAAATGAGGTGGATGAAGGACCAGCGTCGAGGAACTCGCGCAGCCAGGAAGTCCTGCCAATGCTCGACGACCTGACCGACAAAGTGGCCCTCGTCACCGGTGCCAGCCGAGGGATCGGCAAGGCAATCGCCATGGCCTTGGCCAAGGCTGGTGCCGACGTGGCGGTCAATTACCAATCCCGCCATGGCGAGGCCGATGAAACGCGCGCCGCAATCGAGAAGCTCGAACGCCGCAGCGTGGCCGTGAAAGCCGACATTTCGGTTGCCGCCGATGTCGGCCGATTGATGACGGCTGTGGAAGCTGAACTCGGTCCCGTGGCAATCCTGGTCAACAATGCGGGGATCACCCGCCCTCAGCCTGTTTCGGAGATAGCCGAACAGGATTGGGACGACATCATCGCCGTCAATCTGAAATCGGTGTTCCTCGTTACTCAGGCGGTGCTGCCGAAGATGCGAGCCGCCCGATGGGGACGGATCATCAATCTCTCCTCGGTGGCCGCACAGACCGGGGGTGTCGTCGGCCCGCATTATGCCGCATCGAAGGCGGGCATCCTGGGCCTGACCCACTCCTATGCCAACCTGCTTGCCAAGGAGGGAATTACGGTAAATGCCATCGCCCCGGCGCTGATCGAGACGGAGATGGTCGCGGGCAACCCAAATGCCCGACCTGACTTGATCCCGGTGGGCAGGTTCGGCACGGTGAAAGAGGTGGCTGACGTAGCGGTGATGCTCGCCCGGAATGGCTACGTCACCGGGCAGACGATCAACGTGAACGGTGGATGGTTCATGAGTTGACGCGGAATCCCGGTGCGAACGATGCAGACGCTTCGGTCGAGCTGCACGAGTATCAATCGATGGGTTTGTCGGAGATCTCCACGTCATCGACGTACACGGTGGCGGGGTTCGGACCAAAGCTGTGGGCGCTGATGCCGATTTCCAGGTTGTCGTATATCGCACCGGCCAACGGCAAGGTTTGACCCTGCTGGTCGATCAGCAGCATGCCGTCCTGCCACAACCGCACGCGGCCGTCCGCTGACTCCGACAGGCGCTGAAGTGCCGCCGAGTCGGATACCGTTTGCCGGTCTCCGTATCCACTCGGAATATCTGTCCGTCGTGTTGAGTGTAGTTCTTTTCCCGGAAGTCCTTGTCGTAGAGTTTCTCCATGAACACGAGCCGGTCCGGGGAGGCAACTCGATACAAGTCGCCGTTGACGAGCTTGTAGGTTGTCCCTTCATGCTCGATCGTCAGTTCCACCAGAGATTCGTCGGGCATATGGATCGACTGCTGCGTCCCTCGCACGACGACGGCAACAAAGAGCCACGCACTGCATAGCAGGAGGAACAGCAGGGCTGACACCCAGACGCGTCCGTTGATCCACCTCATTAGCCGTTTGCTCCCGTTGCCCGCACCACTCACTGTACCAATCACAAGGGTCTTCAGGTATGGCTCCACGTCACCACTCGGTAAAATGGGGGTCTTCACTATATCGGGACTACTCCTGTGCGGCTTGTTGGTGGCAGACCAATGCCAATCCCGAACTGTACGAATGGCTGTTGCAGCAGAAACGGGCGTTGGAATAGTCGAGTGACGAAGCATCCATGATGGAAGTGCTCAACTTGGCTGATCGGTACACCGCCGCCTTCGAGGCGGCCAGGGTCACCGTCGACATCGTGTGCGCCGGTGACAGTCTGACGGGCTGGAATAATTTCGGCTCGGTCGCAGGCTGGCCGTTTCGGACGTACCCGGAGTTTCTGCAAGAACTCTGCACGCCGCTCGAGTTACGGGTAGCCAATGGTGGCATCGCCGGTGAAGTCAGCGACAACGGTCCACGGCAGATCCAGGATTATCTCGGCCTGTTCCCCAATGCCCGCTTCGTAATCATGGGCATGGGCACCAACGATTTGGGAACGTGGCCGGAAACGAAAGCGGCGAGCAGGCGAATCCTGGGCAATCTCGCGCGGATGGTCGAGACGGTGGTGGAGCGGGGCAAACGCCCCATATTGTTCAATGTGCCGCATGTCAACGAGCAGATGTTTCCGTTGGACTGGAGGAGGGAAATCCACGGCAAGCGGGATTACCACAACCCACGCCTGAAGGCATTTTGCGAGGACCGCAGGATCCCATTGGCCGACATCTGCGCATTGCTGCGGGACGAGCATTTTGGCGACGCGTTGCACCCGAATGACCGAGGGGCGGAGATCATTGCTGAAGCCGTGTTTCAAGTGCTGCCGAAGGAATGACCCATAGCGAGACACTGTTCGAGCGGTTTGGGATGCCGGACAACAACGATTCGCGATCGACCTTCAGCGTCGGGTACGTGCGGGCCTGGAAGAGGCAGTGAGTTGACGACCAAGTGAAGGATGTCAATCGGCAACAGTTATTGGGGACAAGATGAACAAGGCCTTTGTCCGAGAACTGGACGACACGAGCGAGTACTGTCCTCGTTGCGGCTCGAAAGGCGAGTCGGTGGGGCGCAGCACTCTCAAGACGTACCTGACCGACGACCAACTCAGGCAGATCGCAGATCCAGCCAATTTCTGCCCATCAGCCCAGTGTCGGGTGGCCTATTTTGACGGCTTTGAACGAGTCGTGCTGACAGCGGATATTCAGAGGCCGATTTATCCCAAAGACCCCACTGCGCCGATTTGCGCTTGTTACGGTCTGACCCAAGCCGACATCGAACAGGACGTTCAGGAGGGCGTCGTCACACGCACCAAGGCGATCCTGGAACGAGCCAAGTCTGCCGAGTCCCGTTGTTCCGAACTGGCCGCGAACGGGCGGCCGTGCGTGGCTGCTGTGCAGAAGTACTACATGCAATGCCGGCACGATGGAGGAAAATAGGTCATCGCATCCGCTCAACGAGTCCTTTGACCTGCGCCTTTCGAGGACCCGTCACTTCGGCCAGCGCTGCCAACTGCGCCTCGGCCGGATAGGTCACGTTCGGATGTACACGTACGCGGTTTGCCACGGCGAAGGCACTTGTCGGCTTTCTGGGGGGGCTGATTTCTGCCGCTGGAGTCGCACCGCTTTGCCCGACGGCCCGGTGTTCCCCGTTCCCCCGTGTTCAATCCTCCGCTTGGCTTCCGTCGCTGCACATCTTCACGATCTTCGGATCGAAGCGGGCGACTATTTCCACGAGGTCGGTTTGTTCCCGCATTACATCCTCGATGTCCTTGTACACACCGGGAGCTTCGTCGGCTCCCGCTGACAGCACGTTCACTCCCTTTTTCTCCAAGTCCTTCTGGACGGCTTTCCAGTTGTACTTGTCCTTGGCTTGCTTGCGCGACATCCTGCGGCCAGCACCGTGCGAAGCCGAGTTCAGGCTATCTGAACTTCCTCGGCCACGAACGACGAAGGCTGGCGATGCCATCGAGCCTGGGATCACACCCAATACGCCTTCGCCAGCCGGAGTGGCGCCCTTCCGATGGACGATCAGTTCCCGACCGCCGTGAATCTCTTTCCAAGCGAAGTTGTGGTGGTTCTCGACGCCAGCGATGATGCTGGTCCCCAGCAGCTTGGACACCAATTTGTGGATCACATCGTGGTTGGCGGCGGCATAGTCGCCCATCAGGTTCATCGCCGCCCAGTACTCCTGACCTGGTTCACTGTCCAGTGACAGCCACGCAAGATATGCCAAATCGTCGTACTTGACGGGAAGTTGAGATCGGGCGATGGCGCTGTAGGTCGAACAGACCGCCGCACCGGTCCCACGGCTGCCACTGTGGCTCATCATGGCAACGTACTGACCGGCGTCCAGGCCAATACCATCGTCCCGCTTTGACAGGTGTAGGATGCCGACATCGACGAAGTGGTTGCCCGATCCGGATGTCCCCAATTGGGACCAAGCCAGGTCTTTCTTTTCCCTGGTGATCCTCGTGATCGACCAATCCTGGTCCATCACTGCATGGTCCCGCCGTTTCTCGTGGGTCGCACCCACGCCAAACCGAGTCCCGCCTTCCAAGGCCTCCTTGAAAATGTTGAACTTGTCGACGAGAGACGAGGGTGGCATGTCGAGAACCGACAGCTTCATGCGGCAGGCAATGTCCACGCCAACGGCGTACGGAATGACTGCTCCCTCCAGGGCCAGCACCCCGCCGATCGGCAGGCCGTATCCAACATGGGCATCCGGCATCAGCGCAGCACCAGCGGCCGTCGGCACGCTGCACGCCTGCCGCATCTGAGCATGGGACGCCTGGTCGATCTCGCTGCCCCAAGTGCGATACGGGATCGGTTCCGGTCGAACGAAGTTCCGGTCGGCGAGCACGTCCTGGGCAAACCCACCGAAGTGTTCGTCCCCCGTGAAGTCTTCCGGGTGTTCCAGTATTGACTTGATCAGTAGCTTGATCTGCTTTCCCTTCTCGTTCCCGGCCTTCATCTTGGACTGGATCGCTGTGATGGCGCTCCTGACGCAGCATTCGGGAACACCGAGTTTCTGAAGTTGACGGCTGTTCATGCGAGAGTACCCGCGCTTTCAGGCAGATCGGTTGATCTCACTTTCGCTCCAAAGTCCGGTTCAGGCGGTGCAGTTGCTCGACCGATGCTTCGGCCAGCGTTCCGTCCTGATAGATCCCGACGTTGAACGTCATCGGAGCCAGATGCTCGTTACAGGTTCGAACGAAACCGAACACCTGTTCGTCGGTGTATAGCGGTGGTTGAATCGGCGTGTCGAGTCGAGTGTGGACCCAGGCCCGGTCCTCCAGGCAGGTCCAACCGAACCACTGGAGGCCGTTGTCGAGGTAGCGGTCCCTGGCAGGTGTGTTCAAGTTGACCAATTCCCCGGCCCAGTAGTCCTGGTGCGTCGTGTACAGGAAGGTCTCGTTGACACCGGCATTGTAGGTGACGAGTCGCGCCGGATACCCGATCTTCGCGGCCACTGTCAACCGTTCCCAGGGGAATTGGAAGCCGGTCATGTCGGTGGTCACGCTGTTGTGCGGGCCGCGAGTATCCAGGGAATACGGACTATCGAACCACCACGCCTTGATCTTGCCCTGGTACCGCTCGCCCATCCAGCCGACGATCTCCAAGAGGTTCTGGGCAAACCGGTCCTTGTTCTGGTCGTGGTAGCCAACTGCCTGTTCCCAGAGCGGATCGTCTTTTGAGTTGCAGGAATGGTTGTAGTAGACCAGCAGGTACTTATGCCTGGCGGTAAGGGCATCGGCCAGTTCTCGGATCAGGTCACGCTCACAGGTCCGGCCCGTCAGGATCGTGTCGAGCACGGGATGTGGAGCGGGCAGCATCTGCAGAGCATGAGCTGCCGTGAGCAGCACGTAGTCGGCCCCGGCGTGTTCGACTGCGGCCATAAACCGATTGATGTCGAAGTCAGTAACCGCCCTTTGGAACGGCTTCGGTGCGCCGCTGCGGGGAACGGTTCGGGCGGTCCAGTGGACGCCAATGCCGAAGCGGCACCGGGCCAGCCAGTCAGTGTTGGCTCGGACGTAGCCGTCCACCTTCCCTTCAGCTCCCCAGGTGCGGCTGATCCCTTGAAGACAAACACCTCCAGCCGCTGTCCGTAAGAAGTGGCGGCGATTTGCCTGCAACATGAATGGGTTCCTCCGTTCGCTGTCTCGAACTCAGTAGGTGGTTTACTTCCCGTTTTGTGTAGTCCGGTAATGGATCGCCAGCCAGACGGTCGGTTGGTCAGGTGCCGTCCAGACGACCCGGTGCCGAGCATGAGCTGGAATGGCCAGGTATGAGCCTCGCTGAAGCTCAATGGTGTTCGCTTCTCCCTCGAACTGGATCACGGCCCGGCCTTCAATAACCACGACCCATTCATGTTCGTCCTGGTCGTACCAGAATCCCTCTGGCGAGGACTGCCCCTGTGATACAATCCGCTCGATACGAAGGCCGTCAATACCATGAATGGCGGTAAACAGCTCTTCGGGAAGCTCGGCAGGGATGCCGTCAAAAAGGTTCTTGGCTTTCATGCTCGTTCTACTTCCTGGCAGGGACCGATCGTGATTCCGTTCCAGAGCAGAGCTTCAGGCGTCCGCCTCTTTGCTCGCCGATTGGCAAGCGCATTCTACCCAGCTCCGGAAACGGCTTGTAGAATCGGTTGAAACCCGGAGAAACACCGCATGTTGTACCGTTTGATTTCGCCGACGATATTGTTCCTAGCTCTGTTCCCCGCACCGGTTTCTGCTGTTGAAGACGCCGGGCTGCAGCCTCCACCTTGGCATTTGATCGACATCTGGTGGAACATCGGCCAGGATGCACCGTTTGAAAGCTACAGCATCGACGCAACAATCAGCGACGACGTGCCGCCAACCGTGAACCTGTACGTGGCTCCGATTGGTATCGCCGAGTTGAGCGGGACCAAGTTCTACGGCGGCATCCAGACGCAGGCCGACGGCTACACCAAGCGGGATCAACACCTCCGGCAGATCGGCCCCGGTTTCCTGATGTCGATGTGGGGTGAGCGAAGCCCTGAAGCCATTCGGCCGTCAGCGGGTGGTCTGTGGCAAAGCTCCGGCCATGAGGGAGACTTCGTGAGCGTGCGGCGGCCCTACGAGTGGAAGAAGGGCAAGTACACGTATCGTGTCGTCCGCATGGATCGGGAATTGGTTGAAGGCAAGCCTTCCACCTGGGTGGGGGCATTTGTCTACGTACGCGAAACCGACGAGAACATCTTCGTTGGCGCTCTCCGGTTTCCCGGCGAGAGCCTCGTTTTGAGCAGCAGGCTAGCGAGTTTTGTTGAGATCTACGGACGGCTGATTCCCGTGGAGGAGATTCCGAAAGTCACCGTGACCTTGGGCAATTTGCGTGTGAACGGGCAAGTCCTGCCGCATCCTTCTGCCACTGCTGTCTACCCTAAGGGCGTGCCGGACCACGCCGACGCCGTGGCTCGAGATGGCCAGTTGGTCGTCCGTGTTGGCGAGCCGATTGCAGATCGCAAGCAACGGCAAGTGAAGTTGCTGCCGGAGAGGTAGTGATCAGCTGTCGGTTGATGATGTACAGCGAGGCTACGAAGGAGACGACTGCCGCCGGTCCGATCTTTTCGGCGCAGATCCACGATGCGAAGGCAGCGATTCGTTGGGTGTTCCCAGGATTCCAGCGATCAGGCTTGGCCCGCGAATCTGACCAGCGCCTTGCCTGCCGGCAGGATCTCCACGGTCTCGATGGCCAGCAGTCGCTCCAACAACTGCCTCAGATAAGTTGCTCGGATCGGACCCCAGCCTTCCTCATCCAAACCATGGGTGTTGAAGATCAGCCAACCGGATTCCTTACCCAGCAACGTCTCGATCTCTCGGTCGATGGCCTTCTCACAGTTATCCGGGCCGAAGCTCGTGC
>Ga0233425_10005833_pt1 | contig 18952 bp, 15 predicted proteins | sample Watercolumn_Towu_2_FD_181712 | JGI IMG/M metagenome (GOLD analysis project Ga0233425, IMG submission 181712) | Freshwater microbial communities from Lake Towuti, South Sulawesi, Indonesia - Watercolumn_Towuti2014_140_MG | ecosystem: Environmental > Aquatic > Freshwater > Lake | place... | reverse complement strand
GAAGGCAGGCGGATGAACATAAATTTGGCAGCGGTTTCCTTATTTTGAAAAGATGCATCAGGTGAATGGTTCATTTGTGCAGGCGCCACATGCAGGATAGTTCACGGAAGTTTGCCACACTCACGAATTCCGGTCATTTATCCGGCTTCATGTTTGCGAGGCATACTTTCAGACTTTCCTCCCATTGAGGAATTTCGATGCGGAATGCTTTCCTGATCTTTTCCTTGCTCAAAACGCTGAACATCGGTCGCCGTGCGGGCAAAGGATAAGCCGACGTCGGGATAGGAGTTACCTTGCACGGATAACCACCGAGTTCTACGATCGTCCGCGCAAATCCAAACCAGCTTACGATCCCTTCGTTGGAATAATTGTAAATCTCAACGCCTGCTGACGGTTTGAGGTTCGAAATAATCTCCATGATCACCTTCGCCAGATCGCCGGCATAAGTTGGTGTGCCGGTTTGATCCTCCACAATCCTCAGCTCGCTTCTTTCTGTGGCAAGCCGCCTTATGGTTTTCAGGAAATTATTTCCATATTCCGAATAAAGCCATGATGTTCTGATGATCATCCCGGCACATCCCGATTCAATCATCTTCAGCTCACCCTGGAGCTTCGAATTACCGTACGACGAAACCGGGTTAGCCGGGTCCGATTCGGTATATGGCTTGTGAGCGGTACCATCGAAGATGTAGTCAGTTGAGATATGGATCATAAAAATCCCCTGATCCTTCGAAATACGGGCAATGTTGTACACCGCCTCAGCATTGATCAGCAACGCCTTTTCACTTTCCTCCTCCGCTTTATCCACGGCTGTATATGCAGCACAATTGACAATGACATCCGGGCGCATTTCAAGAATAAATTTGCTCAATGCTTTTTCGTCGGTTATATCAAGATCCCCGATGTCAATACAAATCAACTGAAGCCCGGAGTATTCCGCCGACAATTTACGGATGGATAATCCGAGTTGCCCGTTGCCGCCGGTAATCAGAACTTTCTTCATCTTGTCCATTAAATTTTTGTCCTGAAATATGCAATGGTCTTTTTCAATCCTTCTTCAAGAGGCACTTTAGGTTCCCAGTTGAGCAGCGATTTCGCCTTTTCGATATCGGGTTTTCGCTGCATCGGATCGTCGGCGGGCAGAGGTTCGAAAATGATCTTCGATTTGGAACCTGTCAGCCTGATGACCAGTTCAGCCAACTGACGAATGGTGAATTCCACCGGGTTGCCGACATTGACCGGTCCTGTCACCTCATCGCCTGTTTCCATAAGCCTGACCATACCGTCGAGCAGATCATCCACATAGCAGAAACTCCGGGTCTGGCTTCCGTCGCCGAAAATGGTAATATCTTTTCCTGTGAGCGCCTGGATGATGAAATTCGAAACCACACGTCCGTCGTTTTTATCCATCTTCGGACCGTATGTATTGAAAATCCTCATCACTTTGATACGAACTTTGTTCTGCCGGTGATAATTAAAGAATAACGACTCTGCACATCGTTTGCCTTCGTCGTAGCACGAACGCAGACCAATGGGATTGACATGTCCCCAGTATTCCTCCGTCTGGGGATGAACCTCCGGATCGCCGTAAACCTCGCTTGTGGATGCCTGCAGCACTTTAGCCCTGATCCGCTTTGCCAAACCCAGCATATTGATAGCACCCATCACCGATGTCTTGATCGTCTTGATGGCATTGTACTGGTACTGAACCGGCGAAGCCGGACATGCAAGATTATAAATTTCATCCGCTTCGATAAAGAAGGGCATGGTGACATCATGCCGGATGACTTCGAAATAAGGATTCTTCATCAGGTTAAAGATGTTTTCCTTGCTGCCGGTAAAGAAATTATCGAGGCAGATCACTTCGTTGCCTTCATCCAGCAGTTTTTCAGAAAGGTTCGAACCCAGAAATCCGGCGCCCCCTGTGATTAATATGCGTTTTCCCATCGTTGCCTGTTTATTTGTTTTTGTTTAATTCAAAAAGAAATTGAATGACTTTTGTTACCTTTTATAATTCCATTTTTACGGATCCAACCGGGTTTATACGCCGGTCCGGCAGTTTTTGTTTATCTGTACTCGTTTTCATTATCTGCTTCAGATTTCCGCTAAATCGTCAACTGAGCCTTGAAAATTCATGATCTTCAGTTTTTGAACATTGCTCTTGATCGACATCATTTGGAGTCAGGACGAAACCGGAAACAACGCTATTCATGGAGCCATTTATTTTCTAACGATCAATACGAAACCACCAGGATTTCAACAGTTGTCAATATTCAATCTTGTGCTCCAGGTCGATCCAGATTTTAAATACCGATTCAGCTTCTTCCTTCATCAGTTGTTCCATGGGTATTTTCTTCTCATGATCCGGTAGTGTTAACTCCCTGTATATTTCCGAATCATCGAACCCGGCTTCGGCAGCATCGTGCCTTGTTGCGGCGAACCAAACCTTTTTAGGGCGAGCCCAGTAGATGGCTCCCAGGCACATCGGGCAGGGTTCGCAGCTCGAAAATATTTCACAGCCGGTAAGCTGGAAACTGTTCAGGTTTTCGCAGGCTTCCCTGATGGCATTGATCTCCGCATGGGCAGTCGGATCGTTTTGCGATGTTACCGTATTCACTCCTTTGCCGATGATCCTGCCGTTCCTCACTACCACAGCCCCGAAGGGTCCGCCATTCTTTAGCTTCAAGTTCTGCTTAGCCAGGTTGATGGCTTCCTGCATGAATTTTTCCTGCTCCAGCATCTTCATTATTTAAAGGTTAATGTGCAAACTTACCAATTATTTTTTTTCGTAGGAAAGCGAAGTGCCGTTTCGAGCATCTCAAGAAACCGTGACCTTGGAATGTTCTCTGCACCAAGTCGTTGAAGATGTCCGGTTTCAACCTGGGCATCGATAAAATGGAAGTCCCACTCGGTTAGCTTCTTTACAAGATAAAACAAGGCGATCTTTGACGCATCGCGTTCAACATGAAACATCGATTCGCCGAAAAAGGCTTTGCCCAATGAAACTCCGTAAAGTCCACCGACCAGTTTTCCTTTCACAAAAGTTTCGACCGAATGAGCATAACCCAGCTGATGAAGCCAGTTATAGGCACTTTTCATTTCTTCCGTGATCCAGGTCCCGCCCTGTCCAAAGCGGGGAACATGAGAACACTGCGCGATCACTTCAGCGAACACCGTATCAAACCTGACGGAATATTTTTTATTGCGCAGGGACTGCCGGAGACTCTTAGAAAGCCGGAACTTGCCGGGAAAAAGGATCATCCTCGGATCAGGCGACCACCAAAGTATCGGATCTCCCTGTGAATACCAGGGAAAAATTCCGCCTGCATAAGCCGACAACAACCGCTCGGCGGAGAGATCACCTCCAACCGCAAGCAGTCCGTCGCTTTCAGCCAGCGACGGATCGGGAAATCCGGGACGGTTATCCAGAAGATGAACAGGCATGATCTTTCCAATAAATTTTATTCAAAATTATGAAATTGCTCATGGTATATAACGAGTGAATTCTGATGTCGGGATTTGGCAGAACAATTTCTGACTATGATATGAGTCGTTTCCATTTGAAAGAAAGCCCTGAAACAAAATTCGTTTGTTGATGGTAAGCATATTATCACCGCTCCAGGTAAATATTTTTCCGGTATTGAACCAAAAGAAAGAAAGGAATTCCGGATTAGAAGATTGCTTATCCTGGAAATCCCGGCATTCCCAATAATCATTCACTTTTTGAACAAAAGAATAGCAAAGGGGTTTTAAAAGCACAGAAAAAATATTCATATATCTTTGTTTTTCCTGATGTAGTCAGGGATCATGACTTAATAAAACAATTGAATCAACAAGCAATCATAAGATGCCACACTATCATCTGTTAGGATCGGTGCCGCATAAAAGGCATACACAGTTCCGTAAACCCGACGGCAGTTTGTATGCCGAGCAGTTAGTTTCGACCGAGGGCTTTTCCGATTTATCATCATTGGTATATCATAATTATCCGCCTACACTGGTAACGGCAATTGAGAAGCCCTACGATGTCCAGCCTGAAATTGCGGTTGAAAAAAACCTGCAACATCGCAGCTTTCTGGGTTTTCAGGTAAAGCCATCCGACGATTACCTTGAAAGCCGGGTTCCCGTTCTGGTGAACAACGATGTTCACATCAGCCTTGCAGCGCCGGGTAAGTCGATGGAGGGATATTATTTCAAAAATTCCGGAGCCGATGAGGTGATCTTTGTTCATGCTGGAGAAGGCACTCTTCGCACCATGTATGGCAATATTGGATTCGGTTATGGCGATTATCTTGTGATTCCACGGGGGATCATTTATCAAATGGAATTTCATTCAGCGGATAACAGGCTGTTCATCGTAGAGTCATTCAGACCGGTAAGGTTTCCCAGGCGTTATCTGAACCATGCAGGGCAATTGCTTGAACATGCTCCTTTCTGCGAGAGGGATATAAGGAAACCGGCTGATCTCGAAACACACGACGAGAAGGGCGATTTTAAAGTGCTCATTAAAAGAGACGGGATGATTTATCCTTACCATTATGCATCACATCCGTTCGACCTGGTAGGATGGGATGGTTACCATTATCCTTTTGCACTCTCAATCCATGATTTCGAGCCTATTACCGGGCGCGTGCATCAGCCGCCACCGGTTCATCAAACCTTCGAGACAAGCGGATATGTGATTTGCTCGTTTGTTCCCAGGCTTTACGATTACCATCCGCAGGCAATTCCGGCTCCCTATAATCACAGCAATGTGGATTCCGATGAAGTCATTTACTATGTCGATGGGGATTTCATGAGCCGTAAGCGGGTCGAAAAAGGGATGATCACTCTGCATCCCATCGGCATTCCGCATGGACCTCATCCCGGAACCATTGAAAAAAGTATCGGGCAGAAAGAAACCAAAGAGCTTGCGGTTATGGTCGATACTTTCAAGCCTCTGATGTTAACAACCCAGGCTTTGAAAATTGAAGATAAAGAATACTATAGGTCGTGGATTGAATAAATCAGTAATGACTTATCAAATAGACATACAAACACGAAATGAAAAAAGATTTTTTACCGATCAACGGAACTGATTTCGTTGAATTCTATGTCGGCAATGCAAAGCAGGCGGCACATTATTACCAGTCGGCTTTCGGTTTTCAGCCTTTGGCTTACCGGGGACTCGAAACCGGCGATAAGGAAAAAACATCCTATGTCCTGAGGCAGGGAAAAGTAACTTTTGTTTTTACTTCCTCGCTTGTACCTGATTCTGAAATTGCCAGGCACTGCAACCTTCACGGCGACGGAGTCAAATTCATAGCATTGTGGGTGGATGATGCTGAGCGGTCATTCCACGAAACCACCAAAAGAGGCGGTAAGGTTTATATGGAACCTGTTACCCTGAAGGATGAACAGGGCATTGTGAAAATTTCAGGCATTCATACTTATGGTGAAACCATTCATCTCTTTGTGGAAAGGAAGAATTACAATGGCGTATTCCTGCCGGGCTTCAAATCCTGGAAACCGGAATACAGGTCAGAGGAAGTTGGTTTTAAGTATGTCGATCACATGGTCGGCAATGTAGGCTGGGGAGAAATGAACCAATGGGCGAAATTCTATCAGGATGTTATGGGCTTCGATCAGTTGATTTCGTTCGATGACAAGGATATTTCCACCGAATATTCCGCCCTGATGAGCAAGGTGATGGCAAACGGCAACCTGCGCATTAAATTTCCGATCAATGAGCCTGCAAAGGGAAGAAAGAAATCACAGATAGAAGAATACATCGATTTTTATCATGGTCCCGGAGTACAGCATGTGGCGCTCGCTACGGATAATATCCTTTTTACAGTCGGTGAACTCCGGCGCAGGGGCGTTGAATTCCTGTATGTTCCTGAAGTTTATTACGATTCTATCGGACAACGCATAGGCAAGATCGATGAGGATTTGCAGGAACTTAAAAAATTAAATATTCTCATCGACCGTGATGATGAAGGCTACCTGCTCCAGATATTTACCAAGCCGGTTGAAGACCGACCTACGGTTTTTTATGAGATCATCCAGAGAAAAGGTGCGCTGTCTTTCGGGAAAGGGAATTTTCAGGCTCTTTTCGAATCCATCGAAAGAGAGCAGGCGCTGAGGGGAACACTCTGATTCTTCGTACCGACCGGCAACGCTTTCAAGCTGAAAAAGAATTAAGTTTGCAAAAAGGAGGTTAATGAATGATTAAGATAAGCGATCCCAGGCTCAGGTCATGGATTGAAGTTAAACCCGGCAGCGATTTCCCGATACAAAACATCCCCTTCGGGGTGATCAGAAAAAAGAATGGCGCTCTCAGATGTGCGACACGCATCGGCGACACCATCATCGACCTGAATGAATTTGCCGATTCGGGTTTCTTAAGCGATCTCGGACACGATGACTTGTCATTCTTTAAGAAGCCTTACCTGAATGATTTTATTGCCCTGGGAAAACAAGAATGCCGGGCAATACGAAACCGGATTGCTGAGGTTTTCGACAGGGACAACTCCGACCTTCGCGACGATGACAATGAGGTAAAAGAACCGATTCTGATCCATGTATCCGAAGTGGAAATGGCAATGCCACTCAGGGTGAACAATTACACCGATTTTTATTCGAGCCTCGAGCATGCCACCAATGTAGGTAAACTGTTCCGCGATCCACAGAACGCATTATTTCCGAACTGGAAACATCTGCCGGTGGGTTATCATGGCAGGAGTTCGTCCATTGTGGTTTCCGGCACCAATATCCGGCGACCGTGGGGACAGATTAAGCCCGGCGATGCCGACCTGCCGGTTTTCAAACCATCGCAGTCCCTGGATTTTGAACTTGAAGTAGCTTTTATAACCGGAAAATCAACTGACCTGGGAGAACAGATTAAAATTTCGGAAGCGGAGGATTACATTTTTGGACTCGTGTTGTTCAATGACTTGTCAGCCCGCGACATTCAGAAGTGGGAATATGTACCGCTCGGACCGTTCTTAAGCAAAAGCTTCGGATCGGTAATATCACCGTGGATTGTGACCCTGGATGCTCTTGAGCCTTTCAGGGTAACCGGTCCCGTTCAGGAACCTGAACCCCTTCCATATCTCCGGTCAGGGGGAATGAAAAACTTCGACATCAACCTTGAGGTTTTTATTCAGCCTGAAAACGGGATTGCCGAAAGAATCTGCCTTTCGAACTCCAAATACCTGTACTGGAACATGGCTCAGCAGCTTGCTCACCAGTCTGTAAACGGCTGCAACATCCAGATCGGCGATGTATATGGATCAGGAACCATTAGTGGTCCCTCCCCTGACTCCTTCGGTTCGATGCTCGAGATCACCTGGAACGGATCCAAACCCCTGAAGCTTGCCGGTGGCACAGAACGAAGATTCATCGAGGACAACGACACTGTTATCATCAAGGGCTGGGCTGAGAAGGATAACGTTCGAATCGGTTTCGGCGATTGCACTACAAAGATTTTATCAGCTCTTAGTCAGGAATGATACGCTTCGACCCAGCCATCGAACCAGTCAACAAGGTTCACCAGATTCTGCTGGGAGCCGTTGCTCCACGCCCGATTGCTTTTGCCAGCACCATCGATAAAGACGGAAATCCCAACCTCTCTCCATTCAGCTTTTTTAATGCTTTCGGGGTGAATCCTACCACACTCATCTTTTCACCTTCGCGAAGAGGGCGCGACAATACGACCAAGGATACCTTCGAGAACCTGAAGGAAATTCCGGAAGTGGTCATTAATTCCGTTACATATTCCATCGTTCAGCAGGCAAACCTTGCCAGCACGGAGTTTCCCCGCGGAGTAAATGAATTTGTCAAAGCAGGGTTCACACCCATTCCATCTGAAAAAGTTAAGCCTTTCCGGGTTAAGGAATCGCCGGTTCATTTCGAGTGCAAAGTGAGGCAGATCATCGAAACCGGAAATCAAGGAGGTGCAGGCAACCTTGTCATTTGCGAGATCCTTTTAATTCACGTGGATGATAAAATCCTGAATGAAAAAGGGTTGATCGATCCGCAAAAGATCGACCTCGTTGCGCGGATGGGAGCCGAATATTATTGCCGGGCTTCGGGTGATGCTGTCTTTTCGGTTGGCAAGCCCCTAAGTGTCGGAATCGGGATTGATCAGTTGCCACCCTCCGTCAGAAACTCGGAGTTCCTGACGGGAAACGACCTTGGAAAACTGGGACTGGTTGAAATGCTTCCTTCATCACAGGAAATAAATGAATACCGTGACAGAATGAAGAAAATCCTAAAAACGAAAGGAAACAGTGAACACATGATTGCGGCTTATGCCAGGCAGCTCATTTCGGAGAACAAACCATCGGAAGCCCTGACTATGCTTATGGCTTTCCTGTAACCTGTTCGGTCGCTTGTTCACTTATCATTGCCAGTCCGTTGTCGATAAGCATTTTCAGGCTTGGGTTGTCCTGCTGCTTTTGCTTTAGATACTCTTCCACTTTGGTTCCCAGTCCGTTTTTCTCCTTGGCTATTTCAAGGATATCCATTAACAGCAGCCATTCCTCAGGAAAGTATTTTGTCACATCATCGAAGATTTTCTGAAGTGATATTTCGTCACTGCCTTTTTCCCTGGCTTCGCGAACTTTGGCGTACAAGGAATGAAGCACCTTTGATTCTCCAGAATGCTCTATCTTGTGGGTCTTTTCCACGGGGACTTCATAAGTTAACCCGAAGGCTTCAGGATCAGCCGGACCTGAAAAAACGGATGTGATTTCTGCCCCTGCCGCCATATCATAAGGTCCCCATGAAGGTTCAAATAATACCTGGTCCTCGTATTTAACCATGCAATTGTGGAAGGTGAACAACAGGTTTATACCGTCCCTGTTGACTATCCTGCTCAGCAGACCTTTGACCGTCACACCGGATTCGAACTCAAGTTCTGTTACTTTACCCGGAATGATTGAATGTTGGTTCAGCTCACCGGAAGTCATCCTTTCGGGGGGAATTGAAATTCCTTTAAGCTTACCGACCGGCGATCCGAACCCATCTATATGATATCCTTTTCCGTGCCCGTCAAGCTGTTTGTTTTTGAAACTCAGGGCAGCAGGTCCTGTCACTCTGAAATAAACAGGCTGATTCAGTTTATGATCATAAGAGCTGATTGTTCCGGAAACCTGCAACCCGGAACTGTACACGCAAGTGACAGTATTTCCCGATTCAACTGCTTTCTGAAGCCCATAGATACCGCCTCTCCTGAATGCCATTCCTGCAGCAAATTCATTCAGCACCTGGTTCAGATATATGAAGTCGGGAGTAACGAAAAGCTGTGGTTGCCGGGTTGTGATATCAAAGGCAACCTGAGCAGCATTCACTGAATATGGCAGCTTTTTCACCGATGGCTGAAGCGAGGAAAAGCTTTCACCTATCGAGGATAAAAGACCGGCACCATAAATCTTCGGATTCCCCAGGTCGCCGATCAGTCCGTATTCCACTGTCCACCAATGAAGGTTCCTGACCTGAGCCATCTCCGACAACCCAGCCTGGATGCTTTCGAGTTCCGAAAGCTCACTTTCCGCATTTTCTATCTCCGACGCCGGCGTATAAGGATCAGCTTTCAGGATCGATAAATGCCGGATAGCGTTGTAAATACTGTAATCATTGCCTGAAGAAATCGCCTGTGTCCCGATTTGCCCGAAACGTCTTAAGTATCCGGCATATTCCTGATCGGCAATGATGGGTGCATGACCGGCAGCTTCGTGAATAATATCTGGCGCCGGAGTGTATTCGATCTGGTCGATAGGGCGGATATCGGCTGCAATGACAAGTACATTATAAGCCTGGAATTCCATAAAAGCTGATGGAGGTATGAATCCGTCGACCGCCACTGCTGCCCAGCCGATTTCCTTCAATATCCTGTTCATGCCGTACATGTGCGGTATCCTGTCGATACTGATACCGGTCTTTCGTAACCCTTCGAGATAAGCATGGTGAGCCACTTTCGGCAGGTAACGGACATTCTGCTTCATCACATAACGCCACACAGCATGATCCTGGTCGGTGTAATCATTATATGGCTGGTCGATGACCAGACTCATCAAATGCCCTGGTAATTTATCAAGGACTTCATTGCTTTCCATAACCAATTTTATAACAGGATAAACTGATACCGGTGAATTCTATTGTATTAAAAATATTCATTTATCAAACAGATGTCTCTCTCTTCACCCTTTTCAATTTAAGTATTTTGCCGGGATTCCGATACCTTGCAGGGTTTGACAAAACTAATCCGTTTGTCGAAAACTCCTCTGAATTAAAGTAAAAGCCGGAATTAATTTTCAATAATAAACACCGCAATTATTACTTTTGTTTTCAATATGTTTCAACTATGATCGATATAAAATTGAACCTCATCAGGATTGATCCCTGGCTCGAACCCAGTTCGAAAGATATCGCCGACAGGCACGAACGCTTTCTGAAACGACTCAACTCAATTGAACATGATTTCGGCAGCCTGCAGGCTTTTGCCGGTGGTCACCATATATTCGGCATCAATTACGATCAAAAGAAAAAAGGATTTGTTTACCGCGAATGGGCGCCTCAAGCCGACGCCCTTTTCCTTACAGGTGATTTTAACGGCTGGGCTGAATTTGATCATCCGCTCAGAAAGGACAAATACGGAGTGTGGGAAATTTTTCTGGATGAAGATCAATACAAGAATAACTTTAAACATGGCTCGAAGATCAAGGTGATCGTGATCACAAAAAAAGGAAAGAATTACAGGATTCCTGCTTATATACGAAGAGTGATTCAGGATGATGATACCAAAAACTTTACTGGTCAGGCATGGCTCCCAAAGAAATTCAGCTGGAAAGGAGATAATTTCAGTCCCGGTTCTAATGACGGGCTCTTTATTTATGAGTGTCATGTGGGGATGGCTCAGGAGCATGAAGGTGTCGGCACTTACAATGAGTTTACCTCAACTGTTCTTCCCAGGATCAGGGAGGCTGGATATAATGCGATACAGTTGATGGCGATCCAGGAGCACCCCTATTATGGATCATTCGGGTATCATGTATCGAGCTTTTTTGCGCCTTCATCGCGATTCGGCACTCCGGAAGATCTGAAAAAGCTGATCAAGACTGCACATGGCATGGGGCTGGCTGTGATCCTCGATGTGGTTCACTCGCACACAGTGAAAAATACTGTGGAGGGCATCAACCAGTTCGACGGCTCCGAAAGCCAGTATTTTCATGCCGGAGCCAGGGGCGATCACCCTCACTGGGACTCCAAGATATTCGATTACGGCAAGACAGAGGTGCTACGCTTCCTGTTGTCGAACCTAAGGTATTGGCTAGATGAATTCCATTTCGACGGTTTTCGTTTTGACGGAGTAGGCTCGATGATGTATTTTCATCATGGAATGGAGAATATCAATGAGCGCGAAAAGTATTTCAGGCAGGGCGTGGAATGGGATGCCATCACCTACCTGCAACTTGCCAATGAGTTGGTTCATAGGATCAAGCCCGAAGCTATAACCATTGCTGAAGATGTAACCGGTATGCCCGGGCTTACAGTTCCGGTTGCCGAAGGAGGGCTGGGATTCGATTTCAGGCTCGGTATGGGAATTCCTGATTTCTGGATCAGGCTGCTGAAGGATCAAAAGGACGAAGATTGGAACATCCGCGAAATGTGGCATGTGATGAACGACCGGCTGCCACATGTGAAAACGGTGGCTTATGCCGAATCGCACGACCAGGCGCTGGTGGGTGATAAAACTATTGCCTTCAGGCTGATGGACAAGGAAATGTACTGGCACATGCACAGGGACGATCCGGATTACATGATCGAACGCGGCATTGCCCTGCATAAGATGATCAGGTTGTTTACTATTGCGCTGGGCGGACAGGCATATATGAATTTTATGGGCAACGAGTTCGGTCACCCTGAATGGATTGACTTCCCGAGAGAGGGCAACAACTGGAGCTATAAATATGCACGCAGGCAGTGGTCTCTGGTCGACCACCCCGATCTGAGATACAAATTTCTGTCTGCATTCGATAAAGCGATGATCGGCGTGATTAAGGAAAACAAGGTGTTGGCAGCTCTGTATGCCAACCACCTCAACATGGACGACTGGAACAAGACCATTATTTTCGAGCGAAACAACCTGGTTTTTGTTTTCAATTTCCATGTGAACCATTCCGTGGCTGATTATGGATTCAGGGTGCCGCAAAGCGGCGACTACCGCATTATCCTGAATTCGGATGCGCCTGAGTTCGGAGGTCACGACAGGATCGACGATAACATAGTTTACCGGACATTCTGCAAGGAAGGCGATTCCAATCATTATCTGAATATTTACATTACGAACCGGACAGCACTCGTACTGAAAAGAATGGAATGAAGTCAGGCAGCACAGGCTGACATGCTGTGTAAATATTGCCTTAGAGTAAAAATCGTTTTGCCGGTAAAAAGCGAATTTCTGTTTATTATTTGAAGGAAATAATCCACGTGCAAATCCATCAGGGATCTTTCCACAAGATTTAACTCCAACAATCAGGTATTTCTAGCTGACGAGAATTGCTTCTCATTAATTCAAAACCGTAAACCCGCTTGGCACAAAGTATTGGAAATTCCTGTTGAACATTCTGGGATATCTCATATTCTGAAACAGGACAGTTATTTCATCAGGTTTTTCTGAAAAGCCCGTAAATCTCGTGTCCAACATTCAATTCCGGTGAAAGCCTGATCCTTTTGTCGTGATGATACCGGCTTACCAGCAGTGCAAGAAATTTCCTTTTTTCTTTAAAATACCACTTTCCGGTCACATCCTCAGGGTTGAAGATGAGGTTCTTTACTTCACCTGTTTTTTGTGTGATATAATAATCGGCGGATTTGTCTTCCGCTATGCGTTCCATTAATTTGCTGTGGACTTTCCATCCTCTCCCTTTAAGAGTGGTTTTAATTTTATAAGTGTAGTAATCAAGCGGAAGCATCCCGAACTTCGTAAGCAATTCCTTCAACCCCGTTCCATCAAAATAATTCAGATGATTAATCAGCAGTTCCGAAGGCTGATTCAAATAAGTATGAGTTAGGTAATGCTTCCAGACATCCTCATTACCATTTGGAGTAATAAAATGAAATACTCCGCCGGGTTTAAGATAGGCAGCAATATTGCTTATAACCCTGGATATGTCAATCACGTGTTCCAGAATATCACGTGCAATCACCAAATCGAATTTACGCGATAAATCTTCTCTGTAATCTTCAGGCACTGCATGAATTGTATCATATTGAAATTGTTTTCGGTTCAGCCCGAGCACCTCTGAGTTAACATCCATCACTGTGATTCTCGCTTCCGGGAAGATAAACTTAACACCTCTCAAAAAATATCCGGACCCGGGTCCGATCTCAAGAATATGGACAGGATGTATTTTTTTCTTATACAAAGATTGACCGAAGAGTATTCCACTTCTAAAATTCCGGAGGAGATTTCTTTTTTGTTCTTTTTCCGGCACCCTCACCGATTCTTCGATGTAATAAGCAAGACAGCCTTTTTCGATCTCATTCCTGTCGGGCATAGGATCGAGTTGTATTAATCTGCAGGTACTGCACTTTACAATGTTTGAACTCCTGATATCCCAGTATTTTATCCGCCCGACCAAAATGGCTGAACGCTCTCCGCAAATCCTGCATCCTTCCTCTCTAGCAATGTCTTTTCCTTCAAGTCTTGCCGGAATTCTTGAAATCCATTTAGAAGTCACCATAACCATATTCACTTATCCTTTCTTGTCGTACTAGTTGTTTTATTGTTCTTTGTAGTCATCCCTGCCCGACTGATTAATCTTGCAAAGTGTTCCAGACAGCCCGTAAGCGAGGATCACCTGCGCCTGTTTTATTTTCCTTTGATCTGCTGTTTTCATTAATTTCACAATCATCAGCCTCTAAAGGATTGAAGCGGTCTATCATCAATTAACCAACATTTAAAAGTAAACCAAATATTTCAAAACCTGAAGAAAATGAAGTATTAGGCGGATTAAAATTTAAAACGTAGCGATGAATTCTCAAATAGTGAAGTCTAATTATCAATTCGGCTACATTTTATTTTGATGTGCTGTAAAGAATGTAAAACTGAACCTGATTTGTTTTTTATTAGCCAGAATCGTTATTCTTGCAATATAACAAAGAAGCAGTATTCAATAGCCCGGAGAGCCTGCCCCGCTAAAAGCGGGGGCTTATATATCAATAGAATTAGATTGTTTAGGATTCTTATTGTCCGTAGGACATAAACAAACGCAATATCAATGGCAAATACGTATACCCAATTGTTCCTACATTATGTTTTTGCTGTGCAGAACAGGTTATGTCTGATCCATGATAATTTCAAATACGACAGTTGTTGATTCCCTACGGGAAATCCTTTTCAGGCTAGCTCTTTTCTATGAAGATTAATGCCCTACGGGCAAAGGGTTCATCACTTACCCTATACATATTTACCAAGCCTAATTGAGCACTATAATATTGCCAGCACATCAAAATATTATTTAGCCATCAATTCCTATCTAACCGACATGGTTATTTTTATGCTGATTACCTTTGTCGGACAAACATTCGATAGTCATGGCAACACTTCCTCGGATTTTAAGGTCAATAGCTCTTGGGCTGGCACTCACCATCCCCTTTATCGTCATGGAACTGCTGAACCGAATAAACTACAGTTACAATTTTCCTTTTGTGCTTTTCATCGTCCTTTGGCTATTAGCTTCGGGATTTGCAGCCTTGATCACATCCCTTTCTTCAGGAATAATACAGGGGAACATGCTTGCTGATGGTATATGGAAACCAACTGGTAAGGTTGTACTTCTTCTGATCATCATCCTCCTGTGGCTTGTAATTGTGATCGACCAGATGCCCTGCTTTCTGGGAGTGGCAAACTGCGACTGATTAAACGGAGTAAAGAACTCACATAAAATTACCTCAAAAATATTCAGCACAAATTGCACAGACTTCCTTTCTGCAGCCCGGCTAACAGGGAGCAGAGGAAGATCTTTTGCCAGACCATTTTCTATTTTTTCCAGTCAAATTTCAAAAATTAAAAATCCCATCTCATACATTTGAATTCCCAAATCCCTCCGTTCCCTAATCCATCTCTGCCATTCCATAAATCATCCTTGATTTCACCTCAGGTTCAATAGTAAATTTGGCTGGAAATTAAGTTCTTAACACCTCTAAAAATAAAAACGCGATGAAAAAATTAGTTTACTTTCTGAATCTGACTGCAGTTCTGATGGTTGCTACCCTTGCCCCAGCCCAGAACATTTGTATCAGCGATGTTTCGCACACCGCCGACACATCAGCAGTGCTTGATGTTTACTCTACGGCACGGGGTTTCCTTATCCCGAGGCTGACTACTAACCAGCGAAATAATATTGTACAACCCGCAAAGGGACTACTTATCTTCCAGACCGACGGGACACAGGGCTTTTATTACAATGACGGAACTCCCGTTGCTCCTGACTGGGTCATGCTAACATCTGCCGAATCTGCCCTCTGGCTCAAAACCGAACCCGGCACCTCGCTGATGCTTTCGAACACCGACGACAGTGTCGGCATCGGAAACACTATGCCCGAAGAAAAGCTGGATGTTTCAGGGAATCTGGCTCTGGACAACTTTCAACCCCTGATCCTTTTCCAGGAGGACAGTGCTGATGCAGCTATGATCAGTCACAATGGTCCTCCTTACGGAGGTATCCTTCATCTGCAGGCTTGGGATGGAACCTATTTCGAAACCACTGGTTTGGTCGTGAAATCGCCTTACCAGCTTGTCGGTGTAGGAACCACGAATCCGCTTTATCGTCTCGATGTAGCCGGTACAAGCCGCATGGATGGCTTCATCCTTTCAATGGCGACCGACAGTGGCTATATCCTCACTTCCGACGCTAATGGTATAGGGACATGGCAACCGCCCGCAAGTCATCTTTCAGGCTCAGGCGATCCGGATCACATTGCCATGTTCTCGAAAGCGGATACGCTCAAAAGCTCTGTAATTGAACAATCCGATGCTGGTAATATCGGTATCGGAGTCAGTGATCCTCTGGCAAAACTCGATGTGAACGGACAGATTCACCTGAGGGATAACATCCAGTCGGCGGGCAACTGGTATTCAGGTGACGGTGGCGATGAGGGTGTATTTGTTACAAACGACGGAAATGTAGGCATTGGTGTAAGCAATCCGGCGTCGAAACTTACATCCGGTGGTATGATCGAGTCGCTTTCTGGCGGAGTTAAATTTCCTGATGGTAGTATCCAGGAAACGGCAAGCAGTTCATACAGTCCCGAACCAAAGGATGCTGCCGAACCCAGGTGGGTGATTGGAATGGAGATAGGAGGAATTGAGGGATCATGGAGTCCAGAAGGTTGTGAAGACTGCATGAGGGTTTTTGATATGAACTGGTGGATGAATCAGCCTTATGATTCGATAACAGGGCAAGGCACCGGACGCCGGCATCACCATGCGCTTACCATAATGAAGGATATCGACAAGGCAAGTCCGTTGCTGATGATGGCATTAGTTCAGGGGAATGACATTGATGTGAAACTGCATTTTTACCTTTCTGCGCCTGAAGGACAACCCGGAACTCCGCCTGTTCAACCTTTGCAGCCTTATTATGACATTTGGTTAGATCATGCATTTGTGGTAGCATTTACTCATGACATGGTCAATAAGGGAGGTGACAAGTTCGCTCACATGGACAAAGTTTCTTTTATTTATGATTCTATCAGGTTGATATGGATAGACGGTCACATTGAAGGTAACGATCACTGGATAAGCGGACCCCAGTAAATCTGCCTTTTTTGAAAAGGAATCGGTTTCCTTTCATATATTCTCCTCCGGTGCTGGTCTCAATGGATGACCGGCACCGGTTCATTTTATTGGCAGAACCAAATGGACGATTATCCCTTTTCGGGCAAGAAAAAGCTGAAAGTACTTCCCTTTCCCAATTCGCTTTCAACCCAGATTTTACCATCCAGCCTTTCGACAAACTCCTGGCAGAGTATCAGCCCTAAGCCGGTTCCCGGTTCAGAGCGGGTCCCTTTAGAGTAGAAACCGTTTTGTCTGCTGAAAATCTTATGAATATTTCCGCTTTCGATCCCTGTGCCATTATCCTTGACGGAAATCAGCACACCCTGATCTTTCAGGCGGGCATTGACTTCCACCTTCCCGTTATCTTCGGTGAATTTAATTGCATTGCTCAGCAAATTCCGCAGGATGGTTGTCAGCAGGTTACGGTCGCTGTGAATGATGAGATCATTCGGGATATGATTGATGAGGGATATTTTTTTCTCATTGGCGGTTTCAGTCAGCAACGAAATAGGATAAATAGTAAGTTCACGCAAAGAAAGGTCCTCCCTTACAACCTGGATGGCATTTCTTTGAGCCCGCGACCAATCGAACAGGTTTTCAACCAATTGATAAGCTACATTTATGGCTTTATAAAGGGTTGTGGCATAAACTTTCAGGGTCTGCCTGTCCTTGACCTCCACATTCCTGACCATTAATTCTGAAAATCCAAGCAAACCCGAAAAGGGATTTTTCAGGTCATGTGCAATGATGCTGAAGAATTTATCTCTTGTTGCGTTAGCTTCCTCCAGCAGCTTGTTTTTATGCTTGATCCTTTTCCGGTTCGCCAGTATGATCACAACCATGAGGAATAGCATGATGGCAATAACAATCACACCAGTAAGCATGATCTTCTGAGCCGTCAGTTTCTGTTCGAATAATTTCGAATCGGCAAGCAACCTGGCATTTTCCTTCTCGACAAGTTCGAATTCATACTTTGCCTGAATTTCGAGCATCAGGCTTACCCTATCCTGTGTTTTAATGCTGTCCTGCACTTCATTGTAGCTCTCAAGGTACTGAATCGCATCATTCAGATTTCCCTGCCTGCGGCTCAATTCATATAACCTGTAATAAGCACTCTTTAAAACCCCAAGTGATCCATTGAGTTTGGCTATGTTCAGGGCATTCTGGACATACTCGAGGCATAACCTGTAATCACCGAGCATTCGATATACATCGCTGATCTCATACAATGTAATTCCGTAGTTAACAAGTTGATTAATCTTAAAATAAACTTCCTTGGCTTTATTATATGAGTTGAGTGCATTCAGATAATCCTTTTTCAGGGAATAGGTTTGACCCAATTGTAAATAATTGTTTGCGATGTAGTCGTTGTAACCATTTTCGATATTGATTTCCAGTGCCTGATTGAAATATTGGATAGCTTGCTCGTACTTACAGAGATTCTTATAAACCAGACCCAATCCGTGCAGCGATGCAGCCTTGCCCATTAAGTTGCCGACAGATTCAAATTTCCGGACGGCAATATTATAGTATTCAATCGCTTTATCGTTCAAATCCAGTTCAGCCAGGATTCCTGCGAGGTTATTCGAAGTTCGTGCAATTCCGTAATTGTTACCCAGCCTGCTTTCGATCTCAAAAACTTCGTAATACAAGTCCAGAGCTTTTTCTTCCTCGTTTATCCTTTCATACAATATAGCCAGGTTGTGAAGGTTTCCCGAAATCTCAACACTGTCCGAAATCTCCCTGAAAATGGCAAGGGCTCTGGTTTGGTATTTCAACGCTGTGCTGGTATTCCCCAAATCCCTGCTGGTGATCGCCTTTAAATTATAAATTTTACCTTTCTGGTATAAGTCATCAGAATTATCAGCCATTTCAAGAGCAACGTCAACATATTTTTCAGCGGTTGGCAGGTCGGTTTTCAGGAAATAGCATATTCCAAGGTTTTTATTCGCCAGCATTATGCCTTTATGATTATTCAGGCTTTCGGCAAGTGATAAAGCCTCGGTGGATAGTACCGTCGCCCTGTTCAGGTCGATATACTTGATCTCCCAGGCAAGATCATTCAGGATTTCAAGCCTGCGCTTTCCGGTGGCATTTATAAGCTCATTTTCCAGTTTCCTCACC